>ERZ1673743.417-NODE-417-length-65779-cov-17.215249_pt1 | contig 65779 bp, 60 predicted proteins | sample MGYA00580197_ERZ1673743 | MGnify/ENA primary metagenome ERZ1673743 (study PRJEB41218, sample SAMN15661795) | gut metagenome | host: Homo sapiens | place: Canada: London | collected 2015-08-20/2019-03-30 | study: EMG produced TPA metagenomics assembly of...
GGGGCTCATGCTCGGGCTCTGGCTCTGGTTCCGGCTCGGGTTCAGGCTCGGGTTCAGGCTCGGGCTCGGGTTCAGGCTCGGGTTCAGGCTCGGGTTCAGGCTCAGGCTCGGGCTCGGGTTCGGGCTCGGGCTCGGGCTCGGGTTCGGGCTCAGGTTCGGACTCCGGCTCTACGGAAGATGCGGGGACTTTGACGGCGGGAGTTGTCTCGGCGAGGACAGATTCCGTCACGCCGTCGTTCAGCTCCACGGCCTCGAACGCCGCAAATGGTTCGTTAGCTATCGCCGCAAGCTCAGGATCGGCCAGAAATTTCACGGGTGATGCGCTGTCGTCGTAAGGCACGAAGTCGCCCACGCCCTTGACCGACACACTTTCGCCTGCCGACAGGCTGCTTTCGATCTGACCGAAAAGCTGGTGCAGAAAACGGCGCACGGTCGTCTGGTCGCTGCCGGTGCGGGCGGCGATCATGGATATCAGTCGGGGCAGATTGATCGTCTCATTCATGGCTGTTCAGTTTTTTTCGCAGCATCGCCGCGGCGTGAAACTCCACCGTTATCTGAGGGGGCAGAAGCACCCGCCGGCCACTCGAACGGTCCACTGTTATTTCTTCGTCCGCCTTAACGGGCACAAAACTGCCGAACGACGGCACGGCCACCGCAGTGGCCGTACGGGCCGATTCCTGCAGTATGTCGGCAAACGCGTCGAGCAGTTCGCCGACACGCTTCGGAGTCATATCGAGACTCTTGGCCAATTTCGCATTGAATACCTTTGAATCCATTACACTCTGATTTGAGGTGCATTAACTATGATTATATCCTTGAGGCACGACGAATACAGCCGCGAACGCCGCTCGCCGCGGGTAAGGCTTTCCGCGGGCTTGTACGACGCCACGTGCACCGTATCGTGCGCTATCGAATTCGAATTTATGTCATCGAGGACTCCCATGAGCCGCTGATGGCGCGCGCGATCCTTCTCAGTGCCGAAAAGCGACTTGCGTACGGCTCGCTCGTCGACAAGCTCGGTGATCAGTATTCCGGCCTTCTTGTACGAGTAGCCGCGGCGGTAGATCGCGCGCAGACACTCTACGGCCGCTGCCGTGATGGCCATTGTGTCGTTGGTCGCCTCGGCCGGGCGGCGGCACGCCGAACTGCAGTACTGCTCCAGATCGTCGCGGAATGCGTTGGTGTGGATGAACACCGATACGGACACTGCCGCCAGACGCCGCTCGCGCAGCTTGCGCGAGACGATCGTTGCAAACAGCGCCACGGCCTGGCGAAGGTCGTCGAACTCGGTAAGCATCGTTCCGAACGACCGCGAGCAGCACATCTGCTTCTGCGGCGGATCTATCAGCTCCATGTCGATGCACGACACGCCGTTGAGCTCCCGCCACGTCCGCTCCAGCACGACATTGAAGGTGCGGTGCACGTCGTCTTCGGACATGTCGGCGAAGTCAAGGGCCGTGGTTATGCCCGCCTGAGCCATACGGCGCGTCATGCGGCGCCCCACACCCCAGACATCTCCCACCGGCATCAGCGACAGCGCCTTGCGGCGCGCGTCCTCCGAGCCTATGATGCACGACGAGCGGTAGCCCGGATATTTTTTGGCGAACCGCGCGGCCACCTTGGCAAGCGTTTTGGTCGAGGCTATACCCATGGAGGTCGGAATGCCGGTGTCGCGGCGCACACGGCGTACGATTTTATACCCGAGCTCGGACAGCTCGGCCTCTGACCAGCCGTCGAGATGCAGGAAGGCTTCGTCGATCGAATATATCTCGATTTCGGGCACCATCGACGAGAGCGTGGCCATCACGCGGTTCGACATATCGCCGTAGAGGCGGTGGTTGCCCGAGAGCACCTCGACACCCTCGCGGGCACAAAGGGCCTGAATCTTGAAATACGGGTCGCCGCGCTTCAGCCCCAGAGCCTTGGCCTCGTTGCTGAGCGCCACGGCGCAGCCGTCGTTGTTCGACAGCACCACCACAGGGCGGCGGCGCAGCGCAGGCACGAACACACGCTCGCACGACACGAAGAAATTATTGCAGTCGATCAGCCCGTACACAGCCGTAAATCAATGCTTGGTCCGCGACTGGCGGCGGTGTTGTTTGATTGTGTAAGTAACGACGCCCCACACCTCGAATTGCGACTCAGGAGTCACGAGTATCGGGTCGAACGACTCGTTTGAGGGTATCAGACGCACCACACCGTCGGTGAGCGATATGCGCTTGAGTGTGAAATCCCCGTCGAGGCAGCACACGGCCAGATCACCGTCCGAAGGTTCGATCGACCGGTCGATCACCAGGATGTCGCCGGACTCGATGCCGTCGCCGATCATCGAGTCGCCCGACACACGGCCGTAGAACGTGGCCGCCGGGTGACGGATCAGCTCGCGATTCAGATCGATCGACTCGCTGATATAGTCCTGGGCAGGCGACGGGAAGCCGGCCTGTATACCCTGGTCGGCATATGGCAGCGCCACGTGGCTCGAAAGGTCCGGTGAAAATATCCCGAGTGTTACTTCTGTATTTGTCATAGCCGGAGAGAGCGGTAAAGTTCAGTCAAACAATTCTTCACGCACGGCATAGCGCGGGCGGTGCTTCACTTCGATATATATCTTGCCGATATACTCGCCCAAAATGCCTATCGACATGAGTATCAACGAGCCCAGGAACCACACCGAGAGTATCAGCGACGTCCATCCGCTCACGGCCGAGCCGGTGAAATACGACACCAGCACCCAGATGGCCACCACAATGTCGATCAGCAGCAGCGACAGGCCGATCAGAAAGATGAAGGTCATCGGACGGGCCGTGAACGACGTCACGCCGTCGACCGCCAGCGCCACCATCTTCCTGAGCGGATATTTGCTTTCGCCGGTAAGGCGAGCCGGGCGCGGATACTTCACGATGGCGGTCTTCAGGCCGATCTGCGGAACAATGCCGCGCAGATACATCGACCGCTCGGCATACTCGCCCAGCAGATGCAGGGCGCGGTTGCTCATCAGGCGGTAGTCGGCATGGTTGGGTATGGTCTCCACACCCATCTTCTGCAAAAATTTGTAGAACATGCCGGCCGTCCCGCGCTTGAAAGCAGTGTCCTTGTCGCGCGCAGACCGCACGCCGAACACTATCTCACAGCCGTCGTTGTACTCGGCTATCATTTTCTCGATGGCCGAGGGATCATCCTGTAGGTCGGCGTCCATCGTCACGCAGGCGTCGCAGCGGTCCGTCACCGACTCCAGGCCGGCGATCAGGGCCGCCTGCTGGCCGCGGTTGTGAGCCAGCGAGATGCCCTTGACGCGCGGATCGCGCGCATGGGCCTCGCTGATGATCCGCCACGTGTCATCCCTGCTGCCGTCGTCGACCAGAAACATGTACGAGTCGTCCGACACCAGCCCGCGCGAAACGAGCCGCTCGAGATAGCCGAGCATCACTTCCAGCGTGTGCGGAAGTATTTCCTGCTCGTTGTAGCAGGGCATCACTATCGCCAGGCGCATATCCTACCTTTTAGTATGCACGGGCTATGATCACGCGGCGCTTCGAGGGCTTTCCGGTCACCATGCAGACGCCTTCCTCCTCTTCGCCGTCGAGCGGTATGCAGCGGATGGTTGCCTTTGTCTCGGCCTTGATGCGTTCTTCGGTCTCTGTGGTGCCGTCCCAGTGGCAGAGGAAGAAGCCGCCGTCCTCGATCTTTTCCTTGAACTCGTCGTACGAGTCGCACTTGATGATGCGGCTGTCGCGCATCTTCAGGGCCTTCTGGTAGATGTTGTTCTGGATATCCTCGAGCAGAGTGTTGATTGTGTCGGCGATTCCGGCCAGCGGCAGGGTCTCCTTTTCGAGGGTGTCGCGGCGCATGACCTCTACGGTGCCGTTCTCGAGATCGCGGGCACCGATGGCCAGACGCACGGGGACGCCCTTGAGCTCGTAGTCGGCGAACTTGAAGCCCGGGCGGCGCTTGTCATCGTCGTCATACTTGACGCTGATGCCCAGCTGTCCCAGGCGCTCGATGATGGGCATGACGGCCTCGGTGATGGCGGCCAGCTGCTCGGCGTTCTTCGAGATGGGTACGATCACCACCTGGATCGGCGCCAGATGCGGGGGCAGAACCAGGCCGTTGTCGTCGGAATGGGCCATGATAAGCGCGCCCATCAGGCGCGTCGACACGCCCCATGAGTTGGCCCATACGTATTCGGGCTTGTTGTCCTTGTTGACGAAGGTCACGTCGAAAGCCTTGGCGAAGTTCTGGCCCAGGTTGTGCGACGTTCCCGACTGCAGGGCCTTGCCGTCCTGCATCATGGCCTCGATGGTGTAGGTGTTCAGGGCTCCGGCAAAGCGTTCGTTGGCCGTCTTGACGCCGATGATCACGGGCAGCCCCATGTAGCGGCGGCAGAAATCGGCATAGAGGTTGATCATCTGCACGGTGCGCTTTTCCGATTCCTCTGCCGTGGCGTGGGCACAGTGGCCTTCCTGCCACAGGAACTCGGCCGTGCGCAGGAACATGCGGGTACGCATCTCCCAGCGCATCACGTTGCACCACTGGTTGCAGATCACGGGCAGGTCGCGGTAGGAGTGGATCCAGTTCTTGTACGTTCCCCAGATGATGGTCTCCGAAGTCGGGCGCACGATCAGTTCCTCCTCGAGCTTGGCTTCAGGATCTACTATCACGCCGGTGCCGTTCGGATCGTTCTTCAGGCGGTAGTGGGTCACCACGGCGCATTCCTTGGCGAAACCCTCCACGTGCTCGGCCTCGCGGCAGAGAAACGATTTCGGGATCAGGAGCGGGAAATAGGCGTTCTTCACGCCCGTTTCCTTGAACATACGGTCAAGTGTCTGCTGCATTTTCTCCCATATCGCATATCCGTAGGGCTTGATCACCATACAGCCGCGCACGGCCGACTGCTCGGCCAGATCGGCCTTCACGACAAGTTCATTGTACCACTGTGAATAATTCTCCTGGCGCTTGGTCAGATGTTGTAGTTCTATTGCCATAGTATTTTGTTACTTTTTCCTTCTGTTATAATGTAATGATTGTACAAAGTTACGCATTTTTTCGCAATTTCAGCCCTCGGCGCGTCCGTCACTTGACCTTGACGCCGGCGGCGCGGAGCATTTCCTTATCGGGAATGATGATGAACTCCACGCGGCGGTTGACGGCGCGGTTGATCAGCGAATCGTCGGGCTTGAGGGGCTCGTCGTGGGCCAGTCCATAGGGTATCACGTTGGTTTCCGCCTGATCGGCGAGCTGCCACAGATAGTCGTCGATGGCATTGGCGCGCGCGGCCGAGATCGAATCGCTGTAGACCTCGTCGCCGGTATCGTCGGTATGCACGGCCACGAGCATCTTGTATCGGCCCGGCTCGCGCACCACTGTGGCGAACGGCTTGAGCACGGCGGCGGCCGAAGGCTTCAGCTCCACCGCTCCCGGGGCGAACAGCTTCTCGCATGGAACTGTCAGCCGGAGCACCTCGCCGCCGCGGGTCATCTCGGCCGCGAATCCGTCCCTGACGAAGTAGCGGCGCAGCTGGTCCATGGCGCTCGTCACGTAGCCGTGCGCTTTCTGGGGCACCGCCGGCACCGCCATATTCTCCGACACGCTCATGTCGAGGTTGTCGGGCTCGTCCTGCGCGGCGGCGGCCGGAGGCAGCGCCAGCGCCGCCGCTGCGACTACTATTATTGAGGAAAGAATATTTCGCATCTTGTCGTTATAAGTTCGATTCATAGTCCAGATAGGCGCGCACCAGCGGCCCGACATCATCGGGCACCACGTGGGCGCCGCGGTCGCGGGCGAGCATGCGACTGACGTAGGCCACTATGTCGGCGGGGTCCACGTCGTCGTCATCGTCGGCCTCGGCGTCGATCTCGAGCAGCCCGTTCGACTCGTAGTAATCATAGATCATGTCGATGATATTGAGCAGTTCGTTGTCGTCGTAGCCGGCGGCCACGGCTCCCTGCATCGCCTTTACGGCATCGTTTTCGTCAAATTCCATAGCTTCACTTGTTTAGTTCGATAAGCCCCCGGGGCAACTGCAGCGACAGATAGCGCGCGTCGGTGTCGTAGTCGAGCAGCAGGTCGTCGTGGTACGGCACGATAAGCTGGCGTCCGGCCGAGTCGCGGGCATATATCAGCACGTTGGCCGTCGAATCGTCGACCGACTCTATGGTACCGACCGCCGTCGCGCCGTCGCGTAGCTCATAGCCGGCCATATCGGCCAGATAGACGCCTTCGTCGCCGTCGCTGTCGGTGTGCGGCAGCCGTGCAGCCGGATAGTATACATCGTGCATGGCCAGGGAGGCGGCTGCCGCGTCGGTGTCGGCGCCGTCGAAGCGCACCAGCCAGTCGGCGCCGCGGCGCCGCGCCTCAGCCACGAAGAAAGGCACACAGATGCCGTCCATGTCGAGGACCAGGAATCCGAGCTCGCGGGGCGTGTAGCGGTCGTCGAGTTCGAGCTGAAGCTCGCCCCGGATGCCATGCGTCTTGTAAAGGCGCCCCACCTGCTGCAGTTCGCTGCGCCGTATCATTATTTCTTGCGTTTCTTTTTAGAGGGCGCGGGAGCCATGACATAGTCTTGCAGCGCCAGGTCCTCGGGATAGATCTCGATGGCTCCGTCGCTCATCTCGTAGAGGTCCTTGAACACCTTCACGTCCTCGACCCCCTCGGGGTTGGCCGCCAGCTGCAGCTTCTTCATGTGGTTGGCCAGCAGCTCTACCAGGGCATCGCGCTCCTCGCCCGGCTCCATGGCACACGCACGGGCCACCATCTCTTCGACCAGATGGCCGTACTGGCGGCGGCGGATGACGGTCGAGCCTTTCGACACTGGCTGCGGATTCTCTTCGAGCGCGGCGGGCCGCAGCAGCTCGAACGGCAGATCCACATCGAGGCGGAAGCCGCTGATCATGGCCAGATGGTCCCACAGCTTGCGGCGGTAGGTCTGGCGGTCGCCCTGCTGGGGGAAGAGTATCTCCATCGCGTCGACTATCGACCGGGCGCAGCGCGTACGCTCGTCGCGGTCCTCGATCGTGAGGCAGTGGTCGACCATGTTCTGGATGTTGCGGCCGTATTCGGGCAGCGCGAGCTCTTTCATATGATTTTTGTATGTAAGCACTTTCGTATATCGGTTTGTTGAAATGCAAAGTTAGCAATTTTTTCGCAATCGGGTTGCCTCCCGGGCGACAAAAAAATGGACCGGCACGGTCATTCGGCGACGGGGCCGGACGAAGAGTCGGGGCGGGAGCCTATGACGTTGATGTCGCCGGAGAGGTTGTATTCCTTGCCGTCGGCGCCGCGGGCCTTGATCACGTAGTAGTAGACGCCGGGGCCGACGACTTTGCCGCCGCGGCGGCCGTCCCAGCCCTGCGAGGGATCGGTCAGGTGGGCAAGCTCCTGCCCCCAGCGGTTGAAGATGTGGCAGTCGAACGAGATGATGGAGCGGTAGCTGACACGCCACTCGTCGTTGACGCCCTCTGAGGTGCCGGGCGAGAAGGCGTTGGGGCACTCGAGGCGCGAGTCGCCGACGGCGACGGCATAGGTGTCGCCTACATAGGCACAGGTGCCGGCGGCATTGTCGGCTGTGAAGCGCACGTAGGTGGTGCCGGCTTCGGTGAACGTGTAGGTGAACTCAAGCTGGTCGTAGCTGTAGCTGACGTCGTCGAACTCAGGGTACGAGGAAATCTCCCAGCGGCGATAGACGGCGGCGTCGGTGACGGCGGCGCGGAAGGTGATCTCGCATGGTGCGGATCCGCCGAACCCGTCGGCCTCGACTTTCTGCTCGTTGTCGGCGTCGCGGCCGGTCTGTTCGGCGCGGGTCTCGGCGGCGACGGCTTCGGTGGCGAAGGTGGAGGACTGCACCTCGGCACCGATGCCCCACTCGGCGGCGAAGCGGTCGGGGTGGAGGGTGAACTGCGTGTCGCACAGCGGCACGGGGGCCGAGACTGTCGTCCCGAGGCCTGTGTACATTTCGGTTACGGGAACCTGCACGTAGGTCATGGATGACTCGTCGAAGCGCAGCGACGTGTAGCTGAGTTCGATGCCGCGGTCGAGGTCCTCACGGCGGCCGTTGACGGAGTAGTAGTGGATCGGCAGGGCAGGATCGGCGACGCGGAGCTGCACGCGGGCGCAGTCGGACGACTCGACCTCGATGCCGCTCACGGCATAGGCGTGGGCGGCGTAGTTGACGACCCAGACGCAGGTGCGCCGCGCGCCGTCGGTGATGATGTAGCCCATGTCGTCGGGGCCGAGGGTTATGAAGGACCGCATGCCGTCGGTGGCGGAGGGGATGTCCTGGGCGTAACCGCCGCCGAGATTGCTGAAGCGCTGCCAGGTCACGGCTCCGGCTGCTCCGGCGGGGGTGTAGGCGAGTGTGCTGCCTGCGGCGTTCTCGACCACGATGATTTCGGCCAGGCCGGTCGTCGGCGGGGCCTGTACGGTGATGGCCCGGGAGCCGTCGACCGTCAGGGCGGCGCGGGCCGTCAGGGCTGCGGCCAGGGCGGCCGCCGTCAGTATCACATATCTTTTCATATCTTTACCTTGTCGGGGTTACGGGCTATAAAATCTTTCCACGACGCGGACTTGGCCACAGCGGGCTTGCCCGATTCGTAGAAGTGGCAGAGTGCGGCCGCCAGGGCGTCGGTCGAGTCGAGCTCGGGCAGCAGGGCCTCGTCGGCGATGCGCAGTATGCGGCGGAGCATCTCGCGCACCTGCTCTTTGGAGGCGGCACCGTTGCCGGTGATGGCCTGCTTGATCTTGCGCGGCTCGTACTCGGTGATCGGAATATCGCGCGAGAGGGCGGCGGCCATGGCCACGCCCTGGGCGCGGCCGAGCTTCAGCATCGACTGCACGTTCTTGCCGTAGAAGGGCGCCTCGATGGCGAGTTCGTCGGGCAGATACTGGGTGCAGAGGGCTACGACGCGGTCGTAGATGCGGCGCAGACGCAGGTAGTGGGTCTCGAAGCGGCTCAGTTTCACCACGCCCATGGCGATCAGCGAGGGTGTCTTGCCGTTGACGCCCAGGATGCCGTAGCCCATGACGTTGGTGCCGGGGTCGATACCGATGATCACACGCTGGAAGTCGCGGCTGCCGCTCATTGGATTTCGGATAAGGTGGTTGAGAAAAACACGGCGCGCGAGGGCCACCGCTGCAGCAGCTCGTCGAAGAGGCGGCTGCCGTGGTCAGCGTACCAGGTCTCGATGTCGGTGCGCGAAGCGGCGCGCAGATGGAGCGCCAGGCTCGTGGCGCCGGGTTCGTTCTGAGCCTCGACGCGGAAGAGTTCGGGCGAAGTGAAGTATTCGCCGTCGGCCGTAGCCGAAGGTATGAATTCGGAGCGCAGCCAGTCGATAAATTCCTTCTCGATGGCCCGGTCGATGCCGAATGTGGTATTGTAGAGCAGCATGGCTTGTTCAGGATGGGGTGTTGAAGAACTTGTTTCGCAGGAAGCGTACGGCAAAGCCGGCGTGGCGCAGCATGGTCGGCAACAGGCCGTAGTAATACGACATGATGCGGAATCGCTCGCGCAGCGATTTTCGGCGGTTGGCGGTCGTGAGGCCCTCGGAGAGATAGTCGATCAGCACATCGTCGATGTATTCGTTGCGCCGCGAGTGTTGCAGGCAACGGATGCACCAGTCGTAGTCGGCCGAGAACCGGTAGGCCGTATCGTAGAGAGGCGCGATGCGCTTCAGAGCCACAAAGGCCTGATGGCATACGAGCATGCCCCGGGCGAAGTCGCGGTAGCCGAGAGAGGCGGGGGCGGTCAGATGGCGCGGGGCCAGGTATGCGCCGCTGTCGTCGACCAGATCGGTCTGTCCGTAGACGATGCCCGGGATGCCGGCGGCGTCGATGCGGTCGCTGATGGTCTGGAGCGTCGCGGGCGAGTGGAACTTGTCGCCGGCGTTGAGAAATATCAGATATGTGCCGCGCGAGATGCCGATGCCCTTGTTCATGGCGTCGTAGATGCCGCGGTCGGGTTCCGAGCGGACCACGAGGGTGTCGGGGCGCGTGCAGGCCTCGCGGACGCGGTCGAGGGTGGCGTCGACGGACGCGCCGTCGACGATGATATGCTCGTAGTCGCGGCAGGTCTGGGAGGCCACGCTGGCGACCGTGCGTCCGACGGTGTGGGCGGCATTGTACGTCACGGTGATTATCGAGAATCGCGGGGTCGAAGGTTCGGTTGACATTGTCGGTTATTTGGGTTGTGAAGCCTTTTTTGTGTCGGCAGCGATGAGTTCGGCCGCCTTGTCGCTTCCGGCCTGGCACCGCATGGTGTAGCCGATCTGGCGCCCTGAAAGGTTCGATGCAAGCGAGGCGGCGAAGCTGTCGGTCTGCGGCGAGGCCACGAGCTCGCAGGCCACGGTAGGGCCGGCCGGCATATCCAGGATGCGCTCGGGTGCCGACGTAAGGTGACCGGCCGGTATCTCGCTCACGCGCAGGGTGCGGCGGTAGAGGTTGTCCTTCGTGTCGGTCAGGTATACATTGAGGGCGTCGCCGGGGCTGGCTATCGTTGCGAACAGGGGCAGTGACTCGCGGAAATAGCTGACCTCGCGGTTCGACGGCTTCTCGAGTATCTCGCTCAGTGGTACGCGCAGCAGGCGCTGGCTGTCGAACATCAGCAGCAGACTGCCCGACCGGGCTTCCTCGGGCGAGAAAGCCATCACCAGCGGCAGCTCATCCTCGCGGTAGAAGTCGCGCTGCGAGTGGCTCAGCGTGTTGCCCGCGGTGAAGTATAGGTATCCGGCAGGCTCGACGAAGCCTTCTTCGCCGTCGTGGAGCACATTGGGGCGCCAGGCCGATGTGGCGATGCGGACACGGGCAGGCACCGCCGGAGCGGCCTGTACGGCCGGGGAGGCAGGCTGCGGAGCGGCTATGGCTGCCGGGGCGGCGGCCTCTTCCGCGCGCCGCTGGTATCCGCGTGCGCGGCGCTCCTGCTCGAACTCGTCCCGCTCGCTCTCGTCGAGCCGCATCGTGGTGCCGCTGCGGCGCACATAGATGACGCCGTCGAGCTCGACGGGCGCGACGCGCGGCTGGATCTTCACCACTATCACATCGCGCGTAGCTTCCGGATCGGGCTCGATCTGCACGCTCTCGGTGACGAGCGTGCCCCAGGTCTGACGCACCAGGTTGGTCAGGAAGTTGCAGACGTTGTCCGGGGTGCGGATCTCGTAGTGGTTCGACCCGATGATGCCCTTGTGGCGCTTGTAGTATTCGAAATCCTCGAACAGCCCGGCCTCGCAGTGGGTCGAGTCGTTGACGCCGATGTAGAGCGTGCCGCCCGAGGCGTTCATGAAGCCTGCGACGGTGCGCAGCAGCACATGCTGCTGGCGGTCGGGATCGGCCTCGACCTTGTCGGAAGCCGACTTGCGGGCCGGATAGACGATGCTCGACTTGAATTCGACGAACTGATTTTCCGAGCCGTACGACTTTAGCACCCGTGGCTCGAAGTTGACGCCCAGCAGGCGGGCGATCTCGGCCTTGAGGCCCTTGGCTATAGTGTTGTCGGGCCGTCCTTCCTCGGGCAGCATGTTGTACGACAGCACCATGCGCGCCAGAGTATTCTCAAGATTGTTGCGCGGCGTGTTGATCGTGGCCCACAGCGATTCGTTGCGCGAGCTGTCGCCGAGCCACGACACAATCTCGAGGCGGTGGAATATTATCTGAAGCAGGGGCGACGCCGCAGCCTCGGCGCGGCGTGCCTCGAGCTCGGCGGCGTCGATGCGGCTGTTAGAGGCATAGAACTGATGCTGATGGAGCAGCGACGCGTGCGTGAGCAGGTTGGCCGCCATGTCGGAGTCGCCGGTCGCCAGGGCCAGCAGACGGGCGTAGCGCAGATAGTCGAAAGCGCTGAGCAGCTTCGAGCAGGTCAGCGACTTGAAGCGCAGCAGCTGCACGATCTCGTCGACATCCTCGCGGGCAAGGCTTTCTTCATCGGGGCCGTCGTCGACGTCCTCGGATTCGCCGGGTTCGCCGTCGGCCACGACGGCCAGCCCGTTGAGCAGACTGACGAAGGCGATGGACTTGTCGACCTTGACGCCGTCGTCCGACAGCCCCAGTATCGTACCCTCGAGATGCGCCGGATTGCTGTGGTCGAGCACGCGGAAGTCGACCACGTCGCCGGGCCGCAGGTCGCGGTCGGCCTCGCGGCTCAGATAGACGCCGTAGCCGCAGTCGCCTATCACGAGATATTCAGTCGGCGACACCCAGGTGACCACGCCGTGATACGTCCTGTTGTAGTCGAGCAGCGCCGGGGCCTGGGCGGCGGCGTCGTCGGTCAGCGACATGCGGTAGCGGCCGTAGCTGTCGATCCCGATGACCGTGGCAATGAAGTGGAGCGGAGCGCCGCTGTCGTCGCGGAAGGCCTGCTCGATCATCGTGCGGTTGCGGTCGAGGTCGAGCCCGCGCAGGCTGTACGCGACTATGTCGCTGCGGTTGATGTAGCCCTCGCCTGGCAGAAACGACGGATCGTCGATGCGGCAGCGCCACTGCGGGTCGTCGCCGCCGGCGATCTCGCGCGGATCGATGATCACCGCCACCTGGTCGCCTTCCTCGGCGCGGCGCCGCTCGCGCATCTCGCCCTCGGGCTTGGCGGTCTTTTCGAAGAGCACCTTCTCTATGTCGCTCCACATCTGCCGGTGGGCATCGAAGCTGTTGATGCGCGAGCCGTTGAGACTCCTGATGCCGTCGAGATATACCTGTGGCGAGAGCCAGGGCATCAGCGTGGAGGGCAGCACGGGCGTGATGTCGGCATCGCCCGCGCGCTTGATGCTTATGCCGTCGTTGCCCGCGGTGATCTCGACATTTCCGGCGCGGAAAAGGCGCGTGGGCAGCTTGGCCGCGCCGCCGCCCACGCTCACCGACGCCTTAGTCATCATCAGCTGCGGCTCCTTGATGTCGTCGTAGCCGAACTCGACCGGCAGGCGGGCGCCAAGCAGCGTGGCGTACGACTTGTCGAGCAGCACGTCGCTCTTGCCCGGACGCAGCAGCGATATGTAGCGGTAGAAAAGCGCGCGGTTGCGCCGCGCCGACTCCCCTTCGGGATTCTTGCCCCCGATCAGCATCTGCAGGGCTATCGCCGTCACTATCTTCTGCAGCCGGTCGTTCTCCGACTCGGTCTGCGCCTGCGGCAGGCGGTCGACCTCGCGGCAGCTCAGACGGATATAGATCTCGAACTGCCTGACAAACGCCGTGCGGAACGGCTCCTGCGTCCACGTCTCCAGGTTCCACTCCATGATCGTGTCGAAAATGCCCCCCAGGTATTTCTTCACCAGCGACGTATCCGTGCGGAATATCAGCATCAGCGTCGCGAACTGATCGACGGGCCGGTACAGATAGCCCGCCTGGCGCAGCTTCTCCATCAGGCTGGTGATGAAGCCGTCGATACCGTCCGTGGCGAAGAGGCCCAGCGCCGCGTTGTAGGGCTTCAGACCCTCGACCAGGGCCGTCATCTGCTCCTGCACCGACCGGCGCACGCTCTCGGGCGCCTGGCGCAGCAGCCCCGAACCCTCTATGATGTAGAGCGCCGCCGAGCGCAGGATGCCCAGCAGACGCTCCATCAGCCGCCAGTGGCGCCGGATGTCCATGCACCTGAAGTAGTCGGGCAGCGCCTCCGACGCAGCCTTCAGAGCCGTCACCACCCACGACGGATTGGCCGCCGCCAGCTCCGCCCGCGCCGCCGCCAGCTCCCCCCGCTCAGCCAGAAAGCGGGCCGTCAGCCCTGCCGCCGCGCCGCGGGTCCCGATGCGCGCCAGCACGTCGGCCGGCGTCAGCAGCGGCAGCTTCATGCCGCTCTCGCACAGCTCCAGGCTGTAGGCCGCCGGGTTGAGCCGCGTGAAGCGGCACACGACGCTGCGCCCGCGCGTCAGCGGCGTAGTGTTCTGGTACAGATTGAAGCGCAGACCGTTCGCATCCTCCAGCACGTACGGATCCGACGGCCTGGCCGGCTCGGCGTAGACCGTAAACTCGCACGGCTCCCGCCGCGCGAACGCGTCGCCGTAGAACCGCCTTACGTACATCGGCATGCAGTGGCCCAGCACCGGGCCGCTCCGGCCCACCGACTTCACCCTGCACGCCAGCGACACCGGCGCCGGCTGCCCCCGCTGGAATTTCAGCTTGTTGATAAAGAAATCGCTGTAGCCCGGCACGCGCAGCCGGAACATATCGTCGTTCTCTCCGAAATCTCTTACTACCTCAAATTCGTAGGTCTGTCCGATCCTATAGTCCATACGTCAGTCATCGTTACATTAGATAAAAAAGAATGGACAAACTTACGAAAAAATCGCGAGACTCCCGCCCTCCGCAACGTTCTTTAACATTGCCGCCGCTCAGTTGGCGCGGACGTCGCGCGGGATGGCGAGCCAGGAGCGGTAGCGGGCCCCCATGAGGCGCACGACGGCGTGCCAGTAGGCGTCGCCGGCTCCGGCGAGCAGCGAGGAGGCGTCGGGCGGCGCGGCCACCGGGGCCCAGGTGTCGGCCAGCATCTCGTCGCGCAGCTGGCCGGCGGTCCAGCCGCTGTAGCCGATGAAGAAGCGCAGGAAGCCCTCGGCGAGGTAGCCCTCGTTGACGTAGGCGACGGCGCGGGAGAATTCGCCGCCGATGTAGAGGCCGGGGGCGTAGAGGCGGGCGCCGGGTATGATGTCGGGGCCGAGGGTGTGGATGAAGTAAAGGCGGTCGTGGCTCAGCGGACCGCCGCAGTAGACGGGTACGGCGTCGCCGGGGGCGCCGACGCCGTCGAGGACCTCGCGCAGGGTGCAGTCCATGCGGTTGTTGAGCACGACGCCGGTGGCGCCGTCGGCCGGCGCGCAGTCGATCAGCGAGATCACGGCGCGGCCGAACCATTCGTCGCTCAGGAATGGCTGCGCGACGATGAGGGAGCCGCCGGCGACGGGCAGCTTCTCGGTGGTCAGATTGAAGTAGGAGGTGTCGAGGTCTTTCATAGCGTCGTCGTTCATAATCATCAGGGCTTTATCTGATAACAAGCACGCCGCCGCTTTTGTTACGCTCCACGCGCAATTTATATCAATATACGGGAAGCAGGCGCACTCCTGACCTGCGGGCCGGCCGGAGTAGAAACATCTACTGCCAGCCGCAACCGCAGGCCCGGAGCGCCTGCTCTCTCTGCGTTGCCGCAGCGACTTGGCCGATTGCGATGATCAGCCCTTGACGCGGCTGATGTAGGAGCCGTCGCGGGTGTCGATCTCGATGGAGTCGCCTTCGTTGACGAACAGCGGCACGCGCACTTCGGCGCCGGTCTCGACGGTGGCGGGCTTGAGGGTGTTGGTGGCCGTGTCGCCCTTGATGCCGGGCTCGGTGTAGGTGATCTTGAGCACGGTCTTGATGGGCATTTCGGCGTAGAGGACGGTGTCGGTCGAGGCGTCGCTTACGACTTCGACGGTGTCGCCTTCCTTCATGAAGTCGGCGCCGGTGACGAGGGCCTTGTTGATGGGGATCTGCTCGAAGGTCTCGTTGTTCATGAAGATGTCGTCGCCGCCGTCGGCGTAGAGGTACTGGTAGGGGCGGCGCTCGACGCGGACGTCCTCGAGCTTCTCGCCGATGTTGAAGCGGCGCTCTAGCACGCGGCCGTCGACGACGTCCTTAAGCTTGGTGCGCATGAAGGTGTTGCCCTTGCCGGGCTTTACGTGGAGGAATTCCACGCAGAAGTAAAGACGGCCGTCCATACGGATGCAGGTGCCGTTTTTGATGTCTTGTGCGTTGATCATATATGTAGTACGTTGGATTTTCCGGCTGCAAAATTACAAATTTTCCGGCACTTTTCAGCACTCGGCCCGGTATTTTTATCGCACGCCCGGGCACAGGCAGCATCACCGCACTGATTCACAGCCGCTAAAGGATGCCGAGATGGCCGAACATGGCGGCGTAGCGGGCGGCCTTCTGCTCGAGCGGCAGAGGATATGCGCGCGAGGTCGACGGCATCCGCCATATCTCGAGGCCGCCGGGGGCCAGCGTCATGGTGCCCTGCGGAGGGACCGGCGTGCCGGTGAGCGAGGCGACCACGGAGGCGGCCTTCTCGCCCGTGGTGGCCACGGCGCGGCACTCCGGCATCCGCGCCAGCAGCCCCTGCAGGTCGACCGGCTCCACTATCTCGAGGTATTTGTCGCTCGCATTGCCTCGGTGGCGGATGACTTTGTGCCCGGTGTCGTTCAGCGCGATATGCCGCTCGGCAAGCATCTCCTTTATCATATCCGGACGGAAAGTGCGCGAGGCTGCGTCATAAAGCGCGCCCGCATCGCCCAGGAAAAGCAGCCCGCACACACGCCAGAAGTCGTTGCTGCGGTTGGGATAGTAGAAATCCATGGACCAGCGCCCGCGCGGAGGCGGGAATGTGCCCATGATCAGCACACGGGCGCCGTCGGGGATGAACGGCTCCCAGGGATGAGTCTCGAATATTTCGTCCATACGTAGCGTTTTTCTTCTATAACGCCGCAGAAAGGAAAAATTGTATCACCTGCCGCCGATTTTTTCAATAATTCTTGGTGCCGTTATAAAAAAATGCTAATTTTGCCACAAATGTCACAACAATGAATAAAGGTAAAGTCATCGTAGTATCCGCGCCCTCGGGCTGCGGAAAATCCACCATCATCCATGCCATCCTCGACAAGGGAATCTTCGACCTGGGCTTCTCCGTATCGGCCACCAACCGGCAGCCGCGGCATGGCGAAGAGGACGGCGTACACTACCGCTTCCTGTCGACCGGCGAATTCCGCGACGCAGTCGGCCGCGGCGAGTTCATCGAGTGGGAGGAGGTCTACCCCGGCCGCTTCTACGGCACGCTGCGGTCGGAAGTCGACCGCGCCGTCGACGCGGGCCACAACGTGGTGCTCGACATCGACGTCAAGGGCGCTCTTAACGTAAAGAAGGCCTACGGCGACCGCTGCCTCACCCTCTTCATAGAGCCGCCGAGCGTCGGCGAGCTGCGCCGCCGCCTCGAAAGCCGCGGCACCGAGGACCCCGCCGCCATCGAGGACCGCATAGCACGCGCCGAATACGAGCTCGGCTTCGCTCCGCAGTTCGACCGCACCGTCGTCAACGACGACCTCGCGCGGGCCGTCGCCGACACCGAGGCGATCCTTCACGACTTCATCGGCTGAGCCATGGCCCCTACCCGACAGAAACAGACGGTGGGCATACTGGGCGGATCTTTCAACCCCGTCCACATCGGCCACATGATCCTGGCCAGCTTCCTGGTGCAGTGGGGATATGTCGACAAGGTTTGGCTCACGCTCTCGCCCCGCAACCCGCTCAAGGATCCGGCCGCACTACTGCCCGACACCAAGCGCCTGGCCATGCTCAACCTGGCGCTCAAAGGAGCTCGCGACATCGACGTATGCGACATCGAGCTGTCGATGCCCCGCCCGTCGTACACCGTCAGCACGCTCGATGCCCTGGCCGCGAAATATCCCGACCGCCAGTTCCGCCTCATAATAGGAAGCGACAACTGGGCAATCTTCGACCGCTGGCGCGAGCCGCAGCGCATACTCGACCAGTACGGCGTCATCGTATATCCGCGCGACGGCTACCCGGTCGACGGCCACACCGACGGCATGGAGGTGGTGAAGGCTCCGCTGGTCGACATCTCCAGCACCTTCATCCGCAACGCCGTGGCCCGCGGCCGCGACGTGGGCTACTTCCTGCCCGCGGGCGTCTTCAAGTATATAACCGACCACAAACTCTATCAGCAATGACCAACAACACGCTGGCATTCATAGCCCTCTGCAACGAATACTGCGCCGAGCTCGAACACTGCCGCGAATCAGAGCAGCAGACCTTCGTGGGCCGCATGCTCGACCTGCTGCCCCGAATCTACATAACCGCCCGCAGCCTGCAGCCCGACCCCGCCGCCGACCCCGACAGCATGGCCATAATCCCGGCTCTCGAGGAAGACACCTACGAGCAGGTGCGCCGCGCAGCCGAACTCGTCCTGGGCGAGCACGACACCTATCTCGAGACATTCGTCAGCGACATGAAATACAGCGACGAGCCCATAGGCGCCAGCATCGCCGAATCGCTCGCCGACCTTTTCCAGGTGATGTTCAACTTCATCGAGACCGTGCGCGACGCCGCACCCGAGACAGTCGAGGATGCCGTAGCCGCCGTGAAAGAAGACTTCCGGACCTACTGGAGCCAGACATTATGCAACGTCATGCGTCCCCTTAACTCAATATATCAAAATGCCTTCAATCACTAACTACAACGATATCTGCGCGTTTCTCGACTCGTCGGTGGTCAACTTCTGGGCCGTCCACACCGTCGCTTCACACCTCGAGGCCAACGGATTCACCCGCCTCGACATGGCCGACAAATGGGACCTGCGGCCAGGCACGCGCCACTATGTCACGAAAAACAACTCGGCTATCTTCGCATTCATCGTCGGCGAAAGCCCCGCGGCCGAAGGCGGCTTCCACATAATCTCGGCCCACAGCGACTCGCCCGGCTTCCGCATAAAGCCCAACTGCGAGATAGTCACCGACGGCAACATCGTCAAGCTCAACACCGAGGTCTACGGCGGCCCGATACTCTACACATGGTTCGACCGCCCGCTATCGCTCGCCGGCCGCGTCATCCTGCGCTCCGACGACCCGCTCCGCCCCGCCTCCCGCCTGATCCGCTTCGACCGCCACCTCCTCACCATCCCACACCTGGCCATTCACTTCAACCGCGCCGTCAACGAAGGCAACCGCCTCTCGCGCCAGACCGACATGCTCCCCGTCCTGGGCCACATCGCCGACCGCAGCCAGGCCAAGGGGCTCATACGCCGCCTCGTGGCCGAAAAGCTCGGCGTGCGTCCCGACGATATCCTCGACTACGACCTCTCGCTCTTCGACACATCCCGCGCCAGCGTAGTCGGACTCAACGGCGAATACATCACCTCGGGCCGCATCGACGACCTCTCGATGGTGCATGCCGCCCTGTGCGCGATGCTCGACACCGCCGACCGCCCCGCCGGCGCCACCCGCGTCATGGCCATATTCGACAACGAGGAAACCGGCTCCGGTACAAAACAGGGAGCCGCATCGCCAATCCTCGACTATATCCTGCGCCGAATCGCCGCTGCCGGCGGCGCATCGGACGACGACTGGTTCCGCGCCGTCGACCGCTCGTTCATGATCTCGGCCGACGACGCCCACGGCATCCACCCCAACTATCCCGAAAAGCAGGATCCGACCAACCACCCCGTACTCGGAGGCGGCCCCGTGGTGAAAATCAACGCCAACTGCAAGTATATGACCGACGCCGACTCGGCCGCCGTGTTCCTCTCGCTCTGCGAAAAGGCCGGCGTCAGCTACCAGTATTTCGTCAACCACAGCGACATGGCCGGCGGTTCCACCCTGGGCAACATACTCACCTCGCAGATCCCCCTGCGCGGCGTCGACGTAGGCGCTCCGATCTGGGCCATGCACTCGGCCCGCGAGACCGCCGCGCTTAGCGACCATGCCGACATGATCGCCGTCTTCTCGCAGTTCTATTCGCTCTGACGCAAATATTTTTGCATTTTTTCCGGCTCGCAGTGTCACGTTCGGCCGGGATGTACGTCTTATCTGTGTATGAATGCTGAAAAATTCAGTTCGACTGTCATCCCGCTCTACCGTGAGCTGTTTGCCGTGGCCTTTACCCTGCTCAAGGACCGCGACACCGCCGCCGACATCGTACAGGACGCCATGGTCAAACTGTGGAACTACCGCGACATGCTCGACAACGTAGCCTCCGTCAAAGGATTCGCCCTGGTCACGCTGCGCAACACGGCACTCGACTACTGCCGCCGAGAGCGACCGCGCGACTGCCTCGACGATATAGCCGAACCGGCCGTCCCGCCCGATCTGCCCGACGACGTCGAACTCATCTACGGCATCATCGACTCCCTGCCCGAACGCCAGCGGCGAATAATGCGCATGAACGCTCTCGAAGGACAGACGCCCGATGAAATCGCCGGCATCACCGGGCTCAACGCCGGCAATATCCGGCAGATACTCAGCCGGGGACGTAAAAAGATCCGAGAACTCTATAATAAATATACTTCAACATGACTTCCAGAAATCTCCCTCTCCACGAAATCAGGCGCCTGCTTGATCTTTATTACGACGGCTCTGCGACAGCTGCCGAGGAAGCTTCGTTGACCCGATATTTCCTCGAGCATCCCGACGTGCCCGCCGATCTGCGCACTGACCGCGACCTGTTCGTGGCCCTGCACCGCGCCGCGGCGCTCACCCCGCCGGCCGACCTGCTCGACCGCGTCACCTACGCCACGTGCGGCCCCGCCGTACCGCGCCGCCGCCCGGTCGGGCTTTTCATCTTCTCGGCCGCAGCCGCCATGGCCCTGATCCTTACCGTCGCAATCGCTGTGATCAACTTCACCCCTTCGTCACCATCCGTGTCCGACACCGGCGGACCACTGCCGGATGAAAGCCTGCTGTCGACCCTCGTCAACCACACCGACACCATCCTCAACGTCGACTCCGTAGCCGCACCCCCGCGGCCTGCCGCACCGAAACTCGCCACAGCCGCAATCCACCGCGACCACGCACGGAAAGCCGCCCGCAACGCCCGCCGAGACGCAGCCCGGCGCGACACACTTTCGCCCGAACAGGCCACAGCCGTCGTCGACGAACTGCTTGCCCGCTCATTCAAGACCGCCTCGATGCACGTCGAACAGGCCCGCGAGAACTTCAACAATATCGAAACAACCATTCACCGTATATCAAAATGAAACGCTTCTTTCTGTCACTAATCGTCCTGCTGGCCATATGTCCCGCTTTTGCCCAAAGTCTTTTCGACTCTGTCGCCGACATGCCGGGCGTCACCTCCACCTATATCAGCAACGAATTCCTGTCCAATCCCGGATCTGCGGGCGGAGCAATTTATCTCAACGGCGCGAGCATTCCGGCCGAAAACTACAAATCCCTTGAAATCATATCGGCCGACGAGGATTCGGCCACAAAGCCCGAAGTAGTGGCCGCCGCCTGCCGCAAGATCATCGACGGCATGGATCTGCAGCTTCTGCTCCGCACCCGCGACGACGACGGCTACAACCGCATCTATGTAGGCCGTCCCGGCGACGACAACTCATCCAAGACCATCCTGATCGAATCGAAGGACGAGGACTCGTACCAGCTCGTCTACATACGCGGCGAATTCGACGTACAGGAACTCGCCCGCCGCTATTCCAATTACAACTTGAATTTATAAATAAATTTCCGTAACTTTGCAGCCCCGTTTGGACATGCAAAGAATATGAGTTTTAACAGCAACGACAATCATGGCCCCGTGGTGCAGATCGGCCGCTTCGAAATAAATTCCCAAGACTTCAACGCCGACCCGCAGCCCGACGACCTGCCAATAATAGCCACCCGCAACCTCGTCCTCTTCCCGGGTGTCACCATACCCATATCTCTCACCCGCGAAGCCTCGCTGAAGGTAGCCAATATAGCTTCGGAAGAGCGCATTCCCGTCGGCATCGTATGCCAGACCGATCCCGATCAGGAATCGCCTTCGGTGACAGGCGGTCTGTGCCGCTACGGAGTCATCGCCGACGTCTATCAGGTGATCGAATTGCCAGACGGCAGCCACACGGCTCTCGTACATGGCCGCGACCGCATCCGCATACTCGGCCGCGGGGCTGGCACCCGGATTCCCGGCGAGCTGTCGGCCCGTGTCAAAATACTCACGGACACAGAGGCTGCCGACAAAGCCGAATTCGACGCAACCGTGGAGCGCATCACCCAGCTCAGCAGCGAGATCGTCGCAAGCCAGCAGGGCGACCAGTCATTCTCCACTTTCATCAAGGGCATGGATGATCCCGTGCAGCGGCTTCACTTCGTCGCCACCAATTTTCCGATCGACACCGCCGGCAAAATCAAGTTGCTCGGCATCGGCGACCTGCAGAAGCGCTCCCTCGAGTTCCTCGCCATGCTCATGACCGACCGCGAGCGCCTCAGCGTCGCCCAGGATATCCTCGAAAAAGCCGGCCAGCGCATGAAGGACAACCAGCGCTCGACCTACCTGCAGATGCAGCTCGACACCATCAAGGAGGAACTCTACGGCTCGACCGACGACGAGGACGACTTCGAGTCGCTCGAACGCCGCGCCCGCGCCGCCGGCTTCCCCAAGAACGTCGCCGAAATATTCAGCAAGGAGGTCGGCAAGCTGCGGCGTCTCAACCCCACCACTCCCGACTATTCCGTACAGTACGCCTACCTCGAGACCCTCCTCGAACTGCCCTGGAACAAGCAGACCAAGACCTCGTCGGACATCGATTACGCCCGCCGGGTACTCGAGGACGACCATTACGGCCTTGAGAAGATCAAGCAGCGCATACTCGAGCAGATAGCCGTCGTGCTCAACAATCCTCAGGCCAAGGCGCCGATTCTCTGCCTCGTAGGCCCTCCCGGAGTCGGCAAGACCTCGCTCGGGCGCTCCATAGCCCGCGCCATGGGCCGCAAATACCAGCGCGTGTCGCTCGGCGGTCTGCACGACGAAGCCGAGATACGCGGCCACCGGCGCACATACATAGGCGCCATGCCCGGCCGCATCATCAAGGCCATGAAGAACGCCGGCACCACCAACCCAATACTGCTGCTCGACGAGATCGACAAGCTCGGACAGGACTACAAGGGCGATCCTTCGTCGGCTCTGCTTGAAGTCCTCGACCCCGAGCAGAATATCGCCTTCCACGACAACTACATCGACATCGATTACAACCTGTCGGGCGTGCTGTTCATAGCTACCGCCAACTCGCTGTCGTCGATCGCCGCACCGCTGCTCGACCGAATGGAGATCATCAACCTCAGCGGCTACCTGCCTGAGGAAAAGATCGAGATCGCCCGCCGGCACCTGCTGCCGAAGGTCATCGAGACCAACGGGCTCAAGGGAGAATTGCCGTTCGGCCTCCCCGACGAAACCATAAACGCACTGATCGACAACTACACGGCCGAAAGCGGCGTGCGACAGCTCGAAAAGCAGCTTGCCTCGATCGTCCGAAAATACATTCTGGCTACGCTGTCGAAAGAAAGTTTCCCCGCCACAGTCCGCCCCGAAGACCTGCGCCCGATGCTCGGACTGCCCTTATACACCAAGGAGAAATACGAGGGCAACGACTTCACCGGTGTCGTCACCGGACTTGCCTGGACTCAGGTCGGCGGCGAGATACTGCTGGCCGAGGCATCGCTTTCGCCCGGCAAAGGCGACCGCCTCACCATCACCGGCAACCTCGGCGACGTCATGAAGGAATCGGCAACAATAGCCCTGCAATGGGTCAAGGCCAACAGCGCCGCCATCGGAATCGACACCTCGCGCTTCGAGCAAAACAACCTGCACGTGCACTTCCCCGAAGGTGCCATACCCAAGGACGGTCCATCGGCAGGCATCACAATCGCCACGGCCATCGTCTCGGCATTTACCGGCCGCAAGGTCGCCGAACGCATCGCCATGACCGGCGAGATCACCCTGCGGGGAAAAGTACTGCCCGTTGGCGGTATCAAGGAGAAGATCCTTGCCGCCAAGCGCGCCGGCATCGACACAATAATCCTGAGCAGCGAGAACCGCCGCGACATCGAGGACATCGACCGGGCCTACCGCGAAGGTCTCTCGTTCGTCTACGTCGACACCATGTCCGACGTCATCGCCCGCGCCATCCTCTGACCCATCAGTCGAGGAAGCGGCTGGTGAGGCCGGCGTAGGCGTCGATGCGGCGGTCGCGAAGGAAGGGCCACCAGCGGCGCACCTGCTCTGACCGCCCGAGGTCGACCTCGACCACAGCCTCGGCCTCGCGGTCGAACGGCGCGCGGTAGAGGAACTCGCCCTGCGGGCCGGCAACGAAGCTGCCGCCCCAGAACTGTATGCCGTCCGTCGCTCCCGACGGGTCGGGCTCGAAACCTACGCGGTTGACCGTCACCACGGGCAGCCCGTTGGCCACTGCGTGGCCGCGCTGCACTGTCGTCCAGGCTTCGAGCTGGCGCTCCTGCTCGTCGGGCGTGTCGCTGCTGGCCCAGCCAATGGCCGTAGGATAGATCAGCATTTCAGCTCCCGCAAGAGCCATCAGGCGCGCGGCCTCGGGATACCACTGGTCCCAGCATACGAGTACGCCGAGGCGCCCGAGCGACGTGTCGACGGGCGTGAAGCCCAGATCGCCCGGCGTGAAATAGAATTTCTCGTAATAGGCCGGATCGTCAGGGATATGCATCTTGCGGTAGCGCCCGGCTACCGACCCGTCGCGGTCGAAGACGACGGCCGTGTTGTGATAAAGTCCCGTGGCGCGCCGTTCGAATACCGACGTCACAAGCACTACCTGCAGTCTCGCAGCAAGGTCGGCATAACTCTGCATAGCCTCTGAATCGAGGCATACGGCCTGATCGAACGTGTCAACGTCCTCTGTCTGGCAGAAATAGAGGCCATCATGCAGTTCCTGGTTCACTATCAGCTGAGCGCCTTCCGATGCGAGCTGAGCTGCCTTCTCGGCCAGCCGGCGGCGGTTGTCGGCGATATCCGCCGTATTGTGCTGCTGTATTATGCCTGTTTTGATTTTCTTCATATCGGTAAAGTATCGGGGAGTAATTGCATCGTGGAGCAGTGCAGCGACCCGTGCTGACGTATCAGCGCACGGCAGTCGACACGCTCGATTTCATGATCGGGGAATACGATTTTCAGAGTCATCTCGGCCAGGAGATCCTTGCGCGGCTGTCGGTATACGGGAAGCAGCACGGCATCGTTCAGCACTAGATAGTTGGCGTAGGTTGCCGGCAGGCGCTCGCCGTCCTCATCGTAGATCGGATCAGGCAGCGGCAGCTCAACCAGATTGTAGGGTTGCCCGTCAGGAGTCCGGAAGCCGCGCAGGCATCCGAGCATCGCTTCGAGGGAGGCCGACTGGGCATCGGACTCGTCGGCCGCACGGGCTGCCGTGTAGATGATCGTGTCGCCCGGCGCGAGCCTGGCCAGGGTGTCGATGTGGCCGTCGGTATCGTCCCCCTCGAGCCGGCCGCTGTCGAGCCACAGAAAGTGGCTCACACCCAGATCGCGGCCCAGACGCCGCTCTACGTCAGCGCGCGTGGCTCCGTTGCGCGTAGCCGTCAGCATGACCGAATCAGTGGTCAGGAGCGTGCCGCGGCCATCGGTCTCGATACCGCCGCCTTCGAGTACGAAGTCGAGGCAGTCGCGGTATGTGCCGCGCAGCAGCCCCCGGTCGTAAAGGCGCCGCGTGGCGGCGTTGTCGCTGTCCGAGCCGAACTTACCGCCCCAGGCGTTAAAGCGGTAGTCGTTGATTACCGGCATCCCTGCGCTGTCAAGGGTGGATATGGGGCCGTAGTCGCGGGTCCAGGTATCGTCAGTAGGCACGTCGGCTAATATCAGACGCGACGGCTCTATGTCGGCGAAGCGGCGCCGCAGCTCCGACGTGTCGGGCGCGACGATCACCGCCACGGCATGTCGGGCGACGGCCCTTACAAGTGCGTCGTAGCAGTTCTCGACCTCGGGGAGCATATAGGCCCAGTCGGTCGCGGCGTGGGGCCACGCGAGCAGTACGCCCTGCGCCGGCTCCCATTCGGCCGGCAGGCGTACGGGCGCCAGGTTATTCGTCTTCGTCATAGTCGCTCAGCGATTCCCACACTTCATCGTTTTCGGCCATGTATTCGTGACAGAAATCCGCGAAGCCGTTCTTCTCGCTGCTTCCTACCTCATGGCACCAGTCGCGGTACTGCTGCCGCAGTTCGTCGTCCTCGGCGATAGCGCGCTTGAACTCCGATTCGGCGATGTCGAGGCTCTTATGCTCCTCAAGCAAGCTTATAAAATAGTCTCTGATGTCTTCCATTTCTTGTTTTCGAGGATGAGATTTAAAATATTTTTACGAGGATGAGATTAAAGTGCAAAGATATGCATTATTTCGCAGAGACTCCGCCGGCAGCGGTTATTTTTAGTTAAATAAACCTTTTGTCGGACCTCCGTGTTGTTAATATAAACAAAAAGAACTCACCCGGATATGAAAAAAATTCTATTACTGACTGCCGTCATAGCGGCTCTACTCACCTCGGCCTGCAGCCCGTTCACGCTCGTCAACAGCGAGACGTACAACGACGCCAACCTACAACAGTACAAGACTTTCCGCATCGTATCGCCCGCCGACGGCCAGTTGCCGCCGGGCATGCAGCTCGTCACTTACTACAACATCGCCTCGGCCATCCGCGAGCAGATGATCATCCGCGGATATACGGAAGATGCCAACTCGCCTCTGCTGATCAATATAGGCCTGACCGTACACCGCGAGATCGAGACCGAACCGGCCCTGCCGCCCGGATATACTCCCTACCCCGGCCCGTATTTCAACGGCTATTACCCGTACTTCATGTATCCCCGCAGCTACTACTGGGACAGCTACTACGCCAACGCCCGTATCATCACCGGCATATACAAGGAAGGCGTGCTGACCATGGACATGGTCAACATCGACACCAAGATACCGCTTTTCTCGGCCTCCGTGGCCACCATTCTCGAAAACGGCAACGCCCAGTTCCGCAACCTCTCGGGCATAGCGGAAGCTGTACAGACGCTGTTCTCGAAGTTCCCCGTCCCGGTCGAGCCACAGTATCTCGCCGTAAAGAAAAACTGATAGAATCATTCGACAGACGTTGCTGAAGATTGACTTTGAGCGCCGGCGCATACCACGCCGGCGCTCCTTGTGTCTGCCCCCCCTGTGCAGACTGTGTAACGTCTGATTTATTTGCTTTTTACAATAATAATCTGTAACTTTGTCACGTCTAAAGCGGCGCCGGAGGGCGCCGGACAAACCCGCATCTTTTACCTGAAGCAAATTATCTACACTTAAATCACATATAACTACCAAGTTATGGCAGAAAAAACAGAAAAATTGTTCGACCAGTTTCCAGGCGTCAGCTACGAAGAGTGGCGTGCGAAAGTCGAAGCCGATCTAAAAGGCGCTGACTTTGACAAGAAGCTGGTATGGCGCACCAACGAAGGCTTCAACGTACAGCCTATCTACCGCGCCGAAGACATCGCAGGCCTTAAAACAACTGACTCGCTGCCGGGTGAATTCCCCTACGTCCGCGGAACCCGCACCGACAACGACTGGCTCACCCGCCAGGAAATCATCGCCGACACTCCCAAGGAGGCCAACGCCGTCGCGCTCGACGTCCTCACCAAGGGTGTCAACTCGCTCGGATTCAAGGTCGAGGAGCCTACAGCAGAGGTCATCGCAACGCTGCTCGAAGGCATCGACCTGAAGGCCGTAGAGATCAACTTCGCATCGTGCCCCCGCCGCACCGTCGAGCTGGCCAAGGCCCTTGTCGAATACCTCAACGCCCGCGGCGCTGCCGCCGACTTCAAGGGCTCGATCGACTTCAACCCGCTCAAGCCCGCCTTCCGCCACGGCAAGCAGATCGACGTCAAGGCCATCGTCGAGACCGCCAAGGAAATCCTCGCCATCGTCAAGGACGTTCCCGGTCTTAAGGTCCTCTCCGTCGACAGCGACATGCTCTCCAACGCCGGCGCATATATCTATCAGGAGCTCGGCTACGCTTTGGCCTGGGGCGCCGACTGGCTCACATTGCTCACCGACGCCGGTCTGACGGCCGACGAGGTGGCTGCCCGCGTCAAGTTCAACATGGGCATATCGTCGAACTACTTCATGGAGCTCGCCAAATTCCGCGCCGCCCGCATGCTCTGGGCACAGATAGTGGAACAGTACAAGCCCGCACAGGCCGACAGCGCCAAGATGCACGTCCACGCATCGACCTCGCGCTTCAACCAGACCATCTACGACGCATACGTAAACCTGCTCCGCAGCCAGACCGAGACAATGTCGGCCGCTCTCGCAGGCGTCGACTCGATCACCACGACTCCCTTCGACACCCCATACAAGACTCCCGACACATTCTCGGAGCGCATCGCGCGCAACCAGCAGTTCCTGCTCAAGGAAGAAAGCCACCTCGACAAGGTAGTTGACCCCGCCGGCGGCAGCTACTACGTCGAGACTCTCACCGTATCGATCGCAAAAGAGGCATGGAAACTCTTCCTGGAAGTCGAGAACGCAGGCGGCTTCTTCGCCCTCGCTTCCGAAGGCAAGATCCAGGATGCCGTCAACGCTTCGTGCGAGAAGCGCCACACCGACGTCGCCCGCCGCAAGGAAATCCTGCTCGGCACCAACCAGTACCCCAACATCAACGAGAAGGCAGCCGACAAGATCGTCAAGAGCGAATGCTGCGGATGCGGCTGCGCCGCCGACGCGCCCGCCGACGGCCACAAGCTCTGCGGCAAGCGCGCCGCCACCGACTTCGAGCAGCTCCGTCTCGCCACCGAGGCCGCCGCAAAGCGTCCCAAGGTGTTCATGCTCACCATCGGCAACCTGGCCATGCGCCTGGCACGCGCCCAGTTCTCGACCAACTTCTTCGGCTGCGCCGGATATGAGATCATCGACAACCTCGGCTTCGACACCGTCGAGCAGGGCGTCGACGCCGCTCTCGAAAAGGGTGCCGACGTGGTAGTCCTCTGCTCGAGCGACGACGAATACGCCACCCTCGCGCCCGAGGCATTCAAGTACCTCGACGGCCGCGCCGAATTCGTCGTAGCAGGCAACCCCGCCTGCGCCGACGATCTCAAGGCCATCGGCATCAAGGACTTCGTTCATGTACGCGTGAACGTCCTCGACACACTCCGCGATTTCAATGCCCGTCTTCTCAAATAACCCAGTCACTACACAGTCATGAGACCCGATTTCAATAAAATAGATATCACAAATGATTCATTCGGCGCTCAGCACACTGCTGTGGCCGCCGCAGGCGAAGACTGGCTCACTCCCGAGCTCATCCCCGTCAAACCCATCTACACCAAGGACGACCTGCAGGGACTCGAACACCTCAACTACGTGTCGGGTATTCCTCCCTTCCTGCGTGGCCCGTACAGCGCCATGTATCCCCTGCGTCCCTGGACAATCCGTCAGTACGCCGGCTTCTCGACGGCTGCCGAGTCCAACGCCTTCTACCGCCGCAACCTCGCCTCGGGCCAGAAGGGCCTCTCCGTGGCATTCGACCTCGCCACTCACCGCGGCTATGACGCCGATCATCCCCGCGTTGTCGGCGACGTCGGCAAGGCAGGCGTGTCCATCTGCTCGATCGAGGACATGAAGGTCCTCTTCGACGGAATTCCCCTGAACAAGATGTCCGTGTCGATGACCATGAACGGCGCCGTGCTCCCCGTGCTCGCCTTCTACATCAACGCAGGCCTCGAGCAGGGCGCAAAGCTCGAGGAAATGGCCGGTACCATCCAGAACGATATCCTCAAGGAATTCATGGTGCGCAACACCTATATTTACCCGCCGGAGTTCTCGATGCGCATCATCGCCGACATCTTCGAGTACACCTCGCAGAACATGCCTAAGTTCAACTCGATCTCGATCTCCGGCTACCACATGCAGGAGGCTGGCGCCACCTGCGACATCGAGCTGGCCTACACTCTGGCCGACGGCCTCGAATATCTCCGCGCAGGCGTCAACGCCGGCATGGACATCGACGCCTTCGCTCCCCGTCTGTCGTTCTTCTGGGCCATCGGCATGAACTTCTTCATGGAGATCGCCAAGATGCGCGCCGCACGTATGCTCTGGGCCAAGATCGTCAAGCAGTTCAACCCGAAGAACCCCAAGTCGCTCGCCCTGCGCACGCACTCGCAGACATCGGGCTGGTCGCTCACCGAGCAGGATCCCTTCAACAACGTGGGCCGCACGTGTATCGAAGCCATGGGCGCCGCCCTGGGCCACACCCAGTCGCTCCATACCAACGCCCTCGACGAGGCGATCGCCCTGCCGACCGACTTCTCGGCCCGTATCGCCCGCAACACCCAGATCTACATTCAGGAAGAGACAATGGTCACCAAGCAGGTCGATCCCTGGGCTGGTTCGTACTACGTGGAAGCCCTCACCAACGAGATCGCTCACCGCGCATGGGAACACATCCAGGAAATCGAGAAGCTCGGCGGCATGGCCAAGGCCATCGAGACCGGTCTGCCCAAGCTCCGCATCGAGGAAGCCGCCGCTCGTACACAGGCACGCATCGACTCGGGGCGCCAGACCATCGTCGGCATCAACAAGTACCGTCTCGAGCATGAAGATCCCATCGACATCCTCGAAATCGACAACACCGAAGTACGCCGCGAGCAGATCGAACGCCTCAACGAGGTCAAGGCCGACCGCGACGAAGCTCAGGTGAAGAAAGACCTCGAGGCTATCACCGAATGCGTCCGCACCAAGAAGGGCAACCTCCTCGACCTCGCCGTAAAGGCTGCCGGTCACCGCGCTACCCTCGGCGAAATTTCAGATGCCTGCGAAGAAGTCGTAGGCCGTTATAAAGCAGTAATCCGAACTATTTCAGGCGTGTACTCAGCAGAAACAAAGAACGACCCCGACTTCGTCCGCGCCCAGCAGATGTGCGCCGACTTCGCCAAGCGCGAAGGTCGCCAACCCCGTATCATGATCGCCAAGATGGGCCAGGACGGCCACGACCGCGGCGCAAAGGTTGTCGCTACCGGCTATGCCGACTGCGGCTTCGACGTCGACATGGGCCCGCTGTTCCAGACCCCGGCCGAAGCTGCCCGCCAGGCCGTCGAAAACGACGTGCACATCCTGGGCGTCAGCTCTCTGGCCGCCGGTCACAAGACCTTGATCCCGCAGGTGATCGAAGAGCTTAAGAAACTCGGCCGCGAGGACATCCTCGTCACCGCCGGCGGTGTCATTCCCGCCCAGGACTACGACTTCCTCTACAAGGCAGGCGTGGCCGCCATCTTCGGCCCCGGCACCCGCATTCCTCTGTCAGCAATCAAGATGCTCGAGATCCTCAACGAGGAATAATCAGCATCGCCGACCGCATAACCAAAGCTCCCGCAGGCACGCAGCTCGCGGGAGCTTTTTATATCCGGCTGTCGCACCGGCGTATTTTTTCAGAACAGGTCCGTGAAGGCCGCGAGAATGGCTATGACAAGGCCGACGAGCGCTATGCCGCCGAAAAAGAGCCAATAGGCGGCATTGCCTGATACGCGGTCGGGCTTGATTTCCTCGCCGTCGCTCTCATCTATCTCTTCGGTCGGCAGGTCCACGTACATCATATTGAGATGCGTCTCGTCGGGTCTGTTGACGGTTGACTTCACTTCCGGTGCGGCCATTTCCTCATGTGCGGGACTCTGCAGAGCATCGATGTCGTCGGCCGGCCCGCGCCGCGCCTTGCGCTGCGTGCGCCGGCTGTCGGCATACCGGTCGGGCCGCTCTGCTTCTGCTTCCGGCTTATTTTCTTCCGTATCCACTACCTCGATCTCCACCACATCGAGCGACCGCAGCGCCGCAAGCATCTTTTCCATAGACTCATAGCGCTGGCGGCTCAGAGGCATCATGGCCTGCCGGATTATGCTGATCAGCTCGGGCGACACACCTTTCTGACGCAGAGCCGTGTCATCGAATCCGTATTCGCTGATGTTGTAGGCAGGCGGCGGAGTCTCGCCGCTGAGCATCTTGTAGAGCGTGGCTCCCATGGCATAGATATCCATAGTCACGGGGAGCGTGCCGGCCGTACTGTAGGCCGCCTGCTCCAGAGGAGCGTAACCTGGCGTGCCGCCTCCCACGTTGGCACTGGTTTCGGCCTTTCCGGCGGCGTCGTACTGCTTCGACAGGCCGAAATCGATCAACACCGGGTCGTCGCCGCGCAGCATTATATTGCCGGGCTTCAGGTCGAGGTGCACCATATTGCGCTCGTGCAGATATCTGATCGCCTCCCCGACCGTGACGGCCAGCTCGACGGCGGTCCACTCCGGCAGACATCCGCCGGGCATATTCCCGATGAAGTGTTCGAGCGACTCGTCGAGCAGCTCCATGGCATAGTAAGCCGTATTGTTGCACTCAAACAGGTCGCAGACCTTCACGATACCCTTGTGATGGAGACGCGACAGACTCAGCGCCTCCTTGACGAACTTGTCGCGGTAGGCCCGGAACAGGCTTTGGTCGCCGGGCGCCGTGACGGTGGTCGTGCCTCCCTGGCGGTCGTTGTGATTGCGCATGAAAAACTCTTTCAGCGCCACCTTCGAGTCGGAAACGAACGAACCGAGGTTGCCCTCGAGCCGCGCCGACGCCAGGTAGGTGATGCCGAACGAGCCCTGGCCGAGCACCTTCTCGATAGTGTACACGATGCCCTTGCCCGGAAGTACTGTACCGGGCCGCAGGCATTCGGGTGAAGGGACGGCGGCCATTGGAAAACAGCGGAGACTCCCTGCCCTGCGCCGGGCGGGCGCGGCGGGAAGTCTCCGTTATGATGATTTATTTAATGAGATACTGCGACGAGATCGACTGGTTGTTGTGAACGCGGCGGATCGTGTCGGCAAACAGGCGCGCAACCGACAGGATGGTGCATTTCTTGCAGTCCTTGTGGAAGGGAATCGAGTTGGTGAAGATCATCTCGACCAGTCCGCACTGATCGACGCGGTCTGTTGCCGGGTCACTCATGATAGCGTGTGTGCACAGCGCCCGCACGCTCTTGGCTCCGTTCTCCATCATCAGGTCGGCTGCCTTGGTGATGGTGCCGGCAGTGTCGACCATGTCGTCGACGAGTATCACGTTCTTGTCCTTCACGTCGCCGATGACGGTCATGTTGGCCACGACATTGGCCTTGGCACGCTGCTTGTGGCACAGCACCAGAGGCACATCGAGGTACTTTGCGTAGCTGTTGGCTCGCTTGGCGCCGCCCACGTCGGGTGTGGCGATCACCATGTTGTCGAGCTTAAGCGACTGGATATATGGAATGAACACCGACGAGGCGTATAGGTGGTCGACAGGCACGTTGAAGAATCCCTGAATCTGATCGGCATGCAGGTCCATGGTGATCACGCGGTCGACACCGGCTGTCACAAGCAGATCCGACACGAGCTTGGCTGCGATCGACACGCGGGGCTTGTCCTTGCGGTCCTGACGCGCCCATCCGAAGTACGGAATCACGGCGATCGTCGACTTGGCCGATGCGCGCTTCGAAGCGTCGATCATCAGCAGCAGTTCCATCAGATTATCCGAGTTCGGGAACGTCGACTGCACCAGGTACACCTCGCAGCCGCGGACCGACTCCTCAAACGAAACTTCAAACTCACCGTCGGCAAAGTGCTGGATGTTCATTTTACCGAGCTCTACGCCCAGGTCTTTGCAGATTTCCTCAGCCATGTAGCGCGACTTCGTGCCGGCGAAGATTTTGAACGGGGGAAGATTGGAATCCATATATAATAATGTGTAATGAGTGTTGCCTATTTCTGTTTCTTTTTGGTCCGAGGGCTGCGGGCTGGCGAGGCCGAAGCGGCCGGAGTCAGCGCACGGGCGTCGATCTTCCAGACCACGGCTCCATGTGCCGGGATATTGGTCGTGAACGGCACTTCATCGCTCAAAGCCTTGAGCGACTCCTGGCCCGAGAGCAGATCGGTCGCCACGGCAAAGCCGCGGGGCAGCCCGAAATACTCGAAAGCGTGGGGCGGAACGTTGACAGATACCTCCGTGTCGGCGTCGTCGAAGTTGACCATGATCACCAGCACGTCGTTGCCGTCGACGCGCATGAACGCATACTGACGGTGCGGATTGAAGCGCGGATTATCGTAGTTGACATACATCAGGTCGAAGAACTTGCCCCGGCTGATTGCCGCCTCCTCGTTGCACAAGCGCATCACGCGGGCATACATCTCGCGCAGAGCCTTCTCGCCTTCGGTCAGCGGGCCGTCGCACGTGCCGTGGTTGAGCCAGCGGCGCACCGTCGGTATGCTCCAGTAGTCGAAAATGGTCGTGCGGCCGTCGGGGCCGCTGTAGCCCTCGGCCTGGTCGCCTTTCTCGCCCAGTTCCTGGCCGGCATAGACCATAAAGGGCCCTGTCGACATCATCGCGCTCACGATCAGCGACGGGACGACGCGGACGGCGTCGCCTGCGTATTGGTCGGAAGCGAAACGCTGCTCGTCGTGGTTCTCCAGAAAGTTGAGCATGCGGCCGCCTATGCCGTCGACCGTCTGCCAGCACGACGTCAGTGTGGCAGCCGAGTGGTTGGCTGTCTCGATGGCCCGCAGACTGTCGTAGAGGTTCACCTTGTCGTAGAGATAGTCGAAACCTGCCGAATAGATGTACTGCCGGTATAGGGCCACATCGTAAATTTCAGCTATGAATATGATATCGGGGTTGACTTCCTTCACGCGGGGAATGGCTGCGCGCCAGAAGTCGACCGGCACCATGTGGGCCATGTCGCAGCGGAAGCCGTCGACACCTTTTGAGGCCCAGAAGCGCAGGATGTCGATCATCTTGGCCCAGGTAGGCGGCTCCGGATCGTAGTGGCGGCTGCCGTCGCCGTAGTCGAAGCCGTAGTTGAGCTTGACCGTGTCGTACCAGTTGTTCACGCCCGGAAAGGCCGTGAAGCAGTCATCGCCCGAGGCGCGGGCCGGGAACTCTACGTACGCGTCGGCGCCATGTCCGAGATCCACACCCGCCGGAGCGAACTGCTGGCGGGTTATATAGTAGAAATTGTTCTCCGGACTGAAACACATGTCGTGATTGTCGCCATTGCCGAGATCCTCCACGCCTGCGGGAGCCGCGTCGCTGTGGTACTGGCGCCCGACATGGTTGGGCACGAAGTCTATGATGACCTTCATGCCGGCGCGGTGAGTGCGCTCGACCAGCTCCTCGAACTCGTGCATGCGGCCCGGCACGCTCGCGGCCAGATCGGGATCTATGTCGTAGTAATCCGTTATGGCATACGGGCTGCCGGCTTTGCCCTTGACCACGTGCGGATTGTGGCGTGCGATGCCGTAGGCCGTATAGTCGGAGGTGTGCGCATGCTCGATCACCCCCGTATACCACACGTGCGTGACGCCCATACGGCGCAACTCGCCCAGGATTGTATCGTTGATCTGCGCGAGTTTGCCGCTGCCGTTCTGCTCGATCGTACCGTTCGGCACCGGCTCGGGATTGTAATTGGTAAACAGACGCGGAAGCAGCTGATATATGATCGGTTTTTGCTGTGATTCTTTCATCGGTCGGTTTGTTTCGTCGTTTCTTTGCCCGGCCACAGGCCCGCGTCGCGCAGCGCCCGCCGTGTATGTATGTACCCGCTGAAATACACTTCCTTGATGTAGCGCAGGTCGAATGTGCTGTAATGCTGTATCTCGATGGGCTCCACGTTGATGTCGCACATGTTCATGTCGATGCGCTGGTTGGCCTTGGCCATCAGATTGTAGGTGCGCATGGCCACGGACAGGAACGAATCGGTGCGCACCCGGTTGTCGAGCGGACTCACGTTGATGCCTATGAGTTTCTCGCACTTTTCGCGGATGATCCACGCCGGATGATTGCGCAGCACGCCGCCGTCGACATAAGTGACGCCGTCGATCACTACGGGTTTGAACACAATAGGTATCGTACACGAGGCTACTACGCGCTCGGCTATCGGTCCGGTGTGGAATTCGGCCGGTATGCCGTGGTCGAAATCGGTCACGCCCAGGTAGACGGGTATCGGCAGATCCTCCAGATTGCGGTACCCCCGGAGATTCTCCTCAATGAACGCCTTGAACGGAGCCGTGCTGAATATGCCGCCCGCATGGGGCCGCAGATTCACGAAGTCTCTGAAATCGCGTTTTGAAAATATATCGAGGAATTCCGTCGGACGGACGCCGGCCGAATACAGAGCCGCCACTATGCTGCCGGCGCTGACGCCGGCGATCACATCGGGCCGCAGACCGGTCTCCTCGATAGCGGCCAAAGCCCCGGCGTGGGCGAACCCTCGCGCTCCGCCGCCGGTCAGAGCGATGCCCAGACCGTACTTGGCCGTCTTCGTTTCGTTGTCTTTATCCATGACGCCTCTTTTCGCGACAAAGTTACAAATTCCTTGCCATTGTACAAAGCTTTTCACCTCTCATATTTCATTTTTATTTCTCATTAATTTTTCTTATTTTTGCCGTGCTAAAAACGTTACTGAATTTAAAACACTATCCTGAGAGATGGCCCGTCACAACAAACTCGGCAAATGGGGCGAGGATCTTGCCTGCGAGAAACTCGTGGCCGACGGCTGTGCGATCGCCGAACGCAACTGGCGCATGGGCAGCTATGAAATCGACATCATCGCCGTGAAGGACGATTTCGTCATTTTCGGCGAGGTAAAGACACGCTCCGACATGGACACCGATCCGCTCGAGGCCGTCGACAACCGCAAGATAGCCCGCATGGTTGCCTCCGCCGAAGTGTATCTAATGCACCACGACATGCGCCGCCAGGCACGCTTCGACCTGTTCGCCGTCAACGGCACGCCCGACGACTACCGCTTCGAGCACATTCCCGACGCGTTTATGCCGCCTCTCAAGACATATTAATTTAAAGAAAATGAAACACAACGTACAAGCCAACCTCGCCGCGCTGCGCGAGCAGATGAAGCAGCGCGGCATATCGGCCGCAATCATTCCGCAGGCCGACCCGCACATGAGCGAATATCTCTCGGAGCACTGGCAGGCGCGCCGCATGCTCAGCGGCTTCACCGGCAGCGCCGGCGACCTCGTCGTCACCCTCGACAAAGCCCTGCTGTGGACCGACTCGCGCTACTTCCTTCAGGCAGCCGACCAGCTCGCCGGCTCGGAAATAATCCTTATGAAAGACGGCCTGCCCGACACTCCGTCGATAGCCGCATGGCTGTGCTCGGCGCTTAAGGCCACTGAGAAAGTCGGCATCGACGGCATGGTATTCTCGACCCGTGCCAAAGCCGACCTGCAGCTGCACCTCGCGGCGGCCGGCCTCGTGCTCGTGTCGGATTTCGACGTCCTCGACCAGATCTGGCCCGACCGCCCCGCCCTGCCCGCAGGAGCCGTATTCGTCCATCCCGAAGAATTCGCCGGTCTGAGCGCCTCGACCAAAATCCACCGCATCCTTGACCAATGCGCGGCTCTCGGAGCCGGCGCCATGTTCGTTTCGGCCCTCGACGAGATCGCCTGGACGCTCAACATACGCAGCAACGACGTGAAATACAATCCCGTCGTCACCTCGTTCCTCTACATTTCAGGCTCCGGATCCGTCCTATTCATTGACCCGGCCAAGATCAGCCGGGAAGTAGCCCTCTATCTCACGTCGCAGGGCGTGGCCACAGCTCCCTACTCGGCCGTGAAGCAGTTCCTGGCCTCGCTGCCGGGCGAAGCCCGCGTACTGGTCGACACTGCCCGCAACGCCGCCGCCATCGTCGACCTGCTGGGTGCCCGCGCCGTCGAGGCCCCGTCGCCGATAGCAATGCTCAAGGCCGTCAAGAATGAGGCCCAGCTCGCCGGCACACGCGCCGCCATGCTCCGCGACGGCGTGGCCATGGTCAAGTCGCTCTATGAAATCAAGACTCGCGTGGCCGAAGGGCGCCCTACCACCGAAATGGACGTGGCCGAAATCCTGCGCAAATACCGCAGCCGCGGCGAGCATTACTTCGACGAAAGTTTCGGCACGATCGCCGGCTACGGCCCTCACGGAGCCATCGTACACTATGAGGCCGACGCCGAATCGAACTCCGGACTCCACCCCTCGGGGCTCCTGCTGATCGACTCGGGTGCCCAGTACCTCGACGGCACCACCGACATCACACGCACAATATCGCTCGGTCAGGAACCTACCGCCGACGAGCGCCGCGACTTCACCCTCGTCATGAAAGGCCACATAGCACTGGCATCGATGATATTCCCCGAAGGCACCACCGGCCACCAGCTCGACGCAATCGCCCGACAGTATCTGTGGAAAGAAGGGCTCAGCTATCTCCACGGCACCGGACACGGCGTCGGACATTTCCTCAACGTGCACGAAGGCCCGCAGAGCATCCGGCTCAACTATGTGCCCGCGCCGCTGACCCCGGGCATGATCACATCCAACGAACCCGGCCTTTACCGCGAGAACGTCCACGGCATCCGCTGCGAAAACCTCGTGCTCACGGTCGAGAAGATGACTACCGAGTTCGGCCGTTTCTACGGCTTCGAGACACTGACGCTCTGCCCCTTCGACCGCGCTCTGTTCGACACCTCGATCATGACGCCCGACGAAATCCAGTGGATCAACGACTACCACCGCAAGGTAGCCGAAGCCCTCGCGCCGCAGCTCGAAGGCGAATACAAGGCATGGCTCCTCGAAAACACCAAACCTCTCACTAAGTAAATATGGCACTCATCATACCAGTCAGGGGCTTCGACCCCACGATCGGCCGGGATTGCTTCCTTGCCGAGAACGCTACGATCATCGGCGACGTCGTCATGGGCGACGAATGCTCCGTATGGTTCAACACCGTACTCCGCGGCGACGTCAACTCGATCCGCATCGGCAATCGCGTCAACATTCAGGACGGCAGCGTACTGCACACGCTCTATCAGAAATCGACCATCGAGATCGGCGACGACGTGTCCATCGGACACAATGTCACAATCCACGGTGCAAAAATCCGCGACTATGCCCTCGTAGGTATGGGTGCGGTGGTCATGGACGACGCCGAGGTCGGCGAAGGCGCTATCGTGGCTGCCGGAGCCGTCGTGCTGTCGCGCACGAAAATCGGGCCCAACGAGCTGTGGGCCGGCGCACCCGCCAAGTTCATCAAGATGGTCGACCCCGCCCAAAGCAAGGAGATCAACCAGAAGATAGCCCACAACTATCTGATGTACTCACGCTGGTACACCGATCCCGAAAAGTAACCGCACAACCTGGAAATCAGGATTTTAGCCTGATTACACGTCACGGCATCTGCTCGTCGGAGTTGCGCGGATTGTTGTTGAGCGACTTTGTGTCGGCTTTGACTTCCTTCCGGGTGGCGCCTGCGTTGCATTTGTTATCCTGCGCCACGCCGGGATATTCGCGGCTGCCTGCCTGCTGCTGTTTCGTTTTATTTTCCATAATCAGTTCCGTTTTTAGTTTCATATAAAACACATCCACTACACCGAGAGTTCACAAAAAAACTCCGCCGGAGAGCCATCAGCAGACTCTCCGGCGGAGTTTTTTAATAGGTCAGTTACCGGTTATTCGTATATCAGCTCCAGATCGTCGAGCCACATCTTCGAGCCGTCGCCGCCCGAGAAGTAGTCGCCGCCGATCGAGGCCGAAGCCGTGCACATGATGTAGGTCGGAGTGACGTCAGTGCGGCGGTATTCGATATTGATCGTGAATTCGATCATACCGTCGCCCGCAGTGGCTTCCTTCAGCACGAGTTCGCCATAGCCGATTACGTTCGAACCGTTCTTGTCGAACAGCTTCTTGGGCTTGGCCGTCGCTACCACGATAGGATAGTCGGATGTCTCGCTCTTGTCGTGCATCATCTGGCCGTCGAGCAGAGCGATGTAGATGGTACCGTTGTCCATTTCGCCCTTGCTCGGACCCGTGTAGTCGGCAGGGATGTCGGGGTCAGCGGTCACGGCCACGGGGCTGTACTTGATCCAGCCGTGGAGCTTCGACGGACGGGTTGCCCACGGGCGGCCCCAGCCGAGGACGCCGTTGGTGCCTGCGGTGCGCAGGTAGTCGCCGATGAAGATATTGCCTGCGGCGAACTTACCGAGGAAACCTACTCCGACGAACTGCGAATTGAGGCAGACCGAATGACCTGTGTGGGCTATTTCGGAGTCAAGATAGGTCACCTGCTTGCTCATCGTAGCGGAACCGTGGTTGCCCGAATCCCAGAATTCCTGACCGCCTTCGGCGTAGAAACATGTGACGCTGTTGCGCCCTTCGGTCACCGTACAGCTCTCCTCGAATCCGGCATTGGGCAGCTGACGGGCCTCCTCAGTCGTGAACTCGCATACGACACCCGAGTCGAAACCGTCGCTTGCGGCGATAAACTCGTAAGTCGTGGCGGGTTTAAGGCCGGTCAGAGTGGCCTGCATCTTCTTGCCGCTTACGGTGGTGGCAGCCTCGGTCCAGGCAAGTGTGCCTTTCTCGCGGTATTTCATCACCGGGTTGGATATACCGTCCTTGTTGATCACGCCCCCGACCGTGGCGCGGGTTGCCCACGCCGCACCGGCGCCTATGGCTTCGGTGGTGACGTCGTCGGCCGAGATCTTGATGCGCAGGTCGGCGTGGCCGGTCTTGCCGGCTTCGTCGGTGGCATCGATGGCCACGTTGTATTCCCCGTCGGGGAGGTTGTCGGTGAACGTCCCCTCGAAGTTAAGCTTCACGGCCGTCACGTCGAGTTCGGCGTCGTAAGTATGTACGAAATTGATGCCTGCGGCAGCCACGGCTGCCTTCAGATCCTCATCGGTCATGCGCAGCAGGTCGAAGTCGTTGCCGGCTATGCCGAGCACCTCCGTAAAGTAGTCGCTGGTCAGTATAAGGCTCTGCAGCTTGCCCTGCGCGTTGATCCACACTGACTTCCGGCCTATCTGGCCGGCTTCGCCGCCCTGTACCTCATCGAGGGTGAAGCCGATGCCCTTCATCGTAGGAGCGGCTGTGATCTCGATTTCATCCTCTATGTCGATGGTCTCTTCGTCGACGGTGATCGTCAGATAAGCGCCGCCTACAGGCTGGCTCTGTGCCGGGCACTCCACATTGATATTATACAGAGTTGTGGGCTTGGCACCCTCGATGGTTCCCTGACGCTCGAAGTCCGAGCCGTCGTTTAGCTTGCCTTTAAGCGTCCAGGTCAGGTTCTTGTCGCGCGAGTTCATCATGAAATAGCCAGTGGCGTCGGTGCGCCCCACGAAGTCAAGCGAGCCCTGCGAGTGGCCGACTGTCATGACATAGTCCGAAAGCACACCGTCGACATCGTCGGCATAGGTGACCTTCACGGCCGAGTTGGCGATCTTGCACACGATCGACACACTCTGGTTAGAGCCGGCCGACACGGTGAATTCCTCGCGGCCCTTGAAATAGCGGTCATCGAACGAGGCCGGTACGGAGTCGCCGGCCCAGGCCTCGGCCACGTAGCGGTCGCTCAGCAGCTTGATACCGCCCGAGGGCATCTCGGCGGCGCCGTTGTACTTGCGGACGACGCCTTTCGGATTCGAGATCCACACGATACACGATTCGAGCAGTTCCTGCTCCGTGGCGCGAGATGTCTGGCGCACATCCGTGCTGACCTTGGTGCTCAGGTAGATGGTACCCTCGCCCGAGCCTGTCATGGGTTCGTCGCTCGAACAGCCGACGACCGCGGTGGCTGCTATCGCAGCCGTTGCCGCATATAATATCGTCTTTTTCATTGTCCTACTACGAATGTAAGGGTTTTCGACTCGGACGAACCCGTCTGGTCGGTCACCGTGATGATAAATTTATGTTCGCCCTCGAACGAGAGGAGCAGCGGAATGAACTGGGTGATGTCGAACGGCAGCTCCGTCTTGCCGATGACAGCATCGCGGATCGGGAAGAGGCTGCCGAGCTTGGTGGCGACTTCGTCGTTCTCGGGATGCGCGAGGTCGAACTTCATCGGCAGCAGATCGCTCACGGCGGCGGCGAAATCAGTGCTGGTGGTCTGAATCTCTACCTCCAGCTTCTCTATGCCGTTGGTGGCGGTGATGTTGACCTTGCCGTCCATACCCTCGGCGGGAGTGTTGGGCTCGTCGAAGCTCAGCGACGCCGACTCGATCCTGATCTGTCCCTCGACAACCTTGCCGGGAGCCACGACGCGGAACGACGAGGCTGCGCCCTTGGTGTCGCGGCCGCTGACTATGAACGCATGGGTGCCGGTATACTCGGCCGCCTTGGCCAGCAGTGCCGTGAAGTCGACGTCGACGGCTTTCGCGCCGCTGACGGCGTCGGCCACAGGCAGACCGTAGGCGGCGACAGCCGATGCGGCGGCGCCGGGTGCGGCGAGATCCACGCCGTTGACAGCAGCCAGCTCGGTCGAGAGCTCGTCGTTGTCGGTCGTCAGACCGAGTGTCAGAGATGCCAGACCTTCAGCCGCGGTCACCTTGAGCAGTCCGCCTGCGTACTCCATTTTGACATTCTCCTTGAAATGCTCTTCTCCGGGGCGGTTGCCGGGTTCTTCGGGTTCTTCGCCCGGGTTCACGCTGCCTCCGATATTCTCGTCCTCGACTTTGGTGTCGACGTTTATGCCGTTGGTCGGGTCGATATAACCGGTCTCGGGATCGGGTTCAACTGCATGGTTGCGCAGCGAGAAGGTGATGATGCGGTGTTGTCCGGCAGCGACATCAGTATATGTCTTGGTGAAATTCTCATTGTAGCCCTTCACATCGCCCGAAAAAGTCGCCGCCAGGGTCATGGAGCCTTCGATTACCTCGAAGTAACCGGCGCGGGTCTCGTCGGGCGTATAGACGAGTTCGCCGGCATCGTTGGCCACCACTTTCACCTGCACGTCGTCGCCCATGGCCTCGCGCAGCTCGTCGGTGAAGCGGATCGTCACTTTCAGCGACGCGAATTTGCATACGACATTCTCGAGTTCGGTGATCTCGCCGTCGAATATCTCGAATTCACGCGAGCCTGCGAAGTAGGGATGGTCCCATTCCGATTTCTGCACTTCGTGCGACTTGATGTCGACCTTGTATTTTCCGACAGGCAGCTCGAATATCTCGGGCATCTGACCGTAGGTCCACTGCTCCTTCTGTGCGCCGGCTTCATCGTAGATAGTGACGATGAACGGATTCAGATCCACTGTCGCGCGGCCGCGGCCGATGACGGTCTCGGCGTTCTCGACTTCGACGCCGAGCGACGACAGAGCTACGCGGCCTGTCTTCTCAGTCGGATAGTTGATATCCTCGGAGCACCCTGTAGCCAGCGAGAGGCCTGCCAGTAGCGTGATGGTTGTCAATATTTTGTTTTTCATTTCTTTTTGCTCGTTAACTCATTAATAGGTAAGGGCTATTTCATCGACATAAAGCTGCGAGCCTACATATTCGCCGTCCGAAAGGTTGAGCGGCTTCGGCGGCTTCATGTATGTCTCGTTGGCAGCGAGGGCGCTGGGATTGCCCGACGATGTGAAGGTGATGCGCAGGCTTGCTGCACGTGCGCTGGCGTGGTTATAGCTCAGCGGCAGTTCCTTGGCCGTGTAGGCCGAGGCCGGCGTCAGGTTGGACGTAGCGGAGGCGATTACATTGCCCTGTGCGTCGACAACCTCGACGGTCGCGGTGCCGAAGTCACCGTTGTCCTCACCCTTGCGGTTGGTCTGCGAATACTTGTACTGGAACTTTACCGATGCCGGACGCGAGGTGAACGGTGTGCCGTAGTTGGGCATCGCGCCCGTCTGGGCGGTCACGCCGTCCCAGTTGCCCAGGAAAAGCTGACCGGCCGACACGTGCTTGCACGTGCCGAAGCTCCACTGGTTGAAGGCATTCGCCGATGCGGTGTTGCCGGAGCCCCACCCCACGGTGCGGATCAGGGCTGCCTTGCCCGATACGGCGTCGTCGGTCGATTTGGTGCCCGATGTAGCGTTGTACGACATATTGGAGCTCGACTCCCACTGCGATATGGTCACCGGATTGTAGGTCGACCAGATGCCGCCCCCGACGAAGTGCTCGACCATATTCGACTTGTGGGCCGTTGACGTCCATTCGTCCAGGCTGCCGTTGGTAAGAGGCGCGGCGGTCTCGGTGGTGAATGTCTTCACCACGGCGTCGGCGGGGTCTTTGGAGCCGTTCTTGATCTTGAACGAGTATTTGGTACCGGGGGTGAGGCCGCTGACCGACAGTACGCGGTTGGCGGCGTCGGCCACTGTGGCCTTTTCCGTAAAGTTCACACCATCGGTCGATACCATGACGGTCGCCTGGCCGAGCAGCTGCCCGACGAGTGCGGCATCACTGTCCTGCTCGCCGATGGTCACCGGAAAAAAAGCCCTCGAGGCGAATGCATTGACCGGGGCCGAGGCCGGGACGACCTGCGGCGTACGCTTTACGGTCGTTTCGATCTTCGCCAGCCCATCGGCCGAAGCGGTGAATATGAGGTCGGTGTTGGCGTTGGCCTGATCGACACTGCCGGTGACCTTATATCTGAAGTCACCCAGCGGCTCAACCGAAGCGGGCACGAAGCGGGTGTCGGTGCCGCGGGTATTGCGGTAGGCGAACGTCACCAGGTCGGCCGGATCGCCGGCATTGAACTCGAGAGTGAACGAGAGGGTCGTCGAGCCTACATAGAGCTCGGTATCGAGAATATTCATCTTCAGCGGCTGTGCCTCGGCGACGAAGTTTACAGCCTCCGAGAGTTTTCCGAACTTATCCTTGACTTCAAGAGTGAATGTCGACGTGTTGTCGCCACCGTTGAGGTAGACGATGTGCTTCAGCACTCCGGTCACGTCCACAACGCCGAGGCGGTTGGCGTCGCGGACTATTCCGCGGGTCACGAGACCCAGCTCTGTCAGTTTGGCCTGAGTGGCGGCGTCGGCGGCCATCAGGTCGACCTCGGCCGGCCAGCCGCTCGAGAGCAGTGATGCCGACTGCGTAGTGAGCTTGACCTGCTGCATGCCTCCGCGGGCGACAACGTTGAACTTGAACCCTTCCGTAAATTCCTGGCCCGGAATGAATGCTACCGGCGTGCCGGCCGTGAATCCGACGGGCTTGACTTCGGGAGCGGGAGCGTTGAGCACTTCGTCGCTGATGTCGACCTTGATCGGCTCGGCCTCTTCAAGGGTGTCGTCGAAGGTAATCACGAGATTCGTGGAGCCGGCGCCGTTCTCAAGGTCGACGGTCACGTGATAGTGACGGGCGGCCACGGCTTCGAACGTGGCGGCCGTCATCTTGGCCCCCTTGCCGTTGGGTTTCATGAATTCGACATTGATCTCGACCTGGCCGGCCTTCACGTAGGCCGGACGGCTCTCCGTATCCTCGAAGTGGATGTAGGCTCCGGCGGCGCTGTGCACTTCGGCGCTCCACGAGGTCATATAGTCCTTGAAGCCGTCGGTATAGTCGACCGATACCAGGGCATTGGCCACCGAGGCTGTCAGCGACACCTGTGTAGTCTGATTCTCGCGGACGATGACCTGCGACTTGCCGTAGAAGGCAGGCGATTCGAAGCCTTCGGTGTTCTCGTCGCCGTAAAAGGCCTCGAGCGTGTACGTGCCGACGCTGAATTTGCGGTCGGTCGGGAAGTCAGTCACACTTTCCCATGTCATCGGAGCCGATCCGTCGGCCGGCGTCAGCTTCAGCGACAGGTCGGCCGGCGTCACATCGGTGTATTCAGTCCTGGACTGCCGTCCGGAGTGAACCGATGCGTCGACTTCTGTTGAAAGGGCGATAGAACCTTTGCCGTCGTCGAACCCCAGCCCCTCGCCGTCGCTGCATGCGACCGCAAGGCACAAGGCCGACATCGGCACGATCCCCTTTAACAATGTTTCTTTCATCATGTGTAATGATTTGATTTATAATTTATTGTTTACTAATTTTCTTTACTTGGGTATCCTTTTTCCATCTTTCAATCCCAATAAAATGCTTCCACGTCAAAATCATGGCAAATTTAGCAAAAAAATCGTTAACGACACCTCTGTTTAGTAAAAAAAGTGTCTGAAAGCAGACTGAAAGCAGGCGAAAGCAGGCGGGGACGCACCTGTGCGTCCCCGCCTGCTTTCAGTATTCATATCAGATCGAGAAGGACAGAGAGGCTGTCAGGCTCCGTGGCAGCGAGGGGCCGTAGATGTAGCCGCTGTCGCGCAGATAGCCGCGGTCTAAGTCGCTCTGATAGCTGTCGAAGACATTGGTCACGCCTACGCCCAGCTCGCAGCTTACGCGGCCGAGCACACGCCGCGTCCAGGTCAGCCTGACGCTCATGTCGAAGAACGCGGGGGTGCGCCGGGCCACGTCGACCGGGGTGCCCGACCCCGCTATGTGCTGGACGGTCATCGGGCCCGTGAGCGTACCGGCCAGCACAGCCCTGAGCGAGTGAGCTATCTCCCAGTTGGCCGTGACATAGCCGTATACGTCGGGCGTGCGGAACATGCGCTTCTCGGCCGGTACGGACGGATCGTCGCTCCACACCTCGGGCCGTTTGTAACGCGAGCGTTGCAGCGTGACACCGGCCTGGAGGTCGAAATGAGCCGAGAAGTAGGCCTTGGCCTCGACATTAATACCCATCACGCGGGCTCCGGAGCCGTTGTAGCGCTCGAGCACTGCGTTGCCTGCGGCGTCGGGGAGGTCGAGCTGCCGGAGGGCGAATACGTCGCGCAGGTCGGTGAAGAAGCCTTCGACGAGCAGGTTGGTCTGCACCCGGCCGAAGCGGCGGTAGAAATCGCCCGAGAGGCTGAAGCTGTTGCTGCTCTCCTGCTTCAGGCCCGGCGCCAGCACGGTGACTACGCGGTCGCCGCCCACGATGGCCACATGCAGGTCTTCGTCGTAGGTCTGCGGCGCGCGGAAGCCAGTCGAATATGACAGACGCAGGTTGACGCTCTCGCCGGCGTTGAAGCGGATGTTGGCGCGGGGCGACACCACTGCAGCCTGCAGCAGCGAATGCTTGTCGATACGGGCGCCGACGAGGAATCCCCACCGGTCGTCGCGCCATTCGTTCTGCACGAAGGCACTGTAGATGTTGACGTTCTGCTTCAGGTCGTGGTCGTAGCCGATCGTCACGTCGTGCAGCCGGTTGAACGAGTAATCGGCGCCGCAGACCAGCTCGGCCGGCATGAACAGCAGCCGGGCGAAGGGATGCGTCCACTGCGCGCCGGCATTTACGACGATGTCGCTCGTGCGGCCGTAGGCGTCAGGATCCATCTCGCTGCCGTAGTAGCTTGTGCGGCGGGTCGACTGCGTGGCGGCAAACACTGCCACATGGTCGGTGTGACTGCGGGGCCACAGATCGAGCGTGGCCTCGAACGAGTGGATGTTGTGATCGGCCTGCTCGGCCACCATGGCCATGTGGGCCGGCGATTTCAGGTTGTCGCCTCCGCGACGGTATTCATGGGTATTGTGGTATTCGACAGTGAGGCGCGAGGCGTCGCCGGGCCGGATGAAGGCGCGGGCGCCCAGAGTCTGCGATTTCAGCTGGGGCACCTCGGTGAAACCGTCGCCGTCGTGGTCATAGCCGTCGCGTGAGCGGCTCTGGCCGTAGATGAAGATGCCGGCGCGGCTGTTGTCGGTCACTACGGAGGCATTCATCGTCGTGTTGTTGTCGAGGGCGCCGCTGATGCCTATGGAGGTCAGCTGGTGTGAGACGCGTGCCGTGTTTACCACCGGATCGCGCGTGATGATGTTGATCGTGCCGCCCACGGCCGACGAGCCGAACAGGGCCGAGCCCCCTCCGCGCATCACCTCGACGCGCTCGATCATGTTGGCCGGTATGTGTTCAAGGCCGTAGACGCCCGCCAGTGCCGAGAACACGGGCCGCGAGTTCATCAGTATCTGCGAGTAGTGGCCGTCGAGTCCGTTGATGCGCACCTGCGTGAACCCGCAGTTCTGACAGTCGTTCTCGACCCGCACGCCGGGCTGCAGGCTCAGTCCGTCGGCCAGCGAGCAGGCTCCGACAGCGTCGCAAATCTTGCCCGGGGTCACGTTGACGAGCGACGGACTCAGGCGGCGCACCTGGTCGCTTTTCGACGAGGTCACCACGACCTGGTCGAGCATGAAGGCGTCGGGCACGGCCTCGAAATTTAGTTCGACCGTCTGGCCCGATGCCACACTGACAGTCTTCGACTGCGTCTTGTATCCCGTACACGAGGCTTCCACGGTGTATGTTCCGGGCTGCAGGTCGCGCAGCACGTAGTGCCCCGAGCCGTCGGTCAGCGTGGCGATACGGGTGTCCTTGATCTGGATTACATAGTAAGGCATGTGCTCGCCGGTCTCGGCGTCGATCACATGTCCGGCGATATTGGCATCGCTCGGTGCGGCCTGCACGTTCACGCAGGCAACGGCGGCGGCAATAGCCGCAGCCAGTATTTTTCTAAACATTTGGTCGGTAATGAGTCGGTTTGTGAATTCGGAAAATATCAAAAGCTGAATGTCACAGACCGGCCGGAGGCGCGCGGAGTATCCGTGGGCCGAATACCGCAACCGTCGGGCATGCGGGCGCTGCTGCAGGCGCCGGGCAGTCGGCCTGCGGCCGCGCGGGCTGCAGGGCTACAGCCATGGGCAGCTCGAAGCCGCCGGCCATCGCATTGGCCTGCGCGATGCTGCCGGCCTGGCTGCCGGTGTGGCCGTGATGCGACGCCGGAACGTACGGATGCGAGTGGGTCACCCGTGAACCGTCGTCGAGCGTATGCGTGTGCATGAACACTGTGTTCGCGAACATGAAATTCACGAATACAGCCATCATCGCGATACACAGCAGGCGCTTCAGGGTTTCTTTCACGCCGCAAAATTACGAATTTTCGCCATTACACGCAACCTTTGGCCGCTGCGGCGCGTTTATTTGCAAACATAAAAAGTTTAAGCACTATGACAAACGCACAGAACATCGGCACAGTGGCCCGCGACGAGGCACGCCTTGCCGCTACCGCCGCAAAGGCTTCGGCAGTGGCCGGAGCCGAAGCCATCAAAGAGAAAGCGGCCGCCGAATCGGCCGCGGCTAACGAAAAGGCTACCGAGACGAAGGAACAGGTGGCCGACAAATTCGCCGGTCTGAAGGACAAGGCTACCGAATCGCTCTCGGGGCTGAAAGATAAGGTCAGCGACTTTACGGCCAAGGCTCTCGACAAGAGCGGCGACCTGCTCGACAGTCTGTCAGACAAGGCGCACAGCGTTGCCGACAAACTGAACAAATAACAGTCGACCTTTCAAAGATTATACAGACTGATCCGAGAAGACTTTCGACAGTGAAAGTCTGTCATTCTCCTCTCTTCCACTGAGAAAGCGGCAATCAGGCCCACCGGGGCCGCGTTGCCGCTTTCATTATTTCCTGTGACGGAGCCTTCCTCAGCGGATGTGCGCGGCGGCTTCGGCCACCGGCACAGTCACCTGCGTGCCCTCGGCCATATTTTTCACGGTGACGGTCCCCTCGGCCGCCTCGGCCTCGCCGATTATGGCCACATAGGGTATGGCGGCGTTGTTGGCGTAGGTCATCTGCTTCTTGAGCTTGGCCGCGTCGGGGTACACCTCGCAGCTGATGCCTGCGGCGCGGAGCACTTTCACGGCACGCAGCGACGCGGCTGCCTCGGGCGCCCCGAAGTTGACGAACATCACCTGCGACGAGGCGCCCAGACGCTCGGGATAGAGGTTGAGGCCGTTGAGCACGTCGTAGATGCGGTCGGCGCCGAACGAGATGCCCACGCCCGACAGGCCGGGCATGCCGAACACCCCGGTGAGGTTGTCGTACCGGCCGCCTCCGGTGATCGAGCCGATGGCATAGTCGAGGGCCTTCACCTCGATGATGGTGCCCGTGTAGTAGTTGAGGCCGCGGGCGAGCGACACGTCGAGTTCGAGCTCGGCGTCGAGGCCGAGGGCCTCTGTCGCCTCGATGACGGTGCGCAGTTCCTCCACGCCCTTCGATCCGGTCTCCGACGACTCAAGCAGCGTCGACAGCCGCTCCAGGCGCTCGCCCGGAGTGCCGGTGATCTGCAGGATGGGCGTCAGCGCCGCGATCGACTCATCGCTCAGGCCGCGCTCCGAAAGCTCCTCGCTGACCTTTTCGAGGCCGATCTTGTCGATTTTGTCGATGGCCACCGTGATGTCGACCATCTTGTCGGGCGCGCCTATCAGCTCGGCTATGCCGGCCAGCACCTTGCGGTTGTTGAGCTTGATGCAGATGCGGACACGCAGGCGCCGGAACACCTCGTCGATCAGCTGCAGCAGCTCCACCTCGTTAAGCAGCGAGTCGCTGCCCACGACGTCGGCGTCGCACTGGTAGAATTCGCGGTAACGGCCTTTCTGCGGCCGGTCGGCGCGCCATACGGGCTGTATCTGAAAGCGGCGGAAAGGCATCTGTATGTCGTTGCGGTGCTGGACCACAAAGCGGGCGAACGGTACCGTCAGATCGTAGCGCAGCCCCTTGTCAGAGATCTGCGGCGTCAGCTTCACGAAGTTTTCCTCGTTGAGCAGACCGGGGTTCACGCCTGCCAGATAGTTGCCCGAGTTGAGTATCTTGAACAGCAGCTTGTCGCCCTCTTCGCCGTACTTACCCATCAGCGTCGACAGGTTTTCCATCGCGGGCGTCTCGATCTGATGATAGCCGTAGAGGCGGAAGACGTCGCGGATCGTATCGAAGATGTAGTTGCGGCGCGCCATCTCGGCCGGGCTGAAATCGCGCGTTCCTTTGGGTATGGAGGGTTTCTGTGCCATGTGTGGATGAATTATCGGTATTTTGTGGTGCAAAGTTAGTAATTCCGGGCGAAATTTTACTAATTTTGCCACCAAATTAAAGCAATGCCATTTTATCTGACTGCTCTGATGATCCTGTTCGGCGTCGAGGTCATATACCTCCGCATCGCTGGATACTGCGAGGCGGCCCGTGTGCGCCCCGTCGGACGGTCGTCGCATACGTCACCGACCATCACCGGCGGAGGCTGTATCTTCGCGGCGGCAGCCCTCGCCGCCGTGTGGATGGATCCGACGCGCGGCATGCTGCTGTTCGGCGCCGGGCTGTCGGTGGCTGCCGCGGTCAGTTTCGTCGACGATTTCCGGCCTCTGGACGTAGGCGTGCGCCTGGCGGCGCAGCTCGCCTGCGCGGCGCTGACGCTCTGCGCCGTCCCGGCACTGGCCGGCGCCCCGGCGTGGCTGTGGGCTGCCGCGGCCGCAGGCTCAGTCGCCTGCCTGAACGCCTTCAACTTCATGGACGGCATCAACGGCATCACGGCCGCCTACTCCGCCGTGCTCCTCGCGGCGCTTATGTTCCTCGACAGCGTCTACGGCTTCGCCGACCCGCGGCTTCCGGGCCTGGCGCTATGCGCCGTGGCCGCCTTCGGCTACTTCAACTTCCGGCGCCGCGCCGTCTGCTTCGCGGGCGACGTCGGAGCCATCTCCATCGCCGCCGTCACGCTATACCTGCTCGCGTCGCTGATCGCCGCCACCGGCTCGGTATGGTGGCTCGTGCTGGTGGCCGTCTACGGCGTGGACACGTCGCTGACCATCGTGCGCCGCATCATCCGCCGCGAGAACATATTCCGCGCCCATCGCCTGCACCTCTATCAGTATCTGGCCAACGAATGCCGGGTGCCGCAGCTCGCCGTCGCCTCGGCCTACGCCGGCGTGCAGCTGCTCATCGACCTGGGCGCCTGGCTCCTGCGTGACCACCCCGCGGCCTACTTCGCCGCCGTCACCGCCGTCCTCTGCGCCGCCTACCTCATCCTGATCCGCCGGCCCGGCTCCGGCTCCGACCGCGCTATCTGATCGCGCAAAATAATAATGGAGCGATGCGGCCGCATCGCTCCATTATATTATCATTCTAACGGCTATCAGAAACGAATTTATAAGATGCGGCAACCGAAAAAGAGCGGTGCAGCCGGGTGGCGCACCGCTCTTTACTTGTGTTAATCGCTTTTGAAATCTGTGGTCTTATTTGCGGGCCAGGATCAGGGCCGAGGTCGGGGCCACGGTGACGCGCCCTCCGCGCGAGGTACCCAGGCCGTCGGCGTTGATGCGGCCGTCCTCGGCGATCACGGTCCAGTCGCCCTTCGGAATCTTCACTTCACGCGGTTCGTCGGAGCCGTTGAACACGAGCTTGATCTCGCGCCATTCGTCGCCGTTGGCGTTGTTCTTGATCGAATACAATATCAGGTTCGTGCCGTCGATCTCGTCGAAGACTATGTTGCGGGCGATGTCCTCGGCCGAAGTCATGCGGAAGGCCGGATGGTTCTTGCGCAGCTTGATCAGCTCGCGGTAGTAATCAAACTGCTCGGCATTGTCGTGCTTGAGCTGCCAGTCGATGGCGTTGATCGAGTCAGGCGACTTGTAGGAGTTGTGCACGCCCTTCTTGCCGCGGAACACTTCCTCGCCCGCGAACATGAACGGGGTGCCCTGCGACGTGAACACGATGGTCTGGGCCAGGCGCGCGGCGCGCTTGCGCTGATCGGGCGTCGAGCCGGGCATCGACTTGCCGAGCTTGTCGGTCAGCGTCAGATCGTCGTGGCACGATACGTAGTTGACTACCATCTCGGGCGACGTGGCGTAGGCGAACTTCGAGTTATTGCCCTTCGTGTAGTCGACCTGCGGATGGGCTGTGGCGGCCACGATGCCGATCTTGACCGTCTCCTCGTTGCCGGGCTTGCCGGTGGCGAAGCCGCGGTCGGCGGCGTCGCTGTAGTGGCCCTTGATGGCGTCGCGGATGTCATCGCTGAACACGGCCACGCCTTCCATCTGCGCTACATTCTCCTTCAGCGCCCGGCGCTCGGCGGGCAGCGGCGAGTCGCCGGCCGTCCAACCTTCGCCGTAGACGAAGATCGACGGATTGATCTCCTTCAGCTCGCGGGCCACTCGGTTCATCGTCTCGGTGTCGTGGATGGCCATCAGGTCGAAGCGGAAGCCGTCGACGTGGTACTCATCGGCCCAGTATTTCACCGAATTGACGATGAAATCGCTCATCTGTGCGCGTTCCGAAGCGGTCTCGTTGCCGCAGCCCGAGGCGTCGGAGTACGAGCCGTCGGGGCGGTGGCGGTAGTAGTAGCCCGGGGCGGTGAGCGAGAAGTTCGAGTCGTCGTTCTGCGCCGTGTGGTTGTAGACCACGTCCATCACCACGCCGATGCCGGCGTCGTGAAGGGCCTTGATCATCTCTTTCATCTCACGCACGCGCACCGACGGATCGGCCGGGTCGGTCGAGTATGAGCCCTCGGGCGCGTTGTAGTTCAGCGGGTCGTAGCCCCAGTTGTACTGGTTGAGCTGCGGATTGGCCTCGTCGACCGAATTGTAGTCGTAGCTCGGCAGGATGTGCACGTGGGTCACCCCGAGTTCTTTCAGATGGTCGATGCCGGTCGCCTCCCCTGTGAGGTTGTGGGTGCCGGGCTCGGTCAGGGCCAGGAACTTGCCCTTGTGTACGATGCCGCTCGACGGATCCATGCTGAAATCGCGGTGGTGCATCTCGTAGAGCACCACGTCGGTGAAGTTGTCGACCTTGGGGCCGCGGTCCTGAGCCCAGCCCTCGGGGTTGGTTGCTGCGAAGTCGATGATGGCCGCGCGCTCGCCGTTGGTCCCGACGGCCTTGGCCCACACGCCGGGCGTCTCGGCCAGCCACCGGCCCTGGTGCTTGATGCTGAAGGTATAGAATTTGCCATAGAGCGGCTGCGATACCGACGCGCGCCACACGCCGCGGTCGCCGCGCGTCATCTCGAGCGTGTCGTAGGCAGCCGTGTTGCGGTCTGTGTTGTAGAGGTACACGCGCGCCGCCTCGGCCTCGGGCGACCACAGCGCGAAGCGCGTGCCGGTCGGGTCGACCGTCATCTCGAGGTCGGCGCCCTCGTACGAAGGCCACGACAGATAGCGGTCGTCAGGATTGCCCTGGGCGGTCACGACGGATGAGCCGGCGAGCAGCGTGGCCGCCAGCAGTGTGGTGATGTGTTCTTTCATGTTTTATGCGTAAGTATGGTATGAGGTTTACTTGATGATTATTCGTTTGGAAAGCCCGTCGACGCGGACTACGTAGCAGCCGGGGGCCAGATCGATCTGCGTGATGCCCGGCGCGGCAGCCACATGCTTCATCAGCTGCCCGGTGATGGCGTACACCATCACGTCGCAGTCAGCTGCGGTGTCGTTGACGATCTCGACACCGGTACTCAGCACCCGGATGCTCGCCCCGCTCTGCCGGATCTCGCGCGCCGTGTCGGGCCGCGGCGGCGCGGCCACGGCGGCGGTTCCGCAGATGGCTGCGGAGGCTGCAAGAACGAGTATTTTGAGTGTCTTTGTCATGCGTTTTTATGTCGGTAAGCAAAGTTACGGATAATTAGCCGGTTTTCCAAACTTCAGCACCTGATTTAACTATTTTTTACGCATTTGCCTTTCTCACGGCAGTGATCGGCGATTGCCCGCGTCTCGGCGGCGTCGACCTGCTCCTCCGTAGGTTCGTAGCCGGGTGCCCACTTCGATATCTGCGACGGCCGACGCCCTTCGATCTGCCAGTCGAACGGGTAGAAGTGCGCGTTCGGATTGCGCCACGACGGCCGGCGCAGCGCATATATTATCAGCGGCATTGCCACTATCACGGCAACACCTGCGAGTATGATGCCTACATACACCGCGGGCGATCCCGTGTCGATCTGGGCCGGCGGCAGGTAGCTCAGCACAAGCGCGAGCAGCGCGCCGAGGATGCCGACCGCGCAGACCGTCACCTCGCCGAAGCGGCCGCCGGGCACCCTGAATCCGCGGTGCTTGCCGGGCTGCGTGCGCCGTAGCCGGATGAACGCCCCGTAGATCATGATGACCATGATCAGATAGATGATCGTTGCCATCTGCGACATGATCTGATAGGCGCTCTCGACCGTCGGAAGCACAATCAGTATCAGGCTGATCAGCGACACGAAGATGCCCTGGACGATCAGAATCGGCACGCAGGCCCCCGACTTGTTGGTCCGCTGAAGCGACCGCGGCAGGTAACCAGACTGCGCCACGGCCATCAGTCCCGTCGACGGCCCCGTCACCAGGGCGCTCACCTGACCTATCACGCCGAACATGATCAGAAGAGCCATCACATTGCCCAGCCACCCTAAGCCGAACGAGCCGAACAGTGCCTTATACGCCACAAGCAGCGACTGCAGCAGATCGATGTTGCGGCCCGGCACGACCAGACCTATCACGAGCGTACCGAGCGCATACACGGCCACGATGACCAGGATCGACAGGAACACGGCGCGCGGAAAGTCGCGGGCCGGATTCCGCATGTCGTTGATGTGCACGGCCTGTATCTCCATGCCCGCATAGAACAGGAAGATTGAGGCTGCCAGCACTATGGTGCCCGCGTGGGAGAAATCAGGGAAGAACGGCACGTGATCCAGTTCCACCGGCTTGCCCAGGCAGAAATAGAGGATGCCCAGCACTATGAGCACCGCGCCCGGGATGATGGTGCCGACCATGCCCCCGTAGGTCGTCAGCACGTTGGCCTTGCGCTGTCCCTTGAAGGCGATGGCCGTCGCGCCCCAGTATACGACCATGGCTATCACGAGCGTATACGTCTTGTTCGACGCCAGAGCCGCGTCGAAACTGTCGGGCCAGAAGATGTAAGCCAGCGACGCGGCGGCAAACATCAGCACCGTCGGAAACCATATCACGATAGTCTGCCACTCCAGAAACATCGCCAGCCAGCCCCACCGCGGACCGAATGCCTCGGCAACCCAGCGGTAGAGACCGCCCGACTTCGTGTAGGTCGACGCAAGCTCGGCGCACACGAGCGAGAACGGCAGCAGAAACGCCGCTGCCGCGAAAAGATAGTAGAAGATCGACTGCACGCCGTACTTGGCCTCCGACGGTAGCCCGCGCAGACTCAGGATCGACGTGATGATCATGATGGCCATGGCCGCCATCGTTATGGAGCCGTGAGCCGTCGAAACATGGCGCACGCGCCCCGAAAGGGTCGTCGGTTGGGGCGCTGAGGGTTTGGATTGTCTGTCCACTGTATCTGATTGATTAAATTTCCTTGCCTTTTATAACGCCACGCCCGAAAGAATTGTTTTTAGGGCCTCGGTCCTGACTGCGGCACGAAACATCACAGCATCACAATAAGCAGCAGCGTCACAATCAGTGCGACTATCTTTTTCATCGTATATTCATCGCCCTTGCCGACCCTCAGGGCAACCGATAATACAGAAGCGTGGGTCGCAAATGCCGTATCCCGGCTGATGGTCGTAGGAAACCTTGAGGCGGATACAACAATAGCTACCCACGCATATACGCGCGGAGTCGCCATGCCGTCTTCTTGCCTCGGTTTGAAAATTTCCTACGTTCTCAGCCGACAAGAAAGCATAACGCTTCTTTTTTTGAATCGAATGTCGCGGCAAAGGTAATAAAAAAGTTTGTAAACTCACCCCTGCGCCTGTATTTTTATCCGGAATGCCTTTATATGGAAAGCAGGCGCTCCGAGCCTGCGCCTTATGGAGTGAGGACGTCCCGTCCTCACATTCTCCCGGCCGGCCCCGCGCTCACAGCACCCGCAGTAATTACACCTTCTCAATAACCTTTCCATCTATTGATATCCACCTCGCGCTTACCGGCCATCAAGGAGTCGACAATCGGATATACGAAATGCTCATAGCTCTCATGATAAGCCTTGTAAATAGGACTCAATGAATCCAATTTCGCACCATATTGTTCCAGCAGAGCATATGTCGGCATTTTAATCGTAATATAAGTAGAATCATACACGACAGCCTTGTCTTCAGCGATAACCCACATCTCAGGTACGTTTCGGAAATCTTTCGGATGCCATCTGTCGTTACGTCTTTCCATCAATAAAGAATCCGGCCAGTCATGATGCTTTATATTCCAAAGCCATTGCAAATCGTACGGATATTCATAACTGAATTCCTGAACCTTGCCAGTATCATCGATAATATTGATCTTTAATATATTGCCGTCACTCCGATTATGCTCGAAGTACCATATTACCGTCGTCAGGGGATAGCGGTAATATGCCACTATCTGATATACGAGATTATTCTTTTTTGCATGTTTCTTCACCAATTTATTGGTGATTTTATAGCATGTTGTCTCGCTCATCCATTCAGAATCGGAAAAACCAAGCCCGATCAGAAACAATTTGGTTGAACATCCTCCAAATGCCATAATCAAAGCACATGCTATGACCACTAACGTTATTTTTTTCATTTTGGACGTGTTATTCTTTCAAGTTCATTAATAGGAATTGTTCCGACAATAGTATTCCTATAATAAAACTAATAAAACGTTATTTCTTTATTTCTACCACCCACAAGAAGGGTTGTGCCTTGATAATACTTTCGTTCGTGACTATCTGCTGCTATGAAGCGGACGGTCAGGACGTCGAAGTAGCGGGCGGTGTTGTCGTAGTAGCCAAGGCCGGCGTGGTTGATCCACCGGTTGCCGATGTGCAGCCGGTCCGTCGCCGCTCTGTGGCATCGCATTGATTTGCCGTTCGATACGGCAGAAGCCGATTTGCGGGAGGTTTTCACGGTCGGATCAAGGTCATATAAAATATTGCTTCAAATATACGGCTATTATTTCATCAAGCAGTAAGTTTTAACAATTTTAACACAAAGCCGTAACTAATCAGCAGTGATATTGAATCAGGAAAGCAGGCGCTCCGAGCCTGCGCCTTATGGAGTGAGGACGTCCCGTCCTCACATTCACCCGGCCGGCCATCCCGCGCCTACGCCACAGCAGCCCGACTTCTTCGCCCGACGCAGCGACAGAGAAAGCCGGCGGAGCCGGCGATGCTGTTTTCCCATCCTTATGGTCCGGCGGAGCGTGGAGCACAGCATCGCCCGCGCTGCGGGCTCAGATAGGTCTGAAAGTCAAACCTCACTGTTTTCTCGGCGCCTGCCGCAGATTCTCCGGCTAGTGCAACAAGAAAAGCAATCAAAATGTCACGGCAAAGTTAATAAAAAACTTTGTAACAGATACCATCCGCCGGAATTTTCATATCACAAATGCCTGCTTTTTTCGATATGGTACAGATAGTATAGCGCCGCGGCGCCTATCACCGCGCAGGGCACTCCGGCAAGCGCCGGCGATGCCAGTCCGAACCCGTGCCTGATCACGGCGCCGCCCATGGCTGCGGCAAAAGCGTTCGAAACGTTGAAGGCGATCTGGATTCCGGCGCCACCGAGCATCTCCCCGCCGCGGGCATATAGCACTATCAGATACTGCAGCGGACCGCCGAGACCGAACAGCAGCCCCGGGGCGACAAACGCGAACAGAAGCGACGGTATCTTGTCCGACGCAAACACATACATCATCGGCATCAGTACGATGATCATCGTGGCGATTATCGCCGTGACAAGCGACGCCGGATACCTGTCCGCCAGCCGTCCGGCATAAAAATTGCCGAACACCATACCGGCCCCGACCAGCACCATTATGAAAGTCATCGACGCTTCGGAAAAACCTGCCACCTCTGTCATGACGGGCGCAATATAGCTCAGCCAGCAGTACACGCTCGCCTGGCCGAAAAACACTCCGGCATATATCAGCCACGGCTCGAGCTTCGACAGGAAGCGGAACTGCCCCTTCATCCCCGTATCGGGCAACGGAGCCAGCGCCGGCACCCACGATCTGATAGCGATGAACGTGATCAGACCGGCCAACGCCACAATGCCGAACGGCAGACGCCACGACAGCAGCTGGCACGCGAACGTGAACCCCGGCACCCCGACGAGATTGGCGACCGTCATTCCGCCGACGAGCACCGCCACGGCCGACGCACCCTTGCCCTTATCGGCCAGGCGGGAACATACGATGGCTCCCGCACCGAAAAACGCCCCGTGAGGCAACCCGGAAATGAATCGTGCCGCCAGCAGGTAGCCGTAACCGGGCGAGAGTGCCACCATGGCGTTACCCACAGCTATGAATGCGGCCAGCAACAGCATCAGCTGCCTCAGCGGCATCCTGCGTAAAAGCAGCAGCGAGATTGAACCCACGGCCACACCGGCCGAATATGCCGAGATCAGATGTCCGGCCTTTACAATACTGATTTGCAAATCGGTGGAAATGTCGCTCAGAATTCCCATCATTCCGAACTCGGCGATTCCGAGCGCGAAAGTCCCGAACGCCAGCGAAAGCAACGATTTCTTCATGATCATTCCTGTCATTTAAAAAACCTGCAAAGGTACAAAATTTTCACGAGCCGCCTCTCACATCCGTACTTTTACATTACTGCGCCTCAGACAAGGGCCGGAACATATTTTTAAAGGAGAAATAATATTTTTTACAATTTTACTTGCAAAATTAAAATACAAGTTGTAACTTTGCAGCGGCAATTAAACCTAACTTAATCCGCGACAAGGACGGTAATACCTTCGAGACAGTCAATCCCATCATTAACCCCGCAATTTTCAATCCAATGTAGAATCAATCTGAAAAAACACACAGTGACACCAAACCCTCAGTCAAATCCATATTATCCCGGCGGCAAAGCAAAATTTTTGCCGGGGATTGGGGGATTTTCATTAAATTTGCAGACTAATTCAAAATAGCAGTGACGTATCCTCACAACATAGAAGAAAAGATCGGATTCGACATCGTCCGCAACAGCGTGGCGGCGCTATGCACGTCGCCTCTGAGCGCCGACATGGGCCGCACGATGGCGTTCATGACCGATTTCGACGCCATAACCGCCGAACTGGGCCGCGTGGCCGAGTTCAAACGCCTCACCGAGGGCGACGAGGGCTTCCCGGCGGCTGCCGTGCGCGACATCACGGCGCGGCTCAAGGCGATCCGGCCCGACGGCACATTCCTGACGGCGGCCGAACTGACCGACCTGGCCGTGTCGCTCGAATCGGTCTCGGCGATCGTCTCGTTCTTCGCCTCGCACCGCACCGACGGCGGAGCGTCACCCTGGCCGCTGCTCGATGAGCTGGCCTCGGCGCTGACTCCCTACCCCGCGCTGTCGAGGCTTATCGACCGCACCGTCGACCGCTGGGGCGAGATCAAGGACACGGCGTCGACAGAGCTGGCCGACATACGCCGGCGCCTGTCATCAATGGGCGGAACGATTAACTCGATCATGCGCCGCGTCATCGCCCGGGCCGTGGCCGACGGCTATCTCGAGCAGGACACGACGGCATCGGTGCGCGACGGCCGCCTGGTGGTGCCTGTCGCGCCGATGAACAAGCGGCGCATCCCGGGCATCGTCCACGACGAGTCGGCATCGGGCAAGACCGTCTTCATCGAGCCTGCCGAGGTCGTAGAGGCCAACAACCGGCTGCGCGAGCTCCACATTGAGGAGCACCGCGAGGAAGTACGCATACTGATGGCCGTGGCCGCCGAGCTGCGGCCCCACATCGACGAGCTGCTCGACTCATACAACCTGCTGGCGACTTTCGACTTCATCCGCGCCAAGGCCACTTATGCAGCCAACATCGGCGCCTCGCTGCCGCATCTGTCGCCCCGGCCCGAGCTGGAATGGTACCACGCCTGCCATCCGGTGCTTCAGGAGAGCCTGCAACGCCACGGCCGCGAGATAGTGCCGCTCGACATCACGCTGACGTCCGAGCGGCGCATCCTGGTGATCTCGGGCCCGAACGCCGGCGGCAAGTCGGTGACGCTCAAGACCGTTGCCGTGGTCCAGTACATGCTGCAGTGCGGCCTGCTGCCTCCGGTCTACGACAACTCGCACGCCGGAGTGTTCGAGAGCATCTTCATCGACATCGGCGACGACCAGTCGCTCGAGGACGACCTGAGCACCTACTCGTCGCATCTGCGCAACATGAAGTACTTTCTGGCCGAGGGCAACGGCGACACACTATTCCTGATCGACGAGATGGGCTCGGGCACCGAGCCGCAGATCGGCGGCGCCATAGCCCAGGCCCTGCTGAGCGAGTTCAACGCCCGCGGCATGTGGGGCATCGTGACCACTCACTACCAGAACCTGAAGAAACTGGCCGAGGAGGCCGACGGGCTCGTCAACGGCTCGATGCTCTACGACCGGCAGCAGATGAAGCCGCTGTTTCAGCTGTCGATCGGCAACGCCGGCAGCTCGTTCGCCATCGAGATCGCCCGCAAGACCGGGCTGCCGGCCTCGATAATCGACGCGGCGGCCGAAATCGTCGGCAGCGACTACGTGAACCTCGACAAATACCTGCTCGATATAGCGCGAGACCGCCGCTACTGGGAAAACAAGCGGCAGCAGATACGTCTGAAAGAGAAGAAAATAGAAGAAACACTGGCCCGCTATGAGGGCGACGCCGAGAACCTGCGGCGCCGCCGCAACGAGATCCTGGCCGACGCCCGCGACGAGGCCAAAAAGATACTCGAAGGGTCGAACGCCGCCATCGAGCGCACGATTCACGACATACGGCGCAGCCAGGCCGAGCGCGAGGCCACCCTGGAGGCACGCCGCCAGCTGGCGGCCGACCGCAGGGCCCTCGAAAGCCAGTCGGCCGAGCATCCGCTGCTTGCCAAGGTCAGGAAACCCAAAGGCCACAAGGCCGAGAAGGCCGCGGGCGACGCCACACCGAAAAAGGCGCTTGAGGCCGGCGACAACGTGGTGCTCGACGGTCAGGGCGTACCCGGCACCATCGAGGAAATCCGCGGCAAGGAAGCCGTGGTGATATTCGGCCATATCAAGACCACCGTGAAGCTCTCGCGCCTGTCGCCGACGCTCAAGAAGCCCGGCTCGGGCGCGTCGAAGGCGGCCTCGCTGGTGAGCGTGGCCACTTCGGAGAGCAGCCGCGAGCGCCAGTTGCGCTTCAAGCCCGAAATCGACGTGCGCGGAATGCGCGTCGACGAGGCTCTGCAGGCCGTCACCTATTTCATCGACGACGCGCTGCAGTTCAACGCCTCGCGGGTGAGGATCCTGCACGGCACCGGCACCGGAGCGCTGCGGCAGAGCATCCGCGAATACCTCGGATCGGTAAAGGACGTGCGGCACTATGCCGACGAGGACGTGCGCTTCGGCGGCGCCGGAATCACAGTCGTGGAATTATGAAAGAGGACGGGACAGAACTGCACGAGGGCAACAAGCTGCTGTGGCAGCTGTTCGCCACCTTCTTCAAGATAGGCGCCTTCACCTTCGGAGGCGGCTGGGCCATGATCTCGATCATCGAACGCGAGATCGTCGACCGCCACCGCTGGATCGACAAGACCGAATTTCTCGACCTGCTGGCCGTGGCTCAGTCGCTGCCGGGCATCCTGGCGGTGAACATAGCCGTAGCCATCGGCGACCGGCTGCGCGACATGCGCGGCAGCGTGGTGGCGGCGCTGGGCACGATCCTGCCGTCGTTCCTGATCATCCTGACCGTGGCCGTGTTCCTGACGCCCGAACTGATCACGAGCGACCCGACGCTGTCGGCCATCTTCAAGGGTATCCGCCCGGCGGTGGTGGCGCTGATCGTCGCCCCGGTGATCACCTCGGCCCGCGCAGCGAAGATCGGGCTGCGGACCGTGTGGATCCCGATAGTCGTGGCGCTGCTGATCTGGTCGAAATGGCCCGTGATATCCAACCCGATACTCTACATCGTCATAGGCGGCCTCGTCGGCTGGTGGCATCTGCGCCACAGCAACCGACGCCGGCTCGCCCGCAAGGAAGGAGGCACTGAATGATATACCTTCAGCTGATATGGAGCTACCTGAAGATCGGATTCTTCGGCTTCGGAGGCGGCTACGCCATGCTGGCTCTGATCGAGAACGAGATAGTGACGCCGGGGTGGATCACCGAGAAGATGTTCACCGACATAGTGGCCATCTCGCAGATGACGCCCGGCCCGATCGGCATCAACTCGGCTACCTATATCGGATATGTGGCGCCTATGGCCGCGCTGCAGCCACCGGTGTCGCCGCTGTGGGGCATCCTGGGGTCGATAATGTGTACGCTGGTGGTGATACTGCCGTCGTTCGTGCTCGTGCGCTGCACGGGACACTTCGTGCGGCGTCACCGCGAGAGCGAGATCATCCGTGGCATCTTCAGCGGCCTGCGGCCCGTGGTTGTGGGCCTGATAGCCTCGGCGGCCCTGCTGCTGATGAACAGCGAGAACTTCGGCTCGGCGACCTCCGATGTGGCCACGAGCATAGCCATAGCCGCGGCCACGCTGGCCGTGAGCCTTTTCACGAAGATACACCCGATAGTGACAATATGTCTGGCCGGAATAGCCGGATTTCTGCTCTACTGATCTGATATGGAAAAGAATGACCGATATGAAGAAGTGACAGCCTGGATGTTCGAACAGGTGCCGATGTTCCAGAACGTCGGCGCAGGGGCTTACAAGCCGGGGCTTGAGCGCGTGGAGGCTCTTGCGGAGGCGTTCGGCAATCCGCAACGGCGGTTCCCGACCATACATGTGGCGGGAACGAACGGCAAGGGGTCGACGGCATCGCTGCTGGCGTCGGTGCTGACGAGTGCAGGCAAGAAGACCGGCCTGTTCACGTCGCCACACCTTGTGGACTTCCGCGAGCGCATCCGCATCGACGGCGAGATGATCACGAAAGAGGAGGTCGTCGACTTCATCAACCGCTACCGCAGCCTCCGCGGGCTGCCGGAGCCGTCGTTTTTCGAGCTGACCACCGTGATGGCGTTCGACCACTTCGCCCGGCACGGCGTCAACGCCGCCGTGATCGAGGTGGGGCTTGGCGGCCGGCTCGACTCGACCAACATCATCACCCCACTCGTTTCGGTGATCACCAACATATCGCTCGACCACACGGCGCTGTTAGGCGATACCACCGCGCAGATAGCCCGTGAGAAAGCCGGCATCATCAAGGAAGGCGTGCCGGTCGTGATCGGGTGGGCCGACGAGTCCGACGTACACGCCGTGTTCGCCGCGAAGGCCGCCGAAATGCATGCACCGATAACGTTCGCGGCCGAAAGTCCGGCGTTCAGCCGGGCTGACCGGGCGGACGGCCGCATCATATACCGCGGGACGCCGTGGGGCGACATCGAGTCGCCGCTGACGGGCGACTGCCAGCCCGAGAACGCCAACACCGTGTTCCATACACTCGGCCTTTTAGGCGACACGGCCGACAGGAAGGCCGTTGCCGCCGGCTTCCGCGACGTAGAGCGACTGTCGGGGCTGCAGGGGCGCTGGATGACCGTCGGGGGGCATCCGCTGACGATCTGCGACACCGGCCACAACCCCGGAGGATGGGCCTATCTGGGCCCGCGGCTGAGAGAAATGGCCTCCGAAGGGCCGCTCGAGGTCGTCATCGGCTTCGTCAACGACAAGGACATCAGCCACATACTCAACGAGCTGCCCAAGACGGCCAGCTACCGCTTCACGCAGCCGTCGGTGCGCCGCGGGCGTCCGGCCGCAGAAGTAGCCGCGGCCGCGGCCGCTTTCGGGCTGCACGGCGAGACTTATGCAGACGTAGCGGGCGCCTACCGGGCGGCAGCCGAAGCGGCCGGCGCCGACGGCCGGGTGTTCGTCGGCGGCTCCACATTCGTGGTGGCCGATCTGCTCAACTCTTTATGACACGAAATTGTTAATCTTACGATCTAACCATATTAACCCACATTGAAATGGACTTTTTAACTAACGAAAAACTCGTCATCGTCGGCGCGGCCGGCATGATCGGTTCGAACATGGCCCAGACCGCCATAATGATGCATCTCACCCCGAACATCTGCCTCTATGATCCGTATGCACCCGGCCTCGAAGGCGTAGCCGAGGAACTGCGGCACTGCGGCTTCCACGGCGTGAACCTCACCGCCACAAGCGACATCAAGGAAGCATTCGAAGGCGCATCCTACATCATCTCGTCGGGCGGCGCAGCCCGCAAGGCAGGCATGACCCGCGAGGATCTGCTCAAGGGCAACGCCCAGGTTGCCGAACAGTTCGGCAAAGACATACGCCAGTACTGCCCGAACGTGAAGCACGTCGTGGTCATCTTCAACCCGGCCGACATCACCGGTCTGATCACCCTGCTCTACTCGGGCCTGAAGCCCTCGCAGGTATCGACTCTGGCGGCCCTCGACTCGACCCGTCTGCGCAACGAGCTGGCCAAATACTTCAAGATACCCGCCGATGAAGTTGTAAACTCACGTACGTACGGCGGCCACGGCGAGCAGATGGCAGTGTTCGCATCGACCACTACTGTGGCCGGGCAGCCCCTGTCGCAGCTCATCGGCACCAAGGCGCTGCCCGAGCAGGAATGGGAGGAGATGAAACAGCGGGTAATCCAGGGCGGCAAGCACATCATCGACCTGCGAGGCCGCTCGTCGTTCCAGAGCCCGGCCTATCTGTCGGTAGAGATGATCGCAGCCGCCATGGGCGGCAAGCCGTTCACCTGGCCTGTAGGCACATACGTGAACGACGGCACCTTCAACCACATCATGATGGCCATGGAGACAACCGTCGACAAGAACGGCGTGACCGTGCATCCCGTGAAGGGCACACCGGAGGAGAAGAAAGAGCTCGAACAGAGCTACCACCACCTGTGCCACCTGCGCGACGAGGTGATCGAAATGGGCGTACTGCCTCCGATCAAGGACTGGAAGGAACTGAATCCCAACGTATAATATTGTTATCAGCAAGCATACGGGCCGACAGGGCACACCTGCCGGCCCGTTTTGAAGATCATGAGTGATTCATAAGAATCTTTTTGAACTAATAGCCCGCGACAGAAAGGCCTTTCCACGCTTCGCCGAAATCAATAAACCACTTGAAATAAATGAATAACGAAGAATATGCAAAATTGCTTGATAAAGCAGCGTTAATCTGCGTAACGAAGCACGCAGGGCAACGCGACAAGATGGGGCGCGCATATTTTCAGCATCCAATGCGTGTTGCCATGCGTTGCCGTACAGATGAAGAAAAGATGGTCGCTCTCCTGCACGATACGATCGAAGACACCGACGTCACTCCTGGATTTCTTCTTGCCGAAGGGTTCCCTCAGTCGGTAGTTGACGGCGTTCTGTCCGTAACCAAAAGAGACGGCGAAAGCTATGAAGATTTTGTGATTCGCGCCAAGCAAAATCCTCTTGGGCGCGTCGTCAAACTCCACGACCTCGAAGACAATCTCGACATCTTCCGTCTCGAAAGCCTTTCGCCGGATATGGCAGAGCGCTTCACAAAGTATCTTGCAGCGCATCGCATTCTTTTACAGAGCGGCCGATAAACGAGAGTGTTAAAAAATTGGGGGGATTAGAAATTTATTTGTAACTTTGCATCGCAGACCGCTTTTGCAGAAGCCCCAGTCTGGGGTTAAGCGTGGCGGGATGTAGTGAAAATACATAAGAAAGCGTTTATCCGCGCTGATTCTTGACTGCTTGAAATTCTCGCAAGAGTTAAGAGGGATTATTTGAAGATTTGCCATTGCTTGCTTTTGGCTGCTAATCAGCAAATTATATAATTTTGAATTCGATTGTTTTTGGGGCGATTTGAGGTAATTTTCGCATTCAGTACACAATTTGTAC
>ERZ1673743.423-NODE-423-length-65220-cov-21.367099_pt1 | contig 65220 bp, 62 predicted proteins | sample MGYA00580197_ERZ1673743 | MGnify/ENA primary metagenome ERZ1673743 (study PRJEB41218, sample SAMN15661795) | gut metagenome | host: Homo sapiens | place: Canada: London | collected 2015-08-20/2019-03-30 | study: EMG produced TPA metagenomics assembly of...
CAATGAGTTACGGGATTTTATAGTGCCCAGAACAGGACTCGAACCTGCACGCCTCTCAGCACTCGCACCTGAAACGAGCGCGTCTACCATTCCGCCACCTGGGCTTGCTCCGCTTTTGTAGCGCTGCCGGCTCGCTCGCCGGAGGTCGCTTTTTGCGTTTGCAGGGGCAAAGTTACGAATTTTTTTTGGTTTGCAAGCGGTTTTGGATTTTTTTTTACTATTTTTGCAAAGATTTCTGCGTTTCCGGACGTTCAGATGAACTTTTCGGGCGCGGGATTGATTGTGAATAGTAAAAAAATCTTACTATTATGGAAGGAAAGAAGAGCATTGTGGGCATGTGCAGCGACCATGCCGGATATGAGCTCAAATGTGCCGTGGAGGCGCATCTGACGGAGCTCGGGTATGAATACAAGGACTTCGGCACGTACGGCACTGAGTCGTGCGATTATCCCGATTTCGCGCATCCGTGCGCACTGGCGGTCGAGCGCGGCGAGTGTTACCCGGCGATCGCGATGTGCGGCACCGGGAACGGCATAGGCATGACGCTGAACAAGCATCAGGGCATCCGTGCGGCACTGTGCTGGGAGCCTGAGCTGGCGCGGCTGGCACGGGCTCACAACGATGCGAACGTGCTGGTGATGCCGGCGCGGTTCATCACTCCTGAGACTGCGATGCAGATCGTGGATGTGTTCCTGACCACGGGTTTCGATGGCGGCCGCCACGAGCGCCGCATCGAGAAGATTCCTGTAAAAGAATGCACGTGCGGATGAAATTAGGAATTGAGAATGCATAATTAAGAATTATGAATGTGGCCCGGGAGGCCGCAATGTGATATATCGGATATGAAGAAGATTATGAAAAGTGCCGTGGCTATGGCCGTGGCTTTGTGTGTGATGGCCGCGATGGCTTCGTGCGGCGGCGGTGTGAACAAGGAGGAGCGGCTGCAGAAGGCCGCCACTTCGCTCGACAGTGTACTGGCAGAGAGTGAGGCGCCTGTGACGGCCGTCAAGGCCGTGGCAGACGGTAAGGATATACGTGTAGATGCCGTAGTGCGCGATTCGCTTATCCGCTTCGAGGCCGTGGGCGACGCGCTGATGAACTATTACCTGGCCCAACAGCTGAAGCAGTCGCCGGCCAAGGTGTTCAACGCTGTCGTGAAAGCAGTCGAGGGTACGGATGGTGCGGTAGTGCTTTCTGTCGCTGACATATACGATTTCAAGCGTGAGTACAAGTATACGGGCGCCCAACTGCGCAATCTGTACAAGGCGCTTCCGTCGCAGCTCGACGGTGGCAAAGTGAAGTCCGAGCTCTGCGCGATGCTGGAGCCGTCGTTACCCAATCATGCAGCGTGGGCTCAGGCGCAGAGTGTAGAACTGTCGGTCAAGGGAGGCTTCCTGACCTATACGGTCACTTTCCCGGACGAGAGCCGCTACGCCAATTCGGGCCAGGGACTACTGACGGGGCTATATGAGAAGCCGCTCGTACGCAGCTATTCGTCGCTGGGCTCGCTGCGTGAAAGTTTCGAGGCCATGTTCCGCACGCTGGGGATAGAAGGTGTGCGCGTCGAGTACAAGGCTCTCAAGGGCGACAAGGAGCTGTCACAGGCATTCCCCTGGCGCTTTATCTTTGTGAATGAATAATTTGTAAAACACATAATGCAATGGTAAATCTTGTTGATCGCTTCCTCGGGTATGTGAAATTCGATACCCAGAGTGATGAATTGACCAATCTGACGCCGTCGACTCCGGGTCAGATGATATTCGCGCGCCATCTGAAGGACGAGCTGGAGCGCATCGGACTCTCGGACGTGACGCTCGACGAGAACGGTTATCTGATGGCCACGCTGCCCGGCAATCTCGACGGCGCCCTGCAGGTGCCCACCGTAGGCTTCATCGCGCACCTCGACACGTCGCCCGACATGTCGGGGCGCCATGTGTCGCCACGCATCGTCGAGAATTACGACGGCGGCGACATCGTGCTCAACCGTGAAGCCGGCGTGACGCTCTCGCCCAAGGATTTCCCCGAGCTGCTCGGATACAAAGGTCAGGCGCTGATCGTCACCGACGGTAACACGTTGCTGGGGGCCGACGACAAGGCCGGCGTGGCAGAGATAGTCACGGCAATGGAGTATCTGCTGGCCCATCCCGAGATCAAGCACGGCCCCGTACGGGTGGCGTTCAATCCCGACGAGGAGATAGGCCGCGGCGCTCACAAGTTTGATGTTCCGGCCTTCGGCGCTGATTTCGGCTACACCATGGACGGTGGCGAGATCGGCGAACTCGAGTTTGAAAACTTCAACGCCGCTGTAGCCAAGGTCACTTTCAAGGGCCGCAACGTGCATCCGGGCTACGCCAAGCACAAGATGGTCAATTCGATGCGCATCGCCAACCAGTTCATGATCATGCTCCCGCGCTGGGAAACTCCCGAGCACACCGAGGGATACGAGGGCTTCTATCACCTCGTGGGTATGGAAGGAACCGTGGAGCAGACCACGCTCACCTACATAATCCGCGACCACGACCGCGACCGTTTCGAGCGCCGCAAGAAGGAGCTCGAGCACCTTTCGCGCAAGATCAACAACGAATTTCCGGATTGCTGCGCGCTTGAGATCAAGGATCAGTACTACAACATGCGCGAGAAGATCGAGCCGGTGATGTACATCATCGACATCGCCCGCCAGGCCATGGAGAACGTCGGCGTCACGCCCAAGGTGCAGCCCATCCGCGGCGGCACAGACGGCGCACAGCTGTCGTTCAAGGGCCTCCCCTGCCCCAATATCTTCGCCGGCGGCCTGAATTTCCACGGACGCTACGAGTTCGTGCCGGTTCCCTCGATGGAGAAAGCCATGGACGTCATAGTTGAGATCTGCCGCATCGTCGGCACAGGTCAGTTCAAGTGAACGGCCCCCGACCGCTTCTCATAGTCATCACAGGGCCGACTGCCTCGGGTAAGTCGGCCCTGGCTGTCGATGTGGCCTCGCGTCTGGGCTGCGATATCGTGTCGGCCGACTCGCGTCAGATCTACCGCGGCGTATCCATCGGCACGGCAGCCCCGACCTCCGGGCAACTTGAGGCCGTGCGGCATCATTTCGTGGGCGTTCTTGATCTCGACGAATACTACAGCGCGGCCCGCTACGAGGCAGAGGCATTGAAGCTGTTAGGTGAGCTCTTCGCGCAGAATGATGTCGCCGTGATGTGCGGCGGCTCGATGATGTACGTCGACGCTGTCACCGACGGCATCGACCGCCTGCCCGACATCAGTGACGCGACCCGCAGCCGCGTGCGGTCGCTCTATGAGAGCGGCGGCCTCGACGCCCTGGTGGGATGGCTTGAGACAATCGATCCGGAATATGCAGCCGAAGCCGACCTGCGCAATCCGCGCCGCGTGGCCCATGCTATAGAGATTACCCTCGAGGCCGGGCAACCGTACAGCAGCCTTCGCCGCAGGGCTACCTCGCCGCGGCCGTTCGACATAGTAAAGGTGGCCCTCGATCTGCCCCGCGAGCGGCTTTTCGACCGCATCAACCGACGCGTCGGCGCCATGATGGAGGCCGGGCTGCTCGACGAGGCACGCCGCGTATACCCGCTGCGACACCTCAATTCGCTCAATACGGTCGGCTACAAGGAGCTTTTCGCCTTCCTCGACGGCGCGATGCCGCTTGACACGGCCGTGGCACGCATTGCCAAGAACACGCGCGTTTACGCGAAGAAACAGCTCACATGGCTCGCCAGGCCGTCTGTGAGGCGGACGGCGTGGTTGCCTGAGAACTCCACCGCTTCCGATGTTCTTCGCGCCGCAGGGTGTCTTTAAATGCGATTTTCGGGCATATCCCTACCCGATCCGATCAGCGCGCCAGCGTGAGGGTCACTTTCTCGGGCGTGACCGTGAGGGTCGCTTCCGAGGATTCGATCAACGGAATGTTGTGGTCGACGTGGCCGACGGGCACTCCGAAGGCTATCGGGTAGTCGTAGTCCTTGACTATGTCGTGGATCATGTCCTCCATGCGCTTGTGGTTGCCGTCGGGCTTGTAGTCGGTGAACTGGCCTATGATGAGCCCCTTGAGATTGGGCAGTATGCCGCTGAGCTTGAGCTGGTAGAGAATACGCTCGACCTTGTATATCGGCTCGGAGACGTCCTCTATGAAAAGTATCGAACCCGGGCGGATGATGTCGAAAGGCGTGTTGATCAGGTCGGCTATGACGGCCAGATTGCCGCCTAAGAGCCGCCCCGTGGCCGTGCCTGTGCGGTTGTACTCGTTCGGCGCGAAGGAGTACGATGGCATCTCGCCGCGCAGGATACCGAACAGCATCTTGTTGTCCGGATCTTCGGCGCCGAGCATTATCTGCTTGGCCATCGAGGAGTGGATGCTTGCTATGTTATTCGAGGCCATAAGTGCGTGCAGGGCCGATATGTCGCTGAAGCCGATGATCCATTTAGGATCGTCCTTCAGCGGCAGGGCGGCCAGACGGTCGAGGTTGTGGACTACGCCGTAGCCTCCGCGGCTGCACAGGATGGCGCGCACGATCGTGTCCGTCAGCGCGGCCTGCAGGTCGGCGAATCGTTCGTCGTGCGTACCGCTGAAGTGGCCGTTGCGGCCGAATGCATGCGGATAGATGACAGGCTCAAAGCCCTGACCGCGGATCACGGCGGCGGCCTTTTCGACGATGTCGCGGTCGATGGGGCCGGCGGGCGACACAATCGCTATCTTGTCGCCGGGCCGGAGTTTGCGCGGGTAAGTGACGGCGCCCTGCGGCTCGGCCGTGACGGGCTGTATGGTTACCGCGGCGGCCGCGGGGACTGCGGTGTCGGTTGTTTTACTGCTGCAATTGACCATAAGGATAAAGCTGGACAGAATGGTGACGGCGAAGGCGCCCATGCGGGCCGTGCCGTAGGTGCGTATTTTCATTTTGAGAGAGATAAGTTGCTGTAGAAGTGCCATATGGCGATAGCTGTAGACACGGCCACGTTGAGCGAATGTTTCGTGCCGCTCTGTGGGATTTCAAGGCAGAGGTCGCAGGCGTCGACGATGTCCTGCGCCACTCCGTCGACCTCGTGCCCGGCCACGAAGGCGTAGCGCACAGCCGGGTCGGGAATGAATTGGTCGAGGGCTACCGAGCCGTTGACCTGTTCGAGGCAGCACACCGTGTAGCCGTCGCGGCGCAGGGTTTCGACAGCTTCGGCCGTTGTGGCGAAGTAGCGCCACTCGACCGATTCTTCGGCGCCGAGGGCTGTCTTGTGGATTTCGGCCGAGGGAGGGGTCTGCGATATGCCGCAGAGTACCAGCCGCTCGACGGCGAATGCGTCGCATGTACGGAAAATGGATCCTATGTTGTTGAGCGACCTGACATTGTCGAGCACTACGGTCAGCGGCAGTTTGGGCGCGGTGCGGAAGTCCTCGACCGACAGGCGGTTCATGTCCCAGATAGTCTTTTTTTTCATCTTTCGGCGGGTTTTATGCGTATTAGCGTCAGTCCGTCGCGCAGCGGTATCATCACCTTCTCTACGTCCGTATCGCCGGCGACGAGGCGGTTGAATGCATCGACGCCGCGAGTCTGCGCGTCGTGGTTGGCCTCGGGTTCGAGCACCTTCCCGCTCCAGAGCGTGTTGTCGGCCAGAATGTATGCGCCCGAAGCCATGAGTGGCTTGACCATGCGGTAGTAGTCGGTGTACTGGCGCTTGTTGGCGTCGATGTAGACCAGATCCCATGGGTCGCCGGAGATAAGCGGAACGATATCCATGGCGTCGCCGATGTGCAGATGAATGTCGGCGGCGCGGTCCGAGGCCGCAAACAGCTCGGAAAGCTCTGGTTCGGCTTCGTCATCGATCTCCACGGTGTGAATCTCGGCACCCGAGGGCATTCCCTCGGCGAAGCAGAGGGTGGAATAGCCGCTGAAGGTCCCTAACTCGAGGATACGCTGCGGGCGTATCATAGTCGTGAGCATCTTAAGCAGACGGCCCTGTACGGGTTCGCAGCACATGCGGGGATAGAGGCGCGTCAGGTGCGTGTGGCGGTAGAGCCTCTCGAGTTCGGGCGGCTGCGGGTCGCTGTACCGGGTTACGTATTCGTCGATGTCGGTCATAGTCAGGCTAAAAGGAGAAGTATGTCGGTAAGGATCATCAGTGCCAGCAGTATCCAGGCGATTGTCGGCCGTTGTCGGTAGCATATGCACGCCAGCACGCCCGACAGCACTATGTACGCCGGATAGAGCCAGCTCAGAGCGGGCGAGTCGGTGTCGTAGGCCATGCGCAGGACCGAGTCGGCGCGCACGGTCAGAAGCACCATCGGCACAGCTGCAACGGCGGCCAGGGCGATGAACCATACAGGCGGCCGGTTCATTTTCCGCCTCCTTCCTTTGTCTTTGTCTTTGCCTGCTCTTTCTCTGCCTTGTAGGCGCGGACAGTCTCGGCGATGCCGCGTTCGAGCGGGAAGTTGATGCGGAAGCCGAAGTCGCGCTTGGCGTCGGACACGTCGCACGACCAGTTGCGTTGCTTCATTATCACGTATTTGTCGCGGTTGAGGGTCGAGGCCTGGCGCTTGGCGGCCGCGATCTTCTCGGCTACAGCCGATGCCGCGTATACGGCCCAGAGAGGCAGTTTCAGCGGTATCACCCACTTTACGCCCAGCTCGCGGGCCACCATGGCGCGGAAATTCTTCTGCGAATAGGCGCGGTCCTCGCTGATGATGTATTTTTTGCGGACGGTGCCGTCGGCGGCCAGAGCGTCGAACATGGCTCCGACCAGATCGTCGACGTAGATGAACGTCAGTAGCTGGCGCCGGTACCCTACCCCGAAGTCGAAGTGCGAGTCGATGCTCTTGATCATCATCAGATAGTCCTTCTCATGTGGACCGTAGACGCCGGTCGGGCGGAAAATGATCCAGGGAAAGTCGGGCAGCGTTTCCAGGAAGGTCTCAGTCTTGATTTTCGACAGACCGTAGCGTGTGTTGGGATTCGGCACAGTGAGCGGCCCTATCGGAGTATATCCCTTTTCGTCGGCGGCTCCGAGGGCGCTCAGCGAACTCATATACAGGAATTTTTCCGGCACCATGTCATTGTTTATCAGAATGTTGATAAAGGTGCGCGGATAGAGGAAGTTGATCAGGTTGAAGTCGGCGAAGTTTGCGCACTTAGTCGCGCCGAGATTCCATATGATGTAGTCCCAGCGGCCGGCCGCTGGGACGGTGCGGCGCAACCCGGCTTCCACTGCGTCGGGATTGTCGTAATCGAGCACTACGAATTTGAGGCGCGGGTCCGTCAGATACCGGCGCGAGGTCGATTCGCGCACGCCCACCCATGTGTCGTAGCCGCGGCGCAGGGCTTCGGCTGCTATGAATCCGCCGATGAACCCGCCGGCACCCACGATCAGAATCGTTTTTCCTTCCATATTCATTTGATATTCTTGAGCGAATAGTCCAGTAAAGCCTTGTTGTATGTCGCCATCAGTGACGAGGCGAAGTCCTTGGCGTTGAAGCGGCGTACGTAGCGTCGGCCGGCCTCGGCCATGCGGTCGCGGACGTAGGTTTTGTCGAGAATGTCGCGGACGGCTTCGGTGTAGCCGCGCACGTCGTCGGGATCGACATATATGCCTCCGGGGCCTCCGGCCTCCTCGAGACACGATCCCGTGCAGGCCACAACGGGTGTCCCTGCAGCGATTGACTCGACTACAGGCAGCCCGAACCCTTCGTAGCGCGAGGTGTACGACGACAGATCGGCAGCGGCGTACAGTGCCGGGAGGTCGGTGAATGGCACGTTTTCGAGCCAGCGCACGCGGTCGCCGAGACGCATCTCTTCGATGGCGGCCCGCACCCGGGGGCCGTAGCGGTGGTCGCCGCGCCCGGCGATCACCAGCGTGATGTCGTCGGGCAGCCCCTCAAGCGCGCGGACCGCAAGCAGCTGGTTCTTGCGGCTCTGCACGGTGCCCACGGCCAGGATATATCGGCCGGGCAGGTTGTAGGTCTCGCGTATGCGTTTGCGGTCCTCGAAGGTGACGGGGCGGCTGAATGCCGGGTCGATTCCCTGATATATGACATCTATCCGCGCCGGGTCCACATTCCAGTCGGCCACTATGTCAGCCTTCGTACACTCGCTTATGGCGATGACGCGGTCGGCCTTGCGGGCCGCGTGGCCGTATTTGAGGTCGTAGAGCCGCCGGTCGATGGCCGAGTAGTCCTGCGGGATCCGGCGCCAGATCAGGTCGTGGATCGTCACCACCGACGCGCATGGTACGGGCGCCAGCGGTATCTCGTTGCTCAGGCCGTGGTAGAGGTCTATGCCGTCGGCAGCCATGTCGCCGCATATGCCCGCGCTTCGCCACGCCGACGGAAGACTCCGCCAGAGGCGGCCGGGAGTCTTCACCTCGACGTTCCCGCGCATCAGCAGACGGTCTAGCCGCGGATTCTCGCGCTCGCGGGGAGTGTAGAGCACGTAGGTATTGGCCGGGTACATGCCGGCCATAGTGCCGGCCACGAGGCGGCTGTAATTGCCCAGGCCGGTCATGTTGCTGAACGCCCGTTTTGCGTCGTAGCCTATCTTTATTCCGGAGTCTTTTTTCATTATCGGCTGTAAAGTTAACAAAACTTCGGGAAATGTGCCAATACATTGCATAGTTAAAAACCGCACCTGAACCTTAATCAGATTATTTTCGTTAAATTTGCAATGACATAAAACCATTACACACAACATGAATATCAAGGATATCAAATCGCCTGCAGACATCAAGCGTCTGACAGTCGCCCAGCTTTCCCCTCTGGCCGATGACCTGCGGGCCGCGCTGATCACCAAGCTGAGCCGTCATGGCGGCCATGTCGGTCCCAACTTGGGCTTCCTCGAGCCGACAGTAGCCCTGCACTACGTATTTAACGCTCCGGCCGACAAAATCGTATTCGACGTGTCGCACCAAAGCTACGTGCACAAGATGCTGACCGGTCGCATCGAAGCCTTTATAGATCCCGCTCATTACGATGACGTCACCGGCTATACCAATCCGGCCGAAAGTCCCTATGATCTCTTCTCGATCGGGCATACGTCCACCTCTGTGTCGCTTGCATCAGGTCTGGCCAAGGCCCGCGACCTCACGGGTGGAAAATACAATGTCATCGCCGTCATCGGCGACGGCTCGCTCAGTGGCGGCGAAGCTTTCGAGGGGATCGACTACGCCGGCACGCTCGGCACAAACTTCATCGTCGTGGTCAACGACAACCAGATGAGTATCGCCGAGACCCACGGATCGATATACAGAAACCTGGCCGAGTTGCGCGAATCCAACGGCACAAGTCCCAACAACCTCTTCAAGGCCATGGGCTACGACTATATCTACGTGCCCTACGGCAACGACATAGAGTCGCTCGTAAAGGCTTTCGAAAGCGTGAAGGACTCGACACACCCCGTTGTGGTGCATATCAATACCATGAAGGGCCACGGGCTTCCCGTAGCCGAGGAGCACAAGGAACAGTTTCACTACAGCGGGCCGTTTGATCCGGCAACGGGCTGCTTGAAATATCAGAGCGCTGCAGAGACCTACGCCGATATATTCAGCGGCATGATGCTGCAGCGGATGGCCGAGGACCCGCGCGTGTGCGTAATAACGGCCGACACCCCGGGCGTCCTGGGCTTCACGCCCGACAAGCGCGCCAGGGCCGGCAGCCAGTTCATCGACGTCGGCATCGCCGAGGAGCAGGGCGTTGCCATGGCTTCGGGCCTGGCCGCCGACGGTTGCCGCCCGGTCATGGGCGTGGCCGCCACATTCATCCAGCGCGCCTACGACCAGCTGTCGCAGGACGTGTCGCTCAACCGCGCCGCTGCCACTTTCGTGTCGTTCTACAACGGTGTGTGGGGGCTGAACGATTCGACACATCTGGGGTTCTTCACCGTGTCGATGATAAGCAATATCCCGGGCATCCTGTATCTGGCTCCTACCTGCCGCGAGGAATATATGGCCATGCTCGACTGGGTGCTTGCCTATGAAGGCGGTCCGGTATTCGTCGCCACGCCGGGCGGGGCCGTTCTGAGCCGCCCCGGAGACTATGCGGTGGATTATGCCTCCGCTGGCTACGAAACAGTCAGAGAAGGCTCGGAAGTGGCAATTCTGGCCGTCGGAGACTTCCTGCCGATGGCACTTGAGGCCGCCGACCTGATGAAGCGGCGCGGCATTACCGCGCGGGTGCTCAGTCCGCGTGCCATTTCGCGCCTCGACACCGCTGCTCTCGACGCCCTGAAGGACTTCCGTACGCTCATAACCCTCGAGGACAACTCCGTCGACGGCGGTTACGGCCAGAAGGTGGCCGCCTATCTTGGCGAGGCGCCCGTCAAGGTCATCGTCCGCGGTCTGCCGAAGGCTTTTCCCGACCGCTTCAACGCCGCCGAGCTGCTTCAGGCCTGCGGGCTGACCCCGGAAGCAATCGCAGCCTTGGCTTAAAACAGCTATCTTAGCTAAAAAAATCAGCCGCCCTTCCCGTAAAGGAAAGGCGGCTGATTTAGTATCGGGTAGGGGACCTGTCGTTATTTGGCGGCCACAGCCTTGTTGCGGCGGGCGTCGGTCAGATAGGCCACAGGCGATGCGATGAAGATGGTGGCAAGTGTACCTACGACAACACCGAGCAGCATTGCGAAGGTGAAGCTGCGGATGGCGTCGCCGCCGAGGATGAAGATACATACCAGCACGAGCAGCGTCGAGCACGAGGTCATGATCGTACGGCCTAAGGTCGAGTTGATCGACTTGTTGATGGTCGTGAAGAAGTCCTGCTTCGGATACAGGGCCACGTTCTCGCGCACACGGTCGAATACCACCACGGTATCGTTGATCTGGTAGCCGATCACCGTCAGGATGGCGGCGATGAACGTCTGGTCGATCTCCATCGCGAAGGGGAGCACACCGTAGAAGAACGAGTAGAAGCCGATGATGGAGAAGGCTGTAAAGGCCACGGCGGCGAGGGCGCCGACCGAGAAGGCCACGTTGCGGAAGCGCAGCAGGATGTAGAAGAACATCGCGATAAGGGCGATCGTCACGGCGATGTAGGCGTCGGTACGCATGTCGTCGGCTACCGACGGACCTACCTTCTGCGACGATACGATGCCCTGGCTGGCGTCCGTGGTAGAGAACTCGGCGGCGGTCATACCCTGACGCAGGTAGGGTTTCAGCACGTCGTACAAGGTCGATGTGATTTCCTTTTCGGTGCCTGCGTTCTCTTCATTGATTTTATAGTTGGTCGAGATACGTACCTGGTTCGAGCTTTCGATGGTGATGACCGAAACCGACGAGCCGGGGAAAGCTTCCTGAACCTTGCTCTGGAGCTCTACGGGATCTACTTTCTGCTCGAACTTCACAACATAGTTGCGGCCGCCCGAGAAGTCGATGCCCTGATAGAGGCCGCGGGCGAAGAGCGAGATGATCACGGCAGCCACGAAGATGCCTACGACGGAGAAGCTGATTTTGCGGGCGCCGAGGAAGTTGTAATTGGCGTTGACGAACATCTTGCGCGAGATGCTGGTCGAGAAGGTCTGGTTCTGGAAGCTCTTGCTCTTGGAATACCACAGGAAGAAGAGGCGGCTCAGGTAAACTGCCGTGAAGAACGAGCAGACGAGGCCGATGATCAGCGTGGTCGCGAATCCCTTGATGGGTCCCGTGCCGAAGAGCATCAGGATCACGCCGGTGATGATCGACGTGAGGTTCGAGTCAAAGATGGCCGAGAAGGCGTTGCTGTAGCCGTCGGCAAGGGCGGTACGCACGTTCTTGCCGGCGCGGAGCTCTTCCTTGGTACGTTCGAAGATCAGCACGTTGGCGTCGACGGCCATACCCAGCGACAGCACGATACCGGCGATACCCGACAGCGTCAGCACTGCCTGGAACGAGGCCAGGATACCCAGCGTGAAGAAGAGGTTGCAGATCAGGCACAGGTTGGCTACAAGGCCCGGTACGAAGCCGTAGAAGACACACATGAAGACCATCAGGAGAACCAGCGCCACGATGAACGACAGGAAACCCTTCTGGATGGCCTGCTCGCCCAGCGACGGACCGATGACCATATCGCTGATGATGCTGACTTTGGCGTCCATCTTGCCTGATTTGAGCACGTTGGCAAGGTCATTTGCCTCCTCGACGGTGAAGTCGCCGGTGATCGATGACTGGCCGCCTTCGATGGCCTGGTTGACTACGGGTGCCGAGTATACGTTTTCGTCAAGCACGATGGCTACCTGCTTGCCGACGTTGTTGCCGGTCACGTTGGCCCACTTGCGTGCGCCTTCGGGGTTCATGCGCATCGATACTTCCACGCGGCCGAACTGGTCGGGGCTGCTCGAGGCGTCGCTGACTGCCTTGCCGTCGAGTGCGGGCTTGCCGCCGGGGGCCTTCAGGGCATACAGGGCATAGCCGAAGTTGTGCTCGGTGCCGTCCTGTGCGCTCTGGATGTAGGGCTTGACCGACCAGCGGAGCTTCAGGTCGCTCGGCAGCAGGCTCTTGGCTGCGGGAGATTCGAGGAGCTGGTTGATCTCGGCGATGGCACGGGAATCGGGCGCATAGCCCACGGTCGCACCCTGGCCGCCGGTCTGCAGCAGGGCTGCCAGCGGGGCGGCGTTGTAGAGAGTGTCGGCGTCGAGACGTGCGTAGAGGGCGTTGAGCGAATTGCTCAGATCGGTTGCCTGATAAGTCTCGTAGAATTCGAGATTGGCCGAACGCTGCAGCAGGTCGCGTACGCGTTCGTGATCCTTTACACCCGGAAGCTCAAGCAGGATCTGGCCGTCCTTGCCCTGGAGCACCTGGATGTTGGGGCTCACAACGCCGAACTGGTCGATACGCTTGCGGAGCACATTGGTGGCCGAGTTATTCACACGGTCGGTGACTTCCGATTTCAGCTTCGAGCGTACGGCGTCGTCACCGCTGCCGGCGGGTACAAGACCCTGGAACAGGACCGAGAAGTCGGCCGTCGGGTTAAGCTTGCGGTATTCGTTGACGAATGTTCCGACGAAGTCGTCGGTCTGATGGCTGTCTATCTGGGCCTTGGCTACTGCGATTGCCGATTCGAACACCGAGTCGGTGTCGCCGGTCTTCATCGATCGCAGCATGTCGGGCATTTCTATCTGAAGAATCACGTTCATACCGCCCTTGAGGTCGAGGCCGAGGCCGACACCCCACTTGCGGACTTCGTTGAGTGAGTAGCCAAGGTAAACAGGCTTCTCGCTCAGAGAGTCCATGTAGTACTTGTAGGCTACGTTGTAGGTTGAGTCGCTGCCGTCCGATATTTCTGTGGCGTATGCCTTTGCCTTCTGCTCATGGCTGTTCGACACGAACGTGAACGAAAGGTAGAACAAACATACGATCACCAAGAAAATAGCGATAACACCGGCTACGATGCTTCCTAAATTTCCTTTGCTTTGCATGAAATGTATGGTTTAAAGTTGTTATAAAATATTTTCCGTTGTTTTTCAGCTTGCAAATATAGCGCTTTTTCTCCAAAAAAGCCTAATTTAGCCCTAAATTTTCTATTTTTGCCGCTATTTAGGGCACTTGAACCCCATCCTTATCTCCATAATGGCAGTTCCCGCCAGTTTACGGGGAAGCCCATGTCCTTGGGATCAAGCAGCGCGCACTCGGATTTCAGCAGCTCTTTTATGTTCTTCTTGAAATCGCTCCCAGGGCTGATTATGTCAAGTATAAAGACTATGCAGGACAGAACAGCGAACAACTTATTGGAGTGTATTTCGCGGATTTGTCTTTTGTCCATAAACGGTCGCAACGTATTGTACGGGAGCTTGACGCCGACCATAAAGCGGCGGTTCCATACGCGGCTGTGATGCGCGCAGCAGTTGCGGAGGTTCGAAATGGCGTGAAGCCAGTTTTCCAGGACATCCGCCTTTTTCAAGCCGAATTGTTCGGCTATGTAAAGTTTTCGGCCGTCAAGCCGTAAGATTTGATATAACCGACTCAGAGTAGCAAACGAGACGACTTCCAGAGCCATCCAGCTCGGCGGTAATGGCGGTTGGTAATATTTTGATCTGTAATGTTTGATGAAGTCTTCGTTACTTCTTCTGATATCGGTTTCGATATGTTCCGACAGGGCGTCTATAGATTCCCGATATAGTGATTTGTTGCTGTACCAATGACTGTCGTTGGTGCTTTCGGCATATATTTGGGTGATTTTTGTGCGTACGGCGACTTCTATTTTCTCAATAGCATTGAATATCAATGAGCGGAGGCGACGGTCGAAGCAATATAGGTCAATAATGTCTTGGAAATGTATATTGTTTCTTAAAAACCGATGGTCAGCTCCTTCTCCGTTGTCTTGAAAGGGATATGTGTAGGCACGTAATCTATAGTAGCTGATATTGGATAAGTAGGCTCTCGCCCGGTTCTCATTGTCGATAATCAGCCCTCTTGACTTAAGTTTTTCAACTTGTTCAGCAAGACTTAAGGGCTTCTTTCTGTACTCAGATTTTGATTTAGTTTCCATATAAAACTCGAAGACCTCCCCAGGTGCGCTGTTCTACGGGAAGCGTGGGAGGTCATATCGGATGCAAATTTAGGGCCTTTTCGCTTAAAAAACAACTTTTTTGGCCTAAAAGTTACAAAAGTAACCGCGTTTTTTTAATAAAGAGGCGGTCAGTCGCGGTCGAGGAAGAAGCGTGGGACGTTGCACACGAAGGTGCCGGGGCGGTCAAGGAGCGGCTCGGAGGCTATCAGGCCGGCTACGGTGATGTCGCCGATCACGTAGTTGACGCCCGAGGCCGAGGTGTAGCTCTCGACGATGCGGCTGAATGGCATCGCCTCCACGGTCGAGGGCTCGGCGTAGCGCAGATACACGCGCAGCTCCACGTCATCGGTATAGGCCGGCAGCCCCAGGTAGCTCATTTTCTTGTATTCGTAGCGGTAGTCGTGGCGCCGGGCCATCACGTCGCTCAGAATCGACGAGGCCGTCGGCAGCGCCCCGGCTCCCTTGCCGAACATGAACTGACGGTCGTAGCATTCGCCGCGGATCACCACGCCGTTGTACTCGTCGTCGACGCTGTAGATGTACTTCGGCGGAGCCACGAACTCGGGCATCACGAACATGGTGAAGCGGTCGTCGGACACCTTCACCACCTGGGCCACAAGTTTGATCTTCATGCCTTTCTCGCGGGCGTAGGCAATGTCGTTCTCCGAGATGTCAGCGATGCCGCGGCAGAGCACGCGCGCCGGGTCGACGTAGACGCCCAGGGCGTGTACGGTGATGATCGTGAGCTTGTACAGTGCGTCATAGCCCAGAATGTCGCGCGATGGGTCGGCTTCGGCGAATCCCCGAGCCTGAGCTCCGGCCAGAGCTTCGGCGTAGCTCTCGCCGTGGTCGAAGACCCGCGACAGGATATAGTTCGACGAGCCGTTAAGTATGCCTTTTACCTCCAGCAGCAGGTCATTGTCGTAGTATTCCTCCAGATTGCGGATCACCGGTATCGAGCCGCACGACGAGGCGTCGTAGAGCAGCGCCGATCCGGTGGTGCGCTGCAGCTCGATCAGTTCGGGCAGATGCCGGGCGATCATGGCCTTGTTGCCCGAGACCACGGCCTTTCCGCGGCGGAGTGCTTCGGAAACGATTTTGAAGGCTGCGTCGGCGTCGTCTATCACCTCCACGACCAGGTTTATGGATGGGTCGGCGAGTATATCCTCGGCGCGGTCAGTCAGCAGGGCTGGATCGATGTCGTCTGCTCGGTGCTTGCCGAGGCTGCGCACGCAGATGTGGGCTATCTCGGCGTGGGCGTTGCGGGCCATGCGTATCACACGGCAGAAGCCAGTCCCTACGGTGCCGAGCCCGAACAGGCCTATTCTCAGTTTGTTGTCGTTCATATTCTTTCAGTCGTTCATGAATGGTTGGATGAGCGCGTTGAGCCGGTCGTTTTCGACCAGGAAGCCGTCATGGCCCAGGCGCGATTCGATTTCTTTGTAGCGGCCGCGGGGCAGGGCGCAGGCCAGGTCGCGGAGCTCGTCGGGCGGGAAGATGATGTCGGTGGTGATGCCGATCACGAGCGCCGGCGCCTCGATGCGGCTTAGGGCGGCGCGAATGCCGCCCCGGCCGCGCCCAATGTCGTGGGTGTCGAAGGCGTCGAGAATCGTCACGTAGGAGTAGGCGCTGAAGCGGCGGCGCAGCTTCTCGCCCTGATGTCGTTGGTACGAGCAGGCCCGGCGCGCGTAGACGGGGCGGCCGTCGGCTGCGGGCGGGTCGGTCTGCGTGGCGTTGTAGCCGCTGCCGCCCCGGTACGTCAGCAGGCCGATGGCACGGGCCGCCGCCAGTCCGGCTCCGGCGGCGTCGGCGCGACGCTCGCCCCAGCTCGAATCGGCCTTGATGGCCATGCGCTGGCTTTCGTCGATGGCTATGGTCCAGGGCATGGCCTCGGCGGCTGTGGCGATCAGTATGAGCTTTTTGAAGCGCCATGGCTGCTCTGCGGCCCACTCCAGGGCCTGGAAACCGCCGACTGATGCCCCCACGATTGTGTCAATGCTGTCGAGGCCGAGTTCGTCGGCAAGCAGAGCCAGCACCCGGGCCATATCGCGAATCGTCAGCGGCGGAAAGTCGCCGTACCAGGGCTCGCCGGTGGCCGGATTCACCGACAGCGGTCCGGTCGACCCGTAGCACGAGCCTATGATGTTGGCGCAGACGGTGAAGTGCTTCGCCGGGTCCAGGAACCGGCCAGTCTCGACCGTGCCGGGCCACCAGTCGGCCACGTCGCTGTTGGCCGTCAGGGCGTGGCAAACCCACACGGCGTTGTCGCGGCGTTCGTTAAGCTCGCCGAACGTATGGTAGGCGATGTCGAGCCCGGGCAGCACGTCGCCCGATTCGAGTTCGAATGGCTTGTCGATGTGATAGGTACGCATCATATGCCGGCCTTCCTGAATGCCTGGCTGAAGTCGGCGATGATATCCTCGGGATCCTCCAGGCCGGGCGACACGCGCAGCAGGGTGGGGGTGACGCCGGCCTTCGCCAGGTCTTCGGCCGATAACTGCTTGTGGGTTGTCGACGCCGGGTGGGTGACGGCTGTCACGGAGTCGCCGATCATGGTCATATGCATGCACAGCTGCAGCGACTCGACGAATTTCACCGTCGTGGCCAGGTCGCCCCGCAGCTCGACGTTGAGCACCGCGCCCGCGCCGCTGCGGAAGTACTTGGCCGCGGCCTCGTGCCAGGGATTATCGGCGAAGCCTACGTAGCTGACTTTCTTCACCGCCGGACTCGCCGCTAAGAACTCGGCCACGCGACGGGTCGACTCGACCTGATGGCGCACACGCAGCGACAGCGTCTCCAGACCGAGCATCATCAGGTAGCAGTCGAAGGGTGACGGACACGTGCCCAGGTCGCGCAGCCCGTCGACGCGGCATTTCACGGCGAATGCAGCTTTGCCGAACGTCGTCCACAGGTTCAGGCCGTGATACCCTTCCGACGGGCAGTCGATGCCGGGGAAGCCGCTCCAGTCGAAGTTGCCGCCGTCGACGATGATGCCGCCCATGGCTGTGCCGTGGCCGTTGATCCACTTGGTGGCGGAGTCGACTATGATGTTGGCGCCCCACTTGAGCGGGTTGCACAGGTAGCCGCCCGCGCCGAAGGTGTTGTCGATCACCAGGGGTATATCGGCTTTCTGCGCCATGCGGCCGAGTGCCTCAAGATCCAGTACGGCACAGGTCGGATTGCCCATGCTCTCGCCGAAGATTGCCCGCGTGCGGCCGTCGCACAGAGCGGCGAACGCTGCCGGGTCGGCCGATTCGGCGATGCGTATCTCTATGCCCAGGCGCGGGAGCGTATGGCGGAAGAGGTTGTAAGTGCCGCCGTAGAGATAAGGCGACGCCACTATGTTGTCGCCTTCCGAGGCGAGGCAGGTCAGTGCCGTCAGTATCGCCGACATGCCCGACGAGGTGGCCACGGCGCCGGATCCGCCGTAGAGCGCAGTCATGCGCTCCTCATAGGCCGTGTTGGTGGGGTTCTGCAGGCGGGTGTAGATGTTGCCTGCCTGCGACAGCTCGAACAGCCGGGCGGCGTAGTCGCAGGTCGGGAAACTGTAGGCGGCCGTCGGTGTGATGGCGTTGCCGCGGGCGCAGCTCGGATTGCTGCGGTCGAGGCCTGCATGGATCTGCAGGGTGGCGAAGTGTAGGTCTTTGTAGTCCATAATAATAAAATCGCCGGCATTCGGAGGTATCCGCGTGCCGGCTTTATATTTTGAGTTATATTGAATTCATTTTTCAAAAGCGGCACGCAGGGCGGGGCATCATGCACATCATACCCATCCACATCATACCCATCCACATCATACCCATCCACATCATCGACATGGACATCGCGCGGCCGCTGTTGTTGCTCAGAATCATTGTCTGCTTTAAAAATCGTTGCAAATTTAGCCCTAATTTCTAAATTCCGCAACTTTTATTCCCGAAATTTTTAAAATCTCATTTATTATTGGCGGGGGAGTCGGTCTCGCGGTACAGGCGTTCGGGAGGAATGGCTGCTTCGGCCGCGGGGTTGAAGCGGCGTCCGAGCGACAGGGAGAATCCGAGTCGCAGGAGCTGGCGGGCGCGTTCGGCATTGCCGCGGAAGCCGTGGATGATCCATTCTACGCCGGGCTTGTGTTTTTTGATCGCCTCGGCCAGCAGATCGTCGGCCTTGACGGCATGGATGACCAACGGCTTGCCGACGCGCTCGGCCAGGCGTGCCTGAAAGTCGAACACGCGGCGCTGCAGGTCGGTGTCGCCTCCGTGCAGGCGGTCGAATCCGGCCTCGCCGACAGCAACCGTGCGCGGATTGCGGGTCATGCGTACGAGCGATTTCAGCTGCGACAGCGATGGCGCTCCGGCGGCTGTATCCCATGGGTGGATGCCGACGGAAAACCACCCTTCTGACGGCAGTCCGTCATCCGGAGTGAGGTTCACCACGGTGTCATAGCGGCCGGCAGCCGCCTTGTCGTGGCTGTGGATGTCGGTGAATGAGCGGAGCGGTCGGGTCATGGTACTGGATCGTAGCCGCTGCCGCCCCAGGGGTGGCAGCGCAGTATGCGGCGTACGGCCAGCCACGAGCCGCGGAACGGACCGTGCTTGCGCAGGGCCTGGATGGCATACTCGCTGCACGTGGGCGTGAAGCGGCACGTCGGCGGCTTCATCGGCGAGATGCACCGGCGGTAGAAGATTACCGGCAGCGTCAGCAGCCACGCCAGCAGGCGGTTAATCAGTCGCAGGGCTTTCATCGGGGAGAGAGGTTGAGGCAGTTGCGGCGGCCGATAGTGCTATGCGTTCGAGCAGGCGGTTGAGGGCGCGGTCGATCGAGCGGTAGTCGCACAGACGGTCGGCCACATATAGGAATGCCACGTCGATGCGTGTGCCTTCGGGGAGGGGATGCGCCGGGCGGCTCAGACGGTATGACTCGCGGATGCGGCGGCGCATGGCCACGCGGTCGACGGCATGGTGCAGACGCTTTTTGGGCACGCTGATCACGAACGCCAATGGCGCGTCGCTGCGCCGGCCCGGATTGCTGCGCCACACGGCCCGCAGCGGGTAGGCCAGGCTGCTTGATGCGCCGCTGCCGCGGCTAAAGAGCGAGTCGATAGCTACGGCAGAGCAAAGTTTTTCTTTCTTATATAGCCTGAGGCCTTTCATGCGGCTTGGTGTTGGCTGGAGCGGCGGGGCAGAATTATTTCTGCTCTGTCAGGAACTGGTCGATGGCCGCGGGCATCGACGGAGCCTTGGCCGACGGAGCCTCGATGTCGAGTGTTAGGCCGGCGTCCTTGGCTGCCTTGGCGGTGGCGGCGCCGAAGGTGGCGATGGCTATGCCTTCCTGCTTGAAGTCGGGGAAGTTCTTGCAAAGCGACTCGATGCCCTGTGGGCTGAAGAAGACGAGCATCTGATAGTCCAGAGGTTCGTCGGGACCGAAATCGTTGCTCACGGTGCGGTAGATCACGGCGCGGTCGTAGTTGATCTTGTTGCTGTCGAGCAGATCGGCTTCGGCACCGGTGTTGACGTCGCTTACGGCAAGCAGGTATTTTTCGTCCTTATGCTTGACGATCAGAGGTATGAGATCGGCGAATTTGCCGGTCTTGGGGAAAAAGATCTTGCGCTTGCGGTAGATGATGTATTTCTGCAGGTAGTTGGCGATGGTCTCCGAGGTACAGAAATATTTTTGTGTGTCGGGCATTGTGATGCGCATTTCTTCGCACAGGCGGAAAAAGTGGTCGATCGCGGTTTTGGCAGTGAAGATGATGGCTGTGTGCTCGGGAATGGATATCTTCTGTGCGCGGAACTCGCGGGGAGTCAGTCCTTCGACCTTGATGAACGGGCGGAAGACTATCTCTACGCCGTGTTTCTGCGCCAGTTCGAAATAGGGCGATTTCTCAGATGAAGGTTTTGGCTGTGATACTAAAATCTTTTCTACTTTCACAATTCTCAAGTTTTAGACCTACAGTGTGTGTTCTGCGAGCAGAACAGAACTGTTGTAGACAAAAAGTAAAGGTATTATTTCAAGGGTGCAAAGGTACAAAATAAAATACACTAAAGAGGTGATTTTATTGAAAAAAATGCGAAATCCCTTCAAAATAAATACTAATTTAGTACACAAATATAATAGAAATGCCACCAAAACGACGTCCGAAGACACTTGCGGATAGAAAATTGCCAGCATTGCGGGTATGATCAGTGCCAGTCCGAGCAGGGCTATGGATGCGTTGTAGCCCCGCACCCAGTCGTGATGAGCGCCCGGCGATGCAAAGGCGTATCCCACAAGATTGTAGCCTATGAAATGGAACAAATATCCGGCTGCCACGACCACGGTCACGACAGCCACGCGGGTGCCGGTCAGAGGCAGGTCGCCGGGAGGGCCGACACGGCATATGGCCGTAGAGAGCAGGATGCCCATGCACACGATGCACTGCAGCATCAGCAGCAACAGCACGCGGGTGTCGCCCGCGGGCCGCTCGTCGAACACGTTGTCGCGGCCCGAGCGCACCTTCCACAGCTCTTCGGCATAGGTCCGCACAAGGCGCTTCAGATGCCTGAAATTGTAGATCAGGACCACAAACATCAGTGCTATGATCATCAGGAAACCTGAGTGGTTGCCGGGCTGGACCTGACGCATGCCGGGTTCGAGGCCGTCGAGCCACGCCGGCGGCACTACGGCCGCCACGGTGTCGGCCGCCGCCGAGTCCGTGGCGACGGAATCGACCGCAAGCGAGTCAGCCGCAAGCGAATCGACCGTCAGTGAGTTGACCGCCAATGTGTCGGCTGTCAGGGTGCGGATGGCCAGAGTATCGGTGTGCAGTGAGTCGGTCGGCATCGGTCGTCAGAATTTGGCCTTCAGATGAAGTTCGGCGGCTGCGGCCGCAGCTGCGGCGACAGCCTCGGCGGCGTCGGCGCTTACATGCCACAGGGCGGTGTGGTCTGAAGGCATGAAACCGGCCTCCATGGCGTGTCCGAACATTGCCAGGAGGCTGTCGTAATAGCCTGCCGTGTTGAGTATCACTATATTGCCGGTGTACAGCCCCAGCTGGCGCCAGGTGATCAGTTCGGTCAGTTCCTCGAATGTGCCTATCCCGCCGGGCAGCGCTATTGCGCCCATGGCGTGGCCGGCCATCAGCTCCTTGCGCCGGTGCATGTCGGGTGTGATGACGGTCTCGGTCGCCTCGGGATCGTTCCATCCGCGCTCGACCATGAACTGCGGTATGACCGCTATTGTCTCGCCGCCGGCGGCACGTGCGGCACGTGCCGCGGCGCCCATCATACCCATGTGGCCGCCGCCGTAGATCAGCGGCAGTCCGGCGGCGGCTATGGCGCGTCCGGTGGCTTCGGCGGCGGCCGTGAAGGCAGGATTCGTGCCGCCCGACGAGCCGCAGTATATCGTGATGCCTTTTATCTCGCTGTGTTTCATTTCTGTTGCTGTAGATGAGCTATAGGGTTGTTGCGGCGGTTCATGGCCTCGAGCCACTCGGTGTTGTCGAGGTACCAGTCGACTGTCTTGGCCAGGCCTTCGGGGAAGGTGTGACGGGGCGTCCAGCCCAGATCGCGGCTCAGGCGCGTCGAGTCTATGGCGTAGCGCAGGTCGTGGCCGGGGCGGTCTGTGATGTAGGTGATCAGGTCGAGGTCGGCGCCTTCCGCGCGGCCCAGGCGGCGGTCGACGGCCGCGATGAGCTCGCGGATCAGGTCGATGTTGCGCCACTGGTTGAAACCGCCGATGTTGTAGGTCGAGCCGGGTGCGGCCTTGTGGAATACGAGGTCGAGGGCCTCGACGTGGTCGCCGACGTAGAGCCAGTCGCGCACGTTTTCGCCGGTGCCATAGACTGGCAGCGGTTTGCGGTGGCGTATGTTGTTGATGAACAGCGGTATCAGCTTCTCGGGGAACTGATTGGGCCCGTAGTTGTTGGAGCAGTTGGTTATTACGGTTGGCATCCCGTAGGTGTCGTGGAACGAGCGCACGAAGTGGTCGCTCGACGCTTTAGAGGCGGAGTAGGGGCTGTGGGGCGCGTAGGGTGTTTCTTCGGTGAACAGCTCTTCGGTGCCGGCCGGCAGGGCTCCGTATACCTCGTCGGTTGACACATGGTGGAATTTCTTGCCTTCGAAGCCTTCGGTCCGTGCCATCCAAGCCTGCTTTGCGGCTTCGAGGAGGGTCATGGTGCCCAGCACGTTGGTGCGGGCGAAGACGAACGGATCGCTGATCGAGCGGTCGACGTGGCTTTCGGCGGCGAGATGGATGACACCGTCGATGCCGTAGCGGCGCATGATGTCGCTGATGGCCGCGAAGTCGGTGATGTCGGTCCGGCAGAAGATGTAGTTGGGCTTGCCTTCGACCTCGGTCAGGTTGAGCGGCGATCCGGCGTAGGTGAGCGCGTCGACGTTGACGATGCGGTAGTAGGGGTAGCGGTTGACGAGACGCTTCACCAGATGGCAGCCGATGAATCCGGCCCCGCCGGTGACCATTATGTTGCGTTTATATTCCTTGTTCATTGTTCTTTGTCGTATTTGAAAGGCGATGCGAAGTCGGCCCAGCTGCCGTGGCGGCGGTCCTTGTCGGAGATTATGGGCTCGCGTGGGCCGGTCTGCCAGTCGATGGCCAGGTCAGGATCATCCCAGGCGATGCCGCCTTCCGACTCGGGCGCGTAGTAGTTGTCGCACTTGTAGGTGAATACAGCTTCAGGCGACAGAACGGAGTAGCCGTGGGCGAATCCGCGCGGGATGAACAGCCGGCGGTGGTTCTCGTCGGAGAGTTCCACGGCGATCCAACGGCCGTAGGTTGGCGATCCGGCCCGCAGGTCGACGGCTACGTCGAGCACGCGACCGCTGACTACGCTCACGAGTTTGGCCTGTGCGTGCGGTGGGCGCTGAAAGTGGAGGCCGCGCACCACGCCTATTGTCGACCGGCTCTGGTTCTCCTGGACGAAGTCCACAGGTCCCAGCAGACGGTCGGCGTCGCGCCGCGTCCAGCTCTCGAAGAAATAGCCGCGGCTGTCACGGTGGATTTCGGGCTCGAGTATCACTACTCCGTCGATTTCAGTCTTTATTGTTTTCATCAACCTCTGCGATTACTTTGTATAGGTACTGACCGTACTGGTTGGCGGCCATAGAGCGGGCCGAGCGTTCGATGCTCTCGCGCGGAATCCAGCCGCGGCGGTAAGCCATGCCTTCGAGGCATGCTATCTTCAGCCCCTGTCGCTTTTCGAGCACTTCGACGTAGATCGATGCCTCGGACAGCGAGTCGTGGGTACCGGTGTCGAGCCAGGCGAATCCTTCGGGAAGGGTCTGCACGTGGAGCAGGCCGCGGCTGAGGTACTCGTTGTTGAGCGAGGTTATCTCGAGCTCGCCGCGGGCCGAAGGCCTGATGGTGGCGGCTATGTCGCTCACGCCCGCAGGATAGAAATACAGCCCCGTGACAGCGTATTTCGACTTGGGCCGGGAGGGCTTTTCCTCGATCGACAGGCAGCGGCCCTCGGCGTCGAATTCGGCCACGCCGTAGCGTTCGGGATCGTCGACGCGGTAGCCGAACACTGTAGCCTGCCCGTCACGCTCGGCCCGGCGGACGGCTTCGGTGAGCCGTGCCGTGAATCCCGCTCCGTGGAATATATTGTCGCCCAGGATCAGACAGGCGGCGTCATCGCCTATGAAGTCGCGGCCGATGATGAAGGCCTGCGCCAGCCCGTCGGGACTGGGCTGCTCGGCGTAGCTGAGCAGCACGCCGAAGTCGCTTCCGTCGCCCAGCAGGCGCCTGAACGACGGCAGGTCGACAGGTGTCGAGATCAGCAGTATGTCGCGGATGCCGGCCTGCATCAGCGTGGCCAGCGGATAGTAGACCATCGGCTTGTCGTACACGGGCAGCATCTGCTTGCTCACCCCCTTGGTGATCGGATACAGCCGCGAGCCGGTGCCTCCGGCGAGTATGATTCCTTTCATTGGCGAGTATTTTTCGCAAAGTTAACGCTTTTTGCCCGATTATGTTTCCTACTTGAGGAGTTTTTTGAGGCGGCGCTTGAGCAGATAAAGGCGGCGGGCGCGCTGTGCGCGGCGCAGGGCCTCCTCCGGCGGCATGCCTGAGGCGCGGGCGTAGGCCTGCGCGATCTCGGCCAGCAGGGCCGGGTCGTCGGCCACGGTGCGGAAGTTTTTCATCAGGCGTCGTGTCGAGTGTACGCCGAAGGCCATGCGGTTGATGTCGACCAGCGACAGCTCTATGTGGCCGCGCGCATCGGCGCGCCACAGCACGTTGCCCTGCGAGAAATCTTTCATGAATATATGTGCGCGGTGCAGATCGGCCATCAGGCGGCCGACGGCATCGACTATGGCCGTGCGGTGCTCGGACTCGGCTATCCGCCGGATATCCTCATAACCTTCGAGCTGTTCGCTGACGAAGTAGCTCAGCCCGAAGCGCAGCCCTTCGCGGTGCTCGACGTAGGCCAGCGGCGCCGGGGTGGGAAGGCCCAGCGCGAGGAGCCGTCCGGCGTTCTCGTAGGCGCGGCGCGCTTTGCTGCGGCGCAGGTTGCCGTAGATCAGGCGGTTGATGGCGTGCGGGATGCGGAACTGCTTGATGTTGACCGTCTCGCCGTCGGTGTCGAGGCGCACGACGCGGTTGCGGCCCTTGTAGATGTCGGTCGCTTCGGCCGGAATGCCGTGGGCGGCCAATTGCCGGGCGAGCCGGTCGACCGTCGGGTGGCCGTCAGTCGTGATGCGCACACCCATGGTACACGGCCATTATGGATTCGTAGAATTTGGCGTACGACAGCTCGCCGGCGAGCTTGCGGCGGCCGGCATCACCCATGGAGCGGCGCAGGGCCGCATCGTCGAGCAGCCGGCGCACGGCGTCGGCCAGGGCGCGCGGCGATTCGGGCGCGACGAGCAGGCCGGTCACGCCGTCGTCGACGGTCTCGGGCTGGGCGCCGTTGTTTGTCGTTACCACGGGCACGCCGCAGGCGTAGGCTTCCTGTACGGTCAGCAGGCAGGCCTCGGGCACGCGCGAGGGCAGCACGGCCATGTCGGCTCCGGCCAGTTCGGCGAAGACATCGGGCTGGTGACCTCTGAAATTCACGCGGTCGGCGATGCCGAGCGCGGCGGCCTGCTTTTCGAGCGCGACCTCGTCGCGCGGCAGGCCGCTACCCACGATGTCGAGCCGCCAAGGGCGGTCTGTCGTTAGGGCCATGGCTTCGAGCAGCACGTCCACGCCCTTTTCGGGCGCAAGTCGGCCTACGTAGACCAGGCGCGGTGGATTTCCGGCCTTCGTTTCGGGGTAGGGTAGGGGAGTGGGCGCGGCTATGGCGTTGAGTACGGTGTGCAGGCGGCTGCGGTAGAAACCGGCCGGCAGAGTCGAGCAGAAGCGGTCGCGGGCGAACTGCGACACGAAGATCACGGCGTCGAGGGCCGCAAGCGTGCGCAGGTGCGACTTGTCGGTCTTGGCCGGGCGTACGAGATGCCGCGTCGTCATTACATATATATCTTTGCGGTCGCAAAGACGCCGGGCGGCCAGGGCCGTGTAGGCGTCCTTGAAGTTGTGTGTGTGGATGTAGACGGGTCCCTCGAGTTGTCGAATGTGCTTCGACAGCCTTATGGGCGTCATCACGTCGATCACGCCGCCCAGATGCAGATAGCCCCTGTGCAGCCCGTCAGCGGCGAAGGGCGCTGCAACCGCCTGGTAGCGGCGGGTGAATACGCCGACGCAGTGGCCGTCGGCGCGCTGGGCGCGTGCCAGGTCGAGGACATAGCGCTCGCCGCCGCCCCATACCTTATTTGATACGAGATGTACGATGTTCATCCGCTGTCAGCGTTTTTTCTGCTCTTTGATTATGTCGCGTGCCATGCGGTAGGCCTCGTAGGTGGTGCGGCTGCGGCGTCCGGCTATCGAGATGCCGTTGGAGCCGTCGAGCCACGCAAGATCAACCACATGCGACTGCAGATATTTGATGGCGGCCTGCAGGAAAGGAGTCGGAGCCCAGATGGAGCGGTGACCGACGGCCAGTGACTTGGCCTGCAGCGACGCCAGCCGGTTTTCTTTCTTGTGGAATTCAGCCATCGACGCGCAGCGGTAGTGATGGATGGTGCCGGGCAGTGTGGCCGGAATGACACTGTCGGGGAACGATACCTTGTCGGAGTAGTCGCGGAGGTTCCAGTTGGCGTAGCGTTTGTTGAACAGACGCACCTGTGCCACCGGCTCGAAGCCCGAATGGCGGATGGGCTTTCCGCAGAAGTAATTCTGTATCCACGCGCGGTATACGCGGTGTTTGAAGCCTTCGGCCTTGGTCCTGATCAGGTAGTCGCGCATTTCCTCGTCGATAACTTCGTCGGCGTCGATCGACAGAATGTAGCAGTTCTCGGTCAGGCCGGTGGCGTACTGGCGCTGCGAGCCGAAGCCCTGAAATTCGCGCTGAGTGACCTTGCAGCCGTAGCGCTTGCACACGTCGAGCGTGCGGTCGGTCGAATATGAGTCCACGACGATGATTTCGTCGGCAACTCCCTTCAGGGCATTGAGGCAGCGTTCGAGGTTGCTTTCTTCGTTGCGTGTGATAATGGTGGCGGATATCTTGTCCATGGTGTTTTTCCGGCTCTCGTTTCCGTTTTTCGTTAACTGCCGCAAAATTAATAAAATTTCGCGATTCAGCCAATAACATGCCCGGTAAAGTCCTTAAGGTCTCTGAGGGCCTTAATGAGCTTATCTCGATTTTCAGGCGATTTTTTCGGGCAGTTGGCCGGGAGTTCCCGAAAATTCGCTGGATTTTGGCCCGGTTTTAGCTTCAATTTGTTATAAAGCATGTCTTTAACCCTGAAATTTTCTGTCGGAAATTTTTCTGAAATAGAATTTCAGCGCTCACTTTTTGCCGGAATTTGAAAAATCAAATAATTTTTTTAACTTTGCATCTCAATTACGGGAAGATGATAAATTCGTTCCAATGGTTAAGCCGGGGCGTCGAGCTGCCGGCAATTGATTGTGCGGTTACGCAAGAGTGGATTATTCGGGTGGCTGAAGCCCACGGCAGAATAGTCGGCGACATTACATATATCTTTTGCGACGATGCCGAGATCCTACGTGTCAACCTCGAGTTTCTCCGCCACGACTATTTCACGGACATTATCACTTTCGATTATTCCCGCGGCAAACTTATCTCAGGCGATATTTTCATTTCTCTCGATACCGTACGCTCTAACGCACGGCTTGTCGGTGCCGATTACGAATCGGAACTGCACCGTGTGATCATCCACGGCATCCTGCATCTCTGCGGCATCAACGACAAGGGACCGGGTGAGCGTGAGATTATGGAACGCAATGAGAATGAAGCACTTGCTATTCGTTAATCTTTCCTTTTTATTGTCTGGAACGCTATGAAATTTGATTTCGACGTGATAGTGGTCGGTGCCGGCCATGCCGGATGTGAAGCTGCAGCAGCTGCCGCGCGCCTGGGCGCACGGACTCTCCTCGTCACGCTCGATATGCACAAAATCGCGCAAATGAGCTGTAATCCGGCGATTGGCGGTATAGCCAAGGGTCAGATAGTTAGGGAAATAGATGCTATGGGCGGTCTGATGGGCATAGTCACTGACCGAAATTCCATTCAGTTCCGTATGCTCAACCTGTCGAAGGGGCCTGCCATGTGGAGTCCCCGAGCGCAGACCGACCGCACCAAGTATTCGCTGATGATGCGTGATATTCTCGAGCATACCGAGAATCTGAACATGTGGCAGGGATGTGCCAATGAGCTGATCGTCGAAGATAGTACCGTCCGCGGCGTGCGCACTGCCGAGGGCGCTGAGTTTCACGCCCGGTCGGTCGTGCTGACTAACGGGACTTTCCTCAACGGCCTCATGCACATAGGCCGCTGCAAGTTCCCCGGCGGCCGTATCTCTGAGCCTGCCGTCGGGGGCCTGACAGAGCAGCTTGTCAGCCTCGGATTCCGCGCCGACCGCATGAAGACCGGTACTCCTGTCCGCATCGACGGCCGCTCAGTCCACTGGGATCTGACCAAACCGCAACAGGGCGACTCGACCCGCCATAAATTCTCATATTTGCCTGAGGTCGGACGCACTCTCGAGCAGCGCGACTGCTACATCGTCTATACCTCCGAGGCCACGCACGACATTTTGCGCAGTGGTCTGCCTGACTCACCGCTCTACAACGGCCAGATCCAAAGCATAGGCCCCCGCTACTGTCCGTCCATCGAGACAAAGATTGTGACCTTCGTCGACAAGACGGAGCACCAGCTGTTTCTCGAACCGGAAGGTGAGTCAACCACTGAATATTATCTCAACGGTTTCTCGTCGTCGCTGCCTATGGATGTTCAGATCCGCGCCATACAGACCATCCCGGCCCTGGCTGACGTGATGATCTACCGCCCTGGCTATGCCATTGAATATGACTTTTTCGACCCCACGCAGCTCCGGCATACGCTCGAGACACAGCTTGTGCGGAATCTGTTCTTCGCCGGACAGATCAACGGCACCACAGGTTACGAGGAAGCCGCAGGGCAGGGGCTCGTGGCCGGAGCCAACGCCGCACTCGCCGCGCTCGGCCGTCCGCAGTTCACGCTTGCACGCGACGAAGCATATATCGGCGTGCTGATCGACGATCTTGTCACCAAAGGCGTCGACGAGCCTTACCGCATGTTCACTTCCAGAGCCGAGCATCGCATTCTGCTGCGGCAGGACGACGCCGACATGCGCCTTACGCCGAAAGCCTATGAAATCGGCCTTGCAGATGAACGCCGCTATAGGCTCATGACTGAAAAACGCGACTGGCGCGACCGTCTGCTCGAACTTGCAGGTGCCACGACAGTGCGCGCCGCACAGGTCAACGCCTATCTCGAGTCGCTCGGCTCGTCGCCGCTTCACCAGAGCGTGAAGCTTGTGAGCCTGATCTCGCGTCCGTCCGTCACTATCGCGTCGCTTGCGGTTTTCGTCCCTGAGCTTGCCGAGCTGATCGCCGCCCTGCCTGCAGACCGCGCCGATGAAATTGTCGAGGCTGCGGAGATCCTTATCAAATACAGAGGATATATTGAACGCGAGCAGGCCGGTGCTGAAAAGCTCCGTCGGCTCGAGCAGCTGTGCCTGCCTGTCGATCTCGACTATTCGGCCCTGAAGGCGCTTTCAACCGAGGCCCGGCAGAAGCTTCAGCGGCAGCGGCCCGAGACCATCGGGCAGGCGTCGCGAATCCCCGGCGTCTCGCCAAGCGACATCAACATCCTGCTTCTGCTTATGAACAGATGAAGATGTTCCACGTGAAACAAATTGACAACAAATAATTTTAAAATCAAATACTTAACAGCATAAACAAAATGGAATACATCAAGTCAAAAATCCGTGATGTCATTGACTTCCCCGCAAAGGGAGTCATCTTCAAGGACCTCACCACAGCGTTCAAAGATCCTCGCGCGCTGCACATCATCGGCTGGGATCTGTCACAGATTTATCGCGACAAGGGTATCACCAAAGTCGTAGGCATCGAATCGCGCGGCTTCATCGGCGGCTCGATCCTTGCATTCGAGCTCGGCGCCGGTTTCGTTCCCGCACGCAAACCCGGCAAACTACCCGCCGACACAGTCAGCCAGACCTATGCCAAGGAATACGGCACAGATACTATCGAGATGCATAAGGACGCCATCACGCCCGACGATATTGTAGTAATACACGACGATGTCCTCGCCACCGGCGGTACTATGCTCGCCGCCTACAACCTGGTGAAGAGTTTCAACCCCAAGAAAATCTACATCAACTTCATCATCGAGATCTCGGCGCTCAATGGCCGCAAGACTCTGCCCGCCGACGTCGACGTCACCTCGCTGATCACTTACTGATACCCCCCGAAGCTCACGCAGCGCGGCCTGCGCTGCAGCCTTTGGCGCATAATACCCCGCTCCTGCCAAAAGAGCGGGGCTTTGCATACTTTTAAGCCTCTTTTTGCGTTATAGTATCATGCCGAAACATGTAAAATCCGAAGCCCTGCGCGAGAAAATCTCGTTCCTGCCCGACACCCCCGGCGTTTATGTCTACTACGACAGCGCCGGCACAGTGATATATGTCGGCAAGGCCAAGAACCTCAAGCGCCGCGTTTCGTCGTATTTCAACCGCACACACGACGTACTTCGTACCAACCTGCTCGTACGCAATATAGCCGACATGAAATATATTGTCGTGCCCACCGAGCAGGATGCCTTGAATCTGGAGAACTCCATGATCAAGGAGTACAAGCCACGCTACAATGTGCTGCTCAAGGACGACAAGTCGTACCCCTGGATCGTGGTCACCAACGAGCTTTATCCGCGCGTGTTCATGACCCGCCAGCACGTCCGCGACGGTTCGAAATACTTCGGCCCGTACACCAACACTGCCGTGGCCCGCACTGTCATCGAGCTCTTGCGCGAACTCTACCCGCTCCGTACATGCCGCATTCCCATCACTGAGGATACCATTGCGAAGGGGTCCGGACGCCTGTGCCTGCAGTATCACATCAAGCGTTGCAAGGGTTGCTGTACCGGTCTCGTCTCGCCTCAGGACTACCGCCGCGACATCGAGCACATAAAGCAGATTCTGCGCGGCGACACGGCCGAACTTATGACTTACTTGAGGGAAGAGATGGCCAGGCTGGCTGCCGAACTGCGGTTCGAGGAGGCCCAGGAGGTAAAGGACCGCTATCGTCTGCTCGAGAATTATCAGTCGCGAAGCGTCATTGTCAGCCAGACGATAGGCGACCTCGACGTATTCGGCATCGACGACCAAAGCGGCGATTCGGACGTCTACATCAATTACATGCACGTGCGCCACGGTGCTGTTGTCCGCAGCGTCACGCTGCGCTACAGGCGCTCGCTCGACGAGTCGCAGGGCGATCTGCTCGCATATGCCATGGCCGAGATCAAGGCTACGCTCGGTGTCGAATTCGACGAGGTTGTAGTAGCCTCTGTGCCGGATGTCGAGATGCCCGACGTCACATTTACCGTACCGCGCCGCGGCGACAAGGTCAAGCTGCTCGAAATGTCGCAACGCAACGCCCGGCAGAACCGCATCGACGACCTAAAGCACATGGCCAAGCATAATCCCGAGGAGCGCACAGCCAAGACTCTTGAACGCATCAAGGCCGACTTCCGTCTGCCGGAGCTGCCCCGGCATATCGAGTGCTTCGATAATTCTAATATTCAGGGCAGCAATCCGGTAGCTTCGTGCGTGGTGTTCAAGGATGCCAAACCGTCGAAGCGCGATTACCGGCATTTCAACATCAAGACTGTCGTAGGCCCCGACGATTTCGCATCCATGCGCGAGGTCCTCACCCGCCGCTATACACGTCTTATGGAAGAGGGACAGGAACTGCCGCAGCTCATAGTCGTCGACGGCGGCAAGGGACAGCTCAGCGCTGCCGTCGAGGCCCTCGACAGTATCGGTCTGCGAGGCAAGATTTCTGTAGTCGGCATAGCCAAACGGCTCGAGGAAATCTATTTCCCCGGCGACAGCGTGCCGCTGTACATCGACAAGAACAGCGAGTCGCTGCGTGTGGTGCAGCACCTGCGCGACGAGGCCCACCGCTTCGGCATAACGCATCACCGCAATCAGCGCAGTAAAAGCGCCATCACCAGCGAGCTCGACGCAATCAAAGGTATCGGCGAGAAGACCCGCACGGCCCTGCTGTCGCATTTCCGCAGCGTCAAGCGCATACGCGAGGCCTCCGAGGCCGACATTGCCGCCCTCGTCGGCCCTGCCAAGGGCCGCCTCATCGTCGCCGTCCTCCAAAATTCCAATAACTCTGATAATATACTCTAACAGATTATGCGATTGGTAATTCAGCGTGTCAGAGAGGCGTCCGTCACCATCGGCGGACACACGGTTTCCGCTATCGGTCATGGACTTCTGATATTGGTCGGGGTCGAGCAGGACGATACTGAGGCCGACTGTCGATATCTTGCAGCGAAAGCCGTGGCGCTCCGCATCTTCGACGACGACCGCGGCGTGATGAACCGTTCGGTGGCAGATATCGGGGGTGATGTTCTGGCAGTCAGCCAGTTCACCCTTCTGGCGTCGACGCGCAAGGGCAACCGTCCCAGCTACATCCGCGCAGCCGGCCATGAGCTGGCCACGCGACTCTATCAGATGTTTATCGACGAGACCTCGCGGTTGCTCGGCCGTCCGACGCTCGCGGGTGTCTTCGGCGCTGACATGCAGGTGTCGCTTGTCAATGACGGGCCGGTCACGATCCTTATTGATTCGCGCAATCCTCAGTAATTCAGCCTTTTCGCGACGTCTGGCGCTCGGGCTCCAGCCTGAACGCCCCGCGGATGGCGCTGCGGATGGCGCACGCCTCGGCCGTGTCCGTCTGCCGCAGCATCTCGAGTACCGTCTCTATGTAGCGGCGCTTGTCGTCGCCGCCGGCACCTGTGATTTCCGACACATGCGTTTCGGCCAGCATCGACTTGTGGTTGAAAACTTTCAGAACCGATGCGTAGTCGCCCCCGTCGAGATACCCTCTGAATTGTCCCAGAATCCCCTCATAGACGCCGCGCGGGTTCACCGTAAGCATCAGCTCGGATATGTGGCGTTCGAGCGCCTCGATGCCGTCAAAACGCCCGTCGACGCGGCGTGTCACCTCGTGCTTGATGCGGTGCCGCGTATGCTCGAGCGCCTGCCGCTCGATGTTGCCGCGGAAGAGCGACAGCAGATTTTTGCGCACACGCCCGAACGCTGTCTGAGGGTCGCGGCCGTTGGCTGCCGCCACGGTGCGTACCACGGCTTCGAGCATGAACATGTTCTCAATCTCGGCCACGTCAGGTACCAGAATGCGGCGCCCGCGCAGATATTCGACCTCATTGTCGGCGCGCCGGTCGCGGTCGACGATGCCGCGGGCGTCCAGGTCGTGGAATCCCCGCAGTGAGTTGAATGACCGCGTGGCCTCGATGACGCGGTCGCAACTGCCAAGTGGCTTTACCGTAAATTCCGGAAATACAAGCGGATACAGACGCGAGTCGTAGCTGTGGCGGGCGTCCCCTTCGATGAACAGCACCGGCTTGCGCTCGCCGAGGATTGCCATGTACACGTCCTCGGGTATGCCCGCTGCCTCGGGCAGCAGCTCATATTCCCACGTCCCGGCGCCGGGGTCGCAGCTCTTCACCCACAGTATGTCGCCCGAGGCCCGCGAGGCCGCGAATCCAAGATCGTGTGTCGTGTACACAAACGTACAGTCGGGCCGCAGCCGCTCCACGCGGTCCCATAGCGGCCCTATCACCGACTGGTGCAGGAACATCTCCGGCGCATCGACAAATATCACGGCCCCCTGAGGTGCCACAAGAGCGGCTCCGAGGCTGTAGAGGACTGCCTTTTCGCCCGCCGACAGCCTGTTGGCTGGGTATGAATTGCCGTCGGCTCCGTCGATCAGCAGCCGTCCGCAGACGAGCAGCATGGTGTTGCCCGGAAAAATCGCCTGCCAGTTGTCGAACAGCCGCTGCAGGCGCGTCGGCCGGCCGTCGGTTCGGTCGCCCGCGAGACGCTCGGCCAGCAGTTCGAGCGCGGTCTCGTTGACCAGCAGGGCCGTCAGTCGCTCGAATCCTCCGCGAATGCCCTCGCGGATCAGCGGCGAGCGCGCCACGGCCTCGTGGTAAAGCGAATCGACCGAACCGGGCGACGGATCCTCGCGGTCGCTGTAGATGGCCGCGAGGGCCGACATGCTGAAGGCGCGGTCGCCGGCGAGCGCCGCCATCGAGGCGGCGAAGCGCGATTTGCCGGCGCCGTTGGCGCCGATTATGGTGAGTCGGCGGCTTGTGACGCTCATCCGGCGTCCGTCGCCGCGGGGCGGTAACTGCAGTTTCATGGTTTTAGATATTTTCTTTTGCGTTTGATGACGATGGAGACGGCAATGGCGGCCATCAGTGCCCAGGGATAGTAGAGATAGGGCCACGGGGCGGCGGGCGACAGGCCGGCCAGCGACGTGGCCAGCAGCGTCTGCGCGCCGTAGGGTATCAGGCATTGCACCACGCACGAGGCCGAGTCGAGCAGCGACGCGCTCTTGCGGCGGTCCACACCGTAGCGGTCGGCGATGTCGCGTGCGATAGGCCCCGAGGTGATGATCGCCACGGTATTGTTGGCCGTGCACAGGTTTACCAGCCCCACGAGCGCCACGATTACGGCCTGGGCGCCGCGGCTGCCCGAAATGTGGCGCGTCATGATCTGCAGCAGGTAGCGGATGCCGCCGCAGGCCTTGATCAGCCCCAGCATGCCCGCGGCCAGCAGGGTGATGATGATCAGATTGCCCATCGAGTCGATGCCGGCTCCGGCGAAGCGCGCCATCTCGAGGATGTCGGCGCCGCGCGCGAGGCCCAGTACGGTCGCCGCGACGATGCCGAGCGACAGCACCACCGTCACATTCACGCCCGCTATGGCCGTCGCCAGCACCACGAGGTAGGGAATGATCAGCCAGCCGTCGGCCGTGCGTTCTACGGCCATTTGCGGCGCATTTTGGCCTATGACGATGTATGCCGCCATGGTCACCAGCGCCGCCGGCACGGCGATCCACAGGTTGGCGCGGAATTTGTCGCGCATCGACACGTTCTGCGACCGCGTCGCCGCGATCGTCGTGTCGGAGATGAACGACAGGTTGTCGCCGAAGAAAGCGCCGCCGAGCACCACGGCCACGTAGAAGGCCGTCGACGCTCCGGCCGCATCGGCTATCTCGACCGCGAGCGGCGTCAGTGCCACCACCGTGCCCACCGACGTACCGATCGACAGCGATATGAAGCACGCCGCGAAGAACAGCACCGGCACGATGTATTCGCCCGGGAAGATGCTCAGCGTCAGGTTCACCGTCGCCTCCACGGCCCCGATCTCCTGGGCCAGCGACGCGAACGCGCCCGCCAGGATGAACACCCATATCATGTACAGGATGTTGCTGTGGCCGGCGGCGCGCGAGAACGTCTCGATGCGCTCGTGCAGCGACCGCCCGCGGCAGATGATGATGCCCCACACCGACGCCAGCACCAGCGACACCGCTATCGGCATCTTGTAGAAATCGCCGATCGCCAGCGACACAGCCACATAGCTCAGCAGGAACACCGCCACCGGCGTCAGCGCCACCAGCCCCGCCCGATGCCCGATCCTCTCCCTTTCAGCAGCTATTTCCATAACTTTCAATTTTTTTAGGTTCATCCATATATGCTCACGAATCATTTCTGCCACAACTTCTACCATATTGGTATACGTTCGCCGTGAGGGTATAAAAACAGGTTTGACAATTGTTCGGGAAATGTCAGTTCAACATCGGGCCGGGCCATTTTGAGCCTGATGTCGAGCGAGTCGCCCAACTGTCGGAAGCGGTCGTTCAATACCGGCCCGTAAATCCGGTCATTATCCTTGTCGATAATCCAATAATAAGTCGTATCCCGTCCGGATGGGTAAATTATATCTTCTCCGAAAGTAGCATAAGGGTTAGGGTGTTGTCTGGCAACTATAAAACGATGATTTGATTCATATTTTTCAACTTTCCATGGTATGTAGATTCTAAGGTCATCCTTCTGGCCGCATAAAACACCTTCATCTGTGAATAGAACATAGCTGTTGCCGAAATCTTCATAACCGTCATAGCAAAAAGCTGAGATAATACCGATAATAATAAATATCTCAAGTAAAAATCCGGCAAAACTGAGCAAGAATCTTATGAGGTGCATATGCATAAACTATATTATTTCGAACTAAGTCTGACAGACCCATAAAATTTTATATAATAAGGTTTGCCGATTATTCCAGCGTAAACTGCACCAAGTATAGTGGCGATATTTCGAATTATGACCTTTGGTTCCAATGAAAAATGCATGTCGAAATCATATTTATCGTAACTTGAAGTAACATAGTTATCAGGCAGGATCTTCAGACCGATGGTCCCATATACTAATCCATCATTTAAAGAGGAGGAATGTGACTGTAAATTTACATATTGTATAGAATTAATAGCGTCTTTATTGAAAGGTCCGATGCTTGATAAATCGATTTTTCTCAAATCGGTATATAAAGTTTCGCCATTGCCATTCTTGTACCAGTCGTTTGCTTCACTAAGTGTGAGATACCCGTCGTAGTCAGGCCGTGAAGGCAAAGTTCTGAAATGTGAATTTATCTTTTTAAGAATATCAGAATCAATTAGATCCGGTGACAGGGCAAATTTTTTTACATCATTTAAAGACATGCCTTGTTTAAAGTCTGCCTCTCTTATTATATAATATTTACCTTGCAGACCACTGTCATCCGTTCCCAACAGTACGCCTGTTTCTGAATAGATGGGGCTGCATCCTGACGGGTCGATATATGTAACAGGATTTCCGCCACAGAAAGCGTAAGGAGAGGCCCATGGCGTTTGTTGCTCAAGTGGGTCGGCACTTGTATAGGCGGCATATTCAAACGGTTTGATCGGCTGCATTGCAATTACATTTTCCTGAAGGTCGAAGATTGTTAAAGTGTCTTCGTATATACTCGCTACAGCATACAGCGAGTCGGCAATAGATATTGTTATCGTCCAAGGTTTAAATAGTTCGGTATCTTCGTGATCAAGAACCGGTGTAGAATCGCCGAAAACCGCGTATGGGCTTTCCGCTCTGTTTTCGCAAATTGCGCCCAAGGAGATGGAAACGATTACTAATAGAGATGTTAAAGTCTTATTCATGCCTTTTCCTTTCCATGGCTCGTCGGCCCTCTTCCAATCAGGTTCATCAATTTATTTCCACGAATCTATTCCGTCACAGCTTTTACCTATTGTGTATGCACGGCGTGAGGGTGAAAATAGTTTGAAAGTTGCTCTAAAAAAGTCAGTTTCACATCGGGCTGGGCCATTTTGAGCCTGACGTCAAGCGAGTCGCCCAACTGTCGGAAGCGGTCGTACAATACCGGCCCGTAAATCCGGTCATTATTCTTGTCGATAATCCAGTAATAAGTCGTATCCCGTCCGAGGGGATAGACGTATTCAATTTCTTCGCTGAGGTTTCCGCGATCGGTCGGTCTTTGACTGGCAACAATGAATCGAGAGTTATATTCGTATTCTTCTACAAACTGTGGAATCCGCATCCATGGCCGTTTATCATTTTCCGATATAAATCTACAGTCATAATAAGTATATCCTCCGCCAAGATTCACTGAACCGTTATCATATAATGTCATAGTAAACAGAATCGGAAATTGAGTTACTAAAATCGTATCCTTGGCACCGAATCTAACAATGGAGTCAACTATGGCCCACACAATCCCGGCCAAAACAGCAAGTCCGATGTATTTGAATAATTTCTTTGCCATAATTATCGAAATGGAGAAGGAATAGTTGCGGTGCCATAAAAGCGAATATCATAAGGAGTCCCTCTACCTGCATATATTTCACCAATAATTGTTTGGATATTACGAATATTAGTGAATGGATCTAAAGAAAAGTGCATATCGAAATCATATTTATCATAGTAAGCTCTAACAGTATTATTAGATTTCCATAATAAGGTAATGTTTCCATGAACTAGTGCATCGTTTGTAGATGAGCTATATAGCAATAAGTTGATAGATGCAACTTCACCTGCTTCTTTACCTAAAAGCCAAACATAGCGCAAATCAATTTTTCTCAGATCAATATATAAAGGTTCTCCGCCGCCATTCCTGTACCAGTCATTTGCTTCACTAAGTGTGAGATATCCATCGTAGTCAGGCCGTGAAGGCAAAGTGCAGAAATGTGAATTTATCTTCTTAAGGATATCAGAACCGATCTGGTCCGGTGACAATGCGACTCTTTTTATATCTTCTAAAGACATTCCGGGCTTAAAATCAGCAGTATTCACTATATAATAATTTCCTTGTAACCCATTGTCATCAGTTCCCAACAATACACCTGTTTCTGAATATATAGGGCTGCATCCTGACGGGTCGATGTATGTTACAGGGTTTCCGCCGCAGAAAGAGTAGGGAGAGATCCATGGCGTTTGTTGCTCGAGAGGGTCGGCACTTGTATATGCGGCATATTCAAACGGTTTGATCGGCTGCATTGCAATTACATTTCCCTGAAGGTCGAAGATTGTTAAAGTATCTTCATATATAGTCGCGACAGCATACAGCGAGTCGGCAATAGATATTGTTATCGTCCAAGGTTTAAAGAGATCGGTATCTTCGTGATCAAGAACCGGTGTAGAATCGCCGAAAACCGCGTATGGGCTTTCCGCTCTGTTTTCGCAAATTGCTCCCAAGGAGATGAAAACGAGCACTAAAAAAGTAATTATTGTCTTATTCATGTCTTTTCCTTTCCATGGCTTGTCGGCCCTCTTCCAATTCATTCAGATATTCTTCAGTAGTGGGTTGAGTATATCCTAAAGAATCAAGTCGGTTAAGCAGGTGCTGACGTTCACGATAATGTTCTTCAAAATAAGGGCTGAACTTTTCGCCGAAAATGTTTTGGTATCTTATAATAAGTTCCTGATGTACACAGTATTTTATAAGAAGTGCGTCACAGAAAGTCGGAAGTTCGGCAAGTACATAATCTGCACAACGTTCGACAAAACTGTCGTAACTGTCATATTTTGCTATATATGAACGCGCAAGTTGCATCAGCATCAATGCGATGGTTTCTTTCTTGTCAAGGGCGCATAAAAATATACCATTCCTGATGGCTTCGGTTGATATATTCATAGTTTCCATAAGCCATACGTCCCTTACGAATCCTCCATGTGTGAGTTCTACATTGACCCATCTTCCGTCTTCGCCAATATGTTTGATATACATATGTCTTGGCCCTAAAGCTAATGCGGATTGTCCTCCAAGTTCATCACATAGGATCTTATATAGCAAGGGCATAGAAACGCATTGACCTTTATGGGTGCGCAATAAGTATGACGTAAAACAAATAGTATAACTTTTAAAACTGGTAATATTATCAAAATCGTAGGTAAAACTCAGGTTCCCGTTCATGGGATTGGGTTTTGTAAAGTACTCAAACAACGCATAGTTAGGAGCGGTTTTATACCCGCGTATATTCATGACATCAATGAATTGGTTCAGAATAGCTACTATGCTGTCGATATCGTGGCTAAAGTCATCATAACTCATTTTGCCATCATAGTATGGGTTCTCTACAAGGAATTCCGCACGTTTCAGATTATATGGAATTTTACCGTCAAACATATCTGTGAGTTCCTTGTATGAATTTTCATAGTGCTGATCCATAATTATATATGGAATGGTGTCGAATGTCACAGAGTCTTCAGGCATATAAATCTTAACATCCCGATGGCCAGCTGTCAGGATGTATGGCAAGAACAATAAAAGAAAAATTACAAGTCGGTTTTTCATAGGTATGAAATGGATTATAAAAATAGTTGTTTCGCCGGTTAGAGCGGGAAGGTTTTGGTGCCCCAGGAGGAGCGGTCGAGGTTGCGGTAGGAGATGGCTTCGCAGATGTGGTCGACGGTGATGTCGGGGGAGCCGGCGAGGTCGGCGATGGTGCGGGCGACCTTGAGGATGCGGTCGTAGGCGCGGGCGCTCATGTCGTACTTGGTCATGGCGTGGCGCAGCATGTCCATCGAGGCTTTGTCGAGCCGGCACCAGCGGGTGATGAGCCGGGTGTTCATCTGGGCGTTGGTGTGGACTTCGGGCTCGCCGGCGAAGCGCTCCGACTGGATGTTGCGGGCGCGGATGACGCGCTCGCGGATGGCCGCGCTGCTCTCGCCGGCGCTCTGGGCCGAGAGCTTCTCGAACGGCACGGGCTGTATCTCGATCTGTATGTCGATGCGGTCGAGCAGCGGGCCGGAGATGCGGCCCAGGTATTTGGCCACGGCTCCGGGCGGGCAGGTGCATTCCTTGGTCGGATGGTTGTAGTAGCCGCAGGGGCAGGGATTCATCGACGCCACGAGCATGAATCCGGCGGGGTATTCGACCGAATAGCGGGCGCGCGAGATGGTGATGTGGCGGTCTTCGAGCGGCTGGCGGAGCACCTCGAGTACGGTGCGCGGAAATTCCGGGAACTCGTCCATGAACAGGATGCCGTTGTGGGCCAGGGAGATCTCGCCGGGCATGGGGTTGGCTCCGCCGCCCACGATGGCCACGGGCGATATGGTGTGGTGAGGCGAGCGGAAGGGGCGCCGAGTCATCAGCTTCGACCCGCTCTTGAGCTTGCCGGCCACGGAGTGGATTTTGGTGGTCTCGAGAGCCTCGGCGAGGGTCAGCGGCGGCATGATCGACGGCAGACGCTTCGACAGCATCGACTTGCCCGAGCCGGGAGGGCCGACCAGCAGGATGTTGTGGCCGCCGGCGCAGGCCACCTCGAAGGCGCGCTTGACGCCTTCCTGGCCCTTGACCTCGCTGAAATCGAAGTCGAACTGCTCGAGCGAGCGGGCGAATTCGGCGCGGGTGTCGAACTGCGTCGGCTCGGGCGCCGCGGCGCCGGTGAGGAAGTCGACCACCTCGCGCAACGAGTTCAGGCCGTAGACGTCGAGATTGTTGACCACGGCGGCCTCGGTGGCGTTCTCCGCCGGCACTATGATGCCGCGGAAGCCCTGGCGGCGCGCCTCGATGGCCATGGGCAGCACGCCGTTGACGGGCCGCAGCGTGCCGTCGAGCGACAGCTCGCCCAGCAGCATGTATTTGTCAAGTTCGGCCGTTTGTATGACCTGTGCACCGGTCATCAGCGCGACGGCTATGGGCAGGTCGTAGGCCGCACCCTCCTTCTTGATATCGGCCGGGGCCATGTTCACCACCACGCCCGAGCGCGGCAGCACGAAGCCGGTCTGCTGGATGGCCGACAGGACGCGCTGATGGCTCTCCTTGACGGCCGTGTCGGGCAGCCCGACGATGCAGAACTGCACGCCGCGGCTGACCGACACCTCGATGGTCACCGTCAGGGCGTCGATGCCTATGACGGCTCCGCTGTAGGTCTTTACGAGCATGTCAGTCCTTGGAATTTTTGACGAACCGGGCGGCCTCGCTTGCGGAGCGGCCTCGCCAAAGCTGCGTACCGGCCGAGTCGGTCACTATGAAATAGGGAATCGTGGGGATGCCGAGGCGCTGCAGGGCCACGCCCGACACGGAGCCGGCGACCCAACCGTGGGTCCAGCGGGCGGAGTCGAGGCGTACGTCGCGGCTCCAGACTATTGTGTCCTGGTCGGCCGAGAGTTCGATCACCTCGAGGCCCTTTCGGGCGGGTATGTCGCGAAGTGCTTTCACGACGCTGTCGCGGCCCTTGTAGTGGCCTGTGACGGCTATGAGGTTGAGCCGCGCGCCCGAAGGCTTGAACAGGCGCCGGCGCCCTCCGGGGGCGATGTAGTTGATGGCTGCGACAGGGGCGTGGGATGTGGTCGAGCTGACGCGGTCGACCAGCGCGTTGAATCCGGCGGTGACGCCTGCGGCGCGCGCTTCGGGCGCGATCAGCGACAGCAGCGAGTCGGCCAGCTCGGCGGCCGGCCCGGAGGCGTCGATCTCGGTCATCACAAGCAGGGCTGCGAGCGGATCGTCGCGGTGTGCGGTGACGTAGGCGGTGACGGCCGCGTGTCGGTCGCCGGCCTTGGCGTTATCCTTAAGGAACTGCGTCCAGCGCTCGGCCGTGGCGTTGCCCTTTGCCGTGAGCGCGTTCGGATCGCCGGGGTTGAGATGCAGCTCGAGGTCGTCGCCGTTGCGGGCCACGGTGCGCCCAAGCAGGCGGTATTCGTTGTCGTAGATTTCGATCAGTGCGTCGTCGTCGGAATACCCCTCGAAGGCGAAGCTGCCCTCGTTGGCCACGGTGATGCCCGTAGCGACGTTGCCTCCCGTGAAGTATATCACGCGGATGTTGGTCGACGGCTTGCCCTCGATGGAGCCTTTTATGACGAATTTGTCGCTGTGGCCGCCGCAGCTGCCGGCTACAGCCGCCAGCACCGTCATCAGCGCGTACAGAAGTCTTTTCATAGCGATTCAGCGCGGCTTATTGCCGCTCAGCCACAAAGTTACGAAAAATGTTATTTATATGATTTATAAGACTTATAAAAATTATATGATTTATGATCCGGATCACCGGAGCGGGCACTAAAAAAGCCCGCCGGTCGGGGCGGGCTTTATGTGTCGGTCGGAGGGTGATTAGCCGTTGATCTTCACCATGGTGGCGATCAGGTCGAGCACCTTGTTCGAGTAGCCGATTTCGTTGTCGTACCACGAAACGACCTTTACGAAGTTCGGGGTCAGATATACACCGGCGTTTGCGTCGAAGATCGAAGTGCGGGTGTCGCCGAGGAAGTCGCTCGAAACGACTGCGTCTTCGGTGTAGCCCAGAACGCCCTTGAGTTCGCCTTCAGCGGCTTCCTTCATGGCAGCGCAGATCTCTTCCTTGGTAGCGCCCTTCTCGAGGTTGACGGTCAGGTCGACAACCGAAACGTCGAGGGTGGGGACACGCATCGAGATGCCGGTGAGCTTGCCGTTGAGGGTGGGGATAACCTTGCCTACAGCCTTGGCAGCGCCGGTGCTCGAGGGGATGATGTTGCCGGAAGCGGCACGGCCGCCGCGCCAGTCCTTCATCGACGGGCCGTCGACGGTCTTCTGGGTGGCAGTGGTCGAGTGAACGGTAGTCATCAGGCCGGTGACGATGCCGAACTTGTCGTTCAGAACCTTGGCGATGGGTGCGAGGCAGTTGGTGGTGCAGGAAGCGTTCGAAACGAACTGGGTGCCCTTGACGTATGTATCGGCGTTCACACCGCATACGAACATGGGGGTGTCGTCCTTCGAGGGAGCCGACATAACCACGTACTTGGCGCCGGCGTCGATGTGGCCCTGAGCTTTTTCCTTGGTCAGGAACAGACCGGTCGATTCAACGACGTATTCTGCGCCTACAGCGCCCCAGTTGATTTCTTTCGGGTCGCGGCATGCGGTCACGCGGATGTGCTTGCCGTTGACGATGAGTTCGCTCTTCTCGAGGTCAAAGTCTACGGTGCCTTCGAAGTGGCCGTGCATGGTGTCATACTTGAGCATGTAAGCCATGTAGTCAACAGGGAGAAGGTCGTTGATGGCAACTACTTCGATGTCATCGCGCTTGGTTGAGGCACGGAAAACGAAGCGTCCGATGCGGCCAAAACCATTAATACCGATTTTTGTCATAACTGTAAAACTTAAATTTATTTGGTTGAATAACTTTCGTTTAGGTGTGCGTCGGCCCGCCATTGCGGGCTGCTGTGCTTTTTCGACGGCAAATTTACGAAATTTTTCCGTAATTAAACGCCTTTGCCTCGGCGTATGTTATGATTTTTTTGTTAAAAAATATAATGCGGGCTTCGGGCCGTTCATTTATAGGGCCGGAAAGAGCGGAAGAAGCAGATGATGCGGATCACGGCGCCGGCCAGGGTGAATGCGAGCCAGTCGCGGAAAGTGGTCGAGGGCACGAACAGCATCGCGGCCGCGGCGCAGAAGATGATCGAGCTCCAGCCTTCGATGCGCTGCCAGCGGCGGCGGCTCAGCGGCTCGCTTTTTGGCAGACGGGGAGTGAAGACGGTGGAGATCAGGCATACGGCCGCGCCGGCGGTGTAGATCCAGTCGAAGGCGGCGGCCTTTTCGAAGCCGTCCTGAATCAGAGGCAGCATCACGGCCACGGCGATCAGCAGCAGCCCCAGCGAGCCGCCCAGCGAGCACAGGGCTGCGCGGCGCCCTGTCGGTGTGATTGGTTGAGTCATTGGTCTTGTCCTTGTCGTTCGACAACGAAGACGTCTTCGTTGTGGCGGTTCATGTTGTATTGCTCGCGGACCACCTGCTCCATCAGCGCCGGGTCATGGCTCAGACGCCGGTTCATGTCGCGGTAGTAGGCGAGCGAGTCGTTCTGTGCGGCCAGGCACTGGCTCAGGCTGTCGATCACCTGCTCGTAGGCGACGCGGCGGCTGACCGAATTGTCGCCCACGAACAGCAGGTAGGCCACCACAGCCAGGCACAGCAGCGTGGGCCACGTCAGGTAGCGGGCGATCCACGGCTTGCGCGGAGCGCGGCGCTCGGTGACCGGCTCGCCGGCGGTGCTGACAGGCTGCGGTGCGTCGTCGCTCATTGCAGGTGTATCATCAGGTCCTCGAAATCGTGAAGCGCCTTGGCCATTACGGGCGCCATGTCGTAGTAGCGGTATTCGGCCAGGCGGCCGCCGAAGGTGACGCCGGGCTCGCGGTTGGCAAGGTCGTGGTAGCGGGCGTAGATGGCGGTGTTGCGCACGTCGTTGACGGGGTAGAGCGCTTCCATGCCGTCGGTGTACTCGACCGAGTATTCGCGAGTGACGACCGTAGTGGGCAGGTCTGCAGCCTCGGGGTCGAAGTGCTTGTGCTCGCAGATGCGCACGTAGTCGTTCTCCTTTGTATTGTCGGTGATCACGGCGCAGGGCTGGGCCTTCGGGGTGTCGAGGACCTCATGCTCGAAGCGCAGGGTGCGGTAGTCGAGGCGGCCGAAGCGGTAGTCGAAGAATTCGTCGACCTTGCCGGTGAAGATGACGTGGCGGGCCAGATCCGAGAGTCCCTCGCGGTCGGAGAAGAAGTCTACGCCGAGGCGCACCTCCGAGCCCTCGAGCAGTTTCTCGATGAGCTTATTGTAGCCGCCGACAGGCACGCCTGTGTACTTGTCGTCGAAGTAATTGTTGTCGTAGGTGAAGCGCAGGGGGATGCGCTTGATCAGGAACGAGGGCAGGTTGGCGCACGGACGGCCCCAGAGCTTCTCGTTGTAGCGCTTTACCATCAGCTCGTAGAGGTCGCGGCCCACCATGGCGATAGCCTGGTCTTCGAGGTTGAGCGGGTTTTCGGGGGCGTCGGCGCGCTGCTTGTCGAGCATGGCCTTGGCGTCCTCGGCCGTAGTCACCCCCCACAGCTCCTGGAAAGTGTTCATGTTGAAGGGCAGGTTGCGGTAGACGCCGTCGGCGCCGAGCGACATGGCCTTGTGGATGTACGGCTCCATCGGCACCAGTGAGTTGACAAAGTCCCAGATGGCCTTGTCGGAGGTGCGGAAGATGTGCGGACCGTAGGCGTGGATGTTCACGCCGGCGATTTTTTCGCAGTATACATTGCCTCCCGCTACGGGGCGCCTGTCGATTACCAGACAGCGCAGGCCGTTACGGGTCGCTTTGTGGGCAAAGGTCGCGCCGTAGAGGCCGCTGCCCACAATCAGGAAATCATAAGGTTTTGTTGACATATAAACACAATATTATTGTTGCAAAGTTAATCAAATCCCGTCGGATTTCATGCATCTGCCCTCCCTTTTTATAATTTTTTTTGCTTTCCGCCCGTTTTTTGGCCTAAGGGATCAGGCGGGACGGTCGAGGAGGTCGAGGATCTCGGCGGGGTCAGTGATGATGTGGTCGGCGTAGGCGCCGGTGAGTTCGCGGACGGGCCGGAATCCCCAGGTGACTCCGACCGACTCGACTCCGGCACGCCGTGCCGTCTCCATGTCGACGGCCGAGTCGCCGCAGTAGATCACGTCGTCCTTGGGCGTGGGCCGCTCCGTGAGGATGCGGAAGACGATCGACGGATCGGGCTTGACGGGGACGCCTTCTGTGTTGCCGCATACGGCGGCAAAGGCCGTCTCGGGGAAGAAATGTCCGATGAGCCGCCGGACGGCGCTCTCGTACTTGTTCGACGCTACGGCCAGGTCGACGCCGCGCTCACGGAGCTTGCGAAGCACGTTCTCGATGCCGGGGTAGGGGCGCGAGCAGTCCCACAGATGTTCGTCGTAATAGGCGCGGAAGTCGACAAGCAGGCGGTCGACGGTATCGGGGGTGCGGTCCTCGGCGGGCAGGGCGCGCTCGATGAGGCGCCGCACGCCGTTGCCGACCATGGCCGGATAGGCTTCGGTCGGATGGGTCTGGTAGCCGTTGGTCTTAAGGGCATGGTTGCAGGCGTGGCCCAGATCTTCGATTGTGTTGAGCAGGGTGCCGTCGAGGTCGAATATTGCGAGCTGTTTCATATCGTACGAAGTTTTTTAGAACGGGTATCCGACGGAGAAGTGGAAGTTGGCGTCGCGGCTCCACTTGGGGTGCAGCAGCGGCCAGGGCTCCTGATTCATGGCCGGGTTGTGGGCCTTTAGGCCCAGGTCGAAACGCAGCAGGAAGTATGTGAAGTCCATGCGCAGGCCTACGCCGTACGACGCAGCCAGCTGCTTGTAGAACTTATTGAACTTGAACATGCCGCCCGGCTGGTTGGGGTAGTCGCGGATGGTCCATATGTTGCCGCCGTCGATGAACAGCGCGCCCTCGAATACCCAGAATAGCTTGGCGCGGTATTCCATCGACAGGATCAGATTGATGTCGCCGCACTGGTTGATGAAGTCGGTGACCGAGTTGCGGGCGTCGTAGCAGCCGGGGCCGAGGGTGCGGACGCCCCATCCGCGCACGCCGTTGGCGCCTCCGGCGTAGAAGCGCTTCTCGAAGGGCACCATCGACGAGTTGCCGTATGGGTAGGCGATGCCGAAGCCGACGTGGAAGGCGAGCGCGTTGCGTGAGTTGAAGTTGCGCGTCAGCGTGTAGTCGAACTCGCCCTTGACGTACTGCGAGTACTGGATGCCGAAAATCTTGTAGACGCCGTCGCGGTGATGCCTGGAGAAGATGTTCGAGAGGCCGTAGAGCAGGTTGCCCGCGCTCTCGACACTCACACGCAGGGTGTTGACCTGCGGCTGCATGGCGAAGGCATTGACCTCGGCCGTCGGTATGCGGCGGTTGGTGTGGTAGTAGGTGTAGCCCATGCGCATGATGAAGTGGTCCTCGTAGGAGTAGCGCAGCAGGGGGTTGGTAGGCGCTATCTCGTCGATGAAGTCGATGGTCGAGCGCGGCAGCCGCACCAGGTTCACGTCGATCAGGTCGAACGTGTGGCGGCGCATGTAGTCGCGCCAGCGGTTGTTCCACTTCCAGCGCCAGGCGGCGCCTCCGATGATGCGGGTGTATTCGGGCCGCTCCTGGTAGTTGAACGACAGGGCGAACTCCGTGGTGGCCTGCATGCGCTTCTTGAAGGCGCGCGAGGCGAAGGGGAGCAGAAACTTCGGATAGGTCATGCCTACCTCGCCGGCGTATTCGGTGAAGCGGTTGTTGATCAGGCCGTCGAAGTTGCCCGATATGCTCTCGTAGCTCGTGCGGAACTTCACGGTGAGCATGTCGGAGCGGTGTGTAAGGTTTCGGTTCTGGTAAGTGGCTCCGATGCCGAAGCCGAAGTCGCCTTCGGAGTTGGTTCCTTCGAGCTCGAGGGTGATGCCCTGCTTGCGGTTGCGCGAAATGTTGATGACAGCGTCGAGCAGCTCGGTGTCGGGGCCGAGGTGGCCGGCAGGCTCCATCTCGATGCTGATGAATTTCAGGATGCTCAGTCGCGACAGGGCGGCGTACGTGCGGTCGACGTCGCTGGCGCTGTAGTGCCGGCCGGGTTCTATGAAGCACATGTCGTAGAGCGCCGAGGGGCGTATGTAGCGGTCGGGGCCGTAGACGATGTCCATGCCGCGGTAGCGCACGGTGTCGCGTTCGGCGGCCTCGGCGGTCAGGGCTTCTTCGGTGATGAAAGTCACCGAGCGCACCATGTACATGTGGTGGCGGACGTCGTCGGGCGTCTCGGCCCCGGCGCCGATGTCGGCCCTCAGGCCGGGGTCGCGCAGGTTCAGTGTCAGGGCTATCTCTTTCGATCCGCGGGCGGTGTCGGCCGTGAAGGTGATGAACTCGCGGCTGAAGCCGTAGTAGCCCTCGTCGCGCAGGCGGCGGGTGATGGTGCCGCGTACCTCGTCGAGACGGGCGCGGTCGAAGGGCATTCCCGGTACTATGTCGACCAGGGCCGAGTCGGCCATGATGATGTCGCGCACGACAGAGTCCTCGATATTGTAGGCCAGCGATTTGACTGTGTGCGGCTCGCCGGTGGTGATGCGGTAGGTGACGTCGGCGCGGAGCGCGGAGCGGTCGAGCGCAGTGTCGACCTCGACGGTGGCGCCCATATAGCCGCGGTTGATCAGAGCCTGGCGCAGCTGCCGGCGCGAGGCGTCGGTCAGGTCGGCGTCGTAGATCACGGGGGGCTGCCCCAGGCGGCGCAGCCAGCGGTTGTACCACTTGGTGGTGTCGCTGCCCGACAGCGAGTACGTGGCCAGCTGCAGCTTCGCGAAGCCCAGCACCTTGTGGTTGGGCTGCTGGCGCAGGAAGTTGATCAGCTCTTCGGAGGTTACCCGGCGGTCGCCGTCGACTTCGATCGAGACCTTGTCGAGCAGCATCTCGCCCTCGGGCACGTGCTTCACCGAGCTGCAGCACACCATCACGGTGGCGGCGGCTCCGCACATGACGCTTTTCAACACACTCAGAGGCTTCACGCCGCAAAGTTACAAATTTTCGCCCGTTTTAGGTGCAATTTACGCGGCATTTGTCGTATTTGGCGCCCGATGTGCCGCCAGGTTTCTGAATTTGTGCTAACTTTGCACGCCGTAACATTGGTCCACACGCCGAATGAGCAGATTTACCGACATATCACTGAGCCGCGACTGCTGCGCCGTCATGCGCGGCATGGCCATCGTGGCCATAGTCCTGCACAACTACTGCCACATGCTGCCGGGCACGCCCGACGAGAACGAATTCTGGTATCTGCAGCGCCATTCCGACGCCTTTGTGCATGCCCTGGCTGTCTCACGGCATCTGGTTGCCGACGTGCTGTCGTTCGCCGGATGGTACGGCGTGCCGGTGCTCATGTTCCTGACCGGCTACGGCCTTGTCATGAAATACGAGCGCGGAGGGGGCCCGCTGGCTCCCCGTCGGTTTCTCGGCGACAGTTTCCTCAAGCTCTTCTATCTGATGCTGCCCGGAGTCGTGCTCATGACCGCTACGATAGCCATAGCGGCGCTTGCGGGCGGCAAAGGAGTAAGTTTAAGCCTGTTCTGGAACGAAGCGCTCCAGCTAACCATGCTGCCCGACGTGCTGCTGCCTCTGGTGCCTCCGTCGCCGGGCGTCTACTGGTATTTCGGCCTGACGATGCAGTTTTACGTCATCTACGCTCTGCTGATTTACCGCCGGCCGTCCTGGTGGATGGCTGTGGCTGTGGCGGTGTCGCTTGTGTCGCAAGCGCTTCTGTCGCACAGTTACGCTGACCTTGCATGGTTCCGCCATAACTCCGCAGGGTGGGTGATGGTACTGGTACTCGGCGTCGTCTACGGCCGCTCGCGGCCGGTGCCGCTGTCGCTGGCCGCGGCGGTCACGTCGCTGAGCGCGCTGGTGTTCGTGCCTGCGATGCTCAGTGAACATGCGTGGCAGCTGTCGCTGCTCGCCGCTGTGTTCATAGCTGTGGCTGTCGGCCGGCTTTCAGTGCTCGTGCCGCTGTGGCGCGACCTCTGGATATGGCTCGGACGGCTGAGCCCCTTCCTGTTTGCGGCCCATCCGGTCGTGCGCCAGTGGTTCTTCCTGGCGTTTCCGCGGGAGCATTCTATGGTGCAGATGGCTCTGTATCTTGCGGCCTGCATAGCCGTGGCACTCGCTTACCGGCAGCTGTGGCAGCTGACGCGCACCGGCTTCCGGCGCCTGGCTCCGGCTTATTTCGGCTGACGGCTTCCGAGATGGAGCAGAGCACGTATATCGTCGTGCTCGACGGTCGAATAGACCGAACCGGGCCTGATCAGTTTTACGGTCAGGTATGATACCGCGGCACTGACCGCCAGTCCCAGGAAAAATTCGTAGCTGTCGGCCATCTCGGCGGTCAGAAACATGGCCATCAGCGGCGCGTGGATGGCTCCCGAGAATACGCCGGCAGTACCCAGCAGCGCGAAGATGCCTACGGGCAGCTGGGCGCCGAAGAGCATGTTCATGGCCGTGGCGTAGACGAATCCGGCGATGGCGCCGGCGAAGATCGTCGGCGCGAAGTCGCCGGCCACGCCTCCGGCGCTGTTCGACGAAACGGTCGCCCAGCATTTAAGCGCCAGTACTGCCGTCATCAGTAGCGTGAGCGCAAGCGCGTCGCCGTCGAGGCCGGCCAGCATGCTGCCGCCGAGCAGGCCGCCGAAATCGCCGTTGACCACGCGGGTCACCGTCGAATAGCCTTCGCCGTAGAGGATCGGAAACATGAACACGCATGCGCTCAGGATCAGACCGCCCGCCAGGTTCATCACCCACGGATTGCGCAGGCGTCCGAACCAGCGCTTCATGCCGTCGGTCACGGCCGAGTAGTAGATCGAGTACAGACCGCAGAATAGACCCAGGCCGGCGATCCAGGGCAGCCAGCCCGGATCGAACGGAGTCGTGTTGAAGAAGCCGACGTCGGCTGTGAAACCCGTGCATACGTAGCAGGTGAGCGACCCGCATACGGCCGCGCCGACGAGCGCCAGCACCGACAGGGTGCTCAGCTGCATTTTCATCACCTCGAGCGTGAACAGCACGCCTCCTATCGGCGACTTGAATATTCCGGCGATGCCCGCTCCGGCGCCGCAGCCGATCAGTATGCGCAGCATCGGTGCGGGCAGCCCGAGGGCGCGTCCGATATTGCTGCCGATGGCCGCTCCCGTGTAGGCGATCGGACCTTCGGCTCCGGCCGATCCGCCGAATCCCAGAGTCACGGTGCTGGCCACCATCGGGGCGTACATCAGGCGCCCGGGCAGGCGGTAACGGTGGGCCCGCAGGTCATTCATCAGCCGGCCCGTGCCGTGCATCAGGTTGTCCCTGAGCCAGTAGCGCTGGTAGCAGGCCGCCAGCACTATGCCCGTTGCGGGGATGACCAGCAGCGCGTAGTTGGGGCCGGCGAAGTGGAGCCTGCTTGTGAACAGGTCGGTCAGATGGCCGATAAGGAATTTCAGCAGGAAGGCGCACAGCCCCGCCGCGATGCCGAGCAGCCCCGACACGACTATAAGCGTCACGCTGTCGGGAACGTAACGCTTGCGCCACGCCGCGAACCGCTCCGGGCGGCTGCGGCGGCTCTCGGGCCGGTTGCCGGATTGTTCTTTCATAGGACTCTGTCCTATTCTAACGGCCGGCTCCCCGGTTTTGTTTTCAGAACGAGTAGCTCAGACCGAAAGCGGGAATATAGGCGCGGACCTTGTAGTCGGCCGTGAACTTGCCGACCGGTTCGATGCCGAGCATTCCCGGCAGTGCGGGCGACACCTGGCCGGCCATGCTGTAGACGAAGTTCTCGTACTCGCCGGTGGCGTTCTTCGTGCCGCAGCCGTGGACGTACATGAAAGCGAAGTCGACCGACAGATTGCGGATCGGGCGGAACGAGAAGCCGACCGAGGGTTCGATGCGCAGCTGGCCGGGAGTCTCCGGATTGTAGTGGTTGCGGTCGCAGGGGTTGGTGTCGATCATCAGGCCGCAGCGCAGGTCGAGACGGCGCGTAACGCCCCACTGCGCGCCCAGGTGATAGGTCATGCAGTTCTTGTAGTTCTTCACCAGATGCTGGTCGAAGGCCTGGAGGTCGTCGAACTCCATGTTCAGCATCTTGTATGTCTTCCAGCCGTTGAGCTGCAGGTCAAGCGCCAGGGTGACGTTCTCCACCGGTTTGAAGGCGGTGCCCAGAGTCAGCACGTAGGGGCACGGCAGCGAAGCGCGGAAGTTGGTGTGGTTGAGATTGTCGAGTACGGGCGACAGCATGCTTTCGGCGGCGCCGCTGTAGCTTACGCGGGCGTTGCCCTTCTTCACGGTCAGCAGCGAGCGAGAGCGGAATGCCAGGCCCAGGCTCCATCGGCTGTCGATGTCCCACAGGGCGCCCAGGCTGTAGCCTACAGCCAGTTTCGAGCTGCCCTTGAGGTTGACCGATGCCGGAGCGGCGTCGGGCGAGTACATGGCCTCGTCGGGCATGCCGAGGGCTTTCAGCAGCGGGTTGAGCGAAGCTCCGGTCATCAGCGCCTTGCTCAGGTCGACCGAACCCCAGCTCACCATGACGCCCGCGCCGACCGACAGGTTGCGCAGCGGGTGCCACGACAGGGTCGGCTGCACCGTGAACACCTTGATGCTCACTTTCTGGTTGAGCACGGCTCCGGGCCAGTTTTCGCCCCAGTTGATCGACGAGCCGTAAGGTGTGAACAGGGCGATGCCGCCGTAGAAGTTGTCGTAGATCCTGAACGAGGCGGCCACGTTCATCGGCGTGGCTATATCGTTGTCGGTTTCGTACTTAGTGCCGTTGTGAGTCGCCCAGGCGGTCGACGATATGGCCGACACTGCCCCGGATATCTCCAGAGTTTTGTCGCTCATGGCCAGTGCGCCGGGGTTGAACAGGATGCTCTCGGCGCCGAGTTTCATGGCCACGCCGGCGTGGCCCATGCCTTCCTGCTTGGCGCTGAATGTATTTACCTGATAGCCTTCGGCCGATGCGCTGAGCGCAAGTGCGGCCGTCACGGCCATAATGATGCTTCTTTTCATGTGCTTTACGAAGTTTGTTCCAAATTTTCGACAAAATTACAAACTTTTTTCAAACTAAAGAAAAAATCACATAATTTCACGAAAAATTACAAAAAGTTTTGCAATTTTGTCTACAATGTGCTATCTTTGTGACGTAAAGCCCGCCAACGTCAATATCCATGAACATAACTAAAGATACCAGTATTGCCTCTCTTCTGGAGAGCAGTTCGATATCCGTCCGAGCTGCAAACGTATGCCGCAGCAACGGCATCGACCGCATCGGTGACCTGCTGAAATATACGCAGGCGGATCTCGCCAATATGCGCAACTGCGGCCGCAAGACATCCATCGAGCTTGTCAAGCTCCAGAGCGTGGTCCACGATGCCGGTATCTGGCCTCATCTCGACTTCAACACCGATGCGCCGGCCGTAGACCTGGCGGTGGTTCCCCACCGGCGCATCGAAGGCTTCGACTCGCTCAACCGCGCCGTGCGCAGCCGCATCGAGATCGCCTACGACGCGCTCTTCGCGGCCATGTCGGTGCGCTCGCGCAATATCTTCGCCTCGCTCGCCTCGTTCGCCGCCATGCGCCCCTACATCGAAGGGCGCCGTCACATGCGCCTGTCCGACTACAACGGCTGCGGCAAGCGCAGTTCGGAGGAAATCTGCAGCCTGCTCAAGCACATGGCGCAGATCCTGGCGGCGGCCGTCGCCGAACCCGCCAACTTCGTCGAGAACGAGGCTTCGTCGCTCGAATACTACATGACGCGCGTGGGCGAGGACTTCCCCTTCCTGACCGATGACGAGCGCCGCCGTGTGGCCGACCTGTCGGCCGAGGGGACCGACGTGTCGCCTTTCTTCCTCATAGCGCGTTATATCTGCCATCTGGGCACAAACCACGCCGAGGCCTACCGCATGCACTACCGCATCGACGGCGCGCCCAAGGCGCCCTCCGACATGGCTTCGATAGCATCGCATCTGGGACTTACGCGCGAGCGCGTGCGCCAGCTGCTGATGAAGCGGATCCCCTTCCCGGGCCCGCTTGCCGACGCCGTCAGCAGCATACGCTGCCGCCTCGATGACGACTTTCTGCGCGACGACAGCCCGGTGTTCGACCGATTTCTCGGCAGCCCCATGGCGCCGGCATCGCGGGCTGCCCTGCTGGGAATGATCACGGCCATCGACGACAGCTACACCATAGTGTCGCTCAGCGGCAGCGACACGACGTATCTGGTGCGCAAGCGGCTGCTGTCGGGTGTCAAGGTCATGGCCACATACTATGCCGTCAGCAAGGCCGTCTTCCGCGTCACGGACAGCGCGGCCGAGTTCGATATCGTCGATTTTATCAGGGCGCAGAGCGGTCCCCAGCCCCTTGCTGCCGATGTAAGCCGCATCGCCCCGCTGTTCACCGACCGGATCGGCCGGACCTACGGAGTGACGGTCAGCGGGACGAAAATAAGAGTGCGGGCCAACCGTTTCAGCATCCCGGCCGCCATCGAGGACGCCCTCGCGCGCGTCGGGCACGCCCTGTCGCTCAGCGAGCTTTACGATGAGGTGGGCCGCTCCCACCCGCAGATCAAGCTCCCCGGCATCGGAGCGTTCAAGCTCTACATCTACAACAGCCCGGCCGTAGCGCCCGTGGGCAAGAGCGGCCGCTACGTGCTTACGGCGTGGGACGGCGTGTTCACCGGCACCATCTGCCAGTGTGTTGAGATGCTGCTCCGCCGCTCGGCCGCGCCCATGTCCATCAGTGAGATGATGCCTGAGATCCGCCGCTACTTCCCCGACACGACTCTCGCCAGTGTGGCGGGCATCGTAAGCATGTCGGTACCCGTACATTTCACGCCTTTCGGCCGCGGTACGTTCGGCCTGGCCGGCCGCGAGTACGTCGGCTTCACGCCCGCGCGGCGCCGCATGTCGTCGAAAGTTACGTTCGAGGACCGTTTCGCCCTGCTGCGCGGGTTTGTGGCAGCCAACGGCCGCTTCCCCATGGCCGCCGACGAGGAGGAGGCATCAGGTGCCGAAAGCGACGAGGGCAGCCTCTATCGATGGCTCTACAATTCGACCCGTCGCAAGGTGGACATTTCCGACGAAAACTATGCGCTGCTCGACGCATTCGTCCGTTCGAACGATCGCCTGCCGCGCACCCGCCGCGAGCTCGCCTTCGCACGCCGCTGCGACGGAATCCGCGCAGCGGCGGCAGCCGGCCGCCCCGTAGCCGCTGCTGACAGCCACTGGCTCGCCGCCGTGACCGAGCGCCGCGCCGCTCTCGATCCGCGCCGGCGCCGACTGCTCGACGCTCTTCTTGCCGATATTGAAAAGAGATAGGAAAAGACAAAGTGATCATCCGCTGACCTCCGGCAGGTCAATAAACAATAAGCTCCGGCGCCGCGACAGCGGCCCGGAGCTCGTTGTTTCAGGTCGGGTGGACCTTATTTCTTGAATTCCTTCACGATGACGGTGGCGTTGTGGCCGCCGAAACCGAATGCGTTCGACAGGGCCGCGCGCACGGGGCGTTCCTGAGCCTTGTTGAACGTGAAGTTGAGGCTGTAGTCGATTTCTTCGTCCTCGTCGCCTTCCTCGTGGTTGATTGTAGGCGGGATGATGTCGTTCTTGACAGCCAGGACGCTGAACATGGCTTCGAGTGCGCCGGTAGCGCCGAGCAGGTGGCCGGTCATCGACTTGGTCGACGAGATGTTGAGCTTCTTGGCGTGGTCGCCGAAGAGCTTGACGATGGCCTTGACTTCGGAGATGTCGCCGACGGGAGTCGAGGTGCCGTGGACGTTGATGTAGTCGATGTCCTCGGGCTTCATGCCTGCGTCGTCGAGAGCGTTCTGCATGGCGAGGATTGCGCCCAGACCGTCGGGATGCGTGGCGGTGATGTGGTATGCGTCGGCCGACATGCCGCCGCCTGCCACTTCGGCGTAGATCTTGGCGCCGCGGGCCAGGGCGTGCTCAAGTTCCTCGAGCACGAGCACCACGCTGCCTTCGCCGATGACGAATCCGTCGCGCGATTTGCTGAAGGGGCGCGATGCGGTGGCGGGGCTGTCGTTGCGGGTCGACAGGGCGTGCATCGAGTTGAAGCCGCCTACGCCTGCGGGATAGATGGCTGCTTCGGCGCCGCCGGTGACCATTGCGTCGGCTTTGCCGAGTCGGATGAGGTTGAAGGCGTCGATGATAGCGTTGTTAGACGAAGCACATGCCGAGACGACTCCGTAGTTGGGGCCGTGATAGCCGTATTCCATCGAGATATGTCCCGATGCGATGTCGGCGATCATCTTGGGAATGAAGAAAGGATTGTATTTGGGACCTTTTTCTTCGTTGAGGGCATAGTATCCGGCTTCTTCCTCGAAGGTGTGGAGGCCGCCGATACCGGCAGCGACGATGACACCGACGCGGTTTTTGTTGATTGCACCTTCGTCCTCGAGGCCTGCGTCGCTGACGGCCTGGCGGGCAGCCACCAGAGCGTACTGGGCGTAGAGGTCGAGCTGGCGGAGTTTGCGGCGGTCGAAGTGTTCCTCGCCGTTGAAGTTCTTTACTTCGCAGGCAAACTGGGTTTTAAACTTCGAGGCGTCAAAGTGGGTAATCGGCGCGGCACCGCTGACGCCCTTTATGGCGGCGTCCCAGGTAGAGGCCACGTCGTTGCCGATCGGAGTAATGGCGCCCATGCCGGTCACTACAACACGTTTTAATTCCATGTGCTAATTTCGAAATTGGTTATTTATGTGGGCAGAGGAGTGGTCGAGGGGGAGATGATTAATTAATCGAGCGCGGCTCGAGCAGGAGTCGCGCATCGATCGTAAATCATACGAGAGAGCCTGAGTTATTTCTGGTGCTGCTCGATATAGGCGATTGCGTCACCAACAGTCTTGATGCTCTGAGCGTCCTCGTCGGGAATTTCGAGGTCGAATTCCTTTTCGAAGTCCATGATCAGTTCGACGGTGTCGAGTGAGTCAGCGCCGAGGTCGGCGGTGAACGATGCTTCGGGGGTAACCTGCTCAGCCGATACACCGAGTTTGTCGGTGATGATAGCCTGTACGCGATTTGCAGTTTCTGACATAATAATAAGTTTTTATTAATTATTGATTCATTTTTCGCGCTGCAAAGTTAGCAATCATTTTGTAAATAAGGAAATTTTTTCGCTCTTTTTTGCATCTTAAGCTTGATTATCACATCGTTAACAAATATTAACCAATGTTATAGCGGCTTTCGATGGTGCATTTCCGCCTCCCAAATGGCAATTATTTCATTTTTTTCGACTTTTTTGTGTGGCAAAAGTGGCATAAGATTTGTTGTTTTTACAGCAAATTATGGCAGATTCGCGAAATTTAGTTAATTTTGCCGCTCGAATTGTATAATTAATGTGATGAAGAACCTTGTAATAGTAGAGTCTCCCGCCAAAGCCAAGACGATCGAGAAGTTTTTAGGTCCCGACTATAAGGTGATGTCGAGCTACGGACATATCCGCGACCTGAAGTCGAAGACGTTCAGCATCGACGTCGAGAAGGGCTTCGAACCGATATACGAGATACCTGACGACAAGAAATCCGTCGTGGACGAGCTGCGCCGCGCAGCCGCCGGAGCCGATACCGTGTGGCTGGCTTCCGATGAGGACCGCGAGGGTGAGGCCATAGCCTGGCACCTGGCCGAAGTCCTCGGTCTCGACCCGGCCACAACCAAGCGCATCGTATTCCACGAAATCACTAAGAAAGCCATACTCAACGCGCTGCAGCATCCGCGCACCATCGACCTTAACCGTGTCGACGCTCAGCAGGCACGCCGCGTGCTGGACCGTATCGTAGGCTTTGAGCTGTCGCCGGTGCTCTGGCGCAAGATCAAGCCGGCGCTGTCGGCCGGCCGCGTGCAGTCGGTGGCCGTGAGGCTGATTGTGGAGCGCGAGCAGGAGATCAAGGACTTCGTGGCAGAGCCGTACTTCCGCGTCGTGGGGCAGTTCCGCACCGATGCCGGCGACGAGCTCCGCGCTGACCTGTCGCGCCGCCTGGGCTCGGCCGACGAATCGCGCGAAATGCTCCGGCGGTGCGCCGCCGCCGACTTCCGCGTCGGCGACATCACTACGCGCCCGCTGACCAAGAGTCCCGCCGCGCCCTTCACCACCTCGACTCTGCAGCAGGAGGCCGCGCGCAAGCTCGGCTTCACCGTGGCTCAGACCATGATGGTGGCCCAGCGCCTCTACGAGGGCGGCCACATCACATACATGCGTACCGACTCGCTCAACCTTTCGGAAGAGGCCGTCGGCGCCATAGCCGCCGAAATCAGGAACACCATGGGCGAGCGCTATCTGCACACGCGCCACTATCACACGCAGTCGAAGGGCGCTCAGGAGGCACACGAAGCCATCCGACCGACCGACATCTCCGTCGAGGTTCCGGCCGACGCCAGCGACCGCGAGCGCAAGCTGTACACGCTGATACGCCGCCGCACCATCGCTTCGCAGATGGCCGACGCCGAAATGGAGAAAACGACCGTCGAGATCACGGCACCCGGGCTGCCCGAGCACTTCACCGCCACGGGCGAGGTGATCACCTTCGACGGCTTCCTGCACGTCTACAACGAGGCTGCCGAAAACGACTCGCGCGAGGGCGGTTCGGGGCTGCTCCCCCGCCTGACCACCGGCCAGGCCCTCGCCGTCGAGGGCATCACCGCCACCGAACGCTTCACCCAGCAGCCGCCCCGTTACACCGAGGGGTCACTCGTGAAGAAGATGGAGGAGCTCGGTATCGGGCGTCCCGCGACATACGCGACTACCATATCGACCATCCAGAGCCGCGAATATATCGAGCGCGGCGAGCGCGAGGGCGTCCGCCGCGACTACACCGTGCTCCATGCCGACCCGGCCGGCAACATCACCTCCGAGACACACAGCGAGATGACCGGCGCCGAGAAGGGAAAGCTCATTCCCACCGACATAGGCGTGGTGGTCAACGAATTCCTCACCCGCTACTTCCCCGAGATTCTCGACTATAATTTCACGGCCCGAGTCGAGGAACAGTTCGACGACATCGCCGAGGGCAAGTTGCCATGGAGCGGCGAGATGCGCACCTTCTACGACCGTTTCCACCCGCGCGTCGACGAGGCCATGAACATGCGCCTCGAGCACAAGGTCGGCGAGCGCATTCTGGGCAAGGACGACAAGGGGCGCCCTGTGTCTGTCAAGATCGGCCGCTTCGGTCCGCTCGTGCAGATCGGCGACGCCGACAGCGACGAGAAGCCGCAGTTCGCCTCGCTGCTCAAGGGCCAGTCGATGTCCGACATCACGCTGGAGGAGGCCCTGAAGCTCTTCGAATTCCCGCGTTCGCTGGGCGAGTACGAAGGCAAGGACGTGACCGTGGCCATCGGCCGCTTCGGCCCCTATGTGCGCCACGACGGCAAGTTTGTGTCGATCCCCAAGGATATGGCTCCCGCGGCCGTTACGCTCGACGAAGCCATCGCGCTCATCAACGAGAAGCGCAGCCGCGAGGCACAGCGCGTGGTCAGGACCTTCGATGCCGAGCCCGGGCTGCAGATCCTCAACGGCCGCTACGGAGTCTACATCGCATACAACGATAAGAACTACAAGATACCCAAGACGGTCGAAGACCCCGCCGCGCTGACCCTGGAGGAGGCCATGGAGATCGTCAAGGCTCAGGACGAGAAGCCGGCAAAGCCCCGCGCGCCGCGCCGGGCCGTCCGCAAGAAATAACACGGCAACGACCATGAAGCATCTGACCACCAAGCCCGGAGCCGAGCGCTCGCGCTTCCGCCCCGACTATATACTGACTTTCAATGTGGAGGCCGATCAGGAACGCCTGCTCGACTATCTGCTCGCCACCATGAGCGACCGCAAGCGCACCACCGTCAAGGACTTCCTGAAACACAATCAGGTTATGGTCAACGGCAATGTCACCCGCCGCTGGGATCTGCCCCTGCGCGCCGGTGATACCGTCCGGGTCAACACCTCGCGCGAGTTCCAGCTCTTCCGCAACCCGCGCCTGCACATCATGTACGAGGACGACGACATAATCGTCGTCAACAAGGGCTACGGCCTGCTGTCGGTCGGCACCGACAGCAAGCGCGAGGGTACCGCCTACAGCCTCCTGCGCGAGTATGTCAAGCGCGTCGACCCGCGCCAGAAACTCTTCATCGTCCACCGTCTCGACCAGCAGACATCCGGAGTGATGCTCTTCGCCAAGAGCGCCGAGGCTAAGGAGGCCATGCAGCACAACTGGAACAATATGGTGCTCGAACGCAAGTACGCGGCCATAGTCAAGGGACGCCCCGATCCCGCCGAGGGCACCATCACGAGCTATCTGGCCGAAAACGCCGCCCACGAAGTCTATTCGACCGACAAGCCGTCAGAGGGCAAGCTGGCTGTGACGCGCTACCGCACCGTCCGTACCCGCGGCGGCTACTCGCTGCTTGAGGTGCAGCTCGAGACCGGCCGCAAGAACCAGATACGCGTCCATCTTGCCGAGCAGGGTCTGCCCATCGTGGGCGACCGCCGCTACGGCTCCGACATATCGCCTATTCACCGGCTGGCGCTCCACGCCGAGACCCTCCGCTTCGTGCATCCCGTCACCCGGCGCGACATGTACTTCACCTGTCCGCTTCCGCCCGGCTTCAGCCGCCTCGTTTAAGCCGACCCCACCCTCTCCCCGATCATGCCAGCCGAACGTCTCCTGCAATATCTGTGGCAACACCGCCTGTGCGAGCCATGCGATATGCGTACGGCCGACGGACGGCCCCTCCAGATCATCGATCCGGGGCGGCTCAACACCGACGCCGGCCCCGACTTCTTCAACGCCAAGATCGAGATCGACGGCCGCGTGTGGGCCGGAAATGTCGAGATACACGTCCGTGCGAGCGACTGGCGCCGCCACCGCCACCATCTCGACGCAGCCTACGATTCGGTGATACTGCACGTCGTGGGCGAGAATGACCTGCAGGTGTGCCGCGCCGACGGCAGCCCGATACCGACCTTCGTGATGCCATATACGGCCGACTACCGCGCCCGCTACGACGCGCTGGTGGGCGACCCCTCGCGCCTGCCATGCATGGCCGAGCTGTCCCGCATCGACACGATCTACGTCACCGACTGGGTCACCGCGCTGGGCTACGAGCGCCTGTATGCCAAAAGCGACCGCGTGGGCCGGTACCTCGAGCGGCTCGGGGGCGACTGGCTGTCGGCAGCGTATGTGACCCTGGCGCGCGCCCTGGGCTTCAGCACCAACAGCGACGCCTTCGAGCGCCTGGCCTTCGCCACGCCCCTGCGTGCGATGCTCAAGCACCGCGGCGACATGGCTTCGGTCGAGGGGCTGCTGTTCGGCCAGGCCGGATTCCTCGACGCCGACTGTGCCGACGCCGGCGACCGCGAATATGTCGACGCCCTGCGCCGCGAATATGAATTCATGTGCCGCAAGTACGGCATCGCCTCGCCCGGCACGCTGGGCTGGCGTATGGCCCGCATGCGGCCCCCAAACTTTCCGCACCGCCGCGTGGCTCTGCTGGCTGCGCTGATCAACGGCAGCTTCGAGTTCGGCCGCCAGTTCGCCCACATCCGCACCGAGGACGACGCGCGCCGGCTGCTGCAGACCGAGCTGCAGGGCTATTGGGTGAACCACTATACATTCGGTGGCGCCGCGGCCTGTGCTCCGCGGGCTCTGAGCGCCGACTCGCTGCGCAGCCTGATGATCAACGCCGTCGTACCTCTGCTATACGCCTACGGGCTGCAGTGCGGCTCCGACAGCCACTGTGCGGCCGCCGTGGACCTGCTCGAACGCCTGCAGCCCGAGCACAACTCGGTCGTTGCGGTCTTTACCGACGCGGGAATTGCCTGCGACAACGCATTCGCGTCGCAGGCGCTGATACAGCTGCGGCGCGAATACTGCGAACCGCGCAAATGCCTTTACTGCCGCCTCGGCCACCGCATACTGGCCTCGAAAGCGAGACCGTAGGGTGTGGCTTTACATATTCAGCTTACCATTCGTAGGCGACCGACACGCCGAAGCCGTTGAGCGTGGCCGTGTTGCCGTTCCACGAGTAATTGTTGTTCGATGTGATCAGGCGGTACGACACACCTATGTTCATGGCATGGTCGGGATTGGCAGCCGACACAGGTATGCGCACGCCTAAGGTCGGCTGCAGGAAGAACTGTGCCCCGTGGCCCATGCAGCGGTCGTAGAGTCCCAGATAATTGTCTCCCAGGAACCATGCGGCGCCGACTTTGGCGTCGAGGAAGGCCGACACCCCTTTCGATGGCCCGAAATTGAACCGGAAGTCGGAAAAGAGAGGCAGCATTGCCATCGTCTTGGATGTATGCAGCCCGTAGTAGCCGCCGTCGGGGTGCGCCTGATCGACGTTGCGGGCCATGGCCACGTCAATGCCCATGCCGACGCCCATGTAGAACCACGAGGCGTACTGGAAGCCCTGCGTGGTGTTGATTCCGATGAAATTGGCGCGGTTGGGTCCGACGCCGCCGATGCCGTCGAGCTCGACGAAGCCTTTGTAGGACAGCGATCCCGACAGGGCGGGTGTAATCAGATTGGTGAGCTGGTTGGCGATCTGATAGTATTGGGCGTGAGCGGCGCCGCACGTGAGCGCGACAGCGGCGCCGACGGCGATTGATTTCAGGAGCTTCATAAACAGCAGTTGAAAGGGGTTAGTATCTGTAATATATAACATCCGGCCCGCTGAATAGTTTGGGCGGTTACAGCGGCTTCAGACGTTTTGGACGCGGCGAGTGGCGCGGAGGAAGAAGATGAGGAAGAGAGCGCCGGCCAGGAAGAGGCTGGCCGAGAAGCTCAGTATGATGCCGTAGACGCCCATACCGCCGGCGATACCGAGCAAATACGTGGCCGGAATGCCGACCAGTACGTAGCACACGAAGGCGATCCACAGCATCGGCATCACCCGCGAGGTGCCGCGCAGGGCGTTGGCGAAGGTGATCTGGGTGGCATCGCCGAGCTGATACAGCACCAGCGGGAAAAGCAGTGTGCCGGCCAGGGCGAGGACGGCCGGATCGGTGGTGAAGGCATGCATCATCGCCGGGCCTGCGACGACAAATGTGACCGACGATACCGTCATCATAGCCAGCATGATGTGATATCCGGCCCATGCCATGTGGCGCATGCCCCCGGTGTCGCCGGTGCCGGCGGCGTTGGCAACCTTGATGGTGATGGCCGAGCCGATGCTGTAGTAGATGCAGAATCCGAGTGTGCCGATGATGACGATGATCTGGAAGGCGGCCAGAGGCACGGCGCCCAGCCAGCCCGTCATGACGGCGGCCGCCGTGAAGGAGCCGCTTTCGAAGCCCATCTGGAGCGCCACGGGCATACTCGTGCGCCACAGCAGGCGGTTGTCGCCCCGGCGCGCCGGGCGGTGCAGAAAGCCTTCGCGGTAGGGCGCGTAGCGGCGCGCGCGAAGCATGACGGCTATCAGTACCGCCATGCAGCCGATGCGGGCGGCCAGCGTGGCCAGTCCGGCACCGAACAGGCCGAGTTCCGGGGCGCCGAAGTTGCCGTAGATCAGGAGGTAATTGCCGCCGATGTTGAAGACGTTGGCCCCGAGGATGAGCCACATCGGCAGGCTGGTGTTGTTGATGGCGTAGCTCCACTGGGCCAGTACGTTGAATACGGCCACCGGTATAAGGCCGGCCAGATAGAGCAGATAGTAGGGCTTGATGATCGGCATCAGCTCGGCCGGCTGCCCCATACGGTCGAGGTTGAAGTAGACGATACCCATGGCAGCGGTGACGGCAGCCGCGAACGCTATGTTGATCTTCACCGCCTGGCGTGTCAGCGCGCCGGTTTCGGCCAGCCGTCCGTTGCCGAAGAGGGCGCCGGCCAGCGGCGTAAGGCCGTAGGTGAACCCGAGCAGCAGAAAGATGGCCGTGTTGAACATGTTGTTCACGAACGAGGCCGAGGCCAGCGCCTCGGTCGAGTAGCGGCCGACCATGATGTTGTCGGCGAACCCGACGACGATGTTGCCGAGCTGCCCGACCAAAATAGGCAGCCCGAGCACTGCGAGCTGCCTATATGCGTTGCCGTATCTGTGCGTTGCCGTCAATCTGCAGTCTGTGGTTTAGTCGCGCGAATTGCCGAAGAAACGCAGCAGGTAGAGGAAGAGGTTGATGAAGTCGAGATACAGCGAGAGGGCTCCGAGCGTGGCCAGGCGGCCGATCTGCGAAGCGGGCATCACGGCGGCCATGTTCTTGATCTGCTGGGTGTCCCAGGCCGTCAGGCCGGTGAAGATGATCACGCCGGCGATGCTGATGATCCAGTCGAGGGTGCTGCTCCGGGTAAAGATGTTGACCAGCGAGGCGATGATAAGGCCCAGCAGAGCCATGAACAGGATGTTGCCGATCTTGCTCAGATCCTGGCCGGTGGTGTAGCCGAAAACGCTCATGGCACCGAATGTGCCGGCGGTGATGAAGAATGTCTTGGCTATCGAGGCATGGGTATAGACCATGAAAATCGGCGCCAGCCACAGTGCGTTGACCACGGCGAAGAGATAGAACAGGCCGGTGGCCGTGGGCGACGACAGCTTGTTGATGCCGGCCGACACGCCTATGACTATGCCGATCGAGGCGATGGCCATGATCCACATGAATGCGCGGTGGGCGATGATGAATTGCTGGAAGGCATCGGAGGTGCCGCAGACATATGCCACGACGCCTGTCACGATCAGGGCCAGCGTCATCTTCATGTACACTTTTTTCATCGCCGAGGCAACCATGCCCTGCACGGTGCCGGCTGAATTCTGTGCGGGATAGTTTGAATACTGATCCATAGTTGTTGCTTATTTGGTTTTTGAGTTAGAGATTTCGTATGTAGATTACATGCGTTCGGGGACGCGGATGCCCAGCAGCGACATGGCGGCGGCCACGGTGCGGGCGGTCACGGCCGTCAGCTCCAGGCGGAGCGACAGCAGCGCGGGGTCGGTCTCGCGCAGGATCGGGCAGTCGTGGTAGAACTGGTTGTACTCCTTCACCAGGTCGTAGGCGTAGTTGGCGATCAGCGCGGGCGAGTAGCTGCGGCCGGCCTCGGCCACGGTCGAGGGGAAGTCGGCCAGGCGCTGGATCAGCGCGATCTCGCGCTCGCAGGGCACGGCCGACGAGTAGTCGCCCACGGTGTGTCCGACTTCGGCGCCCTTGCGCAGAACCGATTTCATGCGGGCGTAGGCGTACTGGATGAAGGGGCCGGTGTTGCCGTTGAAGTCGATCGACTCGGCGGGGTTGAACATCATGTTCTTGCGCGGGTCGACCTTGAGCAGGAAGTACTTAAGGGCGCCTAAGCCGACGATTTCGGCCACTTCGTCCTTCTCGGCGTCGTCGAGGCCCTGGATCTTGCCCATCTCGTCGCTGACGCGGCGTGCCTCGGCCACCATGTCGGCCATCAGGTCGTCGGCGTCGACGACGGTGCCCTCGCGGCTCTTCATCTTGCCCGACGGGAGCTCGACCATACCGTAGCTGAAGTGTACGAGGTCCTTGCCCCACTTGAAGCCGAGGCGGTCGAGCAGCAGCGACAGCACCTGGAAGTGGTAGTTCTGCTCGTTGCCCAC
>ERZ1673743.434-NODE-434-length-64573-cov-12.704036_pt1 | contig 64573 bp, 65 predicted proteins | sample MGYA00580197_ERZ1673743 | MGnify/ENA primary metagenome ERZ1673743 (study PRJEB41218, sample SAMN15661795) | gut metagenome | host: Homo sapiens | place: Canada: London | collected 2015-08-20/2019-03-30 | study: EMG produced TPA metagenomics assembly of...
TAAGCTACGGAATTTTATTACTAAAATCCTCCCTACATTCAGCAAGCTGACCGGCTCCGTCGGCAGCTCCTACAATGGGGCTATTCCGGGTTGCCGCATCCAAAAGGAAGTCGGCGATGTCAAGTTTGGAGGCTCAACGTTTAGACATTATCGTATCGAATTTTGGTTGGGTGAGGTGTCGTATATATATATAGGTCCGCTTCATCCAACTAACTTTTTCAATAGTAAAAATCCTGAAGGTAGCGGTACGGATTGCCCTTCTTCTTGCCCTTGTCCACCTGCTCGATCATCCGTTTGTTCTTCAGAAAAGTTATCAGAATCTTGAGTTTGTAGTCGCCGAGTTCGATGTCTTCGTCAGTATATGCGTCGCGGAGTGCGTCCATCAGTTCTCCATGCCGGAGCAAAGTATCGGGATTTGGAAACGCCGAATCAAGAGCACTGCGGTGAGTGTCCTCGGATATGTCGTGATACGGATCCCACGCCTCGTTACCTTTGGCTTCGGGTGTCGGCACATAGTCCGTGATGAGTTCCGGCAAAGCCTCGTCGTTAATCCTGAAGGCAAAAGAAGGGAAAGAGACATCACGGATATAGACTGCCTCGACGGTACTTATCGCATCATCGTTCTTGTCTTTCTCAACACGAAGCACGGTCTCGGATTTGTTGTTGATTTCGGTTCCGATGTGTCCGCGTGCGTTCTCGTCTCCCTTGTTTTGGTGTATGACGGTATGGATATGGAGATTGAATTCTTCCGTCCACTTCATCAGATAGTTGACTATAAGGGTCGCTTCACGCGGATTGTTGATGTCAAGCATCAGGTCGCGGATGCCGTCGATGACTACCAGTCCGACAGCCCGGGTATTGCGTATCTTATAGTCAATCATCCCGATGCGGTCTTCGACAGAATATTTGCGCAGAGCGAAATACTTTATCCTCTCGTTGATTTCCTGATTGCTTCTGCGGGTAAGACGGGCGATACGCTTGAACACACGGAAAGCATGATAGGTGCTCTGCTCGGTGTCGAAGTAGAGGATACCGTTCTGGTTCGGAGGCATGTTCCCGCGATAGTTGAGGATTGTGGAATTGGTCATCGCAGCTGCCGTCATCGCCGACACGTTGAAGGTTTTCTTGCCCTTGGGCTTTCCGATTGAGGCACTGAAATTGCCGAAGGTACAAGCAGGAGAATCGCCAATATAAATAGCAACCGGCGGCGGTGGTACCTCCTTGTCGATGTCGAGCTGTGCCTCATTGCATAGCCTTTCGTAACGCACAGCCGCTGCATTAGGTGTCTGTAGTCCGGCTCCTCCCTCTACTTCGGCGATGAAACCGCCGAGCGGGTCATTCATCGTTTCCATCTGCGAGCCTCCTTCTTCTGCCCTGCGAGTGAGAGGGCGAGTTCTACATCCACCACTATCTTGCGTCCTATCTGACGGATTGCGGCATTGATTCTGCCGCTCTTCTTGATGCGTGAGGCCGTGGGGCGACTGCATCCGAAAATCTCGGCGATACCGTCAATGCCATAGACATATTTCTTCTCAGAGTTTGACTGAGGCGTTGTGTCCTGATTCTTCGCCTCATCATTCTGAGAGGCAGTTTTGGAGAGGAACATGAATTCCTCGCCGGTCATTTGCCACAAGGGCTTCTGTAAAAGATCTGAAATATTCATTGAGATGAGAAGTGTTGTGGCTTCCGGTACCTGAAGCCGGGTTATTATTTTGTCGACGCTGCAAAAGTAGCGTGCAACTTCCTCATTCAAAGAATATCTATCTTCAACGCCCCAATCTTTTAAGAGAGATTGTTAAAATCAGAAAATCGGGACCTAAAAATGGCACTCGTCTGTGCCGAAAGATGCCGTCACGGCTGACCACTTGCAATCTCAAAGAGAAGGTCAATGTAAAAAGGGTTACCGTTTTTGGGGAATCCTTATCGTCAAGAACCTTCATTAGGCTCTACGATAATTCACAATATTATCTTCCCTTCCTTTGATTCTCTATGATAACGACACTACTGTATGGGACTTGGATTGCGCCCCAATTTGTATGTGTTTTTGTATGTGTAAAAGTTAAATCCGCCGTAAGTTATTGACTTACAGCGGATTTAACTTTGTTGTTGGCGGAGAGAGAGGCTCTACAAATTGAATTCTTTAAAATTTAGTATGATTAAAAATTGTACTATTAATCTCTATTAATTAAAGCCTTTAGCATAATTGAATTTATTTAAATAAATTTGGAATAATCAAATAGTGTGTCTAAATTTGTATCTAAATTTTTAGTCACACAAAATAATGGCAGTCAATTTTTACCTCAAGAAGCAGATCGACAAGAATGGCGAACGCCCCGTACTTGTCAGCATCAACGTTAGAGGAACCAGGTTCCTCACGACAACGAATTATAAAATTTCTCCGAGCAAATGGGACGCGGATAGGCAGCAGGTGCGCAGAGGCGCGACCAATGCATCCGGCATACTTTGGTCGACAATCAATTCCGGTATAGTAAAAATTGCAGAGCATTTCATAGATTACGAAAACAAATGCATGCTCAGTAACATCCGCCCGGATTCAGCGACTCTGAAGGCCGAGTATGATCGAATGTTTCGAGCCAAGCCTGCATCCAAGACAGCGGATGACCAGAATCAAGACCCTACCCCAGGCTTTTGGGACTACTACGAGCTTTTCATCCGGGAGCGGTCCGAGGTAAGCCAGTGGACCAAGGCGACACATCAGAAATTCGACGCGCTCAAAGCACACATCGTCGGTTGGCGCCCAGATGTGTCATTCGACGACTTTACCTCCGATGGGTTCGTAGATTTCATTGCCCATATGCGCGACGACGAGGACCTGAAGAATACGACAATCGGCAAGCAGATGGGATTCCTGAAATGGTTTCTTCGCTGGGCGACGGCCAAAGGCTACAACACAAACACGGCCTTTCAGACATTCACGCCCAAGCTGAGGACGGCCCAGAATCAGGTCGTATTCCTCGAGTGGGACGAACTGATGAAAGTTTTCAATTACACGATCCCGGAAAACGGCACCAAGGTAAGACTTCGGACAACCGATGGAAAGAGCTACACGAAGGTCGTTCACGATGCTTCGGCACTCGCCAAGACCCGCGATGTATTCTGCTTCTGCTGCTTCACCTCGCTGCGATATTCCGACGCCGCCAATCTCAAACGCGCCAACATCTCCGACGGCGCCATCACCATCACAACCATCAAGACGGCCGACACCCTCACCATCGAGCTCAACAAGTATGCCATGGACGTTCTTAAGCGCTACGAGGGCATAGACCTCGGCGACTACGCCCTACCCCATATCACCAACCAGCGGATGAATATCTACCTCAAGGACCTTTGCGAGCTGTGCGAGATCAACCGCCCGATCACACGCACCTACTACCGCGGCTCTGAGCGCATCGACGAGACGCAGCCCAAGTACGAGCTGATCGGCACACACACCGGCCGACGGACTTTCATCTGCAACGCCCTCATGCTCGGTATTCCGGCCGAGATCGTGATGAAGTGGACCGGCCATGCCGACTACAAATCGATGAAGCCCTACATTGACGTCGCCGACAAAGCCAAGGCCAATGCCATGTCAAAGTTCAACGACCTATGAGCGCTTCGCCGGCAGATGTTCGCCAAGGTCACCGCGACAATACCGCCATTTTGCCCGCTGCCGTTCGTTTAGACAGCGATTATGGCAAAAGTTAATAACTTTATCATTTCGGCCGCGAATCGCCGCAAGAGTGGCCTTAAAATCGATTTTCTATTTTCGACCGCAAGAGTTACAACTTAAAGCACCGTAAGGGGAATTTTTTCGTAGCTTTGCCGCCAGTCACCAAAACCGCCCTCTATGAAAAATTTCTTCAAGAAGCTTGCTGTCCGGCTCCGCCGCCGGCGCAATCGGCGCCTGTATTTCAAACTCTTCATGCTTTACGTGAATAAGACATCCGGCTGGGAATTTGCTGCGGAAGAAGCTAATGGAGCTTTCGAATGGCTTACTGATGAAAAATGGGGAGATCAATTCTGACTCAGTGGTGTTTAGGCTTATTTGCTTCCATCAATTCTTGTGTCGACTTGATTCGTTCCGCCGGATACACCACCGGCACCGAGAATGTCAGGCGTGAGCAGTTTTCGGCCTTTGCCGTCATAGCCGTACCGAGCTTTGCTCCCATGACCGAGATGTCGGCCTTTGTTCCTCCTTCGATGCCGGATGTTTCGGCCACCGTGACAGCCACATCGAAGTTGATCCGTTCGACTCTGCACGGTTTCCCGTTGACCATGACAGCGCCCGGTTCATCGTTCGATTTGTTGAGCGTCGGATTTACTACCGCTCCGTTTGCCAATTCTCCCTGTAGCTCGCCGATAGCGTCAGTGATATCTGCGATCGCTTCTTTTACGAATTCCTTAAGTTCCATGATATTTTAATTCATCCATTATGTTCTGCTTAAACTTCAGCTTGAAACGCACCCGCGGCAACATTGGCTACAATATCATCCGCCGTGGTCTGCTCGGCTTCCTGCCTCGCGTCATGCTGCTGGATCTCAACATCGGCAAGCCGGTTCAACATACCTTGGGTGACGCCTACCGCGTCCTCCGAATTTACGTTTTCGGCTACGATGCCGAAAACTGCTACCGTCAGAGCGTCTACACCAGGTCGATCGGAATATTTAGCCGCTCCTTGATCGCTCTTGCCTCGCTGTGCATATCCTGCATATACCGGTAGCAGGTGCCCGCATCGGCAATCAGTGTGTAGCTGGGCCCATCGACTTTTACCCGGACATCATGTGTGCATCCGCAGTAGTCGCAAATGCTTCTGTTTCTCTCGCGCACCATTGCCTTGATCTGCCGCGAAAATTCTTTTAAATCATTATCTTCAAACATAATAGAACAAATTTATCTTTCTGTTTATGCCTTGGTAAAAAATCGGAATTTCCGATTAATCTTTCTTCCCTGCCTGCAGTCGTTTCAGATCTCTGTCCAGTTCCCTGATGCTTTCGAGCTGCGCTGCTTGTTTCCGTTCCTCCACAAACATGGCATATTCCTTTTCAGCTTTCTCCACTGCAAGTTCATGCTTGATTTTACCGGCGGTCTCCAGGATGTTGTGTCCGTTCATGGCCAGCAGCATGTCAAGTTTCTCGACCCAGTCTTTCATGTACATCACGCGATGATTGAGCGCCTGAGTCTCCGCAAAGGCAAGATATTGTTCGACGATCAGCTTAAGATTCTGCAGTTCGGTCTCGTCGAGATAATTCTTGCCGGTCGCAATATCGCATTTCCGCACCTTACCCGGCTTCGATGTCGACCTCAGCCCCATGTTCGGCAGGCAATGATTCGCCCGGTAATAGATCAACTGCGCCGCCGTCTGTCCGCTCACAGCCCACAGCAGCTTGTTCTGGACTTTCTTGAAGAAGTCGAGCGTTATCTGTGCGTCCGGGTTATAATCGATACTAAGCCTGTATATATCTTTCACCTGCTGATAAAACACTTTCTCTTCCACCCTGATGGCGCGTATGCGCTCGAGCAGCTCTTTGAAATAATTCATTGAACTGCCGCTCTTGAACCGCTCGTCGTTGAGCGCGAATCCCTTGACGATGTATTCACGGAGCCTTTGTGTAGCCCATATGCGGAACTGCGTGCCCTGCTGTGACTTTACCCGGTAACCTACCGAGATGATGACGTCGAGGCTGTAATAATACACTTCATGTGTCTGTGTCTTATTTTCTATGGCGCCATGCGGAGTGGTAATTGCATTTTTTGCAACTACCACTTCTTCTTTAAGTTCACCTTCTTCAAATATGTTTTTAATATGTCTGGAGATTACCGATTTATCGCGCTGAAACAGGACAGCCATCTGTTCCTGCGTCAGCCACACGGTCTCGTCGGCGAAGAGCACATCCACCTTTACGACCCCGTCCTCCGACTTGTATATGATTATTTCGTCATTCATATTTCCAAGAAATTGCTTAACTTTGTCCTTGCGGCATCGCTTGCCTGTGAAAATATAATTAAAAAGTACTGTTTCATATGTCAAATCTCATGTCAGACGAAGTAAGATTACTTCTGTTGATTATTGCCATTCTTTTGGTCGTTGCCGTGACATTTCTTGGTGCGCTCCTCTACTGCGTTTGCTCTATCATGCAGACATTGTGACGCGCTTCAATTTCACTTATCTTTCAATTCCTCGTATTTCTCATCACTTACACATTCTCCACAAATGCATAGCATAATTTGTTATCAACGATTTTTGTAACAAATCTTACATGGTCTCCGCGAGGTCTCACTGCGACGGACTTTCTGAATTCTTCCCGAACATCTTTTTAGCCCTCTGCAAGATTCAGTTCTATGATATACCTTTGCATTCGCCCCGGTGCAGATATATACATATTCGTCGGCGCTTGACACATTCGCTGCATTTGCATTCGCGCAAGATGAAAGTATGATGTAATTAACTGCAGAGAACAGGGCAAACACAACAAGAATAATGCGTACCCTCAATTTTTTATTTTTCATAATCGAATTACTTAAATATTCTTTTAATTAATCATTTTAAGGTTAATGGAATACATGCCGATGAGCTCTTCTAAACCCTTGGCTTGCGGCCTCCGCGACATCCCAGGCATAGAACTCTCCTTCCAACTTGATCTCAGCCCGGTCATATAGCTGATCAAAGGGCAGGTGATATATCTTTTCTCCGTGGTTGACGTTGCATTTTATTCTGGGAAAATCAACAAATGGCACACGTTCTATCTCTATTTTAAGCTTTTGCGCAATGGCCGTGGCTTTATCTGATATGACGCTGTGCGGCGGGATCATCAGCACCGGTATGATTAATTGATTTGCGCACTTGTGACAGCTTTCGTATTCGACTGTGGTTCCGAACAACTGAAAGACTACATTTTCGTGTATAGTCTTTTCTTTCGACCAATTCTTACACTGGATAATTCTTATTTCACTTCCGAATAAGCCGCCTATGTTCCGCGTCGCTATCAAGTCCCGCCCCATATCTTCAAGCCTCATCTTGATGCCGTTTAGCTCGACTTTATAGCCACGCTTTATCATCTGCATGGCGCAGCTCATCTCATAGTCGCGTCCGATTTGCCATTTGCTCTTTGATGAAGCCAGGTAGCGATTAAGGGCCAACTGGCTCTTTTCATCTTCGGTCAGATTTCTGTATTCAGCGTCAGATAGATAATCTTTACGCTTATCTCGCTGTTCGGCCAATTCGTCATACGACATATGCTCACCGACGGCTAAAAGATCTTCATCGGAATCGACATACTCGGCAATCTCCGGGAATGCTTTAAGAATATACTCGTATTTATATTCTACCTCTTTGGACTTCAGTAATATTTTTTTTGACTCTGCTCTAAGCGCTCTAACTTCTTGAGCCGCTTTTAATGCCGGATTACGCTTGTACGTTAGTCTTGATGCTGTCTCTGAAAATATAACGAGCGCCATTTCGCTGGCAAGTTTCGAAGCTTCTTTGAAAGGAGTTGTTGAATATATTAACGTTTTGATTTCATTTTCCTTCTGCAATAAATAGTCTTCTTTTCTATGGCAATGCTTCTCGAATTCCTTTATATCTTTATCTAACGCTTCTTCTGCATCTTTCAACTTATGGAATAATTCTTTTGAATAATCATCAAGCAATCCATAAAGAATAAAGAAGAATGAAAGAACTTGGCAAAGAGAAAATCCGACAATTAGTGTGGCGGTTTGGTCTATATAGAAAATACGCTCTAAATAAAAACTGACGCCATAAATAACAAGGGGTGGGATGACTAAAAAAAGCCACCAAAAGCTTCTGAAAAATGCTTCGCCAATCAATTTTAGGTATTCTCGATGTGTCACGGTCGCCGCCGGAATCGATTTATAGACAGAGGGAATTTACCACCCGTAGTTAGTCAGCGTCTTCACAACCTTCCACACCTGCGTGATCAGCGCCTTCGGCAGCGGCTCGTCGGGCACCTCCGGATTGAACGATTTGCACACCACATAGCCGTCCGGATCCTCGCCATGGCGCGTCACCATCTTGGTGATGCGGCGCCCGTCGCGCAGGCACAGCACGTATACGTTATTGTAGCCGAAGTACTCGCGCCAGTCCTCGACCTTACGCAGCAACAGCAGCGACCCCGATGGGATCGCCGGCGACATCGAATCCCCCGACTGATAGATCGCCACATCGCCTTCGCGCGCCTGGTCAAACGGGATCAGCCGCTCGACATACTGCTCCGACTCGTCAAGCGAATTCGGCGAGTGGATGCCGCCCACGCTGTTGATGTGGATCAGCGGCACGTAGGTCACTCGGCCCGCGGCAATCGCCTTGTCGAGTTGCTCGCGTTCTTCCTCGGTCAAATCTTCAACCTCATTCCTGAATTCCTTTCGGATCATCTCACCCTCGCCTGTCAGAAGCCACTCGGTATTAATCCCTGGAAAAGCAAAAGTAATTTTTGTAATAGCTTCCTTGCTTAGGCGCTCTCGTTTTAGCCAATTATTCAAGGCTTGTGGTGTAATCCCAATTCTTCGTGCAAAATTAGCATTATTGCCTGAACAATAGAGCTGAATTAGCTTTGATAATTTTTCCTTGTCATTCATAAACATATTGTTTATCTTTGCATCGTCGTTACACCGGACGGCGATATGTTGGATTAATCTGCGGTGTCAGAATCTATTTTTTTATTATGGGTAACACCGACGCTTCAGCTCTTCAACTAATTCGAGAATATGGTAATCTGATTGATTCTGCGTTAGAGAATACTCCTCAAGTGCCATCTTGCACACGCAATCAAAATGCTGAGGTTCAAACTGGCTTAGATTGCGATAAAAATCTTCTTGAAGTCTTAATAATTGGGGCAAGCTGCCTTTTAGTGCCTGATATGACATTCCGCGAATCAAGTCGGTTGATTCATCAATTTGATTAATACGTCTGAAGGCTTCGATCACTATTTTTTCGCTCTTTTTATTAATTACCAGCAAAAGCAAGTGTCCCAGAAATGCGGTGTTAAGCCTCGCTGAACGCTTCTCATCTTCTATTCTGCTATTTACAAGTCGAATTTGTTTATCAAGTTCGGCCATCAATTCTTTTTCCCTTTTCTCGAGCGCCTCTCTCGTTTTGTTGAAATCGATTATACTGTATATCTGCCAGCCGATCAAAGCCGTGCATAAGACGGCCAATGTCCCTATCAAGATTCCTGAATATGCAAAATCGGTTTGAGCGTCAATAAAGTATGTCCTGCAAAATGCAATCAGGCTGATAATTGACAGGATTAGCAGCCAAGTCAAAATGAATATCTTGAAAGCTTTGCTCATAGGCCAAAGGTTAATTAGTGTTAACAATAAACATAATGTTTATGAAATATTTGGTTTGAATAAACAAAGCGTTTAACTTTGCATCGTGATTCTAAATCATCCGCAAATATACAAAAAATATATTGAATAATAACGAAAATAATGACACTGAGAGAACGATACGAAGAAGTTAAGAATTTGCCCCGACCCAGCGTGGCTATGGTTCGTGAACTTTGCGAGGTTACGAAAAAGACCGAGGCTGCCGTCCGTCGCTGGATCAACGGCGAAGTATTGCCTGATGCACTTACTCAAGAAGTCCTCGCACGGCACTTCAAAACTTCTCCGTCCGAACTTTTCCCCAATAAATGACCCCTCCACCATGGCAACCTACACTTCATCCCGCACCGCTGCTGTCAAGCCTTCAGCCAAGCCGGCCGCCCTGCAACCCGCATCCGCCGGCCCGTTCTACCTCATCTCCGACGCACAGCTCCATCAGTTCGCCGCCGACATCGTCCGGCAGACCATCGAAGCCGTCGGCGCCGAGAAAGACCAGCAGCCCGAATACCGCTACGGCATCCGTGCCATCTGCGACCTCTTCGGCGTCAGCACCGTCACTGCCCACATCTACAAGAACTCCTTCCTGGCGCCAGCCGTCGACCAGCGCGGCCGCAAGATCCGCGTCGACGTCAACCTCGCTCAGAAGCTATTCGCCCAGCATAAATCACAAGACTAACCCCCCATGCACCATCATGAAACTCTATTTCCTGCGACACGCCGACTTCCTCCCCGAAGAACTCAACGAAAGGGCATACGAAACCCTGCGCTACCCCTCGGCAGAGATAGCCCGCGAGCAGCTCGCCAAGGCCGGCAACCTGTTCACATCGTTCGACGATGCCTCCGTGACATCAACCCTCGTTCGCGGTCTTCTCGAAAACCTGAGCCTTATAGCCCGAGCTCGTCGATAATGTAAAAATCAAACACCTAAGCATCATGAAACGAACCATCCTCACCCTCGCGATCCTCGCCGCCGCACTCACCGGCTGCCGTTCATCGCAGTCAGCCACGGCCGACGCCCGCGCCGACATCTCCTGGGCCGCATTCTGCGCCGCCCGCGGCTACGATCCCGCCGTCTCGACCTACGACGTCGTCAACGAATACCTCGACACCTGGTGCGGATCCGCCGCCGAAGAGCGCGCCCTCATCGCCGCCGGTGCCAAACCCTATTAATCCCGCAAAAGCCATGACAGAATTCGATCTCCAGCTCATCGCACAGGCCGAGGCCCTCTCCATCTGGAACTACCGCCTCGTCGACGACCTCATACCCCGCGCACAGACAGCCGAAGCCCGCGAGCGCCTCCGCCGCATCCGCTGGGAACTCTACGACGCCGTCCTCGAAACCATCTGACCAACCCCTAAACCCACCACAGCAATGACACGCACCGTCTCAATACTCCGCATCGCCGCCCTCCTCGCCCTGGCCGTTGCTGCCGTCGCAGGCATCCTCTCACTCCCCGCCGACACCTCCGCCACCTGGCTCCCCGACCTCCTCATCGGCAAAGCCCTCGGCATCGCCGCCGCCCTGGCCTACCACCGCCTCTATCGCCGCTGGGCCGTCGCCGATCCCTGGCTCGCTGCCTACCACGCCTGGCAGGGCAGCGGCATCCGCGGTCAGCTCTGACCCCTCCAGGGCGGCAAGCCCTCAGCCTCCGTCGGCAGGAGGCCGGCAAGTCCACAGCCGCAGGCAGCAGGTTCGAATCCTGCCCCGCCCACCAATAAAAACGCTCGTCAGTGAGTGGCCCGACCCCGCAAGGCATGCATGCCTCAACCAATCCATAGCGGGAAGGTAGCTAATCGGGAGATGAACGCCCCGACGCGACACACACACGAACGGACACTGACCGGCGCCAGTAGCAAGTATGACTTTTAATGCAGCGTTAAGTCGCTGCCCTACATATTGCCCCCCCCCCGACAGCAGTAGCTTAATCGGTAGAGCACGGCCTAAGAAGCCCAGGTGAGTGGTTCGACCCCCTCCTGCTGTCCACCTTAAATCATCGGATTTATAGCTTGGTTTACTTTTTTCATGTTTATAAAGGTTTATGCTGACGCGGCCACGCTGCGAAGCGTCCCGCCGCGGTCATTTCTTATGGAATGATTTGTTTTAAGTTGTTTAATTAACACACCTCGCAGACAGAGGTCTGCGGCGCTGATATGTGATTTTTTAATGTTAAACATTTGCTTTCACCCCGGCCGTCTGCGAAGATCGCCGGGCTTTTACTCGTTCACGATATGTCCCCGCACGCTTCCCCTTGGATCAGCGCACCTGGCGGGGGCTTCGAAATATTCCGATAGGCACATTTACCTTTGTATCGTTACAGTTGATTATGGTTACCAAAAGTTTATCATAGGATTTTCAATGTTCGGCCGTCCCCGCTGCGAAGCGCGGGCGGCTCTTTTTCCCGGGCGCCCGAAATCCCAGGTCGGGCCGGAATGGAGTGAGACCGACGAAGTCGCTCTGCTTTGCAGAGAACGCGTCCCCGCCTTCACATCCGAAAGCCATGCATTGCGCATTGCGCATTACGCATTGCGCATTATGCATCGCCTCCGGCGCGGGTCCGACTCCCGCAGCGCCCACCAAGTCAGGATTCATCCCCTGTTCATGTTTAGGTGCGCCGGCTCCACCCGTTGGAGCCGGTTTTCGCCTGAACGCTTTACAACCCGTTTTTAACCCGTTTTCTACTCGTTTTAACCCGTTTTTTAACTCTTTTTCAATCAACCCTATTCACCAACCCTCCAAAAAACACCCTCAACATGAGCAACGTCAAAACAATCGAGGTCAACGTTTCCGACCTCCGTTCACCCGAAGCCGTCGGGCAGCTCGGCCAGGCAATCCTCTCGGCAATCGCCGAACGCATCCAGGCCAAGCGCCGACTCATCGACACCCTGCGGCAGGCAACCGCCGAATCCCCCGAATCCTCAACCCCCGAAAACGAATCCCCAGACTCCCCCGAAAACGAATCCCCAACTCCCGAAAACGAATCCTCAACCCCCGAAAACTCCTGATCATGTGTAATGCCAATTCACCTCAGGCCCCGCTCCAGAATGCCACCGCCCAGCAACCGGAGCAGAGCCCCGCTCTCGACAGCGAAGTAAAGAAAGCCGAAATCCAGCTCCGCGTGGCCGAACTGCAGTCAACCGCCGAATACAACCGCTCCCCCGCCGGCCTCATGCAGCGCCAGTTCGAGACCTACCAGCGGCTGGCCAAGCCGCTGTCGGAGTCCAACTTCGTTCCGGCCGCCTACAAGGGCAATCTCGGCGACTGCGTCATCGCCGTCGAGATTGCCTGCCGCCTCAACGTCTTCCCGCTCACCGTCATGCAGAACCTTTGCGTCGTCAAGGGCAATCCCACCTGGAAGTCCAAATTCCTCATCGCCTGCGTCAACACCTGTGGCCGCTACACCACTCTCGACTACGAGTTCTCAATCGACGGCAAGGTCGGCGACATCCAGTACAAGACCTGGAAGAAGGACCACACAGGCAAGAACACCGAAGTCCTCGTGCCGTTCGAGCATCCCAAGATCGACAACCTCGTCTGTGTCGCAGTCGCCACCGAAAAAGCCACCGGCAAGCGCCTCGTTTCGCCGCCCGTGTCAATCCGCATGGTCGTCGGCGAAGGCTGGTACACCAAGGACGGATCCAAATGGCCCACCATGACCGAGCTTATGCTCCGCTACCGCGCAGCCTCCTACTGGGTCTCGACCTTTGCGCCCGAAATGGCTATGGGCTTCCGCACCGTCGAGGAACAGGAGGACATCGAGGACGTCAGCTACGAAGACGTAGCCGCACCGGCCAAACCCGCGCCGCGGCCCAGGCCGACAACTGCCTCTGTCGAGAAAGCTAAGGACCGTCTGCGCGAGCGCGAATCTGCCGCAAAGCAGCCTGCCCCCGCCGCTGATCAGACTTCTTTCGATATGCCATGAACCCACCCGTAAACAAGTATTCGCTGCTCGGCACCGAAGCTCTCGACGAACACTTCTCCAACTTCCTGATAGACTTCTGGTCTTATTCCTCCATTGCCACTTTCGCCCGCAACGAGAAGGAATTTGAGCGTCGCTACATATATCGCGAGCCGTCGCGCCGTTCGGCCACTACGGTCGCCGGTACTGCCTATCACGCCGCCCTGCAGCTATACTTCGAGACCCTCCGCGACTCAGGCGCGGAGGTCTCTATCGCCGATATGCAGCAGGCTGCTTTCCGCTCCATCGACGAGATGAAAGCCAACCAATGGAAGCTCGGCAAGAAAACTCCTACCGTCGAAAAGTGCGTCGAAGCCGCCACCAAGACGGCTGCGGCTCTGATATCCAATTTCTACAAAGAGCGCACCGTCTACATCTCCGACATAGCCCGCATCCTCGACGTCGAAGTCCGCACCGACTGCTGGCTCGTCGTCAACGGCGCCGACATCCCCCTGCCCTGCCGCGGCCAGCTCGACCTTGTTGTGGAGCTAACCGACGGACGCCGTGTCATCATCGACCACAAATCCAAGTCGGCCTATACCGACGACGACGAGCTCGGCTTCACAGGCGCCAAGCAGGCCATCGTCTACGTCCTGTCCTGGGAATATCTGCATCCCGATCTTCCTGTCGACGAAGTTTGGTACGTCGAAAACAAGTACAGCGCCAACAAGGACGCTTCGCCCCAGCTCAAAAAGATGGCCATCAGCCTCGACGCCGACACCCGCCGCCTCTACGAAGCCATCCTTTACGAACCCCTGCGCCGCGTCATGCAGGCAACAAGCGACCCCGATTATCTCTACACCATCAACGACGCCGATCCAATGGCTGACCGCGCCGAGCTCTACGACTTCTGGGCCCGCACGATCATTGCCGATGTCGACGATTTCAACATCCCCGATAGCAAGAAACCTCTAATCGCACGCCGCCAGAAGAAGATACGCGACGCCTCCGTCACTCCAGTATCTCCCAAAGTTATTACATCTTTCCGCCAAAAGGCGGCTTCATTTATTTCTTTCGAACTCCGCGACGATATGACACCTCAAGAAAAAATCGAACATACCCTGCGCTCGTTCGGGATCATGGCCCGCGTGGCCTACGTCCTCGGCTCTTTCTCTTCAATCTCATATCTGCTTGAGATCGGAGCCGGCGTGAAAATCGCTAATATCGCATCCCACGCCCTCGACATCGCCAACGCCATCGATGTCCCGTCAGTGCGCGTCCTCCCCACACTCACCATGTACGAAGGCCATTCTTATCTCTGTGTCGAAGCGCCCCACCGCTCCGGCGAAACACTGCTCTGGGATCCCAAATACCTTCAGGGCTCACGCATCCCCCTCGGTGTCGACAACTTCGGCCGGCCCGTCGTGTGGGACATCAACAATCAGTCCACGCCCCACATGCTCATTTGCGGCGCCACCGGCTCGGGCAAATCAGTCTGCATCCGCAGCACCATCGCCTACGCGCAGCTCGCAGGCGTCAGCCGCGTGATCGTCATGGATCCCAAGTATGAATTCATCGGCCGTCTGCCCGGTTGCGAAGTCATCTCCGACATCTCCGACATCGAACGCCGCATGAAGGAACTCGTCGACGAAATGCAGCAGCGCGCACGCACCGGCAACTGCGGCAAGACACTGATCGTATTCGACGAATTCGCCGACGCCGTCTCCTCCGCCCGATCAGGCAAGGAACTCGACATTCGCGAAAAAGTCGAAGTCGGCACCAAGCGCGGGCCTCTTGGATTCCCGATACCTAAGTACGAGCTGCGCACCGTCGGCCGCGAAAAGTCGCTCGAAGAGAATCTCCGCATGCTTCTCCAGAAAGGCCGCTCTCTCGGCTACCGCATCGTGGCCGCCACTCAGCGCGCCTCCACAAAGGTCATCACCGGCGACGCTAAGGTCAACTTCCCCATCCAGGTATGCTTCCGCGTTCCCAAGTCCGTCGATTCCAAAGTGGTCCTCGACGAGGAAGGCGCCGAAACTCTCGCCGGTCACGGCGACGGCCTCATCAAATCCCCCGAATACTTCGGCACCATCCGTTTTCAGGGCTTCTACAAACCATAACTGCTAAACTCCACCCGAACATGTGCAAATTCATCTCCTTCGATATCATGATAGGCGATCAGTTCATCCACACCATCGCCGTCTCGACCCTCCTGGCCGACAGCATCGACCGCTTCGGCCGGCCCGTCTTCTCTCCGCGCAAGCTCAGCGATCACGTCATCTCACGCCTGCCCACCCTCCGCGGCAAGAACTTCCGCCTATGCCCCAATTAATACCTGCCGCCCCATGATCCACCTCTGCCCATCCGACCTCTCCCGAGTCATCGCATATCTCGATGACGCCTCCAAGCTCTACGACGCTCTTGCCGCCCTGCCAATGCAGCGTGCCGCTTCGCGCGCCTTCATGATACGCCAACTTAACAACAAACTTAAACTCAAACTCAAAAATGACAAAGCAAGACATTATTGACCGCCTCACCAACGAGTGCGGCCTGCAGCGTGCCTCGGCCATCCGCGCCGTCGAAGGCATCACCCGCATCATCGCCGACGCTCTCGTCGCCGGCGATCCCGTCACCATCCGCGGATTCGCCACCATCAAGCCCGTCCACGTCGCCGAGCGCATCGGCCGCAACCTCGCCGACGGCTCCCCCGTCACTGTCCCAGCCCACCGCGGCGCCCGCATCGTCCTCTCACGCGAACTCAAATCCCGCCTCAACCCCTGATCCCCATGTCTGTCGAATCACGCAAAACCGAAATTCGCTACATCACTTCCGACCCTGCCAAAATGCTCGGCAAGTGGGTAGCCCGCCGCGCCCTCAAGACCTACACCGAGGAATACTTCGACAAGGATACCGGCAAGAAAGTCCAGATCGAACGCAATCAGCTCCTGCTCGAACGCGGCACTTACATCGACAAGAAAGTCCTTTCCGAAATCAACTTCTTCATGCAGGAAGGATCACTCAAGGAAGTCGAGGTATCCAATCAGAATCGTCGCGCAGCCCTCTGCGAGAACCGGTCAATGTACCCATACAAAGCCGTCGCTAAAATCGGCGACAAGCGCCGCTCGTTCCTCCTCTACGCCACCTCTGTCGCCAACGCACTTACCATCCTCGTCGATTATATCGAGTTACATTACCAGGGATTGTTCGAGATCGTCGACATCAAGGAGCTTGAATGGTGCGTCATCCTCGTCGACCGCCTTAAATCGGCCGACGACCGCAAGTACGAGATCGACGCTGCTTACGTCAAGGGCGAGATTTCTATGGAGGACTATGTCGAAGCTACCTGCGACGCAATCGAAGCCGGTAACCCCGATGCAGAGGAAAGCGACGATAAAAAGGAATCCAAGAAGTTCTATCAGATCAGCGCCCATGTCATCCTTCATAACGACAAGGAAGGCGACCTCGAGGAGGATCACACATTCATCGTGCATAGCTTCTCGGCCGTTCGCGCTAACATGCTCATCGAAAAGTGGCTTCGCGATCAACAGGAGGAGCGCTATCAGGAATCGCTCAAACATCCCGAGCGCACTTTCGTCAAGTATGTGATCAACTCGTTCATCGAGGTGTCCAAAATTCTGCCCATCGGATGCTTCATCCCCTCGGAATTTTCAAAAGTTTATTATGACCGAGACTCTGACCGCTAAAGAATTCCGTGCCCTCGCTCAGGCTCAGTCATCAGCATCCGGCCGGCGCAAAAACAAGTACAACGCACGCCCCGTCGGCGGCAACGCCTCCACCAAGGAAAACCGCCGCGCCCGCGAGCTGCGACTTGCTCAGCGTGCCGGACTGATCTCTGACCTGCGCGAGCAGGTATGGTACACCCTCATTCCCGCACAGTACGGCGACTGCGGCCGTGATCTCAAAGGCCGACCAGTCCGCGTCCTGCTCGAGCACGCCTGCCGCTACCGCGCCGACTTCGTCTACACCGACTGCGCCACCGGCCAGCTCGTAGTCGAAGACACCAAAGGCTACCGCACCCCCGAGTACAAAATCAAGCGCAAGCTCATGCTCTCAGTCCACGGCATCCGCATCAAAGAAACATAATGGAAAGCAGGTTTTCTAACCTGCGCTATGGAAAGCAGGCGCTCCGAGCCTGCGCCTCAAGAAGCCTCCCTCTGATTCCTCTGATTCCTCTGACCTACATTGCGCATTGCGCATTTTAAATTTTTAATTCTCAATTACCAATGGCACGTCCTATCAAATCAGGCCTCGACTACTTCCCTTTTGACGTTGATTTCTTCAACGACGAAAAACTGATTGCCGTCAACGGGGAATTCGGTCTCAAAGGCGAGTTGACAGTCGTCAAACTGCTCTGTGCGATATACCGCAACGGATATTTCATCGAGTGGTCCGATATGCTGAAATACAAACTCATCAAGGAACTGCCCGGCGTTACCGTCAACCTCCTCGACATGATCATCGAATGCTTGGTCAAACGGAAATTTTTCGACAAAGATCTTTTTGATTCGGCACACATCCTCACAAGTCAGGGCATTCAGCGACGGTTCCGCACAATCTGCAACAAACTCCACCGCAAAGTCGACATGACCCTCTACGGCCTCCTCCCTGGACAGCAGGCTTCCCCTGAACAGCAGGCTTTCTCTGCTCCGCAGAGCGACTTCGTCGATTGCCAGCCTGCGCCCGATCCTTCCGATCGACCCACATCAGCTACATCAGCTACATCAGCCACACAAGCCACCCCGACCAAATCCCATACCCGTCGTCCGCGCAAAGCCAAACCTCTCACCCTCGATCAGTCCATTCACCTCCTTGCCGCCGACGCACAGTGGTGCTCCGCCCTCTGCGACCGCTACGCCATCAAAGCCGCCGACCTCCCCTCGGTCCTCGACAGCTTTCGCGCCTACTGCCTCGCACACGACAAGACCACACACCCCGACATCACAGACGCCAAGCAGCACGTCTGCAACCTCCTCGACAAATCCAAACTACAGGCTGCACCCCCTGGAAAGCAGGCTTGCCAGCCTGCGGATTCAGGAAAGCAGGCGCTCCGAGCCTGCGCCACCGAACAGCAGGCCCCCGATCCCGAAGAGCAGCGCTTCCGCCGCCTCGTACCCGTCCGCGGCAAAAACTTCCTGTTCAGCTACGCCCAATACCAGGCCCTCGGCCTTGCCGAGCTCCCCGACGACCGCATCACCGAATTCTGCGACCAGGTCATCTCCGGCCGCCGCAAAGTCCCCTCCATCGCCCAGCTCGTCGCCCCGTCGGTGGAGTGAAGACGTCCTCGTCCTCACATCCGACCGCGTCCCGCGCCCCGCATTCCACATTACGCATTCCGCATTCCGCATTCCGCATTCCACATTACGCATTCCGCATTCTTAAATTCCCCACCCTCGCAATGCCCTCCGACTTAGACGCCCCCTTCATCCCCGCCGACCTCCGACCCGCCCCCTCCGTGATCATGACATCAATGATCTCCATCCTCCAGCGTCGCGCCATCACCGGCCACCTCTTCGACCACGTCCCCCTTCCCAACGAATCACGCGCCTCCCGCCGCCCCCAACCCGGTGCTGATGCCGTCAGCCCGAAGTACCCCGGACCCGCCAATGGAAACATTTGGTAATATAACCCTGCACCTTGGCGACTGCCTCGATGTCCTTAAAACTTTGCCCGACGGCTGTTTTGACCTCGCGATTGTCGATCCGCCGTATTATTCCGGACCTGAGCGCCGACAGTTCTATGGCAGCAATGTCTCTACTGTCGGAGTCGCCCGTCACAATTATCCCGTCGCAGAGAAATGGCGTGTACCGACAGCTGAATATTTCGACGAGTTGATGCGCGTAGCAAAATATTATATCGTATGGGGTTGTAATTATTTCAATTACATCTTCGCCCACGGCCGTATCGTCTGGGATAAATGCAATGGGAAATCATCCTTTTCCGACTGCGAGATCGCGGCGACCAACCTGATTGAATCTGTCCGGCTTTTTCCCTTTATGTGGAACGGAATGCTTCAAGGCAAAAGCATCTCTGAAGGACGTACAATGCAAGGTAACAAGGCTCTCAACGAAAAACGCATCCATCCCACGCAAAAGCCGGTCGCACTTTACGTGTGGCTGCTCAACACCTTTGCCGAAAAAGGATGGAAGATTCTCGACACCCATTTAGGCAGCGGCAGTTCTGCCATCGCTTGCCATGAACTGGATCATCCGATGCTCGGCATCGAGCTTGATCCAAACTACTACGCCGCCGCAAAAGCCCGCCTCCAAAAACACCAAACCGTTCTACGACTCTTTAACCCATGACACCACAGCAATTCTTCGATCGCGTGAAAATCATGCGCCACTTCCAGAAGGAATACTTTCGGACGCGCAGCCGTTCCGCCCTGCAGCAAAGCAAAGCCCTCGAAAGGGAAATTGATGCAGAAATTGACCGCGTCAACCGCCTTCTAAACCTCCCCGATCCGGCCCAGCGTCCGACGCAGCCGTCGCTATTCCCCTGATCGTCCCCGCCATAAAGGCACAAACCCAACGCTCACCTAAACAATTCCATCAATGACTCCCGCAAAACTTCTCTACATCGATCTCTTCTGTGGCGCCGGAGGCACTTCCACCGGAATCGCCTCAGCCCGCCTCCACGGCGATCCCTGCGCCTGCGTCATCGCCTGCGTCAACCACGACGCAAAGGCCATCGCCTCACATGCCGCCAATCATCCCGAAGCGCTCCATTTCACCGAAGACATTCGCACACTCGAGCTCTCGCCACTCGTCGCACATCTCGACGAATGCCGCCGTCAGAATCCCGGCGCCCGCGTCGTGCTATGGGCGTCGCTCGAATGCACCAACTTTTCAAAGGCCAAAGGCGGACAGCCCCGCGACGCCGACAGCCGCACCATTGCCGAACATCTGTTCCGTTACATCGAAGCAATCGATCCCGATTATATTCAGATCGAGAACGTCGAGGAATTCATGTCCTGGGGCGACGTCGACGCCGACGGAAAGCCGGTCTCCAAAGACCGCGGCCGCTCCTATCTGCGCTGGGTCCGCAACGTCCGCAGCTACGGCTACGCATTCGAACACCGCATACTTAACGCGGCCGATTTCGGCGCATATACCTCCCGCCGTCGATTCTTCGGCATCTTCGCCCGCATGGGACTGCCGATCGTCTTCCCGGTGCCGACGCACAGCCGCGCCGGTGGAGTGGGACTGTTCGGCGAGACACCGCGTTGGAAGCCCGTCCGCGACGTCCTCGACTTCTCCAACGAGGGCAACTCTATCTTCGGCCGCAAAAAGCCCCTGGCCGAAAAGACCCTTGAGCGCATCTATTCAGGACTGATCAAATTCGTTGCCGGCGGCCGCGACGCATTCCTTGTCAAATACAATTCCATGAGTCAGAGCGGGCGCTACATCCCGCCCTCGCTCGATGATCCATGCCCGGTCGTGGCCACCCAGGGACGACTGGCGCTCGCCTCAGTCGCATTCCTGTCGAAGCAGTACAGCGGATCTCCCGACGGCAAAAATATTTCGGTCGACTCGCCTGCCGGCACCATTACAACCCGCGACCACCACGCTTTCATCTCCGTCCACTACGGCAACGGCTTCAACACCTCGCTCGACGCCCCCGCCTCGACACTTACCACACGCGACCGCTTGGCGCTCGTATCGACAACATTCCTCGATATGCAGTACGGCACCGGCACAGCCACGTCAGTAGATACAGCCGCAGGCGCCGTCACCACCAACCCCAAGCACCACCTCGTCACGGTCAAGTCCGCATTCCTGATGAACCCGCAGTTCACATCGCCAGGCGGATCTGTCGACGATCCCTGCTTCACGCTTATCGCGCGCATGGACAAGCGGCCGCCCTGCCTCGTCGTCACCGAACCCGGACAGCTCGCCATCGAGATCTATCCCGACGACAGCCCCATGACCGTAAAAATCAAGGAATTCATGGCGCTCTACGACATCGTCGACATCAAAATGCGCATGCTTACTATCGTCGAGCTGCTGCTGATCCAAGGCTTCCCCGCCGACTACATCCTTGTCGGTACGCAAGCCGACAAGAAGAAATTCATCGGCAACGCCGTCGAGGTAAACATGGCCCGCGCCCTGTGCGAAGCCCTGTGCAGCGGCCTCGAAGATCTCGACCAAGAATGCCCCCGCCCCGCCGCCTGATCCATTTTTCACATCCGCCACATCCGCCACATCAGCTGCAAAAGCTACCCCTGACAACTCTAATCCCCACCACCAATGAAAAAATCCTCCCCACCCGACTGGCAGTCCCGCAAATGGCAGCTCGTCCTCACCGAAGAGCAGCTCACCGTCTTGATCGGCGCCCTCGAAGACTGGCACCGCTTCATCTGCGGCGACTGTCGCCTCGACTACGCCACCTCGTTCATACATCCCTTCGAGAACCGCAACAAGGTCCGCGAAATCCTCGACACTCAGGTCAAGTCCGCCATGTTTCCCGAACTCACGCGCGGCCAGAACTACTCCTGGAACGGCGGTCAGCCCCACGCCGACATGAGCCGCGTCGCCGCCATCACCTACATGCTCTACCGCGAGGCCCGCCACCAGCTCGCCATCGCCTACGACTCCCGCTCCTGGAACGTCTACCGGTCCGACACCCTCACCTGCGCCGAACAAGGCCCCCTCATCCGCCTCATCCCCCTCCCGCAACCAACCCACGCAAAATAAGTCTGCTCAAATATGCTTATACTGGATTATCCGCACACTTCAAAGCAAAACACCTTTCCATGCTTAGGATAAATCACATCCTCAATAACATCAGCTACATCAATAACATCAATAACACCATAACACAATGAAACATAACAAGAATCCCAGAATATTCGCCCGCCGCTTCGAGGACACCACCGAGCGCATCATGGCAATCAGAGAATTTGTCGGAGACAACATAATCGTCGGCGTAGACTACTCCGACCAGGATAACCCTATTCTCAAACTCTACAAAAAGGGCGAAGAAGAGCCTTTCGCTACGGGCAAGGTTGGCGACTACGTGGTGAACGATATCGGCACGATCCGCATCATGTCCGATGCCGCCGAAATGACTAACGTAATGCTCAATCAGAAATGACACCCGATCAGCTCATCGCCCTCGCCCGCGAGTATGCAAGGGAAGAGTGTAATAAGTCAACTCTTCCTGATAAGAAACAACTCCATGAGGATAAACTTATAGAGTTCTACGATGTGTATGGATTTCTGCTCCGCCGCTACGCGATTGTGGAGAAAGAAACTGTCCGAAAAGAATATCAAGAAGCGACCGCCCATGTGGAGCAAGCAATCAAGAGCAATAACCCATTATCGGAAGCATGTGGCAAAGGGAAGCGGCTCGTATTGAAATCCCTTTTCCCCGAAATCGTAAAGGAGGTGGAGGGATGACGCGAGATAATTTCAAACGAGCATCTGAGATTGAATGCGAACTATCCCAGCTCCGACCCTTGCAAAGGGAAATCGAAAAGAATCAGTTATATAATCTCTATTTCGGCACAACTCCTTGCGTCCACGACGGATTGCTTGAAGCCATTCGAGATTATATCTACAAGCGGATGAATGAACTGAATAAAGAATTTAGCGAATTATGACACCATTCGAATACGCAATAATGAAGAGGCATCAGAAATACCTCGAAGAATTCGCCAAGAGTTTTCAAGACGAAAGCACCTCGTCCTACGCCCTCGGCAAAGAGAAAGAGACAATCACGCAGGAGGAGATTGAAAAGGCGGCAGAGAAATACGCAGATGAGATAAAAATACCGGTATCATTCCCTGGTGTTATGGTGCCATTCATCAATGGTCTTGCTCACGACTCATATCTGCAAGGAGCAAAAGACTTCCTCGGTAAGCCGAAGAAGGACGCGGACACCGTGATTCAAGGGTGGGTATGCCGCGATAAAGAATGGGATAAAGACTTGTTCGCCTCAGACCTTTATCTCTCAGCTGAGAAACCGAAACGCGACGAATACTGCGGAGCGTGGACCAATATGGGCGCTTATATGCCGCTCAATACAAACCTATTCCCCGACCTCACATGGTCAGACGAACCGCAAGAAGTAGAACTAATCATCAAAAGAAAGAAGAAATGACTAAAGAACAACAAGACCTCGCGTGGGCAGTCCTCCCGAAAGAGTTCAAGGAGGAAGTGAAGAAAGAATATAAAAACGCTTTACGCTTCTTCAATGAATACGCGCATGAGTGTGTTGTATTCAGAAATTTATTTGGCCATCACAACCTCACTTCTGACGCGGAGGAAGAGGAAATGCTCTATGTGAGCCGAAAGAAAGCGCAGAAGTTATATAGTGATTATTGCGCAGAGCGTGATAATGAAGAGCCTGGAAGTAACAGGTCAAGTCTTGGCGGAAGAATCGCTATGCTTCAGGACCTTTTCGGCTCCAAGTGTCTGCCGGACAATGTTGCAACCTCCGAGCCTAATGTTGACAGCTTAGTGCCTAATGTTGACAGCTTAGCCACGAGTTCCGCCCCGCTATCTCAAAATCCGGCTGAAAACTGCGATAACGAAAATCATATCTCAAAATCGGAGCGCCTGCACATCGCCGCCAGCCTCCTTCAAGGCTTGCTCGCCAACGCCGTGTGGGTGATGCGGAAAACTGACCTCGCCGCAAAGGCCGCAGCCGACGACAATACGAAGGCCGCTCAAATCCTTACCAACGACCTGGCCGAAGACGCACTCGAGTTCGCCGACGCCCTAATCAAGCAAGCCTTCCTAAAATAGCTACCCCGGCTAACCATTCCGCATTTTAAATTTTAAATTTTAAATATCTCCCATGTCCACAACTGTCCTTACCGAAATGGCCGCATTCATCCTCGGCCGCAAGTACTACGCCAACATCATCCACACGCGCGGAACCAACCGCTGCGAGATCTCCAGCTTCATCTTCCGCTCACGCGCCCACGCCGACAGCCACCGCCGCGCCCTCGACACAAACATGTCTTATAGCTACGTCGAGACCGTGTCGTTTCGTTCGCGACGCGACTACTCCAATCTATCAACCTACAAACTCTGACCTATGACTTTCAATCCCATCAAATGGTGGCGCAACCGCCGCTGCTTCGTCATCCTCGATCCACGCGACAACTCCGTCACGTTCTCACGCGCCCTGTTCGAGCGCATCCGGGCCGTCTACGGCTCCGACGACACCCCGCCAAAAGTCTTCATGTTCCTCACTCCGGCCAACGGCTGCTACGGATTCACCATCAACCCCGACCTCGGCCGTCCAACACAACTCGCCGACATCCAGTACAACGCACGCCACAAGTGCATCGGCTTCGAATCACTTAATCCGGCCGTCACACGCATCCTCTACGACTACGGCATAACATCCTACCACCGCCCGCGCCGCTTCCCCGTCACCGTACAGATCGCTCCCCCGGGCCGCCTCTACTTCCAGATCGAACGTAAGGAGTGAGACCGACGAAGTCGCTCTGCTTTGCAGAGAACGCGTCCCCGCCTCCCACCTGCCACATCAGCTACATCAGCCACATCAGCTACAATTACTATAAATTTTAATTCTTTATTGCGCATTCCGCATTCCGCATTGCGCATTGCGCATTCTTAATTCTTAATTTCACATGAACACCCTTCTCGGCATTCCACCTCGTCAGCCCGACGTCATATTCCGCCGCTCCGGGCAGTTCGATCTCACCGCCCGCGTCGTGCGCCTTCTTGACATCGCCCCGGGCGACGTCATCGACATAATCGCCGACGACGGCGAATTCTACCTCTACATCGCACGTCACGCACCTTCCGGACGCTACCGCGGCCGAGTCGTCCGCTCCAAACCGCATACCCGCTCCTGCCACTTCCGAGGCAGCTCCTCCGCTCTGTGCCGGGCAATCCTACGCGTCGTCGGCCACACCGACAAAGCCGAGCTCTACTGCGGCGCCCTCACAACCCTCCCCGGCGGCATTCCCGCACTCCCCATCATCACCCGAATGGAGTGAGACCGACGAAGTCGCTCTGCTTTGCAGAGAACGCGTCCCCGCCTCCCACCTGCTACATTAGCTACATCAGCTACATCAGCTACACCAGCTACACCAGCTACATTAGCTATCCCAGCTACCCCTTATTCATTCTCAATTACCCTAAAAAAATGCTCAAGTCCATCCCATTCTCCGGCCTTACCGCCGCAACCTCCGACTACGTCGCCCCTGACGGCGAGCTCACCCTTGCCCTCAACCTCGTGCCCGAAAACTCCTCCCTGCAGCCCGTCCTGCCTCCCGCCGTCGTCCGCGATGACATCCCCGACGGCCTCAGCCTCGTGTTCATCCATCAGTCGCCCGCCGGCCGCCGCTTCCTCATCTTCCACAATCCCACTGCCCGCACCCTCTTTGCCGCCGACGCTACCGCCTCGCTCACGGCCGACATCCCCTCTACGCCGTTCTACACACTCCCCGCCGACACCGAGTTACTCTCCTTCGCCTCCATCGGCAACACCCTCTGCATCCTCACCTCCGACGGCATCATCTACGCCGTCATCCACGACAACTCTTACCGCGTCATCGGATCACACCTCCCCGACATCCGGCTCTATCCCCTCCTCTCCGGCCACGACTACGTCGGATCCGGCGACACCCTCAGCTTCCCCGACACGCAGAATTTCCAATTTCCCGACACCGAATTCACCAACGACAACCGCAAGTACGCCAACGAGAAGCTGTCCGGCTGGATCAACAAGTTCATCAGCGACGCTCACGAAAACTCGCACTTCGTCCAGCCGTTCTTCATCCGCTTCGCCCTGCGCCTCTACGACGGCTCCCTGGCCATGCACACCGCCCCCGTGCTCATCCGTCCCGTCATCGGCCAGAATCCCGTCATCGAATTTAACCCGACCAACATGACGGCCGTCACCCGTGGCATCCTGGCCGACCTCTGCATCAATCCTCTTGATCCGCAGTTCGCCTCCGACATTCAGCCCTGGGCCGACATCGTCAAGTCGATCGACATCTTCATCTCCGAACCGATCTATACCTACGACCAAAACGGCGACTTCCGCCATCGTGTCGATTCTTTCTCTGCACCGACTACGTCTTTCTCTACCGTCCATCCCGACCAACAGGCGTCGCAGGCTGCAAGCCTCGGCTCCTCCGACACCAATCTTATAGCGCTATCAACATTCTTCGGCCATTCCGCTCAGCAGCGCACAATTGCCCTGCCGCATCCCGATTTCAAGGACTTTGCCGACACCGTCCGCGACAATGCCAATTTCTACCTCCTCTACAGCATACCCCTCGAAAAGGTCAGCGAGCTCGGCTCCATGGGCACATACACTCCTCTCGACATCCCCAAAGGCACACTCCCGTCGATCCGCTCCCGCGAACGCATGACCGACGACTTCAACTCTCACGACCGCATCATCCCCCGCTTCGCTTTCAACTACAATTCCCGGCTCAACATCGCCAACATCATCCGCCGCACGCCCGCAGTCATCGACTCGGTCGTCAACTACCACACCGTCGATTTCGCCGCCACAGCTGCTTCCGGCGAGATGCACTATCCCCGCGTCACGCCCTACGTCTACTTCTCATTCGACGGCACCACTTCCGTCGTCCGCGGTCGCACATTCACTCTGCCCACCGCTGCGCAGCTCCCGTTCATCTACCATCCCGACCGCGAGGCCACACGCATCGTCCTCGTCCGCAAAAAATCCTACAATGCCACCGCCGACTGGATCTCATTCGACCTCAAGCCCCATGACTTCCTCAACGGCGCCGCATACGTCGCCGACGCCAATTCATTCTCCCTCAAATCCCAGCCCGTATGGCGCACCGACGCTCTGCCCTATGGAGAGCAGGCTCCTGGAGAGCAGGCTTTCCAGCCTGCGACTTCTCAGTCTGCAACCGATCAGCCCTCCTACGCTACCCGCCATCAGCCCACGCGCATCTACTCCTCGCAGGTCAATAATCCCTTCTTCTTCCCCGTAACCGGCATGAACGCTGTCGGCTCGGGCGAGATCCTCGGCATCTCGGCCGCCGCAAAGGCGCTCTCGCAGGGCCAGTTCGGCCAGTTCCCCCTCTATGCCTTCTGCTCCGACGGCGTCTGGGCCCTCTCAGTCGCATCCGATGGCAAGTTCACAGCCGTCCAGCCAATCACTCGCGACGTCTGCATCAACCCCGACGCCATAACCCAGATCGACTCGGCCGTAATATTCCCGTCAGCCCGCGGCGTCATGCTCCTCTCAGGCTCCGAAGCTACCTGCATCTCCGACGCCGTCTGCAATACTTCCTCCATCGTCCTCGGTCAGTTCATGTCCGTCACCCATATGATCAATCCGGATATCCCCGCCATCTACGACATCCTGCCGTTCACCCTCTTCCTCGCACGCGCCCGCTTCATCTACGACTACCCACATCAGCGCCTAATATTCTATCAGCCCCATGGACAGCAGGCTTTCCAGCCTGCGGATTCAGGACAGCAGGCTTTCCAGCCTGCGGATTCAGGACAGCAGGCTTTCCAGCCTGCGCCCCTCCAGCCTGCGGATTCGGATGGCGACACCATCCCCTACGCCTACGTCTACTCCCTCCGCTCCGGCCGCTGGGGCATGATGCTCGCCGCCGTCGCCTACAACGTCGCCTCTTACCCCGACGCACTTGCCGTCGACGCCCGAGGCCGCCTCGTCGACTTCTCCATCGATCCCGCCGACCCCGATGCCGTCCCCGCCGTCCTGCTCACACGCCCCCTTAAGCTCGACAACCCCGACATCCTCAAGCGCGTCCGCGGCGTTATCACACGCGGTTGCTTCAGCGCAGGCGACCTTCAGTCCGTCCTCTACGGCTCCCGCGACCTCCGCCTGTGGTCGCCCATCTGGTCATCCGCCGACCACCGCCTGCGCGGATTTGGCGGCTCCCCGTACAAGTACTTCCGCCTCCTCCTGGTCGCTGCCCTCCGACCCGACGCTTCCGTCTCCTCTGCATCTTTCGACTTCGATCCCGCCCTCACCAACCACCTCCGCTAAAACGGATGCATCCGGCGGCGGAGTACCCCGCGGGTGTTCTTGCGCGACATCACCTCGCGCCGCATCTCCGCCGCCCGATCCTTCCACTTCCGCGCTGCCGCCGCATTCGTGATCGACAGCCATTCGCCAAGCGCCGCTGCCACCATCCATTCGTGGATCAGCTGCTCCAGCACGTGGGCCGTCGTGTCGCTGAAACTATCCGGCACATACATGTCGATCTCATACGTCTGCCGCTCTCTCAGATCGTCACGCAGCTCGTGGCATACTCCCGCCTCGCTCCGCGTGTACGGATACAGCACCTCGATCGCGTCCGCGTGCACCAGATCCAGCACCCGCGTCACACGGTCCACATTTCCCGCCTGCGTCACATCCGCCGTCACATGGCGCGAATGCTCCGCATCCTCCGGCATTACATCACTCTCCGTGTAAGCCAGATTCCCTACGTCATACAGCAGCTGTTCCCGGTCAAACAGCAGCCTCACATGCTTCTGCGCGCCTCCCAATGGAGTGAAGGCGTCCCCGCCTTCACATCCGACAGTCATCCTACCCATTCCGCATTGCGCATTAGTTATACGTCGGTCTGGCCGGCCGCGAGCGCTTGTACAGCGCACGCTTTACCGTCTCCAGCGACACGCCCGCATGCTGCGCATAGTCGGCCGCATCCGCCTTGTTGTTGATCACGAACCAGTCCGACACTGCCATGTCCACGATATAGGCGTGGATCCCGCTCCCCAGCGAGTCAGCCGACGCATTGTTGTAGTTGCTCGGTAGCTTGAACGCCAGCGTCAGCACGCCGTCGTTATCTACCTCCTGCGGGATCAGATTGTTCGTCGTCGTCACGTTCTCGTCCAGATACTCGCCTAAGAGCGACTTAAGCGCCGTGAACGCATTTGTGATCGACCGCCGCAGCTGATAGCTGTTCTCATCGTCATCCGACGCCTGCATCTTCGACGCCGCCTCATAGTTCATCGCGCCCGAGGCCTCGCGCGCCTGACCCGTCAGGTAAGTCTTGTTCTGGATGTCGAACATCAGCTCCTTAACCTGGATCGACACCGCTAACGTTTTCTTTGATTCTGCCATAACTAATTTATTTAATGGTTAATAATTCTATGGAAAGCAGGCGCTCCGAGCCTGCGCTATGGAAAGCAGGTTTTCCAACCTGCGCCCTCAGATAGCTCTGATTCCTATGACCTGTATTCCGCATTCCGCATTCCGCATTCTCAATTATAAGTCGGTCGCGTCGGCCGCCGCTTGTAGCACACCTTGCGGTGGATGCCCTCCAGAAGACTTGCCGCAGCCGCCGCATACTGTCCGCTCTCGCTCTTGTTCGTGTACGCATACCACTTGCTCACGATTCCCGTCACGAAATACGACAGCGCCTCCTTCTCTATCGGGCCCGTCAGAGTCCTGTCAAACGAATTCGACAGCTCCAGCTGCACGGCATACCGCCCGTCCGAAGTCATTCCCTCGCTCTCGAGATTCTTCTTCAGCATCTCGCACAGATCCACGCAGCATTCGTTCCAGAACCGGTCAAGCGCCGCAAGGTCCTCATCCGTCGTGAAGATCCGCTTGTACGCATCCTCATCTTCGGTCATCTTCGCGCCGGCGTACGACGTGGTCTTCGCCACCTCCTCCATCACCGCGCCCTTGTCAACTAAAATCTTTACTTCCATAATCTTTACCTGGATAGCAGGCTCCTGGACAGCAGGCTTTCTTTGCTTCGCAAAGCGACTTCTTCGATTGCCAGCCTGCGCCCTGCATTACTCATTCTTAATCCTAAAAAGTTTCACCACCGCCAGCGCACCGATCGCCAGCGCCATCCAACCGAGCCACGACGGCGGCCGCGCCACAGCCGTCGTCTCTGACTCCCGTGCCTCATGCGCCGCCGAGTCTGCCCGCTCATGATGCGCGGCCACCGCTTCGACGGCCGACGAATCCGCCGCCGTCTCGCTCATCACGGCCGACTGCTCGATGCCGCTGACGGCCGCGCTTTGCCGCGCCCCGTAGATTACGGCCTCCGTTCCGTCCACTCTCCGGATCCTGATGCTGTCGGCGCAGAAGTCAGCCGCCACGAGGTCAATCCGCAACGCCCCGGACTCCGTCCGCTCCAGGCGTTTGACCGTCCGTGCAGCCACCGCAGCCGAGTCGACCGCCTGGCTGTGCGTCACAGCCGACGACTCCGCCTGCCTGCTGCTGTGGCACCCCGCCGCCAGCAGCCATATTAATATGATTAATGTGTAGTACCTCATTGCTGCCGGTTGTTAGTCAATCTCCCCCGCTGCAAATGTGCGCGTATTCCTTCCGTGCGTCGAAACTCGGGCACGCCTTCTTCACCTCCGGGAAGTCCCGGTGCCCCACGATCTCAGCCTCCGGATACTTCCCGTGCAGCTCCGTCAGCAGCCGCACCAGCGCCGCCTTCTGCGCCGCCGTGCGGTTATCCACCGGCGGCAGACCCTTGCGCGACGTGTCCACGCCGCCGGTGTAGCACACGTTGATGGAGTACGCATTGCGGCCCTTCACCCCGTTGCTCGGCTCCTCCTCCGGCACCGCAGGCACTATCGTCCCGTCAGCCTCGATGATATAGTGATAGCCCGGCCGGCGCCAGCCCAGCGTCGCCGTATGGTACGCGATCACGTCAGCCGCCTTCGCCCGCTGATTCCCCGCCGTGCAGTGAACCACGATATACCTAATCTTTCTCATTGTACTTATACTTATAGTGATACCGCATGCCGAACACCGACCCGGCAAACGTCAGGATCTCCCCGAACGCCACCAGCACCGAATTGTGAATCTCCCCCGGTGGCGGAGTCATGAACCCCGCCACCAGCAGACCGCAACCCACGACGATCAGCACCACCGCCGCCACGATCTGCACCGTCATCTTATGTTTCCTCATATCCATCTCGATCTTGGACAGCAGGCTTTCCAGCCTGCGCTTTATTGGAAAGCAGGCTTTCCAGCCTGCGCCCTAATTATTAATTGTACATTCTCCATTCTCCATTAAATCAGCAGCGCCACCGCTCCTCCCGCAGCAGTCAGCAGAAAGTCCACGACGTCCGGGCGCCCGCCCCACTGCCGATCCTTAAACTCCATCGCTGCTCCGGCGGCGACCGCCCCGTAAAGCCCCGCCGACGCCGACGCTATCAGCGCGCCTACGACGCCCACGGCCGCGCCTCCAGCCAGGTGCTTCCACCGGTTCGACTCCCCCAGCCACTTAATCACCCGCTTCATCACCATGGACAGCAGCCTCCTCAACCTGCGCTACATCACCCACATCACCCGCAGACTCCGTCGCCGCCCGGTATGCCGCCTCGCGCGCGGCCCTGATAGCCGCCGCCTCATCCGCGTCGATCTCCCGCCAGTTCTCCGCCGAATCACCGGGGCCGAGTGTTACTTCCACTGCCGGGAGCAGGTCTGCCGGCGCTATGTCACCGGCCTGTACCAGATATTTACCTTCTTCTGCCCTGAGCTTGCGCAGGGTTACTTGTTTCTCGATTGTCTGCATATCTTCTCAATATTTTTGAAATTGAATAATTCTTTATTATCTGGACTATTATGACACACCATTAGTATGACTTGTAAGCGTATAGCCCTTGGCCGCGATGGCTGCCTTATCCTCATCCGTCAGCTTGTCATACGACGTCTTGTAAAGTTGAAATGAGGAGTAGTTGCACGGTAGCTTGGCGGCCACACGATCGACGGAATATGTCAGCAGCGATGCGATCATATCATCATAATCCCAGTCTTTTATGCCGACCAGCGTTGTGCGGTACATATTCCCGCCCATGCCCTTGAATAGAGCCTTTTGAGGTTTCTCGGGCATCCAGTCATCTAAATCGTCCCCGTAAAGATTGCAGAAATTCGTCAGTCGGCAATTGGATATTGGCTTTATAACCGAAAAATCTATTGTCGGAAAGGCTGTGGTCTTGATGTTATTGAATGCCCATTCTGTATCATTCATGTCGTTTATATGGGGGCCTAAGATTAACTCTGAAGGCATTTCATCGAATACCACTGCACGGTCCGACATATTCAACATAAAGTTTATTTGCTTGACATATTTACTGCCCCACTTGCCTCGTAAACTTACATGATCTGCCAGATAATGGCCGCCACTCCATGGTTCAATCCACCAGCAGAGCACGCTCCTGTCAATCGCTTCATTCTCTCCCCATCCGACGAGCCCCTCGATCAGTGCAAGGCGCGACGTTGGCGCCGGTTTTTTCGCCCGGTTGACGATGTTTGCCTTGCAGGGGGACTTAAGAGCAACCTTCGAGATATCCCAGTAATGTATCGCTTCGACTTCGTAGGGACATACAAGTCCATTGCCTAAGATTCCATCCGGCAACTGTTCCTCCGTGATGACACCATCTACGGCCTGAACTTCGACAACCGTATCAGCCGACAGAAAATTTGCCAGCAAAATTCCGTCTGCAGGTTCAACCACTGCCACCACATCGGGCCGTAGCTCTCGGTACCGTTCCGGTCCGATCACCCCGATAATCTCCTGCGCTGTCATCTTCGCCTGAAGCAGCCCGAACATCATCTTGATACTCTCGCCGGCCGAGTCCAGCGCAGCCTTGTCGGCCGCCGACATCACGCCCGCGGCTGTCAACGTCGCTGCCGACAGCACCGTCGGGGACGGCGGCCTGACACTTGCGTCAACCCGCAATCCCGTCGGGGCGAATGCGACTGAAGACGGCGTCCTCGTTATCCCTAAGTTCACCGCCGCAAGCGCCTCGCTCTTATCAGCCTTGCCCCCGACGGCCTCGGTTGCAGCGGCAGCTGCTTGCTCAGCCGCCATCAGTCGCTCCCGAAGACCCGCCGCGATGATCGACGGCAGATCCGCAGCCGGCGCGTCAGCCGCCTCCGGGTCGATCTCCACCGCGATCGCCCGCACCTGCGACACCAGCTCAGCCGTCTGCCGAAGATATTCCGCAGTTTTTTTAGCCGTCGCCGTTATTTTTTTTAAACTTTCCTTTGCCATCTTCCTGTCTTTTTGTAACTTTGTCAGTGGAGATACACTATATTTACTGACTGGCAGAATCCCGCTGAGAGAGTATTATGTATCTCTTTTTTTGTGTCTATAATTCACTCACGAGATGTGTATTTTGGGAACACACCAATAAATGGCTGAAATAGCTCCAGGCACCCGTATAGCCTTTGCGTGACTTGTATCTCATTCTTACGATATGCGCTACCGATGTGCCGTTCTTGATCCACCTTCTCCACTTTCTATTAGAAGTCTTGATACTCCCCTCCGGCTCTGCATCGTAATGATGTTTAGTTCCCCTTACTCGACGCTGCACCTCGACAAGCCGTCCATTGATAATTGTCTTCCCATCGGTACGCGTTTCCTTATCTCTTCTCTTGAAGTAAGCTATAGCTTCGGCTTTGGTCACTTTCGGCAAATATATGCCCGGATCGCAGGCTTCATCTACGGGCACATCAACTATCCTGCCGTTCTTCATTTTGATAAAGCCGGTAGATGGTGCCGAGCCCCGATCTAACAATATTCTTATCGGCAGTCTATCGATTTCAAGTCCTCGGGAGTCTTTATATTTTGGCCCGACAAGCCTTACGACTGAGCCGTCACGTTCAAGAGAAGATTGGTTTAGTTCAAAAAATGCTATATGTGGTATAGTAACATCGATGATCGAATCTGTATCTACCCACTGACTAAGGTCAAGATCTTCGCCGTATTTGAGCATTACTTTGACGAATATACACCTTTCGTTATCTTTAACCGGACGCACCTTGTATACATCCCCCGTCTGATTGCGCAGATTCAGCATCCCCCGTCGCAACATCGGCCGCGTCGCCGCACGACTGCCCTCCGCAGGCGCAGGCTTCACATCCTCCGTCCCAAGGATCGCCGCGAACGTCCCGTTCACCCGCTCCAGCACCTCATTATACACATCCGTGTCATGCACATACTGCCACGGGATCTCCACCTTCGCCGTCACCACCGCCGGCGTGCACGTGCAGCCCTCGCCGCAGCCGCACCCCGCCGCCGGCTCGTGCGCCGTCAGCCGCAGATCCAGCCGATAGCGCCGCACTATCTTGCGGTTGCCGTCAGGCAGCTCCTGAGCCGGGACCAGATACACCATCTCCAGCAGCCCGTCCCCCGGCGACAGCTGATGCCCGTCTGCCGGGATCGTCACCTTGAAGCCATCGGCCGACACCTCGCAGCCCTGCTCCTGACCCCCGCGACGGCCAAAACGCACTCGCCGCGTCGCCAGCGTCTCTTCCGTGTACAGCGTCCCGGCGAAGTCAACATCCGTCCCGATAGGCCGGTCAAACTCCACCTCTACCCGAAAATCATCCCTGTAATACTTCTCCGTCATATCCTTTCCCGATTAGTACTCCTTCAGTCCCTCCGGATCCTCATACCTGTACAACCTGCCCGTTCCCCGCAGGCGGAAGATCACATCCTCCCGCGCTATATGACCGCCGTTGTAATCCACCTGCGATTCCTCGCCCGTGTCTCCATCGACAAACATCCGGGCCGCCATGCTGTACCACGTCGTCCCGGCTGCCTTGCCCTCTGCCTCCGTCGCCGTGGCCACCATCCCGTCAAACGGCATGATCGCCTCGACATACTCCGGCCGAGCCGGCAGCTTCGCTTTGTACGCTTTCAGATCTACCACGTCGATGCCGAGCTCGCGCACATCTCCTTCGAGATTCTGCAACGAACCGTCAGTCTGACTAAGCGACGTCTGCAATGCGGCGATCTTACCCGACAGCGCCGACACATCCGAACCCGTATCCGTGATCCGCTCGTCCAGATGCTCCTGCACCTGATCCATCGCCTCAACCGTCGCAGCCAGCGCCGTATGCTGCCCCTGCAGTGTCGACACCGATCCCTGAAGAGCTGCCAGCGACGTCTGCAACGAGGCCACTGCCGTCTGTAGCGAAGCCAGCGACGACTGCACCGACGCTATCGTTGTCGCCTGCGCCGCTACCTTCTTCTTGTTATCCTCGACCGTCGGATAGATATAATCCACCAGATGTTCCTTCACTGCCTCCCACGTCGTCAGATGCCCCTGCAACGTCGAACTTACCGAACTTACCGACCCCTGCAACGCTACTACCGCACCTTGCACCGACTCCACGGCCGCAGCCTGCGCCGCTACCTTCTTCTTATTATCCTCGACCATCGGATAGATATAATCCTCCAGGTGATCCTTCACTGCCTCCCACGTCGTCAGATGCCCCTGCAGAGTCGACTCGGCCGTCACTACTCGCGCCGTCAGCGATTCAAGCGCCGTCACTGCATCCGACAGATCCGACGACAGATCCTCTACCGACAGCGCAAGCAGCGGTACCGTCTCCTCCAGCCCCGTCGCCGTCCCCCGCTTCGCCCACGCTCCGTTCACTACCATATAAGCGTCGCAGCTGCCGTCCGTGTTCACCACCGTCGCCGTCCAGCCGGCCGCCGGTGCCGGACGTGCAGTCTGCAACGCCGTCTCACTACTATATGCCCCCTGATATACCGTCGCGATATTCCACGCATACAGCCATCCATGCACTCGCAGATCACGGCTCAGTGTCACACTCCCCCGAACCGTCGTATCTCCACCGACCGTCACCGTCCCGCTAATCTGCATATTTCCGTCAAAACTCCTATCCATCTCTATTTGGAAAGCAGGCATTCCAGACTGCGCCATGGAAAGCAGGTTTTCCAACCTGCGCCCTCAATCAGCCTGCGCCCTGATTTTTAATTCTTAATTCCGCATTCCTAATTTCCCCCGAACACCGCCGCCGTCAGCTTCGCCACCTCGTCTACAACACTCTCATAGCACGGCACGCTTATGTCTACACCGCCACGCTCGTCGATCCGAGGATACGGCACATACACCGCCGCTGTGATCTCCGCCTTGTCGTCCTTGCTCGAATAATACTCCAGCACATTGCCCGTCGGCCGCTGCACGATAGCGCACACCGGCCGCTGGGGCGTTCCGCGCAACCCCTTGAACCGGCTGCTCTGATACTGATACTCCACATCTGCCGCAGTGATCGCCTCATACACCGCACTGCTCCAGTCCGACCGCCTGAACATCACCAGCCGCATGAAATCATCCGGCAGAGGCACATACCCGCTCCCGTCAGCATTGCGGATATCCATCTGGCCGAACCGGTGCCCCGTCTCCAGCATATGCACCGGAGCCGCCATGTGTACCCGACGCACTCCCTCGCAGATCTTCGACCGGATTACCTCGTCAATGCTCAGCGCCGTCTCATCACCGGCCGCAAGCAGCGGCACGCTCTGCCGGTTCTGATCCAGCGCCACACGCACATCCCGCATTATGTCCTCAACCCGATATATCATCTCAAATCGACTTTAGGCGCTCTGCATAGCAGAGACTTATGCATTCTCAATTCTCAATTGAACTCAAACTCCACGCCGTGGGCCGCAGCCGCCTCGTTGATCGCTTTCAGGCTCTTGAGTTTAGTACGGTTCACGCCGAAATTCGCAGCCAGGTAATCCTTCGCCGCAGCCGGATCGCTCACCTCCACCCTCGTCAATGGAGTGCAACCGACAAAGTCGCTCTGCTTTGCAGAGAGCACGTCCCCGTCCTCACTCTCATCCGGACGGCCAGCATTCACATCCGCCTGCGCCGCATCCTCAACCACTTCGACCCTGAACAGCCTGCCGAACTTATAGTGCCGCTCCAGCGCTGACTGTACATCGGCGTCATTCGTGTAGTACACACTGCCGCCGCCGGTCACTCCGTCGAACGATATGCGCTTATTGATGCCCGATTCCAGCACCACATTCACGCTCACATTCGTTTTGGCTATATATTTCTTCAACATCTTTTATCCTCCTGTTATAAAAAAGCAGGGGCGCACGGCTTTTGCATTATCATGCGCCCCTTTGCATACCTTTTGGTTAACCGTTACCCTGAGAGCCGCCACCCTGGCTGGCGCCACCGCCGCTGCCGCCTTCACCGGCCGACGCCGTTACAGGTGCCTGAGCCAGTCGCATACGGGCATGGGCATTAGCATAGCGCAGATACAGGCACGACACTTCCTGGATCACGACTGCATCGGTATTACGGATGCCTGCCGTCTTCAGGTCGAGAACATTACGGCCCCAGCTTACGTGAGTGCGCTTCGACAGATACTCGGGATCCATCGCAAAGCCATAGTCGCTCATGCCGTTGGCGTCGAACAGCTCGTGATGAATCGTCAGCACTTCGCCGAAGTCGGTATCCCACGACTTGAATTTAAGGTTCCATACCTCTACGGTGTCTTTGAGCCGGAACTTGTCGCTCTTGATCTTCGAGAATGCCGACAGCATCTCGGAGCCGCAGAACAGAATCTTGCGCTTGTTGCCGATGCCGGTGCCTACAAACAGCTCCTTGGTGATGTCCACCAGGTCGTCGTCGCTGATTACTGCGTGCTTCTTGGTCGCATCCCACGTGCCGACCTCGATATCCTTGCCGGCCATATACCAGATACCGCCCGTGAACCACGTGTTCATGCCGTCCTTGGCCACGTGCTTCACCACGTTCTTCACGCCGAAGAGATATGTGTTCTCCTGCGACAGGCGCATGTCGTAAATACCGTCTTCCTCGATGTCAGAAAACGACCAGTTCACTTCCTTGTTGGCGATCTTGTCGAATGTCGACTGCTCTACCTGGATCATGAAGTTCTGGCAGTACTGGGTCTCGGGCATCGGGATGTTGTTGAAGCGGCCCGTCTGTACGTCGAGCTCTCCGCAGGCCTTCCCCATGCGCACAAGCGTAGTGCCGCTCGGAATCTCAGGCACCAGGGTGGCGTAGCCGGTCGACGCGTCCTTGTTGCCGTTCACCGCATATACCGTCGGCATATTGGTCGAATCGCTCTTGCCGCACACACACAGCACCAGATCGGGCACGTTGTCGCTGTCCGTCGGATAGGTCACGCCCTTGTCATCATACTTGCCCTTGACGCCTACAACGCGGATCGTGTCATCCAGCGTGAACATGTTCGGATCGTCGACCGGCAGTGTCACCGATGCGCCGGTGGTCTGCGCCGTCAGCTTCGCATTGGTCTTGCACGATATCGGACGGGTGCCGACGCTGTAGTACTTCACTTCGAACGACGAACAGCTCGACGCCTTCGCATGGCGCGATATCTGATCGATAGGTGTCGCCATCGGGCGGATCTTCACGATGCGCTTGTCGACATCCGACATGTAGAAATTCGGATCGCCGTCCGCACGGCCCTGCGTCTCGGTCGCTATGCCGTCCGTTCCGCCCGTGCCGTCTGCCCCGGCGTTAATCTTTCCTGCGTCGGGCAGATCACTGGCCGCAGCCATGTACACGCCCGAGCCGACGCCCACCACGAGCGCCAGTACGCTCAGCATCAAGCTGAGCAGCAACTTAGTTGCCTTTTTCACTTTTCCCATTTTAAACTACTAATTGTAAATTATTAATTATGAATTCTCAATTTCTCTTCACCGGCCTGCGCTTCTCGCCGCCGCGTTCCCAGATGGTCATGTTGTCATCGCCGTACCGGTCGATCGCGCCTAAGTCCGGAAGCTCGCGCTTGCGGCCGCCTCCGTTCTTGCCGTCGAGCTGCGCAGTGCCGTCGCCCTTGCTGGGCTTGCGAAGTGTCTCTACCGCACGCATATTCTTGCCGCGGACTTCGCCTGCCTCGGCCGCCTCGGCCACGTCGTTGTCGTAGTTCTGAGCTTTCAGTATGATCTCGATCGTCTCCGGGGTGATTCTGCCCAGCATGGCGTCCTTTGCCACGCCGATGAACCATTCCATCGCGCCGTCGATCTGATCATCCGTCAGCCCTTTCTCGGCCTGCTTCTGCTCGAGCACCTTGAGCGTCTCGGCAAAGTTCTTCGTGTACTCCGCCTCGTAGTCCTTCTCCTTGGACACTCGCTCCATGTATTCTTTGTTGGCTGCTGCTATCGCCTCTTGCTTTTCCGGATCGTCGAGCGCCTCCTTGATGTCATCGCCGTACATACGCATCAGCACCACCGCCGGATCGTCGCCGTTCCGCCATTCGGTCAGCAGACGTGCCGACCGCGGGTCCGACGTAAACATGTCCGAAAACTTCCCCTCGCGCTCTTTGTAGCCTGCTAATTCTTTATCGTATTCGTCGTAATCATCGTTTATTCGTCCGAAGATCTGCTCGTCATCGTCGAACTGATCATCCGGATACTTGCCCCGAAGACGTTCCAGCGCCATGTCGCGCTTACTCTTAACTTCTTCTGTCTCAGCCATAATATATTCCCGTACTTTTTGATTATTATTTCTGCCTGCAAATATACACCCGTTTCATATCCATCGTCCTTTATCTTTAACTCCTCATTCACTAATTTTGTAATGGACTCATCATCTCTTTTGTTTCTTCTGTCCTTCTGTCCTTCTGTCTTATGAAATCTTTCGGCAGCATCAGTGAGTTTCATCGCGAACGTTCGCGCGATCTCCTCCGCGCCTACTTCCGCTACATCGACGACTGCCCTTACATTTCAATTCAAAATGTCTGGCGGGCCGTCGTCGACATGCCTGCCTCGCAGTTCTGGGTGTCGGCTCCTCGTGCCGCTGTCGTGGTCGGAATGCTCGCCCGCGGGCAGCACCTTCCGCCCATGCGGGCCAACAAGCGCGAGATGTTTCTTGAAATATACTCGCGCGTTGTCGCTCTGCGCCGCCGCTATCCCGCCTGGTCGCTCATCCGCCTGGTCCGCGCCGTCGTCTCGCAGCCTGCCCCTAAATTCTACCTGGCGCCAAGCAGCGCCCGCATCCTCATCCTTAAAGCACGTAAACAATGGTTCTCAGATTTATCACGAAAGCTGCCGCCCTGCTGATCGCCGCCATCATTCTTGCTATCGCGGTCGGATTCGCTGTTGCCGGTCACCCCGACTGGCATTCCGTCGGCATATATACCGGCTGCGGCTTATTACAGCGCTGCTCTTACTCTTTTTATCATGCTTCACTGTTACATGCCGCCCTCAACCTCTGGTGCTTCCTCTCGCTCTCTTTCCTATACGACGTATCGCCAGCGCGTCTCGCCATAGCTTTCGGAATAGCCGTTGCAGCCCCGCCGCTGGTCCTGGTCTCTACGCCCACTGTCGGGCTCTCGGCCGTCTGCTTCGCCCTGCTGGGCCTCGTCGCCTTTCAGGTCCGCCGCAAGATCTATTGGCAGAGTTGCATCGCATTGTATATCCTCATCGGATTCTTGTTTCCCGCCGCCAATGGCGCCATACATCTCTACAGCTACGTAGCCGGGCTGATCGTCGGCCTCCTCAATGCGCCTCTGCCATGCCGAAAGCTGTCAGGAAAAAGCCCGCGGATATAACGCCCGAAGTCGCCGAAATCCTGCGCCTAAATCAGCAGCGGCTCGACGAAATCAACACACCGTTCAATCCCGTCTCAGGCTTCGGTTCGGTCGGCGAACGTTTCGAATGTGTCATCGACGACTATCCAATCCGCCGGCAGTGGCTCCCGCTTGCCATGCGACGGATCCCGCTCGTGCGCCGCCTTATCGCCGCCGGCTCTGTCGAAAAGTTCCTTACCGACAAGCTCGGAATCTCCTACAACTCCGACGAAGACCTCCGGGCCGATCGCCTCAAAGTCATCGACCAGTTCGTCCGCATCCGTTGCCGCCACGACTTCCCCTTCTGGGCCGCCACATTCGTCTACATCAAGCGAAAGGGCGGTGGCGGCGACGTCCTCTTTCGGCTCACTCGTCCGCAGCGTCGCTACGTCGCCATGCTCGAGGACGCCCGCCTGACTGGCGAACCGATCCGCATCGTCATGCTCAAGGCCCGTCAGTGGGGCGGCTCAACCACCACGCAGATGTACATGGCCTGGCTCCAGTTCTGCCATAAGGTCGGTCTCAATTCGCTCATCATCGCTCACGTCGCTTCTGCCTCAACGACCATCAAGGCTATGTTCCAGAAGATGCTTGACGCTTATCCCGCCGCAATGCTTCACCGCCTCGACGAAACCTATGACCGCAAGGAGAAGAAACTTGTGTCTGTCGGCCTCACCGGCAATATCCACCGCGTACCGCAGCGCGACTGCACCATTCAGATCGGCACCGCCGAGAAGCCTGACTCTTGCCGCTCGGGCGACTATTCCCTCGTCCACCTCTCAGAGGTCGGCCTTTGGAAGAAGACCGAAGGCAAGACACCCGAGGATATCGTCCAGGCCGCCTGCTCTGGCGTCCTCCTCGGCCCCGACACTATGATCGTGCTCGAATCCACCGGCAAGGCCGCCGGTTCTTTTTTCGATACCGAGTATCACGATGCCAAGGCCGGACGCTCGCAATTCAAATCAATCTTCGTACCTTGGTACGAGATCGAGCAGGATTCGCTCCCATTCCGCTCCGACGACGAACGCGCCGCTTTCGCACGCCGCCTCTACGACAACCGCGACAATCCCGTCCGCACTTCCGACCGCGAGGAGTCGGGCCGCTATCTGTGGTTCATGTGGCAGCACGGCGCCACTCTCGAGGGCATTAACTGGTATATGGCCGAACGCCGCGGCAAGCCCTCCTTTGCCGTCATGGCATCGGAAAACCCCACCACCGACGACGAAGCTTTCAACTATGCCGGCGAGCATGTTTTCGACCGCCTGCTCGTCGATGTCCTACGACCCGCCTGTCGTCCACCGCTTGCTGTCGGCGACGTTTATGCCGATTTCGATACCGGCGCCGATGCCCTCAAGGGGCTACGCTTCCGCGAGGACCGCCGGGGCCTGCTCTACATATGGGCGCATCCCGAGATCGACCCCGACGAACGTGTTACCGACCGATACCTCACCGTTGTTGACGTAGGCGGCCGTTCACACAAGGCCGACTGGTCTGTCATCGTCGTATTCGACCGCCTCTTCATGGCCGAGGGCGGCAAACCGGTTGTCGTAGCCCAGTGGTACGGACATATCGACATCGACCTCCTGGCATGGAAAGCCGCCCAGATCGCTGCCTACTACGACAATTCTCTCCTGGTCATCGAAAGCAACACGCTCGAGACTCACGACCGCGAACGCGACGTCGATGGCGATCAGTCAGGCTTCATCCTTAATCAGATCAAGGAGGTCTATCCTAACCTGTATGCCCGACGTCAGCCCCAGGAGGAGATCGTCGAAGGTGCCCCGCGCCGCTACGGATTTCATACCAACGTCGCCACCAAGCCGATGATTATCTCTACTCTCGTCAAGGTCATCCGCGAAGCTCTTTATGTCGAACGCGACGAACGCTGCCTCGACGAATACCTCGTCTACGAAAAACGCCCCAACGGCTCGTTCGGCGCCATCGTCGGACGACACGACGACCTGCTCATGACACGCGCCATCGGCCTACACATCTGCTTCTACGAAATGGACGCACCCAAAATCGTTCCCGTCAAAAAATCCCGACCACATGCCCGACACCGACCCGTCTCCGCCGCCACCCTCTGACCTGGAGAGCAGGCTTTCCAGCCTGCGCTTTGGACAGCAGGCGCTCCGAGCCTGCGCCCCCGATCACTCTGATTTCTCTAATTTCTCTATCCAGCTATAATAGCTATCATAGCTACAATAGCTATAAATTCTCAATTCTCATGAACTTCATCCAATCAATCCAAACATTCTGCGGCAAGCTCCGCCTCCGTCACGCAATCAAAATGGCCGATAAGGCTCACGCCCGTACCGGCCATCGTTACTATGTTCTTCCCCAGGACGGCCCCGGCAAGAAACTCATCGTAATGGACCGCTCCAACTTCCGCAAACTAAAATTCAAACATTACATCGATCACGACACCTACGTCGCCGACATCGACCGCGAATGCTTCTACGCAACGCCATACGCCGACGGCTCCCGTCGCCTCTCCGCGGTCGACATCCAGGTCAAGCGCGCTCTATTCCTCTCCTGGCTCCTGGATCTCACGCCGCCCGAAGCATCTGCTCGGCCGCATTGACGTTGTCCATATTCGCGCCCGCCTGCGCCTGCTCCAGCAGCTGCGGCGACATACCTTCCGGTACCTTGCCCTGCTCGAGTTGCTCCTTTTGGCTGCGGATACTCTGCAGCAGATCGTCTGCAAACGGGAAGTCGCCCTGCTCAAGCAGCTGCTCCACCGAAATCGCCTGAGCCTCCCACAGCTTCAGCAGTATGTCGTTCGCCATCTGACGGAACGACGGCGTGTTCGTACTCTCTACCACGCTCAGGTCGAAGTCCACGTCGCGGATCGTCCGCGGGTCGTATTCCACCCACGCGTTCTTGCCCGCGATGTTGAACACACGCTTCGAATCGTAGAACTGTTGCATGTTTTTCACGTCCTTGATTGCTCCCTCGCGCACAAAAGCGCTGAAGCTTTCCAGGATATCCAGCAGCGACGTCGTCGCGTTCTGCGTCTGCTGGTTGTATAGAGCCGCACTCTGATTAGCATAGCCGGGCTTGCCCTGCAGCGCTCCGTTCACACCCGATATGTCCTCGAAGAATTTCAGCTGCAGGTTCAGCAGCTCCGGTATACCGATATTGGTCGAATTGCTCGCCACCTGCTGCGGCATCGGCACGCCCGGCTTGGGCTTGAAGAACACCACGCCGTCCGCGCGGCTCCACTCCTGAGCTATGTCCTCCATACTCATCCCCTCGGGTTCGCAGCCCTCCGGGAATATCAGCACGCCCTTGGCCGACGAGCGGATGATCATGTCGTACAGCATGATCAGACGGTTCACATAGCGCTGCTGGTCGATCACATCGGCCACAAACGAATGTATCTCGCCGTCAATAAACGGGTACGCCTTGAACACATACGGATGGCCCTTGTGCTCGTACGGCGTCTCGCCCTCTTTCAGGATGTCGCCGAACGGCGTCAGGTAGTAATAGTACCAGTAACTGTCGATCATCCACGTCGCCCGGATCAGCGGTATTTCCTCCTCGGGCATCCCCAGCTCGCAACCTCGTTCCAGCCGCTCGGCGTTCACCGCCTCGACCATCTCGCCGTAATCCTCGATATCTATCTTGAATACATCGCCGGTATTCATGTCGTGGCAACGGTAACGTGGCTTCGCCTCCTTGCGCCATACCTCTATGACCCTGCACCGCGTCGGATCGCTCGTGAACAGGAAGTCGTAATTCTCCAGCCGCGAATAGCCGAATCGCTCGGCATAATTCGCGATGTACTGCCGGTTGTGCGACATCTTGTAGATGTCCTTGAAGCGGCGGTAGTCGGCCGGTGACTCCGCGAACTGCGCGCACAACGTATCGAATGACACATCGTGAACCTCACCCAGACAGCTCACATCCCACCCGCGGAAATCACGCATGTTGCTGTCGATAAAGAAATTGTTCGGATTCACATAATCCGTCCAGCAGTCCAGCTTCTCGTTGCGCCACCCGAACGACTTGCGGTGTACGATCATGCCGCCGATCAGAAATTCCTCCATCGTCCGCGCAAAGACCTCCGACATCCGGTTCAACTGCATGTTGCACTGCAGTATCGTCGTCATCGTCTCGCCAAGCTTCTGCTCATCGCGGTCGCGCGCATAGCACGTCGGCTCCTTCGCCTGGCTGCGGTACACGCCAAGCACATTGCGCACCAGACGCCGGATCAGATTGCTCTTCAGCGGTACACCGCCCTGGCGTGCGATGTACTCCTCCTCGCTCATCGTGCAGCCGTCCACCGTGATCGCGTCGCGCCACTGATCGCCGTAGCAGTATCGCTTGTTGCGCTCGCGGTCGCGCCTGAACTGATCCATATTGTTCCAGTGCGTCTGCGCCTCCATCAGCACGTCAAACGCACGCCGTTCCCCGCGCCGCTTTGCCGACGCCACCGTGTCCATCTCCTCGGCCGCCGGCTTCACCCGGCTCACCCAATTCAATCTCTCCTTCTTCATATCCTCCGATTACTCTAATTACTCTAATTACTCTAATTACTCTAATTACTCTAATCCCCCTATCATAGCTACAATAGCTATAAATCCTCATTCGATCTTCACTCCCGTATTCTTCTCCAGATAGTTTTTGTAATCCTCGTTAATCCGTCTCTGATCATACATCCTGCTGAAGAAAGCTCCCGGATCGCGCATGGCTTCCGTCATCTCCTTCATCATTTCGTACATCTCCTGCTCCAGCGCCTTCTTTTCCTGCGGCGTTATCGCTTGCCCGATCTCGTCGCGCTTGGCGTCGATGTCTTTCTTGAACCACTCGAATATCTCGTGGTGGATACCAGCCTCCGACTGCGTCAGCTCCTCCAGCTCTCTCGCATATCTTTCATCGCCGGCATCGGCCGCCTGGCCGTACTTCCGCTGCAGGTGGTGCGTCTCTTCATACTCCTCTTTATACTTGTAGTACTCGTTCTGCACCTTGCGGTACGCCGTGCGCTCGTCACCCGACTTAACCAGCCGGTTCGCTATCGGTATGTTGCGCCACTCGAATTCGCGGTCGCCGAATATCGTCTCGCCCGATTTTATTATTTTGCCCGGGAACGTTACAACACCGCCGAAGTATCCTTTAAGTAGATATTCCAGCCGCGCCGGATTGATGTCCAGCCAGCCCTGCTTGTAGTCGTTGCCGGTCGTCAGCTCGTTCAGCCACTTGGCGAATCCGACCAGCTGCGTGTTCGCATTGGCATAGGCCTTAGTCCACTGCGGATCATACTCGGCGAATGGCGAGTCCCTGTATATCGGCAGACCCGTCCAGCTTCGGTTGCTGTATGCTTCCACGAGCGGTTTGGCAATGCTCGGCACGAAGGCGCGCCAGCCTCCGCCGCCTTCAAGCACATCCAGCGGCAGGAGCTGCGACACTTGCGACGCCAGCTCGTATGCCAGCTCGCTCGCGCTGTACCGCTCGTTGCCGCTCATCACGCCGTATGCCAGCTCGCCCAGACCGTACAGCGCCCTGAACTCGATCGGAAGCGGGATCGATACCGATTGCTTGCCTGCGCGGATGCACAGATTCGACCGGCGGATGTAGTCAGGCAGGTTGTAGTAGGCGTTCTGATCGTCGTCATCTCCGCCGCCGAACATCGCATTCAGCATCGCCGTTACGAAGCCCAGCGAGAACAGGCCCAGCGACGCCGCTACGGCCGCTTTACCCGGATGGCGCTTCGCCGCTCTGCCCGCATTCACCATGCCTTGCAAGCCGGCATTCCAGAACACGAATCCTAATCGGCCGATCCCGCCTACATACGACCCGAGTTTGCCGAGCTTCGTTTGTCCTACGGCATTCACCATCTTGCCGCCACTGCCTTTCTTGTTGAAGTTCACGCTCACTTCCTTGGCGTCGTAGATCGACCGGTCGATGCTCCGGCCGCATTCGCGCGAGGTCACGAACGCTGCAAAGCGCGCGCAGTTCTCGGCCGATCGGTTCATCAGGTCGAATATCTGACCAGTCGCCGCCCACGCCCCGCGTGCAAAACTCTCTTCCTTCTTCAGCTCATTGACAATGTCTCTCTTGCGCTTCTCGATGTCGCGCACGTTCGTGTAGCCCGTCTCGCCGCCGTTGATCATGAAGTCATAGAACAGCTTCTCGCGCTTGTTATTCATGTCCAGCTTGCCGTCCTCCCATTTCAGCAGCAGCTTGTACATCGTCACCGGATTGTATTTCGCGAAGTTCTTGTGGAATTTCAGCGCGTACGCCTTATCCTCCTTCACCCAGGTCATACAGTTCGAGTAAAGCAGGTCGCGGAAGAAGTTGCTCACCACGAAGTCGGGGTTGCGCGTCGTGTAGAACGCCGACAGCTGGCGGTTCGTCCATACAGCAGCCTTTAGCAAATTGCTTATTTCGTAGCCCTGATCCACATCCGGATTCGTCAGGCCGTTGATCGCCTGCGCCGCACGCGGATTGCCGTTGATCGTCAGCACGTACGTCCGCCCGTTGCGCTTCACCAGAACCTGATGCTCCCGCAGATTGCCCTTGACTACCTTGTAGGGTACAGCCTCCACCTCGCGGCCTCGCTTATATTTGTCGGGTTCCTGCTCGATGAGTTGCTTCATCCGCTCTTCGAAAGCAGCGATTTTCTGCTCGACCTCTTCGGCTGTGTCTTTCGGATCAATTTCGGCAAACACAGGGTCCCATCTGCTCTCTTTTTTATTGTACTCCAGCCACAGATCCTGTACGCTTACCAAATCGCTCGGGTGATTCAGCACGAAGTTCAGGAAGCGCTGCTTCATCACGTTGCGGTTGCCCTGCCGGATGCCGTCATCGGCCATCATCGCTATCGTGGCGATCGGATCATCAGTCTTGTGGCTGTGACCCTCGGCTTTCTTCAGGATGCTGCCGCCGCGCGGATCATTCTTGCTCGTCAGGTAACCATAGACTTCGTCACTCGTCGTCTCATCCCAGCCGCGCAGAGGTATGTAGTACTCGTACATGTCGCGTATCTCTTCATACTTCTCCGTACTCAGCATTCCTGACTTGTACATTTTCTCCAGCGTTGCCTTCGTGGCAGCGTTCACAGCTTTCCACACCACCCGCGTGTCGACCATCTGCTCATAGTCGTCAACCCACTGCCGAGCCGTTGCCTCCGCGCTCTTCCAGTCGGCCTCGCCCGTCAGTCCGATCAGGCCCGCGAAGTCGCGATCCGTCTGCTGATGACGCTCCGTCATGCGTTCGCCATTCTTCTGATCTTTTGCAAGCTGTTTATTAAATTTCTTGGCCTCGGCTCGCATATGCTCGTTGCGCTCCAGGCCGTGCTTCGCCATCATATAGTCCGTCAGATCCCGACGCTTGCGCTCGTTCGCCCCGCAGATCCGCCCGATCTCATTCAGCAGAGGTTTCATGTATCGCACGAAGTATTCGTGCTGCTCGCCGCGATTGGCGCTGCTCATGCGGTTCTCGAATATGTAGGCATTCTCAAAGCCTGCCACGTCCTCGATATGAGTCTTCTCACCCAGCACTGCCTGATACAGCGTCTTCAGGCCAAGCATCGAATCCTGCACCGCCTCCCTGAACTGCCACGTACCCTTGCGGCACATCCGCTCATAATAATCGCGGGCCAGTGCCTTGTCGCGCGGCGTAAAATCACCGTCCCTGAACAATTCTTCCTCCTCAATCGTTGGATTCTCAAATTCTTTTACTACCTTTGCAGCGTTATCCAGGTTAAGATAGTCAAAGGCCACGGGATTCATTCGGAGCTTGGCTATTATAGCCTGGATTTCTTCTTTCCCGTCTACACGTAAAAGTTTGCCCTCGGTTATCCAATTGATCCATTCGTGATTATTTTTCGGGAATACGTTCCTGATGCTGTTAATTTCTAACGTCCGCCCTTTTACTGTTGGATTAATTGAGATACCAACAAGGAACTGGCGGCCGTTATCCTCTATCCCGACTATTAGATTCTGTGCTTTTGCTTTATCTCCGTAAGAGAAAATAGCCCACGGCTTCTGTATGGCATTAACCAGATCCTTTACAGATTCGAGATTGTACGAATGGCGCTCAAGGTTCGATTTTACGTTAAGAACTTTAGCGGATAATTTTATTGGAAGTTTTTCAATACCGGTCGACAATAGGTATTTCGAAGGCATGCCCATGTCATAAACATGTCCCTCCGGAAGCGTCCCGTCTATCTGCTGCTGTAGCTCTTTATTAAACTTTTCATTCGTTTCCTCCACATCCATCGGCTCGGCCGCATAGTCGGCCCCGATGCCGCCCTCGGCATAGTTGCCAACTTTCATGTCGGACTGGCGAGCCACGTCCTCGGCCTCGCCGAAGATGCTGCGCCGGTGTCCCGGCTCTTTCAGGTTCTCATAGCTGCGCCACAGCATATAGCGCAGCTCGTTATCCGTCAGCACGATGCCGGTCTTGTCGCGGAACCCCTCGAAGCCGATCTTCTCGAGCATGTCGATGAACAGCCCCTTGATCACGCTCCACCAGCCGCCGTAATTCCGTGCCTCCTCGAAGTTCATATCCTCCGCAAGCCCGGCAAGATACTCCTCCGTCGCCGTCGGAAAATCCCAGCCGTTCTTTGCCGCCAGCGCTGCGATCTTCCGTCGGATCGCCGGCTCGGCCGCGTCATACACATTGTACAGGAACGTCTTGAAATGCTCCCCGCACAACTTTCGCAGCCCATAGTGTGCCACACCCTCATGCAGCAGCGTCTGCTCCACATCAAGCGTGCCGGTGTGATTCGCTATCACGATCGTGATCTTGCCCGTGCGGGGGTTGAAGAAGCCTTTCGCCTTGCCACGCCGGCCCTCAAACTGCGAGCCGTCATCCACGATCTCTACATTCTTCAGATTCAGCTTCGCCGCAAGCCGCTGCACGTGCTCGGCCATCCGCCTGCGTTCACGCGCCGCGAACTCCGCCTGCTGCTTCTTGCTGAATCGGTTCTTGCCCATCACTTTCGACACCGGATCATTCAGGTACGACACCTCCGCATCGCTGTACGCGCCGTAACCATCTCCCTGCCGCTCCAGCTCCTGTTCTCTCAGCCATCTCTCGAATGCAGGCATCGACGCCTGACCCGCATTGCCCTTTTCGGGATTGCCGATCTTCACACCTCGCGATGCAAGTGCGTCACGGAGTGCCGGAGGTACCGTATTGAATGGCACTTCTATTCCATACGCATTGAGTCGCTGTGCGTAGGCCTCGGCAACTTCTTCAACCGGTACTACGCGCACGACTCTGCTCCATCGGCTTAGTATTACCTTTCTAACCTGGCCGACCTTTGCAAGCAGCCGGCTCACAGGTCCACTCTTCCAGTCGAGTTCACCGACCGGTTTGGCGGCTTTTTCTGCCTGATAACCGCTCGTCAGCTCGCTTGCAGGTATCTCAACCTCAACGGTAACAAGCTCAGGCCGCTTCCACGCGCTGCTGAACTGGTCATTAATAGGCGACCGCGACGTATGAATATAAGGGTTGTAAGCCGCTTTTATCGACTCTCCATTGCCTTTGTCAAGCTTGAATTTGCCGTTCTCATCCGCAAGCTCAGGGTGTTCTTCGGCTTCTTCCCATACTCCGATCTCAGTTGCTTCGCGCATCTCTCCGTTGACCTTGGCCGACATCGGCGGACGCAGCCCGCCGTCGATCATCTGCATCGCACGATACACCTTGATCGTCGGCTCGCTGTCCAATCGCCGCAACGTCGCTTCATCCGTCACCGGTCTGAATAATATATACTCATCATCCGCTGCTTGGACAGCAGGCTTTCCAGCCTGCGCCCTCCCGACAGCCTGCGCCGAACTTTCCGTGTCAGTTTCTTGTTTTTTCGTCACAAAGGTCGTACCTTTGCCCTCAGAAAGCACGCCGCTCGTAGGGCCGGAAAGGGCACCGGCCTCCTCCGATTTCTCGGAGGGCAGTATGAGGAGCTGCCCGTCCTCACGCTCGGCCTGCTTTCTTATTTTTTCCAAGCCTCTGTCATCAACCTCGTGCCAATGCACGATTTCCACGTTATCCTTGTTGTCATTGACCTCAAGAACGACCAGCTTATTGTTGACTTTACCATCGGGTACATTGATCACTATCCAGTTGTTTGGACGCGTCAAAGGCTTGTTTTTCCCATATATAGTTGGATTATATAACGCCTCCCTAAGTATCGCGCGGCTCGTTTCCGGCGCAAGATCGCTATGGCGTCTCGCATTCCTTTCAAAAATATTCTTCTTTATTATTAAAGGTTTACCATGCGTTAACAATACCTGCTGTACCCTTTCGGGTAATGTCGGCAAACCTATGTTACGACTTGGTCTGATGAAGTCTGCATCCGTTATATCGTCAATGGATTCCACTCTCTCAATTATAAGTCGTCCATTATTATTTACCGGATTACCTTGCCGATCCACACTCTCGCCGTCCTGAGCGCGCAGATCCGAAGTCTCCATCTGATGCTCTTGTTTGCTCGGCGAGGCCTCGTAGCGCTTGTACTCTTCTGGGTCAAAATTCTCCAGAATTGTATTCATCGCGTTGTTGAGCACCTCGAAGGCCGTTGTCTCGCCCTCGCCGCTCTCGGTTACATCGATACCGAACAGCTTCTTGATGCCGTTGATCAGCTGACGCCACAGTCGTTTCGCTTTCAGAGCTGCCCTGAATACCGGATTGGCCATTTCGGCCAGCATCTCGTACTCGTCATTCAGACCGTAGTTGGCATTGTCCTTCAGCTTACTGCCCGTCTGCAACAGTGCCCTGAACGAATCCGTATTGATAGCCTTGTACACATTCAGTATGTCGGCGCACGCATCGCCTATAGCGCCCATCGACTCGCGCTCCGCGTCGCTTGCATTCTTATACTTCGCCACGGCCCAGCACGTTACCGCATGTATTGTTTCATGCAATATGCACTGTGCTTTCTGCTCGTCGGTAAACCGTATCGAGTTGAAGGCGTCGCTGTTGAGCTCGATCGCATTCTTGCCCGGAGCATAATGCGCCATTACATTGTGACCGCTGAATGATTCAACGCCGGCCATTCTGAATTTCAGGCCGTCTATCTTCGCAGCCACGGCAAATACTCTCCGCGCCAGCTCATCGATTTCCTCACTGCCGCTGTCCAGCGTCTTGTACACGTCCTTGAATTCCTCAATCGTCATATCCGACTTGATCGCGTTCTCGACGCGACCTTCGGCCAGGTTCTCCAGCTGAGTCGCCGTCTTGCCGGTCGCAGCCTCGATCAACGTGCACAGATGCCCCATCAGATCGTGTGCTTCCGCCATCTGAGCCTCATTACGCAGCTCGTACTCCAGGCGGTCCTTGAATTCAGCCATATCCATCTCGGCATATGCATGGCATCCGACCCAGGTCTTGGCCGCTTCCTCCAGCCCTTCGGGTGTCGACAGATCCTTAAATGTAATCGTCAGTCCGTTGTACAGTCCGCTCGATCTGCCGTTTTTCGGCACAATATATTTCGTGAACCTTACCATTACTCCGCTGCGGTTTGCCCATACATCCTTGGTCTTCTTCGTGCTTCGCCCGTAGCCCGACGACGACACCAGCTTCGCATTCATGAACGGCGACAACACCGCCTTGCACCGCTTTACGGCCTTCGCTATGCAGTCTACCTCGCGTTTCTCGACTGTCAGGTCGCGCATTCCGGCCAAAGTCGCTTCGGCCGTCTCACCTGCCGCCACGTCGGTCGTCTGTATTCCTTTCGCGGCCTGGGCATCCTTGATGCTCTTTTCGGTATTGCGGTCAAGTATGATCACGCTGGCTGCTTCGCCGAACACATTTGCAGGCAGATTCACTACATTCCTAATCACTACGCCGTTATAGCGCTTCCATTGATCAGCCTCAGCCAGCAGACCGCCTACGATATCCATTGTCGGCACTATCGCTATCACGCGGCCCGAATCCTCTGTGTGCTGCAACGCCTTCTTAATATCTTCCTGACTGCGCAGAACGCTCGCAAAGCCCTGCTTCTTCTTACCGGTGCGGGTTTTCACGACTACTACGTCGGCCTTGTTGACTGTCGAATACTCGTTGTTGTCTTCATCACTCATGAAATGCTCGCCCAGGATCTTGCGGCCGCCGCCACCAAGCAATGCGGCCAGGCGTGCCAGCTTGCCGCTGTCGCTTTCCAGCGCGATCAGCTTAGCGCTCGCGGGCGCGTATCGCGCAGCGCTGCCCTCGCCAGCATAGCCGACCAGCACGGTCTCGCCGCGTTCCAGACCCGCCCATTCCATCAGTTTCACTGCAAGCGGATCCGGTATCGACCGCTCGTCGTATGGCTTGTCCGCCTCCTGATCGCGCCACTCTTTCCAGTTCGTCATCGCATGGTCAAAGCCTGTCGCAGTCTGTGTCTTTCGCGAATCGACCATCTTGCCGCCTTTGCCCTGATCTTTGCTCACAGGCATAGGCGTCGACCCGAGCGCGCCTCGGGTGATGCTGTCGCGCAAGCCGCGCGACTGGCTGCCCATTGCCAAATTTTCCGACGTCTGGCTACGGCCGTTGATCTTCATCGCGAAGTCATACAGCTCCCTATCTATGCCAAGCAGCGGATATTCAAAAATTGCGTCGCTCTGGTTGCCTACTCGGTATATACGGCCTTCGGCTTGAATAAACTCGATCGGACTCTGAGGCAGCGCCAGCGACAGCATCACGCGCTGATGCTTGCCGTCGGTATCGTGCAGCGAAATACCTTCCTTGCCGCTCTGCACCTGTACCACGATCACATCCTCCCCCGATTCCGGATGATTGAAGCTGTCGACTGCCGCCTGCTTCTCGGACAGTGTATGGTCGCCGTTGAAGATACCGACTCTGCTGCTGCGCATTTTCGGCTGTTTCGGCGCCTTCTTACCTTGGCTGATAGCTTTTTCGCTCTTTTCACGCCAGGCAGCCATTTCCTTCTCATACTGTTCCTTTTCTTCGTCTGTGATGAATTCCCTCAGTATGTGGTCTTGTGGATAACTATAGTCGAGCGAAGCTTCCCAGGCAAGCAGGTCCTTGTATTTCTGCGCAAATATCATGGCAGCCCGCTTGTGGCTTTTATTGTTACTATTCATCGCTTCTTTCAGACCCTCGGCAAACGGACACCTGGCATCCTGGCTCGAGGCCTTGCGCCGGTGGAATACCACCACCTTACGGCCCAGTGCGATATGTTCTTTTATGCGCTCTATCGCGAATCCGGTCTTGATTATTTCCCAGAACGCTGTCGAATAGTTGTAGTCAAACAACGTCTTGTTGAAGTATTCTTTCAGCGGGCTGTCATTCAGTTCGCTCATTGCTGCATTTACAAGATTTGCCTCGGGCATCTCGAACTTCGGGAATGTACGTGAATAGTCATACGCCGAGTCGAGCATTCGCCCCGACTTCGTATGAAGCGTGTTCTGCAGGTAGTCGCTGTAGCTGATCTCCTGCTCTTCCACTCCTTCCGGATCCGATATCTGCCCCTCTGACATTCGGATCATATCACCGTGGCTATCGCGGCGATATGATTTGCCGAACTTGTCCTTCAGGAATTTATTACGCTTGTCACGCCGGCTCTCGCCATCCTTCGTCCCGGGGTAAGTGAATATGTACCCTTCTGCATAGTCAAGCGACGAAGGCGTGTTGAACGGCGTTGCCGACAGGAACACGGCCTTACTCTTACGCGATATCCCTTCCGCACGTTTGAGTGCTTCCGTATCCTGCTTCATCGACTCTATTCGGTCGTCAAACTCCTTGTCATACTGGTCTACCTTATCGCCGGCTGTTTTTACAGCCTGCTCTATTGCCTCTTCCGACCGAAAGCCGCTCTCCTTGATCTTTTCCCGATCAGCCGCCGAAATCATCGACAGAGGTTTTTGAGCTATGCTCAGTAATTCATTCAGTCGTTCGACTTCGGCCCGCGCCGCACGCCGGTTCTTGCCCAGCTCAGAGACCTCGAGCTCGCGTTCCAGAACAGCCTCGGCGTCGCGGTTCGCCAGCATGTGATGCATCTTAGCCGTGCTGCCTTCCGAGCCCTCCTGATTCTCCATCAGCTTGTGGCTCTCGTCGTATACTATAAGGTCGAATGCATCTTCCAGCAGAGCATAGTTCTGTCGCAGATTTGCATACTGCGTCACAACCACGCCGCTGCCCTTGCTCTTGGTATCGGCCAGTTTCGTCGCCTTGATGCCCAGGTTCGACGCATCCTTGATCCAGTCGCTGATCTTCGTGTCGTTCACTGTCACGATCAGTACGCGCCCCTTCCCCTGCTTCAGGAAGCGCTTCACAATACCCAGGCCCGTATAGGTTTTGCCTGTACCGGTACCGTTGGTGAACATATAGCCCTTGCCGTAGCCGTGTTCGCTGTCTGCATGATCGGCCGAGAAGAACTGCTTCTCAGCTTTCTCCACATCCTCATGCTGCGCAGGTAGCAGGAACGGCAGCGTCTCGCGGATATTGTCGAGATCACCGGCCTTCACCTCTGTGCCTTCGGCTGCGGCCTGCGCCTTGCGCTTCTCGTCTATCGACATCTGCGCGAGCTTGCGCAGTTCCTCAACTTCGAGCTCGGCCGCCCATTCACTAACCTTCTTGCGCTGGCCACGGTACGACATCTTCATATCCCATGCCGAACGCAGATATTCCGCGATCTGCTCGTCCGTCAGATCCGTGTACTCGTGAAGCACCGGATCCAGCGACTTGTGCATCTCCGCCTGCCATCGCCCGAACTTATAATATCCTTTCAACACCAGGCCGCAGCCCAGCTTTGCCGTCGCACCCAGGAAGCGCGCGGCATTCACGCCCAGGCCGGCCAGCAATGTCGTCACATCGTTCATCCGCCCGGGCTTTGTCATCCCGGGATTCTTGAATATATCCCGGAACGTATCCAGCGCTTCGTCTATGAGACTCTGCGCCGTCTCCTCACCTTTACTTATATCTTGAACTGCAGCAGGCCCTCGTCCATCATGTCCAGGACCTTCCACGCCGCCATTTTGTCCTCCCTGCTTACGTACATCGCTTCGGCTGCGCCCAGTTCTGCCGCGTCGAACGGATCCTCCGGCACCGGTATGTTTCTTCCCTGAAGTGGATGTGCTTCCTTCCACGCCTCCAGTGCTTCCCGTTCCAGAAACAGACCCGCTACCTCGCGGACTATCCGCGACGTCATCTCCGTTTCCGGCCACATTTTCGTTACCGCCTCGTCTATCTTCTTCGACAGCTCGTTGTCCGCTGCCTCGTACTCCAGCCCCTTCTTCATCAGATACGGAGCCAGCCAGCTGTGCCTCGTCGGCATTGCGGCTACCTCGGCCGCGATCATTTCCGGAATTCCTAACATAATTCTTTACGGTTTCATAGCACATCTGAGACCATGCGTCGCGTTCCCCGGCAAGCCAGTCGCGGGCGCCGTCTTTCACTTCGTCCGTGATGGCTGCGTCGTCGATCGCGTCGATCTCTTCCGCACTCAGTTCTTTTTCGGCATCTAATTTACGACTTTTCCCGCCGCCTGCCAAATCATCCGCCACATCTCCCGAACTTTTTTCATCCTCCTCTTGTTTATCTCCCGAAACATCACTACCTTTGCCGTCAGATAAAACAGTGCTTTCGGGAGTAGCCTTGTCATTCCCGTTGCCCGTCTGGGTCTTGTCAGTGTCTGTCGTATTGTCGAGGGCACTGTTTTTCTTTTCAAACATGGTCAGCAGCCATGTTTTCTTCTTATTATCCCAGGTCAAGCGGACAGCGGCCTTGTACTTTTCACTCTCAAGCTGCACACGGTTGCTTGATCGTTTCGTAACCACCATATCGCTTAATATCTCCTGAAGATTCAGGAGTACTTCCGGATGATATTTCGCTAATTTGGCAAGCCCGAAGCCATCACTATGTGACGTTCCTTCTTCGCCCCATACAAGGTCGATTTCGCCAACCTCTTTATGATACAATGCACCTATGGCCTCGCCTCCTCGCTTGGCGAGAAGGAAAGCAACTGCTTCCTGTGGCTTCCCCTTGAATTGTGTGTAGACCTCTCCAAAAGGCCCGACGGTTGGCCCTATTCCTCGCCCGGATGCGCTGCTTGCCACAGCGCCCGGCGTATTATGCACTTCGGCGCTATCGCCTCTAAGAATGTCCGATCTGCTGCCAGCCGTTTCAGTTCCTCCGGCCTCAGCAGGTTGTGCGCCCGACAGAACTTGAACGCCGCTGCTGCCTCCTTCGCCTTCTCTGTCGGATTCATCCCCGACAGTTTCGACAGTGCTGCGTCTACTGCCTGATCCGCTCTTCTCCTTGTTTCCTGATCCATCTTCTTTGTCTCTTTCGTTTTCCTCTGCAATATTACTAAAATAATCCGACTCGTCAAAATTTTCAAGCCGCTCCTGCGATACTTCCGCCATCGCATCATTTCTCAGCGCCTCCGACTCTTTGATGGCCTCAAGCTCGTCTGTAGCTTCAGCATATAAATCCTTCAGGTTCATATTCGCGAGTCGCTCTTCCGCTTGCGCCTGCCTCATATCCTCATAAGCCTCATACTCTTCATAGCTCATGCCGAACGTCTCCCACGCCCAGTTGTCCATCTCGCGACGCTCATAGCTCTGCTCCTGATGCTTCATATCCAGTGCCTGATCCAAGCGGCGGTTCCGGATATAATTCGTGATATCCGACCGCGTCCGAGCCGACATTATCACATCGATCAGTGCGTCACGCGCACGGCCGTTGTCATACGCTATGCCGTACATCTCGCATGTCTGCTTCATCTGATCCTCGGCAAGACGCTGGATCGACTGCCCGCCCTTCTCGACCGAGGCAAACAGCCCGAACAGCTTCCGACGCTCGCCCTCGCCGAAGCCCGTCTCACCGCGCACACCCTTGCTTATCTGCGCACCCGAGCCGCCGGCCTGGTTGCCCCACAGCACCTTATTGGCGCTCAGAACCATCGACGCGACCTCCTCGATCGTCTCAGGCTCCTGCTGCTCCAGACGCTCTACTGCCGTCGGATAATCCTTCACCTCATCATACACATCGCGGTAGCGCTTGTCGATCTGCGCCAGACGCTTGCGGTCAGCCTCCTCAGCCGCCGCCTTCATCTCCGCCTCCTCGCGCTCCCGCCGTGCGGCAGCCTCGCCTTCCTTGGCTACACGGCGCTCCTCAGCAGCAGCTGCCTCCGCTGCCTCAGCCTCTCGCCGAGCCTTCGTCCCGGCTACCTGCTTCCAGTGCTCAAGTCTTGCCTTAGCCTGCTCTACCGCCGCCAGACGCTTACCCTCCGCCTCGACGAACTCATCAATATCATCCGTCGACTTTGTCTTCGACGCGCTCAGCCGCTTTACCTCGGCCTCAGCACGCCGCTGCATATTCTCGGCAAAAGCCTGCGCCAGTTCCTCCTTGCCGGTCTTCTCAACAAGGCCATCCCAGGCCGTATCGGCATCCACCGCTCCGAAGTCCGGCTTCCCCTTCTCATTCAGCGGTATCCGCTCCAGCACCGACCCCACATCGTCCTGCTGCCCCTCCTGGACACCCGGCGTTCTCTGCTCTGCAGAGCGACTTCGTCGATCGTCAGCCTGCACCTGACCCTGCGCCCCATCAGCTACATCAGCGATCCCTACCAGCCTTTCGGATTCCGCTCCGCTTCTGCCGACCGAATTATACGACACCAGCATCCTCTCCAGCTCCTCGGGCTTGATCTTGTTGATCACCTGCCCGTTCAGCGGCTCTTCCGTATGGATCTCGATAAGCCCGTCCTCGTCGGCCTCTGCCGTGATCGAACCGCGCACAGGCATCGCACCGCCCGTCTCGATCGAAAACTCATCGTTCAGCTTAAACTGCGGCTTACCCTCACTGCCATTTTCGCCCGATGGCTGCTCACCGCGCCGAGCCCGGTCGAATTCTTCAGCGCGCGCCCGCGCCTGAGCGTCGGCCCATGCCTGCAGGTCCTGCTTCTTGAGCGTCTGCCGGCTCCCGTCAGGCATATCCACATTCACCATGCCGTCAAGCACTGCGCCGGTTCTTTCATCAACGACCGGCCCCGCTATCGTACCCTGCACGAAGCCGCCAGCACCGTCGCCGATGCTTACCGCATCGCCCGGATTGAACGACAGCAGCCCGCGCATCATCGCCTCTGCCTGCTCGGCCGCCTGCTGGCGGATCGCCTCGGCAGCTGCCACGCGCTCTGCCTCAGGATCCAGCGTCGCGCCCGCACCTCGAATCTCCTTCGGGTCCACAAATTCCATCTCGCCCGTCTGCGCGTCGCGCACGATCAGGCTCTCGTCCGATTTCTCGCGGTCGATCGTGCCGTCTTCCTTCACCGTCACGTTGCCGCCCACGATGAATACGTCGTGATCGTCAAGTCCGGCCTTGGCCGGATGAATCAGTCCCGTCGCTGTGTTCACACGCCCCTTGATCTGCATATCACTCTGCGCCACAAGCTCGTCCACATCGTCAGTCATTCGCTGACGGATGCCGTCAAGAGCCTGCTTCGCATTCGCATAGTCACGCGCAGCGTCGATCGTTTCAGGATTCCGCCCTTCCTGAGCCAGTTGCAGTAGCGTACCCACCGGATCAGCATCGAGATCAGCGATCAGAGCCGGCGCATGTCCCTCCATGCGCTCGCGCTGTATATTATATGTGTTCTGAGCATCCGCCATCTCCTGCTCATCCTGCGCCGTATAGCCGTCCATGTACGAGGCGCTCAGTTCGCCGTCCACGTTCGACCGCACATCCGGCGTGTCGCCGTCATCGCGCGAGTTCGCGATCAGGCCTAAATTCATGCCGCGCCAGTTCAGGTTCCATTCCAGGTACGTCATTGCAGCCTCCTTCTCCTCGGCGCTCAGCTCCTCATCGGCCATGATGCCCTCGGCCAGCTTCCCGACCTCGTCATTCTTCGTGTGCTCGATCTGCTGACGCAATGGCTCCCAGCGCTCAGCTGTGAACAGCTCTCGCGCCGCCGTGTCGGCCTTGTTCATGCCGTGCTTCAGCTGAGCATACTCTATACCCGACACTGCCTTCTTCACCCCGTACGCAGCGCCAACGCCGGTATATTTCGCCGCCCCGATCAGGCCCATCGACAGCGCCATACCGCCCCAGATGTCGCCGTGGAATTCCCCAGTGTTGAACAGGTTCACTCCCTCTGCATTACGCGAGTCATCCAGGTCCAGCATCGTGCGCCACAGCTGGCCGTAATATTCCTCGCCGACCTCGCCAAGGTAGTCCGACACACCCGCCCGGCGCAGGTAGGTGTTCGCTGTCGAGGCGATCCGGCCCAGGTCCGACTTCTTCGCCCTCGCCAGCACTCCGCTCATGCGCGAGCTACCAAGCACCCGCTCCAGCTTCGGCACCGCACCTTCCAGGTGAAGGCCGAACATCTCCGAGTAATTCTCGATCACCGAATTCGCCTCCGCCTGCCATATCGCGCTGCCCCACGACTGGTCATTCGCGAAATTGTAGAAGCCCTTGCGGTCGACCGTCACATCGCCTAATTTGCGGTCCACGATGTCGTTCACCGTCTGAGCCGCCTGTACCGTATTAGTCATCAGCGGCGCGCGTACCAGCAGCTCGTCCGCCGTCGTGCCCGTCGCTCTGATCAGCCAGTTGTCAGCCTTGCGCGCCACCCCGCGCAGGCCGTATTTCTTTCCGTATTTCCATAGCCCCGTCTCGGCCATCTCCTTCAGAGCCGCCGTGCCGAACTGCCGCGCCGCCAATCTGCCCGCGCCGCGCGTGAACAGATTCATACCACTGTATCCGCCACCGGTCCATGCGAACTGGAGCATGAACGGCAGCATCTCGGCCGACATCATACCTGCTCGCGCAAGGAACCCGAAGTCGCCGTACGTCTGCTGCACCTCCGCATTCTGCGCCCGCTGCTTCATCAGCGCCTGCGCCGACTCCGTGTCCGGCGAGCTCGCCGCCTGCAGCAGCGCAGCCGTCCGCGGCAGATCCGTGATGCCCATCAGCCACGTATCCGGATCTTTCAGCGTCTGCCCGAACATATGCCAGAAACCCACGTCGCCGCCGTCCTCCACAATGCGGCGGTTAGTCAGCGTCCGTATCCGCTCGTCAGCTTCCTTGATAGCCGACAGATACTGCTGATACTGAGTGTCACTCAGCAGCGCATCCTGATAATGATTTGCAGGACCGGTCGACATGATCGACGCTACCAGCGGATGCTCCTCGAAGTCGCGGTCGCGCGTGTCGAGCTCTCTGCGTCGCGCATCAGCCTTCGCCTGCAGACGCTCGCGCTCCTTGATCGCCTCGCGCAGCTGCGTGCTCACCAGCATATTCGCCGAAGTGAAGATTCTCGACTCCCGCTCCGACGCATCAGCCTCCCAGTAATTAGTCGTCAGGCGCCCGTCCCCCAGCTCCCACTGAGGCACCCATCGCCCGTTCTCGTACGTCGACCCCGCAGGCCGCGGCGCCCGTCCGCCCACCTGGAGAGCAGGCTTTCCAGCCTGCGGATTCAGGACAGCAGGCTTTCCAGCCTGCGCCTGACCGGCTTGCCCTCCGCCTTTCACAAACTCATTGACGGCCCCCGTCACCTCCTCCGTCGGCCAGGGCTCCTCGCGAAGTTCAGCATCATGCCGTGCCTCCGCCACCTCCTGCTGCGTCGGAGCCACACCCATCAGCGGCGGCCGCTTCACCCCGCTCAGCATATCATCCATATTACTCAGAGTCGACACAGGCGCCCCGGGCATCAGCGACCTGCCAGCCATCTGCCTTGCCCGTTGCTGCACCTGCTGCATCGGCCCCACATATCCCACTGGGACAGCAGGCGCCTCTTGGACAGCAGGCTTTCCAGCCTGCGCCCCATCAGCCTGCGCCCCATCAGCCTGCGCCGGTGCCTGCAACCCCAGCCGCTTCGCCACCTGCTGCCGCGTATCATCCCACGGCCTCTGCACGCCCGCGACAGCCGTCCTGCTCGCCGCCTCAGCCCGGTTCCCCACCTCCTGGAGAGCAGGCTTTCCAGCCTGCGCCTCAGCCTCAGGCTGCTCCCCGAAAACAGAACGCTCGAAATCTTCATACGTATCTGGCAGCGGCGCTCCGTCAGCCTTAAACGCATCATACCATTCACGCCTATGATCCCGCCCGCCGTTAGGCCCCGAATTCATATACGATTCAAACTTCTCATACGTGTCAGGCAGCGGCGCTCCGTCAGTCTTAAATGCGTTATATACCTCCTTTAAAGTTGCCATTGCTTTTCCTTTTTAATACTGAATTTGTGATGCATGCTCCCATCTATTTTTCGGCTCCGAGTGGCCGCCGACTACCTTGTTCGTCACTGTCGTGCCATTCCCGCGACCCTTCCCGTCATAATGTTCGGATACTTCTTTTCTCTCATCTACGACCCACGACCCAGCCTCGCGCGAAAGGCGCTCGCGCTCTTCCTTGACCTCCGCGAGCGAATCGCCATAGACCCACTGCAGCTCACCATTCTCGTCATAATACGACAGTTTGTATTTCCCTCTGCCGCCGTTGCCGCTGCTACCGCCGCTCCGCCCGTTACCACTGCGGTTATTGCGGCCGATCTGCGACTGGATCAAAGCCTCCTCATAATCTGCGCGTATCTCAGCACGCCTGGCATCTGCATCCGCCTGCGAAATCTTTCCCAGCATCAGATCCATCTTCAGATCCGCCATCGCCGCGTCCCGCTCCGCGCGAGCCTCAGCACGCCGGTCAGCCGCTTCGCGGTACTGATCCGACACCCGTTCACGCTCCAGCGTATGCTTCCGGTTCCAGCGGTCCCCGTCGCGCTGCGCATCCAGCGCCATCGCCCGCATGTAGCCCTGCATATAATCACGCTGATTCGCCTCGCGCTCCCGCCGCAGCTGCTCAAACCGCGCCTGCGTCCGCGCCGTCATCCCCTGCGTCGGATCATACATATTCGGCGCATACTGCGACGTAAAGAACAGATTGCTCAGCGCCGCGATGCCGTCACTCACAGCCGCGATACGCATCCTCCGCTGCTGCCGACGCCGCTCAGCCTCCAGTTCCTCCTTTGTCGGAGGCTTGTAAGGCGTCAGCGCCTCATACAACTCCGTATACGTCAGCCGCGGCCGCTCCCCCTCCGCATGCTCCCGCTCCTGGAGAGCAGGCTTTCCAGCCTGCGCCCCGGCCGCCTCCGGCACCTTAAACGGCGCACCGCGCCAGCTATCGGCCTGCGCCTGAGTCACCGCCGCAGGCATAGGCGGCGCCGCCAATGGAGTGCAACCGACGAAGTCGCTCTGCTTTGCAGAGAGCGCGTCCTCGCCCTCGCCATTATCCGGATGGCCACCAGGCACCGCTACACCACCGCTACCCGGCTGGTTCCTCTGATCCTCCTCTGCCGTCATACCTTCTTCCTTTCCGCTGCATAATCATCATAAAGCCCGCCGATAGCCCCGGCCGCCTGAGTCACACCCTGCGTCGCCTGAGCAATCGCCTGCGCCTTACCTATCTCCATATTATTAAGCTGACCTCGCAGATTTGCATCCGTCTGCCTGTACTGCCCCTCGATCGCATCCTTGCGTCGCTCGCCGTTCACCGCGATCTGCGACGCCGCATCAGCCATCGCCGCGTTGTTCGCCTCCCGCTCCGCCGCAGCCTCCGCCGTGCCGCCCATCACAGCCTGCGTCCCCGCCAGCTGCTGATTACGGTTGCGGATCCGCTCACCCAGTTCAGTCAACACCGCCTGCGCGTCCGACCGCTGCGTCGCATCCTCATTATACCGCCGGGCGTACCACGACTCATTCTGACTGCGCTGATCATTCAGATCACGCTTCACCCGCTTCATCGCCTTCGACGCCTTCATGCCCCCGAAAATACTCCCGACAGCACCTATACCTGCTCCTATCAGACTTCCTAACATAACTATTCCTTCCTGACTGGTTCAACTTAAATTACAACCCCAAAATTACTGCATTAACTTTGCACCTATGTTTTAACTTTAACCCGATGGCGATAGGAAAAAAGACAGGCGGACGGAAAAAAGGCACACCCAACAAATCAACCACGCTGGGCAAGCAGCTCATCATGTCCTTCCTTGACGACTACGCCTCATCAGGTCTCATGGAATCCGACTTCCGGGCCATCGAGCCCAAAGACCGCCTCATCATCGCCGAGCGACTCATGCAATACACCATCCCCAAGATGCAGGCCACCGCAATCGACCTCGCCGCGACAGACCCCGCCACCAAAACACTCGAACAGCGCCTGGCCGAGCTCGCCACCGACGACTGACCCGTCTACTCCCCTCTACTATAGAAACCGCCCCATGGACAGCAGGCGCTCCGAGCCTGCGCCTCGCTATCACATTCGACACATCCGACACATTCGACACATCCAACACATCTAACATACATAATCCGCTCAATATATCCAAGCCTCAACCCACCTATCACCTCTTGCAAATCCTTGTTCAATTCATCATATTAACTCTAAAAAGTCCTCGGAAAATGATAGCTAACTTGCTGACAAAACCAAAAAACATTAAGTAGGAGGAAATCGCGCGGAAACCCCCGTTTCCTCATCAGAAAACCCAGTTTCATGACGAGGAAATGTTTATTAACAATAGTTAATTCATCAGAAAACCGAGTTTCATGACGAGGAAACCCCCGTTTCCTCATCAGAAAAGTACACAAAAGAAAAGAAATATATATATAACACCACCTGGCGGTGGTGTAAACGCGCGCGCGACCGCTACGCGTACGCGCGTGCACCCGCCGCCACCACCACCAAAAAAAATTTTTTTATGATTATTTTTTCAGCAGCCATCGGCCGACAGCTCCGGACGCGGCAACCCGACGACAGCCCCGCTCCGAAATCCGGCGACCGCCGACGCCCGGCGAGCCCGAAAAAACAAGCCGCCAAACTTTAGTCGGAAAAAGAAAGCCGTACAACAGTCCGATTCAAAAAAATTGCTTAAATTTGCACAAGGGCGTGCCAAACAAAGCGAAGCCGGACACAACCCTGCGGTCATATCCGGCATCAAAACCTCTCAAAATTCAGACTTCTGTGTCTAACTCTGTGTCCAAATTTTGCAACTCGCTGATAATCAGCCTTAACTGCGGAGAGAGAGGGATTCGAACCCCCGGAGGTGTGACCCTCAACGGTTTTCA
>ERZ1673743.438-NODE-438-length-63816-cov-11.358401_pt1 | contig 63816 bp, 54 predicted proteins | sample MGYA00580197_ERZ1673743 | MGnify/ENA primary metagenome ERZ1673743 (study PRJEB41218, sample SAMN15661795) | gut metagenome | host: Homo sapiens | place: Canada: London | collected 2015-08-20/2019-03-30 | study: EMG produced TPA metagenomics assembly of...
TTACAAAAAAAAGACAAATAAGTAAAATTTTTACCTATTTGTCAACAGTCTGAAACTCTACAAAAGTAGAGTTTAATGATCAGTTAATTAAACTAATTCTACAGTAGCTCCAGCTTCTTCTAATTTAGCTTTAATTTCATTAGCTTCATCAGCAGAAACGTTTTCTTTGATGTTACCACCATTATCAGCTACACCTTTAGCTTCAACTAATCCTAATCCAGTAATTTCTCTTACGATTTTAATTACTGCAATTTTAGAAGCACCAGCATCTTTTAATACTACAGTTTTTTTAGCATCAGCGTCAGCATCAGCACCAGCAACTGGAGCAGCAGCAACAGCTACAGCACTTGGATCTACTCCAAATTCTTCTTTCATAGCGTCTACTAAATCTTTAACTTCTAAAATAGTCATTTCTTTAATTGCATCAATAATTTCACTTGTTGATAATTTTGCCATTTAAATCATTCCTTTCCTAATTACTTTTCGTCACCTAATTTTTCGGCATATAAATTAAGCGCAATAGATAGATTTTTTACGTGCTCTATCAAGCCACCTGCAAACATAGTAAGTAATCCTTCCATTGATGGAATAGAAGCGTAATCGTTAATTACATCTAGAGAAACAACTTCGCCATTAACCATACCAGTTATGATTTTAACATTGTCATGAGCTTTTGCAAAAGCATCGATTGCCTTAATAGGTTCTAATAAATCTTTTCCAAATACAATAGCGTTTTGTCCTTCTAAGAATTCAGTTAAGTTAACACCCATACCATTTAATGCGATATTTACAAGAGTATTCTTATAAACTTTTACTTCACTATCAACTTTTTTAAGTTCTCTTCTTAAGCCTTGTAAATCAGCAACTGTTGATTCTTTATAATTGAATAAAATTACACTTTGAGAATTTTTAATTTTATCAGTTATTTCTTGAACAGTTTCTTTTTTACGATTAAGAATTTTCTCGCTTGCCATATATGTCCTCCTTATTATATTTATAAAAAAACTTTCCGATTCGGAAAGTTTAAATACAAAAGTATATGTAACTTTCCCTCGGTAGGAAATTAAGGATTCATCCACCTACTGTCTTCGGTAATAAGTTTTTTTATTCGTTATTTATATTAACACGTTAATAATTACATGTCAATAGAATCTTGATCTACATGGATACCAGGACCCATAGTTGTAGATAAAGAAATATTTGTTATGTATTTTCCTTTAACTGTAGCAGGTTTTGCTTTAACTAAAGTATTTAATACAAATTGTACGTTTTCTACTAATTTCTTTTCATCGAAAGAAACTTTACCAACCATTACATGGATATTTCCATATTGGTCAGCTCTGTATTCAACCATACCTTTTTTAACATCTTCAACAGCCTTTTCAGGAGTTGGAGTAACTGTACCAGTCTTAGGATTTGGCATTAAACCTTTAGGTCCTAAAACTTTACCAATTTTACCTAATTGAGGCATCATATCAGGAGTTGCAATGATTACATCAAAATCAAACCATTGTTCTTTTTCGATTTTTTCAATCATGTCTGCTTCTCCTACAAAATCAGCTCCAGCTTTTTTAGCAGCTTCAGCAGCAGCACCTTTAGCTAAAACTAAGATTTTTTTAGTTTTACCATTTCCGTTAGGTAATACTAATGAACCTCTCATTTGTTGGTCAGCTTTTTTAGTATCAATATTAAGTTTTACTGCTAATTCAACTGAACTATCAAATTTAGTGATGCTAGTTTCTTTAGCTAACTTAACTGCTTCTTCCAATTGATAAGATTTATTCTTTTCAATTTTTTTAGAAGCTTCCACATATTTCTTACCTAGTTTTCTCATCTTTTTCCCTCCAATCGTGGTTTATTAGCGGATAATTTATTATTCTTCAGTTTCTTGTTTTTCAGTTATGACTTCTACATCAACATTAGTTGATTGCATTGATTCTTCCATAGCTTCTAATTCAGCTTCTCTTTTTTCAGCTTCTTTTTCAGCTATAGCAGCTTCTTTTGCTTCTTCAGCAAGTTCAGCGTCGTTTACACCTTCAACTGCAACTCCCATGTTTCTTGCTGTACCTTCAATTATCTTCATAGCTTCTTCTACTGAATAAGCATTTAAGTCAGGTAATTTAATTTCAGCAATTGCTTTAACATCATTTTTAGATAATGTTGCAACGATTTCATGAGCACCTTTTTTGCTACCAGAATTAATCTTAGCAAATTTTTTGATTAAGCTTGCAGCTGGTGGAGTTTTTAATACAAAATCAAATGTTCTATCTTCATAAACCATGATTTCAACTGGAATTATATCTCCCATTTTATCACGAGTAGCATCATTATATTTTGTACAGAACTCTTGTAAATTAATACCTGCAGGTCCTAAAGCTGTACCAACTGGTGGTGCAGGAGTAGCTTTTCCTGCTGGAATTTGTAATTTAATTCTTCTAACGATTTCTTTTGCCACGTAAAACACATCCTTTCGCATTTTTCGCTTGTGGTGTTGGGCTAATCCGCATTTTCCCTCCCACTTACTAAAAAATATTTAGCACTTAAAATATTAACACACAAAACACAAAAAAACAACTATAAAAGTTGTTTTCTTTAAAATTTATGCAAATACTTGTTTATTTAGAAACGTTTACTTGGAAAAGTTCTACTTCAACAGGTGTTTCTTGACCAAATAAATCAATTAATACTGTTAATCTTGAATTTTCTGTATCGATTGAATCAATACGTCCTTCCATACCAGTAAATGGTCCATCAACGATAGATACTTTAGTTCCAACTTCAAGTTCAGCATCAACATCTACTCTACTCATACCCATATTAATTAAGATACGATCAATTTCTTGAGGTAAAAGTGGAGTTGGTTTAGCACCTTTACCGCTTGAGCCGATAAATCCAGTAACTCCTGGAGTATTACGAACGATATACCATGCTTCATCAGTCATTATCATTTCAACTAAAATATAACCTGGGAACATTTTATGTTTTTTCTCTTTTTTAGAACCATCTTTCATTGTTTCAACAACTGTTTCTTCTGGAACAATAACTCTGAAGATATAATCTGAGAATCCCATTGATTCAGCACGCATTTCAAGTTTTTCTTTTACTTTTGCTTCATGACCACTATAAGTGTTAACTACATACCACAATTTTTCCATTATTTAATCAAATCCTTTACTAAAGCAAATAATGCATCTAATCCGAAGAAGAATAGTGCAAAAAATGCTACAAATATTAAACAAGCAAGTGAATATTTTACAAGTTCAGTTTTGTTTGGCCATCTAACCATCTTCATTTCGGCTTTTATCTCACTGAAATATGTATCTTTCTTTCCAATGTTTGCTCTAGTTTCTTTCAAGTCTTTTATTTCTTTTTTTAATTCGCGTTTTTCGCCTTTATCTTTAGTCTTTTTTAATTCAGCAATTTTTCCATCGATTTTTTCTTCAATTTTTCTTTTTTCATTTAAAATTGCTTCTTTTTCGATTTTCTTTGCATGTTTTAAATCAGCTTTAGATATGTTTTTCTTTGCCATAACCACACCTCTATTTTTATTGTATAAAAAAAACACTTTCGTGTACAAACATAATATAGCACACAAAAGTATTAATTTCAATAATTTTCAAGCAACTTTTTTATTTTATCTCTTATACGATGAGTTGTATTATATATCTTCTTAACCGGTTCGTTTAAAAGTTTTGATATTTCTTCAGTTTGAAAACTATTAATCATTAAATCAAACACTTCTTTTTCAAACGGACTTAACGACTCATCTATTTTAGAAACTAATATATTATAGTTTTCTTTATTTATTACTTTTAATTCCGGATTGCTATTTTCTTCAATTATTATATCAGCAAGTGTAGTTTCATCGTCATCACCATATGTATAATCTAAAGAAAAGCTTTCCCGTAAAACAGTTTCCTTAATAGTACTCGATTTTCTAATCACATTTTGAATTTTTCTATTAACACATATCGTTATAAACGTTGGAAGAGATGCGTTTTTTTCCTGATTATAGTTTTTAATCGCGTCCATAAAAGCTATTATAGCATCCTGTCTTACTTCCAAAGCATCCAAATTATGATATTTTAATACAGCACGATATTTGCTTAATAGTATATCTATTATATATTTATACTTTTCATATAATAAATCCGTTGCTTCTTCATTATCACATACCATATTTACTACCTCATTATCAGGATATTCATTCATTATTTTTCTCCTATTCCATATATAAGTATAGCTGCAGCAACAGAAGCGTTTAGACTATTTACTTCTCCTTTCATAGGAATACTGATAATTACATCTGAATTGTTTCTTACTAATTTTGAAAGGCCATTTCCTTCGCTTCCAATTATTAAAAGTTTTTTATCGTTATAGTCTACTTTTCTAAAGTCTTCTCCATCTGCTTCAGCACTATAAACAAAATAGCCATCCCTTTTTAATTCATTTATGGCATTAACTAAGTTCGTGACCATAATTATATTTACTCTACTTAAAGCTCCTGTAGATGTTTTTACAACCGTATCATTTACAACTACTCCACGGTCTTTAGGAATTATAATATTCTTTACTCCTATCGCTTCACAAGTTCTTATAATGGCCCCAAAATTATGAGGGTCTTCCAAATGATCTAACATTACAACTAATGGATCTCCATGAATTTCAGCTAAAGTTTTGTATTCATAGTCATCTACTTCAATAATGATTCCTTGATTATGTTTCATTAAAGCATCCATTGATTTTGAATCCATATTAACATAACGTATTTTATTTTGTTTAATTTTTTCAATTATGCTTTTATCTTTAAAATTATCTGCAATGTATACTTTTCTTATAGTTTTAATATTTAATTCGTTAAATACATTTTTTCCACATACTCTCATAATTCACCTGTTATATAATTTAATAATTCATTACATCTTTCTATATTATTTTTATATAATGTACCAATTAAAGCTTCTAGGCCGGTTGCTTTTTTATAAGTTATTATATCAGTCGTTTTGCTGCGATGACTTGATGCGTTTCGGCCACGATTTACGATTAGTATTTCTTCTTCACTTAAAATTTGACGATTTATTAATTCTTCTAAAATTCTTCGTTGAGAAGTAGCACTTACGTAATTTAAACTTTCTCGAGCTAAATCTTTTACTTTGGCAATACCTTTATTTATTAAAAAATTTCTTATATGAAGTTCATATACAGCATCACCTAAGTAAGCATATACTAAGCTTTCCATTTTCTCACCGACTAAATAATAACATATTTATTTCTTCTTATCAACAAAATAAAAAAGCTAAGATTTACTCAGCTTCTTTAATTTTTTCTTCTAATTCTTCTTTAGACATTTTAGTGTACCCTTTAATGCCTAATTCTTTCGCTTTATTTTTTAATTCTTTTAAATCATCTGAAGGAACTTCATCACTAATCTTTCCCGTAGTAACTAATTCTTCAATTTGCTCTTTCGTGATTGTTTCTCTTTCCATTAAAGCATCACTTATAGCCATAACTAAATCTTTGTTTTTCTTTAAGATTTCAGTTGTCTTTTTATAACATTCATTAATGATTTTTCTTACTTCTTGGTCAATTTCTAAAGCAACGGCATCTGAGAAGTTTTTAGATTTATTATAATCTCTTCCTAAGAACACTCCTTCACTTCTTTCTTCTAATTGAACTGGGCCTAAATCACTCATACCATATTCGGTTACCATAGCACGAGCAATCTTTGTTGCTTTTTTAAAGTCGTCGCTTGCTCCAGTAGTTGTTTCTCCTAAGAATAGTTCTTCGGCTACACGTCCACCTAATAAACCAGTTATTTGAGCAAGTAATTCATTTTTAGTAGTTACTGCCATTTTTTCTTCTTTTGGAAGCATCATTGTGTAACCACCTGCTATACCACGAGGTATAATTGTTATTTTATGAACATCATCAGCATCTTCTAGTTTTAGTCCAATAACTGCATGTCCTGCTTCATGAATCGAAACAAGTCTTTTTTCTTTGTCAGTAATTTTTCTAGTTGTTTTTGCTGGTCCCATTAATACACGGTCAGTTGCTTCATCAATATCATCCATTGTAATAGCTGATTTATTTCTTCTTACTGCCAAAAGTGCAGCTTCATTAAGTAAGTTTTCTAGATCAGCTCCACTGAATCCTGGAGTACGATGTGATAAGTTTTCAAGATTTACATTTGGTGCAAATACTTTACCTTTAGCATGTACTTCAAGAATAGCTAAACGAGCTTTTTGGTCTGGTAAACTTACTGTAACTTGTCTATCAAATCTTCCTGGTCTTAATAAGGCTGGATCAAGTACATCAGGTCTATTTGTTGCAGCAATGATAATTATTCCTTCATTTGCTCCAAATCCATCCATTTCAGTTAACAATTGGTTTAGAGTTTGTTCTCTTTCGTCATGTCCTCCGCCTAAACCAGTTCCTCTTTGGCGTCCAACAGCGTCGATTTCATCGATAAATATTAAACAAGGAGCAGAATGTTTTGCTTGTTTAAACATATCTCTTACACGGCTTGCTCCAACACCTACAAATAATTCAACAAAGTCTGAACCACTTATATAATAAAATGGAACATTTGCCTCTCCAGCTACAGCTTTTGCAAGCAATGTTTTACCTGTTCCTGGAGGACCTACTAATAAAACACCTTTTGGAATACGAGCTCCAAGTTTTTGGAATTTCTTAGGATTTTTTAAGAAGTCAATTAACTCAGCAACTTCTTCTTTTTCTTCATCAAGTCCAGCAACATCTTTAAATCTTACTTTTCCACCATCTTCACTTAATTTAGCACGGCTTCTTCCAAAATCCATACTATTTTTATTTGATCCTGATAGTTTAGTGAAAAGTATTATTGTTCCACCAACGATTATAACCATTGGTACAACATTTATAAGTATTGCTACCCAGTTGTTGTTTTCTGGATTCTTTTCTACTGTCCATTTAAAATCATTAGTTGTATAGTAAGTTGTAAGAGTTTCTGTAACAGTTTCTGAAAGTGGAGCTTTTGTAGAGAAATACTCACCTTTTTTGTAATTCTTCAATTTTCCAGTTATTTGATAATAACCAGCTGCACTTCTTTCAGAAGTAACTATTTCAGTAACATTTCCTTTAGAGAATTCTGTAATAAGTTCATCATATGTAAGTTCTTTTACAGTTGAACCACTAAAGCTAAACATTATTAATACAACCGCGATTATTGCAATCAACATTATATATGGAATAGTTTGTTTTGTATTAACTTTTTTATTCATATTATTTCTCTCCTTTTTCATACTTTAATATTATATCATATACTTTATCTTTTGCCATATCAAATTTACTTTTTTTAATTCCAGGAATCCAAAGAACTTTACCTTTATGGTCTGTCACTATGGGATATGTATTTCTTTCTTGCTTTGGAATTTTTGAATCAATGAATATATCACTTATCTTTTTTGAACCCGTCATGTTTTTGACTTGCATCTTATCTCCATCAGATTTGCATCTTACATGAATTGGCAAAACTATATCTAAACTGTTTAATCTTATAGTATTGTTACTTGTATCATCAGTTGCTGATACTTTTGCTATTTTTCCATAAGGTGTTATAACTTCATTAGTTAAAACATAATCGTAGGTACTTATATTATTATTGTAGTTAAATATTAATTTATCGTATTCCTTTAAGACACATATATTATTTGGAATATTTATACTGACACTAGGTTTGTCACTTTCAATTAAAGTTAAAATATTTTTAACATGATTACTATTTATTAAACTCAAGTTATTATTATAAATACGCATCAAGATTTTATAAATAACTTCTTTTTTAATATAAATATCAAGATTTTTAAATTCGTTTAAATCTAGAACTTTATCAACATAAATCTTATCAATTATTGAATATACATAATTATCTAAAAAATTAGTACATTCTTTTAAGTTACTTGCAAAATTCAGAAATTTTAAATGAGCATCTTTTTCTTCACTTTTTAAAAAAGGAAGTACATGATGTCTAAAACGATTTCTAGTGTAATGATCTTCTAAATTGGATTCATCTATTGCATAAGGAATGTTTAGTTCTTCATCATACTTTTCTATTTCATCTTTTGATAAGTAAACAAGAGGACGCACAATTTTATAATCACCTTTATCAACTATAAAATCAAAACCTGAATAGCCATAAATGCTTCCACCTCTTAAAATATGCATCAGGATTGTTTCCATTAGATCATCTCCATGATGAGCAGTAAACAAATATTTAGCATGGTATTTTTTTACAACACTTTCAAAATATTCATATCTAAAGTTTCTTGCATACTCATGAAAATTATCACAAGTATCATAGTTAAGAATTTCTGTTCCCTCGAATATAATGTTGTTTTTATCACAGTAAGATTTTAAATCAATATATTCTTGTTCACTTGCTTGACGCATTTTATGATTAACGTGAGCACATACAACCTTACATTTATAATAAGTGTGCATGATATAAAGCATATACATTGAATCAGGTCCATAAGAGCATGAAACAACAACCGTATCATTTTCATTTATATTTAAGTTATTAATAAACTTTAATACATTATCCATATGCCCTCCATAAAAATTCACTAAGTAGTATAATATAAATAAATGAAAATAACAAGAAAATTAATTCTTGTTATATTTAGTTGACGTCACAAGAGAAATCATTATTGGTAAACATACAATTATCGGATTCATATATCTAAGATATGCATTAACTGGAGATAAAATACAGAATGCATAAGTTAAAAGTAAAGGAATACTTATAACTAAATAATCGTATCTTTTTATATATAATGAATAACCTAAAATGATTATTAGAACAATAAAATATGTTCCTGTATTATATATAAATTTTATATATTCGCTTCTTCTTAAATGATAAAAGTTTTCTTCAAATCCTTTTCTAAAACTTTTATACTTCCTATTCATATAAAAGTCAAAGTTACCTTTATTTATCCTTTTATTGTTTACAACTCTAAAGTAACCAATACTTTCTTTTACATCTTCTTTGTAAGGATAAAAATATCCATAAGTGTTATTAAGAGTTGCATCTATATAAGTAACGGGATCTTTTTTTAACAAACTCCACCAAAGAGATAAAAATTCTTTTAGATCGGATTTGGTTTCAATAACTAAACTTTCCTTTATCGGATCAGATATATCAGGATTATAGTTTAGAGCAAAATCATTTTCATCATACATAAATACCTTCGATATCTTTTCTTTTTCTTCTTCTGTTAAATTATTATAAATTGTGTATCTAGCTATTTGTTGAACTGGTATTGATAATGTTTCTCGAATGTTACTAGGTTCTATTCCGTTTATCTTAATAATTGTATTAAGAATGAGTTGAACAATAAAGAATAAAACCACAAAAGATATTGATGTTTTTTTATAATCCGATTTTAAAAAGCATAACGCTAGAAAGGATACACTTACAACATATATTCCATTATTTCTAATTAATATTAAAAAAAGTGATGAAATTAATAAGATTATAATACTTTTTTTATCGCTTTCATTATAGAAAAATTTTATGTAATTGATAAAGAAAATAATAAATATTAGATAGTATGAAGTGTCTTTCATAAATGTGTAAGCATAAAGATACCAGGATGGACTTAATGCAAAAAATAAAAATGTTAATAGCTTGATTATATCAGATGTTCCTAATTTGTTTTGAAAGTCAATGATGTTTGCAAATATGAAACAAGATAATGTGTATTGAGTAAAAGTAAATAGGAATATTCCAAAATTATCATCAACTACAATTGAACCAATTTTTTGAAATGTTCCTAGAATAAATGTTGAGAATATCGGATGATGATTACTCCATGGAAGTACTCCCGAATAATAATTTAATTGCCACATTCCATCCCATTGAACAGGACCAGGATAGAACGTTATAACAATTGGTAGTCCAATTAAAAATAAGAGAATAAAAACCATTAGTAAAGGATGATCATTAAATATAAATTTAAATACTTTATTATTTATCATTGTTTTTCTTTTTAATAACTTGAATATAGCAATAATGATAAAATACCAAACAATAAAATGAACTAAAAAATCTATAAAGTTACCGATGAAATGATTAGAATCAACTAAATATCTTATAGATCCGTAGTTTTCAATCGTAGAACCTACGATAAAAGATAAGGATATTATAAAACTTGTAAGCAAAGCAGCAAAAGATATCTTTTTCATCTCATCACCCAAACTTATTTTATGATAAATACATATTTTATGCAAGAAAAAACCTTGCATATAGCAAGGCATTGAAACATTCTAACGTTTTGAGAATTGTGGTGCTCTACGAGCTTTTCTAAGACCATATTTTTTACGTTCTTTAACTCTTGGATCTCTAGTAATAAATCCTTCAGTTTTTAAGATTCTTCTATAAGCAGTTTCACTTGATGGATCAGTATCCTTATCATATTCAAGTAATGCTTTAGTGATAGCAAGTCTTATTGCTCCAGTTTGTCCAGAGAATCCGCCACCTTTAACATTAACAGTGATATCAAAAGTTGATTCATTGTTTGTTAAAACTAATGGTTGACGTAAGTCCATAACTAAAACTTCAAAAGGTAAGTATTCTTTTACATCTTTTCCATTAACGATAATTTTACCTGTTCCTGGAACCATTTTAACTTGTGCTACACTTGATTTTCTTCTTCCTGTAGCTGTTATAACTTTACTCATTATTCCTTACCTCCTATAAACTTATGCTTTCTGGTTTTTGAGCTTGTTGTTCATGAGCATCACCTGCATAAACAAATAACTTTTTAGCCATTTGTCTTCCTAAACGGTTATGAGGAAGCATTCCTTTAACAGCTCTTTCTACCATTTCAACTGGATATTTTTCAATCATCTCAGCAGCATTTCTTTCTCTTAATCCACCAGTATATCCTGAGTGATTATAATACATTTTATCATTTAACTTATTACCAGTTAATTTAACTTTACTAGCATTAGTTATAATGATATAGTCTCCACAATCGATATGGGGTGTAAATGTTACTTTGTGTTTTCCTCTTAGCATATGAGCAGCTTTAGTAGCAACTCTACCTAAAGGTAAATCAGTAGCATCTAACACATACCATTTACGTTCTACTGTTTCTTTCTTTTGCATAAATGTGTTTTTCATAATATTTTTCCCTTTCAAAAATTCTTATCTTCATCAACTTCCCACATCGAATCCAATATTTGAATTTAAAAAATGTACCAGTTAAAATTATATGCTATGTCCTTGTAAATGTCAAATATTTTTTTTAGCCTTTTTGTTAATATACTAAATTTATATGAATAAATGTATATTTTATTAATATTTAACTTCCATTAAATAAAGACCATTTGCAGGAACTGTCATATAATTATAGATATTTTTTGAATTACTTAGCATCTCTTCTATACCCGTTGTTGGCATACGTTCTTCTCCAGCTAAAAGCAATGCTCCTACTAAATTTCTTACCATATAACGATAAAAACTTACTCCGGTAAATGTAATATATAACATACTTCCATGTCTTTTGAAATCAACTTTAGATATTATAGAATTATAGTTTTCTCTTTCTCCAGAGGTAAATACTTTAAATGAATGTGCTCCAAGTAGGTATTTACTTGCTTTTTTCATATTCTTAATATTTAGTTTTTTATTATAATTATAAACATAATCATCTATAAACAAATCATATTCTCCCATATTTATGATGTATTGATATTTTTTTTGAATACAATCAAATCTAGCATGAAAATCACTTGATACTTCTTCAATGTAATTAACTCTCACAGCTGGATCAAGTCTACTATTTATTGCTAAAAGTAAATGAGGTATATCAATTTTGATATTTAAATCAAAATGTATTTTTTGATCAAGTGCATGAACACCGCGATCAGTTCTTCCCGCTCCTTTTACTAAAACCATAGTTTTATTTATAGTTGTCAAGACTTTTTCAAGTTCACCTTGAACAGATTTTTTGTTTTTTAGTCGTTGAAAACCATAAAATTTTGAACCATCATAGCTCACACTTGCTAAATAACGCATTACATCACACTCCTATAAATATCTTTCAACAGTTCTTTTCTATCAAATGTATAAGTTAAATTTGCTCCTTTATTATTTGCCAAATTAATAAACTTAATAATTTTTGAATCAATTATGGATTCATTATATACATTTTCTATTAAATCATCATAAACTATCTTACCTTCATTAAAGATAATTAAGTGATCACTCACTTTATAAAGAAACTCCATATTTGTTGATAGAAAAATAAAAGATAATTCATCATTTTTAATTTTTCTTATAAAATTAAGTAATTTCTTTTTATCTTTATGGCTCATATTTAAATCCATATGATCAAAGATTATCGTTTTATAATTTTTAAGTATTGCATAAGTTAACAAAACAAACTTAAAATCGGTTCTAGATATATTTTTTATTTTCTTATTTAAAAGTTCTAAATCAAGTTCTAACATATTAAAAAGAGTTATAATGCGTTCATTTATTTTAAAACGAAAGCCATTTAAAAATCTTTTTACTGTCCAATTATCATCATACATAAGACCTTCGATATCGAATCCTTCATTTAATAAATCATTGATATCACCAATTACCCCAACTGTTTGATATTTAAAACGAGATGGTTTATTTAAACTTACTACTACTTCCATATTTTATCCACCAACTTTTTTTCATCTAGATATACTTTATTAAGAATACCATAAAGAACTAAATTTTGAGACATCTCGGCAGTAAATGGAAGATTTATACCAATATATGGTAGAATCGTATTTCCATTTAATAGTTCTTTTTTATCACCATAAAAAATAGTTTTCATATCGTTAAGCAGTAATACTTTATCACTTATAAGCAAATCTTCACCATTATTTGTACAATTTATTAACGTTATCTTATTAGAAGAACAGAAGGTAAGTAAATTTTTTTTATCAGTTTCATTTAAATAACTCAATAGATTATCAATTCCAAATATTTGAGGTTTTATAATTAAAAGTGCAAGAATTTTTATAAGTATACGTTTTTCAATTGTTAAAAGATCAATTCTTTCACTCAATAGACTGCTTATTTTAAAGAATTTTGCAAGGTCATTTATCTTATTCGTAATCTCATCTATTCTATAGCCTAATTTAGATAAATAGTAATGGAGTTCTTCAGCTACATACTCACATTTAAACGTATCATCATCTAAAACAACAACAATATTGTTTTTTAAGTAAGTTATATCATATTCACTTATTAAAATATCATCAAGATATACGTCATGATTAGGAATTACATTTATTAGTTTTTTTAAAAAGTAGGTTTTACCAGAATTCGTTGGGCCAAGAACACACGTAACTGGTAAAGTTAAGTCAATGTCAATAGACATACTTTTAATGCTTAGTTTTTCCATAACCATAACCTCCCGTAAGATATATTATACAATAAATATATCTATTTTTGAATAAAAAAACCAAAGAAATTATTCTTCGGTATCTTTAGTTTGACTACGTTCTTTAACTACCTTTAAAGGACTATTTTCGTTTAATACTTTTTCTTGTTCCATTTCTTCACCATAATTTAGTGAAAGGCCAATAACAAATACAAATGACATAAAATATAACCATAGCATAAGTATTGCAATATTTGACAAAGCACCATAGAAGATATTGTATGTTGTTATATTGGTTGATATTTGACTATAAAACCAAGTAAGAATAATCCAACCGCCTGTTGTGAATATAGCTCCTGTGTTGATATGAGAATTTCTTCTTACTCTATCGGGAGCAATTTCATATATACCTCTTAAGAATATAAACATTACAAGCCATGTTAGTGGTCCTTTTAATATCTTAAATATTTCTTTTATCGTAGAACTGATATTAGTAAATTCAAATAACTCTAGTATTTTCTTTCCAAATACTGGAAATACAAGTAAAAAGATAATGATAACGACTATTCCAAAAGTCATAAATATAGCTTTAATTCTTCTTTTTATCCAATTTGATTGATCGATACCATAAATTTGATTGCTTATTAGGATAACTGTATTACAACCATTACTTGCTAAATAAAACATCCATAAGAATATCAATGCCAATTTTAAATCAATGGTATTACCAGTTAAATATGGTTTTAAAAATTCTACTCCAGTTGGAATAATATTATCAAGAATATCAATAACTGTATCCATATTGATATTGAATAAACCCGCTCCAAAACCACATAAAGTTATAATCGGAACAAGTGATAGGATAATAAAGAAAGCAAGTTGTCCTGGCAATATTCCCATTTCCGGTTTCTTTATTATCTCAATAATTTTTAATAAATAATTTTTTAAATTTTTGAATTGTTCAGTTGCTTTTTTATTAAATTTACTAATTCTTTTTTTCATAAGATTCCTCTTTATTATCACGCATCTTTATACTGGCTTCATTAAATGCATCTTCTACTAACTTTGAGTCATCTTCAATCATAGAGAACCCCATTGCAACCCCAGGTTCATAATCCAATTTTTTAAATTCTTTTATTAACTTTTTGATATAAGAAAGTACTTGTTTTTCAGGATATCCTACTAAGTATACAAAGAATTCATTACCATCCGTACGCATTATTTCTGAATTATCAATTTGAGTTTTTATTAAAGCATTAGCAACTTTTTGAATTAATTTATCCCCTTCTTCATGTCCAAGAGTGTCATTTAAAGATTTTAATTCATTAATATCTAAAACAATACATGCTTGTGGATAAATCGTGTTTTTATTCCATAAATTAACCTTTTCATTATAATAATTTCTATTTTTTAAAGAAGTAAGTAGATCAATATATTTAATTCTATCTTCTTTTTTTACTTTAGTATTTATCTTTATAGTTTTTTCTTTTTTCTTTCTTAATACAAATATGTATGAAGCAACAATAATTATTATAATTGAATATTTCGCGATGTTTCCGATAATAACACTTTTTTTAGCAACATAGTTATATGAAGATATACCTTTTCTAACTATATCACTTGGATCTAAAGTTTTAGTATACGCATTAAACAATAAATAGAATGTATCACTGGCATTTTTATATCTAAAAGTATAGTTATTTTCTTCTAAAGTTCCAGCAAGTCTTACAGTATATTCATTAGTTTTATTGGTAATATAATAGTTATATTCAGACTCATCAACTAATATTATTGCTTTTTTTCTTATTATTTTAGTTAATTCATTGTTGTTTTTATATGTAATAACCTTTATATCTTTATTGCTTTTTAAAACATCTTGCATATATGAGTTTTCAAGAACATAAACTGTTTGATTTGAAAGCCCACTTATATTTGTAAGTGATAAATCAATATTGTTATGTGCAATAACATAATACTTTATTTTCTTTACAGCACCAGTATCAATATAATTAGTTATTAAATTATAGTAGTTATAATATAAGTCAATATCACCTTTTATAGCTGCTTCTGCTAACGAATTAGGGGTTTTATATTTACGATAAGTAAAATCTATATTTGCAAATTTTGAAAAATCATTTAAGACTTCGGAAGTTATTCCGCCATATGAGCCACTTGTTAAAACTTCATATGGACGATACTCAGCAAAGCCATATTTATATGTTTTATTTGAGAAATTTTCTTCATCCACTTCTGAAATACCTAATTTGTCGATAAATAATCGATAATTATGTTTACCATATGATTTTTCATATTTCTTTTCTTTCCATGATAAGAATTCTTTTTTAAAAATCGAATTAATCATCTTATTATCGCCTAAACGGAAATAATAATATTTATTTAAATCACTTACATGATATAAAATATTAATATTATTTTCTATTATTTGATCTTTATATTCATTCAAAGGAACTAAAGCATACTTTAAATTACCATTTCCTAAATCTTCAATTATTTTAGAAATCGCGTCATAACTTTTCAATGTTGTTTCATTAATCCCATAATAACTAGCTATTTGACTTTTGTTATTGTTTAATACGCCCATATTTAAACTTACAATATCACTTGCATCGACTATTCCACTATTCTTGCTTATAAGAACAAAGTGATCTTTAAACATTAAAAGCTCATTTTTATCAAATTTATCACTTATGGTAAATCCATAACCAGTTGTTGTAGTTAAATAAGATACTGTATTATTATTAATTTTTATACCTAAGTCACTTGCTAAATAATCAGAAAGGTCAAAAAAAACTCCTGCACCAGTGTTTCCAAATACTGGTACATCATTAGGAATTGATAATGATATTACATTGCTACTATTTTCATCTATCCATTTTTTTTCTTTTATCGATAAAGAATTTTCGTCTACTAATAATTTATATAATCCGAAAAATGCACATCCTACTACGACTGTAACTATTCCAATTATAATTAGTACTCGTTTTATTTTTTTCATAACTCACCTATTTCTTTTTAGTGGTTGTCGAAGTTGTAGTATCTACTGAATAATTTGCCCATGATATTACTGTGTTACTAGCTGATTTACTTCCAAGATATGGAGTCAAACCTTCTCTTTTAAATATAAACTGAATATCATAGTATGTTTTTTCAGTATCAGGAATTTTTTCTAAACAACCAACTGCTAAGTTTTGAATAGTTTCATTAGAAGTTGTCTTTTCCATTTCAACATCAATGTAAATTATTCTTCCTTGAACCCTAACATTTGAGTTTGTTACGCCTTTACTATCTTTATAGTATTTTTTTAAATCTTCAATAGAGGAATCAATATTGTGATTTTTAATGCCATCTAATCTATTGCCATATGGGCTTGATACAGTTTGATTAACAAAATATATCACAACACCACTTGCCATCAATATTAAACAAAATAATGAAATAATCATCAATATTGAATAGATACGATTGTTTTTATAAAAATTTTTTAGTTTTTTTATCATTCTTTTCACCCCAAAAACTTTAGTATATTCATTATACTACATATAAATTAAAATTAAAAGTATTCTAATTTTGGCCTAGTTCGCTTAAGAATTTATCTTCATCCCAAATGGTAATTCCAAGGTCTTGTGCTTTAGTTAGCTTACTACCAGCATCATGTCCAGCTATAACTACATCCGTTTTTTTAGAAACTGAACCAGCACAGTTTCCTCCTAAAAATTCAATTTTTTCTTTAGCTTCATCACGTGTAATGGAATCTAGTGTTCCAGTAAGTACAAAAGTGCGTCCTGTAAATACACTTTCTTCTAAAGATATTTTTCCTTTATATTCAAAATTTACTCCAACATCTTTTAGTTTTTCAATTAATTTTTTATTATCTTCATCATTAAAATAATCAACAACACTTTTAGCGATAACTTCACCTATATCTCTTATGGATTTCAACTCTTCATAATTTGCTTGAGCAAGAGCATCAATTGTTTTGTAGTGGCTTGCAAGAATTTTGGCATTCTTTTTTCCTACATAACGTATTCCCAAAGCAAATAATACTTTTTCTAAGGAGTTATTTTTAGATTCTTCAATAGAATTTAATAGATTTTCAATAGATTTATTTCCAAAACCTTCAAGCAGTTTTAATTCTTCTTTATAATTATTTAAATGATAAATTGAAGATATATCAGTTATATAACCTAAATTGTAAAAATCCTCAATAATTGCATCTCCTAAACCATCTATGTTCATAGTTTCTCTTGATGCGTAATGAATTAATGATTCTATATTTTTCTTATCGCAGGAATCATTTACACAATAATACGCCGCATCCTTTTTGACAAGCTCACTTCCACACATCGGACATATTCTCGTGAAGATAAATGGTTCTGAATTTATTGGTCTTAATTCTTTTACAACACCTTCAACTCTGGGAATAACATCTCCTGCTTTTATAACTTTTACAGTATCACCTATTCTAATATCTTTTGATAAACAATATTCTTCATTATGTAAAGTAGCTTTTGATACTAAAGACCCCATAATCATAACTGGTTCGAGAATAGCATTTGGAGTTACAACACCAGTTCTTCCAACAGTAAACTTGATATCCAAGAGCTTTGTTGATACTACTTCGGCAGGAAATTTATACGCAACGGCCCATTTAGGATATCTGATTGTATTTCCTAAAATTTCATGTTCTTTTAAGTTATCAACTTTAATAACTACACCATCAATATCATATGGTAGTTTTGGTCTAAGTTCAGCTTTCTCATGAATGAATTTGAAAACCTCATCAATATTGTTAACAAGTCTATTATTTGGATTTGTTCTAAACCCTAAAGAAGCCATAAATTCAAGTGCCTCATGATGAGTTTTTATTCCATAATCTTCTGGATCTGGTAAGTGATATATCCATACCTCAAGATTCCTTTTAGCTGCTATGCTTGAATCAAGCTGTCTTATAGAACCTGCTGCTGCATTACGACAATTTTTAAAAGGTACTTCACCATTTTTTTCTCTTTCATGGTTTATTTTCAAAAGTGTTTCACGACTCATATAAATTTCACCACGAACTTCGATATCTATATCTTGTTTTAACCTTAATGGAACTTGTTTTATTGTTTTTACATTATGAGTAATGTCTTCACCGACAACTCCATCGCCTCTTGTAGCCGCACTTTTTAAAACACCATGCTCATATTTTAAAGATACGGATAAACCATCGATTTTAAGTTCACATACATATTTAGGATTTAATCCTTCCTTTTTTATTCTATTATCAAATTCGGTTATCTCATCTTCATTAAAAACATCAGCAAGACTCATCATTGGAATATTATGGGTAACTTTTTTAAAACTATCTAAAATTACGCCACCTATTTTATGAGTTGGAGAATCTTCTCTTATGATGCTTGGATCTTTTTCTTCCATTTCATATACTTCTCTTAAATAGTTATCATATTCTTCATCCGTCAATGTTTCCGGATTATCTAATACATGATATTCATAATTTGCTTTGTTTAAAAGATCTACTAATTCGTTATATCTATCCATTATGTTCACCTAGAAATATTATACCATGAATGCCTTATTAATTTGTCAAAAAAAAGCACTTATTATTTCATTAAATAAGTGCGTATGTGTTGTAATTAAATTCTTTCTATTCCATGTGTTGAGTCAAGAAAATTGTTTAAATCTTCATAAGTCATGCTGTTACTAACAAGCATATCAATATATTCAATATCTATTCCAATTTTTTCTAAAATATATGATAAATCTTCTTCATCTTTATATTCATCTAAATCTATCCCTAGCATAAATTCAATCATAAGTCTATTAAATGATGCTAAGCTTTGATGCTCTAATTTTTTTGAATATGAGTCCGTATATACGGTGGATTTACCATCTAAATCTATTAATTGTGGTTTTAAAGTGACAGGATTTATAATCACGTGAGAGTGACCTACAAGCTCAGTTTTTCCCTCATCATTTGTATAACAACTATTTTTTGTAAATGGTGAATTATCTAAATCTATGTGATATATATAGTTATCCATCAATTCTTTTACATTGTATAATACTTTTTTCATTATTTTTCTTTTTAGTGCAAATGGCAATCCTATTAACTTATGTATTTGTATTCCTCTAATAGTTAGTAAAGTACAACCTGCAAACTTGCCGTCAATATATACGGAGTTTTGTGGAAGACGCGTATTTATAACTTTCATTTGTCTTTCTTGTGCAGATTTTATAGCTGCTTCTCCGTTTCGAATTCTTATAAATTCTCCATTTTCTTCTTTTTCATAAAATCTAAACATATCAAAAGTATCATCAACCTTTTTATAGTCTCCTTTATGATATATCTTCATGTCAGTATCATCTTCAGTTGCAATTGCTTGTTTCTTATTTTTATAATCTCTAACATACTTATGATAAAGTTTAATTAATCGGTTTTTGTCAAAACTTATGACTCTTCCATCGGTACCATGACCAATTTCTTTATCCAATAATGCGTTCAACTCATCATATGTTAAATTAACATCACCATTCTTGTTTGTATTCACTTTATCACCTTCAATTCAAATCGATAGTTTTTCACTTCTAATTATATATTATCACTTAATGCATTAAACATCTATATTGTTTACATTTTTATTATACACTGCTGAATAAGAAAAACGCATGCATTCTAATCTACATGTGCTTTTTTATACTTTCTTTATACTCTTATGATTCTTCATAAGTTTTTTTATTCCTGTTTTAAATGCCACTTCAATGAATGAACCATCAACATTTAATATAACTCCTATACCAAGAGTATCGTGATTTATAGTATCTCCGACTTTTAAGTCATCATTTGAACCTTCAATATACATATTACTTGTATCTATTTTTTTTGTTTCATCTTTAATCGTATCAATTCTTTCAATATAATCGCTTTTAATTTCATCAATAAATCTACTAGGTGAATTCATTGTATCTTTACCATATAACATTCTTCGTTTTGAATTTGTTAAATAAAGAATTTCTTTTGCACGAGTAATTCCAACATAGCAAAGCCTTCTTTCTTCTTCAAGGCCATTGTCTTCAAGAAGAGAATTAGCATGTGGAAATATACCTTCTTCCATTCCAATTAAGAACACAACGGTAAATTCAAGACCTTTAGCTGAATGTATTGTCATTAAAGTAACTTCATCATCACTTTCTTTGTGCTCTGACATATCAGCTATTAAACTAATCTCATTTAGAAAATCACCTAGATTAACGCATCCTTCCTTTTCTTCAAAAGATGCTGTAATTGATTTAAATTCCATTAAGTTATCAAGTCTTAATTCAGAATCTAGACTTTTATCAATTTCAAGTTCATTTTTTAAACCAGTTTTTTCAAGAATAGAATCGATTAATTCAGTTAAACTCATAGAATTTGAATCTTTAATAAGAGTTTCAATTAGTTCTTTGAATTCAAGCTCTTTTTTTGTACTTAATGATTCAAACATACTTGTTCCATTAAGAATAGCTGTTTGTTCAAGAGTTTTAATTGCCGCTTCTCCAATTCCCCTTTTAGGTACGTTTATAATTCTTCTTAAGCTTATTTCATCATGAGTATTATAAATAAGTCTTAAATAAGCAATTAAATCTTTGATTTCTTTACGATTATAGAAATAATATGCTCCAACAACACGATATGGAATATTACTTGTTAAAAAACCTTCTTCAACTACACGACTTTGAGCATTAGTACGATATAAAACGGCAATATCTTTTTTCTTATAACCTTCTTCAAGAAGTTTTTTTATCTCATTAATAACAATTGTTACTTCATGTCGTTCATCATAGCTTCTAATATATTTTACTTTTACTCCATCTCCGTGTTCACTCCAAAGGCGTAAATCTTTTCTTTCCTTATTATTAGCAATTACTGAATTAGCAGCATTTAAAATGTTATTTGTGCTACGATAATTTTCTTCTAATTTTATAACCAAACAATCTTTATAATCTTTTTCAAAATTAATGATATTTTTATAATCAGCTTGTCTAAATCCATATATACTTTGATTCATATCCCCAACAACAAAAATATTTTTATATTTACTTGAAAGAAGTTTAGTTAATTTATATTGTACAGGATTAGTATCTTGATATTCATCTACTAAAATGTATTTAAATATGTCTTGATAATGATCAAGTACTTCCTTATGGTCTCTAAATAAAATTACTGGTTTTGCAAGTAAATCATCAAAGTCGACAACATTTGATTCAGCTAAAATTGATTGATATTTATAATATATGTCTTTTACCATTTTATCGAATTCTGTATTAAAAAATTTATCAAGTTCAGCATCGCTTAATAACTCATTTTTAATAAAAGATATCTTATTACGAATCGCGTATGGGCTAAATTTTTTTGGATCAACGTTATTGTTTTTCATTATTTTTTTTATGATAGACAATACATCATCACTGTCGATGATATTAAAGTTTCTATCCAAGCCACATAGTTCATAGTTTTCTCTTATTATACGAAGACCAAGTGAGTGGAAAGTTCCAATAAAAGTGCGAACTGGACCATACATATTATACACACGATCACGCATTTCTTTTGCTGCTTTATTAGTAAAAGTGATTGCTAGAATATTATAATCATTTACACCATTTTCTATTAAATTTATTATTCTTGTAGTTAATACTTTAGTTTTTCCAGAACCAGCTCCGGCCATAACTAAACACGGACCATTTAAGTGGTTAACCGCCTCAAGTTGTTCTTTATTTAATCCTGTTTTATAATCCATTTAAATCAATCCTTTTCTTTAATTATTATACTATAAACAATTGTTCGTTTCTACATAAAACTTTTTAATTTACAAAAAAAGAAGATACTATTTTTCAAATATCTTCTTATTGTTTATAAGTCTTTCATCTTTATTATTATAAGCTAAAGCTTTATCAACATAGAAAATTGCTTCGTCTTTAAGGCCTAAATTATAATATGAAATAGATAAAAGATCATCTATGGTTGAATCAAAACAAAATGGTTCATTTATATATAGAAGTTCATTTTTACTAATTAGTTTTGCTTTTAGTAAAGTTGTTATAACTTCCATATATTTTTTTTGTTTGAATTTTAAAAAAGCAAGTTCTACATAAGGTTCACGAGCTGATGGAGAAGTTAAAACAGCCTTATTCAGCCATATTAAAGCTTCATCATCTCTACCTAAATGTTGATAACATCTACTTATAAAACGCATTGATGCTGCGCGTTCCAAATACCAAGCAGATTCAATTTTTGTATGTTTTATTAAAGTATCAATAGCTTCATTCCATCTACCATAATACATGTATTCTCTTCCTAAATAATGTAAAGTTCGATCATCATCAGGATTTTCTTTATGGGATAGTTCTAATAGATTTAAATACTGAGAACGTGATTTAGTTTTATCAGGATAATGATTTAAAACTATAGTTTCATCAGTATTTACTTTTTCTTCATCTAAAGAACATTCTAAGATTTCGTGTACAGGATAAATCCACTTATAATGCTTACGATCATGGATTTTTTCATACATAAAAGAAACTATTGGCCTATTTTGGTCATCTAGTGACCAATTATATTTATAACGAAGTCGGTTAGCACTTTTAAATGATGCATCAATTTTACTACGCCAACCACTTTCAAATACTTCGTCTAAATCAGTACATACACATACATCAACATCTTCGGGAACCAATTCTAAACTTTTGTTTCTTGCTACATCAAATCTCCAAGGCGATATAGTTTCTACCGATACATTCACACCTAAAGATTTTAAAAGATTAACTGTATTATCAGTTGAACCAGTATCAAGAACATAAATAGAATCAGCTTCTTTCATTGATTCATACCATCTTTTTACAAACTTTTCTTCATTTTTGGATATTGCGTATACGGCTACTTTTAGTTTTTTATTCATCTATAGTTCTTATGCTCCTGCGGCTCCAGTTGGACCTGTTGGACCCGTTGGACCCGTTGGACCCGTTGGACCTGTTGGGCCTGTTGGACCTTCTGTTCCGGCATCTCCTGCAGGGCCTGTTGGACCGGCAGGGATAGTTAAGTTAAGAACAAAGTTTGGAGAAGTTCCAGTAATAGAAGCAGTTGCCTCTGTTCCTGGATTTCCAGTTGTTACTGTACCAATCGTTATAACTGGTGTTTCTCCAGCAGCTCCTGTTGGGCCTGTTGGACCTGTTGCTCCGGTATCTCCCGCTGGACCTGTTGGACCTTCTACTCCCTGAATTCCTTGGGCTCCCGTTGGACCTGTTGGTCCTGTTGCTCCGGTATCTCCTGCTGGACCTGTTGGACCTTCTACTCCCTGAATACCTTGGATACCTTGTGCTCCAGTTGGACCTGTTGGTCCTGTTGCTCCGGCATCTCCTGCTGGACCTGTTGGACCTTGTACTCCTTGAATACCTTGAATACCTTGTGCTCCGGTTGGGCCTGTTGGACCTTGAATTCCTTGAACACCTTGAATTCCTTGTTCACCTTGTGCTCCTGTACTTCCTGTTGCTCCAGTTGGACCTGTTGGGCCTTGTACTCCCTGAATTCCTTGAATTCCTTGAATACCTGTTGTTCCCGTTGCTCCAGTTGGACCTGTTGGACCTTGTGCTCCAGTTGGACCTGTTGCTCCAGCAACTCCTTGAGGTCCTTGAATTCCTTGGATACCTTGTGGACCTGTTGGTCCAGTTTCTCCAGCAACTCCTTGAATTCCTTGGATTCCTTGTTCACCAACTGGTCCTTGAGTTCCTCTAGGTCCCGTCGGACCTGTTGGGCCTGTTGGACCAACTCTTGTAGGTCTTGGAGGAAGTGGTGATGGAGGACATGATGGATTAAATTTGTTACCACATGTACAATCGTTGTTCATTTTTCACATTCCTTTCTATTATAGTCTATGAAAGAAATGAAAAAAAGTTTCAAAAAAAGATACTAAATGAATACACATTAAGTATATAATTTTTATTTTGTTTTTCTTTAGCAGTAATATTGCAGACGTCATTTAACAATAATTGAAAGATTGGATTACCTCCGCCTAATACTACAAATGCATCATTCATATTTCATGAAATTAATCTTCTCATATACTCCTGATTTTAAGTTATAATACTAAAAAAAGAAAAAAGACAAGTTAATAATTTATATATTAAAAAATATACCAAAACTGGTATATTAAAATTTTATATCATCAACATTGCTTGGATCATTATATAAATCTTCAAATCTTCCTTTTCTACTTATAAACATAAGCATTCCAATTCCTATAAGAACCATCACTACAGAAACTATTTGAGCCATTTTAAATCCACCAATCATTAATGAATCAGTTCTTCCCATTTCTATAAAGAATCTTAAAGTTCCATATATTACTAAATATAATGCAGTCATCATACCAACTTTATTATATTTTCCTCTTCTCACAAATAATAAAATAATAAAAGCAATGAAACATATAATAGATTCAAAGAAGAAACTAGGCATATAAGTTACTCCATCAATATTCATACCTTTTATAACAAAATCAGGAACAAATAGTCTTTTTAATGTTTCAACATTCGTTGCTGCTCCATGAGCTTCTTGATTAAAGAAATTTCCCCAACGACCAATCGCTTGACCTAATAGAAGTGGAACACATAAAATATCAGTGATTCTTAGAACTCTAACATTATATTTTTTACAATATAATATAACAGTTATTAAACCAAAAATGATTCCACCATGAATAGCAAGACCACCTTCCCAAACTTTAAAAATATCTAATAGATTATCTTTAAAAGCATTATATTCAAAAATACAATAATATAATCTTGCTCCAATTATTCCAAAAATTAATCCCCAAAACATTAAATTAAACATAAAATCTTTTCTTATATTAAATCTACTTGCTTCTCTTTCACTTAGTATAAATACACATATAACAGCACATAGTATTAAAACTGAATACCATCTTAATTCAAAATTACCAATTGTAAACATTATTGGATTCATTTTATCACTCTCCTAATTAATTATAATTTATCACTTATAATTATTCAAATAAAAATGTTGATAACACGCACATTATCAACATTTTTTATATTATTTATTAATTTTATAAGTAAGTTTTGTTGAATCACTTAAATCTTGGTCAATGCTTATTCGTAATACTTTTCCTTCTTCTTTTTCTAGTGTTTCTCCTATATATCCTGCTAGTGTTGTTGTTTTATTTTTACCCTCTAGTATTACATTTATTGTCTTTAGATTATATACATCTCCACTTTCATTATATACGTTCGCTGTAAAGGTACTTACTCCATCTTTATATTCTAAACTTGCATCTTCCATTGATAATCCTTCTACTGTTTGATTTCTTAAGTATCCTGTATTTGGATCACTTAATGTATTTCTTATTATCAATCCAGCTATTACTACTAGGAAGATACTTCCTAGTATAATTGCTGTTTTTTTATTTTCTTTTATCATTTCTACAATTCTTTTCATTTTTTACTCTCCTTATAAAATTATTATGGATTTGTTGTTTCTTCGGTTGTAGGTTCAATTACTTGTTCTTCTTTCTCTTTTATTATAACATTTTTGGTAACGCTGTTGCTTATATTTGCTCCATTTGTTACTGTACATGTTATTTCATGTGTTCCTACTTCTAGTTCACTTATATTTGTAATTGTTGTTTCACCTATTTTACATATTGTAGTTCCACCACTTATTCCTAAGTTATAACTTGTTGGTATCTTTATATCTGTACCTTTATCTATAGTTTCATCTATATCTAAACTTATTTCTGGTTCTACATTATCTATACTTGTTACTACAAAACTACTACTTCCAATAACCTTTTCATCTTTTACTACTCTTGTAAATATTGTTGTATTTGTTTCTACTGTTATTGGTTCTGTATATTCATTCCATGTTGTTCCTGAATCTAAACTATATTCGTTTTTATATCCTTCTGGATATGTTATTTCTATTGTTTTACTACTTGTCCAATTTACATCATTTATTGATATAGATGGCACTGTTTCATTCTTTTCTAATTCTTTTCTTATATTTATTTCATTTATTGTTAATTCTTTACTTCCTGCATTTATTATAAATTTATAAGCATTAGTTGGAATGTTGATAACTGTTAAGTTATTAACAAATGTTGTACTTAATAGTTCTTTATTATCTTTATCATATATTTTTATTGTTGCATCATTTGATGGTTCACTTCCTAAGTAGAATCTTAATTTTTTACTTATTGTATCTTCTGATACTGTGAATATATATTCTTTATTTATTTCAAGTACTGCATTTGATTCAATATTACCATCGATTGTATTATATGGAATACCATTTGAACTTGGAGTTGTATAAGATATAACTTCTGTTTCAGTTTTATCAGTATTAACACCTTTTGCTTGAACTATAGTTCCAGCATTAACATTAAATGAACCTTTATATTCTAACCAAGTAGAACCATTATCTATACTATATAATTTCTTACTTAATGTTGAAAAATAATTAATTGTTATTTCATATTGTTCTGATTCATTTTTTGTTGTTGAAATGATAGGATAACTATAATTTGAAGTAATGGTTACTGGTTGAAGTTGAGTATATGTTACTGTACCATTACCTCCAGATCCACCTTTTGTTGTTCCTACTGCAGCTCCACCTGAGATATTTACAATACCTTTATTGTCATCAATTATACTTTGATTTGTAAATATATTTATTGTTCCTCCACCAGATGATCCTCCTGAAGTTCCATTATATATTCCTCCATTATGTCCGACTGCACTTATTGTTCCTTTATTTTCATATTCGTTTGCATAAATTGTTAATAGGCCGCCTGTTCCATCGTTGTTTTCACTTGATGCTTTTTCTCCGCCTGGATTTCCGGCACCTCCGCCGCCTGTTGCAGTAACATTTCCTGACCCAGACCATGAAGCAGAATCTCCTCCGGTTCCTCCATCATTTCTTCCATTATCTGAAGAACCAAGTGACCCACTTCCGGTTAAGCTACTGCCTCCACTTCCTACGCCTCCTGAATATGATGTTCCTGGTCCACCTGTTCCCGAAGATGCATAACTACCTCTTGCGTGATATACAGATCCACTTCCGCCTCCTCCGGTTTGACGGCCAGTTCCATTAAAACCAGGGTTTCCTGATCCAGAATTACTTTGACTTGCTGCTCCTGCTGCTCCTACAGCTGGTACATATTCATAAGACCCATCTGTATTCTTCCATAAGTATACATCTTGTCCTTCTGCTTTGGCTCCATGTGAATTATCTATTGTTCCTTTATTTGTTAATTTTCCTGTTACATATAATGTGAATCCTTTTGGTCCTCCATATTTTGTATAATATGGAGCTACCGTTACTCCTTTATCTATTTCTAAATCTCCATTTACTTTTACTATTACCATATTTTGGGCATATGTATCTTTTGTTCCTACGTCATATGCATCTCCAAATGTCTTGTTCTCTGTAAAATGTTGATTTCCGTCTAGTGTTATCATATGTACTGGATACTTTTCTCCATTTACTACGAAATAATAGTATCCACTCTTAAAATTATTATTATTTATTATGCTTAGGATACTTTCTCCTTCTATTGTAACATCTTTTATATATTGTTCTTTATCTTGTTCGATTATTGCTTTTAAATCATAATATTGGCCATTTCGGATTTCTCCTATATTTACTGTTCCGGTTCCTCCAGCTCCGCCTCGATAAGAACCCCATACACTTGATCCGCCTATATTTGATGTCTTTCCTTTTATTTCTTCATATCTTGTATTTGTTATTATTCCTAGTTGATCTATTCCTGTACCCTGATTAGTAAAGATATTTATTGTTCCTCCTCCAGATGATCCTCCTGAGTAACCGTTGACTGTACCTCCATTATGCCCGACGGCACTTATTGTTCCTTTATTTTCATATTTGTTTGCATATATTGTTAATAGTCCGCCTGTTCCATTTTCACCTATTCCTGATGTTGTACTTGTTGTTGTTCCTCCCGGATTTCCGGCTCCTGCTCCATATAATTGCTTTTCTGAACTTCCACCTTGTCCACCATTGGTTTGGCCACTTTGTCCAGTTGCATTATTAGATGACGCACCACCTGTTCCTCCAGAATATGATGTTCCGGTGCTTCCACTTCCTGAATAACTACCCGAACTACCGCCATGAGAACCGCTTCCGCCTCCTCCGGTTTGACGTTCAATTCCTTGAGTTCCTTCTTTTCCATTATTATTGGAATTAACAGCTTCTCCTCCTGCTGCTCCTTCGGCTGGTACATATTCATAAGACCCATCTGTATTCTTCCATAAGTATACATTTTGTCCTTCGGCTTTGGCTCCATGGGAATTATCTATTGTTCCTTTATTTGTTAACTTTCCTGTTACATACAATGTGAAGCCTTTTGGTCCTCCATATTCTGTATAATATGGTGCTACTGTTACTCCTTTATCTATTTCTAAATCTCCATTTACTTTTACTATTACCATATTTTGGGCATATGTATCTTTTGTTCCTACGTCATATGCATCTCCAAATGTCTTGTTCTCTGTAAAATGTTGATTTCCGTCTAGTGTTATCATGTGTACTGGATACTTTTCTCCATTTGCTACGAAATAATAATATCCTGTCTTTAATTTATTATTATTTATTATACTTAGGATACTTTCTCCTTCTATTGTTACATCTTTTATATATTGTTCTTTATCTTGTTCAATTATTGCTTTTAAATCATAATATTGGCCATTTCGAATTTCTCCTATATTTACTGCTCCTGTTCCTCCAGCTCCTCCATTATAGTTTCTATTTGACAATGTTCCACCAATACTTGATGTATTACCTTTTATCTCTTCATATCTTGTATTTGTTATTATTCCTAATTGATTTATTCCTGTATGTTGATTTGTAAATATATTTATTGTTCCTCCACCAGATGATCCTCCTGAAGTTCCATTATATATTCCTCCATTATGTCCGACTGCACTTATTGTTCCTTTATTTTCATATTCGTTTGCATAAATTGTTAATAGGCCGCCTGTTCCATCGTTGTTTTCACTTGATGCTTTTTCTCCGCCTGGATTTCCGGCACCTCCGCCGCCTGTTGCAGTAACATTTCCTGACCCAGACCATGAAGCAGAATCTCCTCCGGTTCCTCCATCATTTCTTCCATTATCTGAAGAACCAAGTGACCCACTTCCGGTTAAGCTACTGCCTCCACTTCCTACGCCTCCTGAATATGATGTTCCTGGTCCACCTGTTCCCGAAGATGCATAACTACCTCTTGCGTGATATACAGATCCACTTCCGCCTCCTCCGGTTTGACGGCCAGTTCCATTAAAACCAGGGTTTCCTGATCCAGAATTACTTTGACTTGCTGCTCCTGCTGCTCCTACAGCTGGTACATATTCATAAGACCCATCTGTATTCTTCCATAAGTATACATCTTGTCCTTCTGCTTTGGCTCCATGTGAATTATCTATTGTTCCTTTATTTGTTAATTTTCCTGTTACATATAATGTGAATCCTTTTGGTCCTCCATATTTTGTATAATATGGAGCTACCGTTACTCCTTTATCTATTTCTAAATCTCCATTTACTTTTACTATTACCATATTTTGGGCATATGTATCTTTTGTTCCTACGTCATATGCATCTCCAAATGTTTTATTCTCTGTAAAATGTTGATTTCCGTCTAGAGTTATCATGTGTACTGGATAAGTCTCGTCTTTTACTTTTATTGTATATTTTCCTGAAGGTATATCTTCATTTGATATAGCTTCTAATAAACTATCTGCTTCAAAATCAGTCATGTCTATTATTTTTATATCTTTTTTAACTGTTGCTTTCTTTCCTGCTCCAGTTTTAGCTGTACATATTATTTTATGTTCTCCTTCTTCTAGTTCATTTAAGTTTGTTATTACTGTTGTTCCTGCTTTACATTCTATCGTTGTTCCTGATAAGGTTTCTTTATAATATGTTGGGACTTTTTGATCATATCCTAATTGGATTCTGTTTCCTACTTCTAACTCTATTACAGGTTCTGTTGGATCTATCTTTGTTACTATAAAGTTACTTGATCCAATTACTTTATTTTCTCTTGTTGTTCTTGCTATGACATTTGTTGGTTCAATTAATTTTATTGGCCCTTCATATGGTTTCCATGAAGCTCCATTATCTAGAGAATATTCATTTTGATATTCTTCATTATAGTAGGTGATTGTTGCTACCTTTTCTGCTGCCCATCCACCTTCATTTATCTTTATTATTGGTGTGTATTCTCCTATTAATTTTCTGCTTCCTTGTAACTCGATTTCTCTTATTTCTAAGTTTTGACTTCCTGAGTTTATTTCTACATAGTATGTATTTTCTGGTATTTCTACTATTGTTAATACTCCTACTGTCTCTGTTGTACTTAATAAAGTTTTATTCTTATCATACATCTTTATTGTTGATGTATTTGATACTATATTTCCTGTATATATCTTTATCTTTTCTCCATATAGATTATTATTTACTGTGAACATTTTATTTGAGTTTCTATTTATTGTTTCACTTGTTTGTAAATTTTTATCATATGTATCTTTTCCAACTGCATTTGTTGGTATTGTTACTTTTCCTGTTGATGTAAATTCTAGTCCTGTACTTTCTCTTACACTTTTGGCAATTATCTCTCCACTTACTAGAGTTATTCCTCCTGTGTATTCTTTCCATGTTACTCCATTATCTATTGAGTAATAATTTGTTACATCTGTTGTTGTTGCATCATATGTGATATATGTTGGTCTTCCTAGTATCATTCCTGTACTTGTTAACATTGGATATCCATCACTTGCATTTATTATTGGTGTTGCAAATTCATTTAGATCTAATACATATGTTATCTCTTTTACTTCTTCTTCATTTCCTGCTTGATCTATTCCTTTTGCATAGATTGTTAAACTTCCATCTTCATTTTTCAAGTTAAATAAATCATATGAACTTAATGTAAATTTTCCAGTATAACTTTGATATCTTCCAGTCTCTCCTACTTTATATAATGTAGTTACTGCATCTCCATATTTTATTTCTACTTCAGTACTTGTTCCTACTGTTGTTGATAAAACAGTTATCTCTATATCTGGTGCATCTTTATCTATATTTGTTATTTCTATTTCTTTGATTGTTTCATTTCCTAATCCATCTACGGCATAGAATGTATATTTTCCATTTTCTTCTATTGTTATTGTACTTGGATTCTTTAATCCTTTTCCATTCTTTTTGAAGTAATCAGCTTTTTTACTTCCTACTTCATATAGTAAACTATCTACTTCTCCATCATCTTTAGCACTTATTAGAAGTGTTACTTTTTGTTTTGGTGTTACTAAATCTCCTGTTATAGTTATTACTGGTCCAGTTGAATCGATGTTATCTATTCTTTGTTCAGCTACTTTACTATCATTTCCATCAATATCTATTCCTTTTGCATATACGATTCCTTTATCAGTTACTTTAAACTTTCCATTATACTTTATCCATCCTGTATCTGTTCCATTATCATATATTACTCTATATTGTTTACTTACTAATGCTTTATTATAGCTTACTGCTACATCTACACTTGTTACTGTTTCTTCCTCTTCACTTACTATGATCTTTGGTGCTTCTACTTTTTGCTTATCCCATCTCATATATAAGTTCTCTCCAACTTTATCTAAGTCTACTGTTAATATATAGTAATGATCTGTTATGATTACTTCATTTCCTTTATCATCTTTTATCTTTACTCCATCTGGTGTTACTATCTTACTTGCTGCACTTGGTTTAATCAACAATATTCCATGTTCATCATATTTCTTCCATGTTCCATTTGTTAACCATTTATATTCTCTTGATGATTGCATTGAATTTGATGGATAATTTAGTTTAATTAAGTAATAATCTCCTTTATCTAAGATATTATATTGTGGTTTCTTTACTATATTTGATATTGTGTATGTACTTGTTGCTTGATTTCCAACCATGTCTTCATTCATTGCTTCTATTACACAATTTCCACTTACTTCAAATTCTCCTGTATAATCTATCCAAGACCCATTATCTATTCTATATTTTTTGATACTTGCACTTCTTGCATAATCAATGCTTACTTTTACCAAACTTGTTGCACTTGTTTGATCTACCTTTATTACTGGACTTGCTATTCCAAGTGTTAAGAAATCTATTAGTTTTACATCTGTACCTTTTCCATCCGATGATGATACATATGCATATATTGTTGAGTTTTTATTTACTTTAAATGCTCCTGTATATGGTATACATGGTTCATTTGCTAAATTTGTACTTCCACTTGTTAACACTTTATAGCATGCACTTGTTATATCACTTCCATATACCAAACTTACTTTTGTTTCATTTACTAGTTTTACATTTCCATCTTTATCTATTAGATCTTTGCTATCTGGATTTGCTACTATCTTTACACTTAAGTTCTTCCATACTTTTGGTGGATTTACTGTGACAATAGTAAACTGAGTTGTAGTTGTTCCTACATCATTTGTTGCTCTTGCATATATGGTTAAACTTGTTGTTACTTCAAATTCATTTGTATATGGTTGATAGTTTATTCCATCTAAACTATATTCTAATGTATTATAGTTACTTCCACTTATTTTTACCTTTACTTTATCTTGAGTTCCATTTATTAAGTATCCTTTTGGATCTGTATCTATTCTGACATATGGTTTATTTCCTACATGTACATTTTGTACATAATATGTACTTGTTGCACTTGTTTTTCCATCTTCATCTCTTACATAATATGCTTCTATTTTTACATTACTTGTTACATTAAATATTCCTGTATATTTTATCCATGATCCACGGTTTATTCTATAGAAAATATCTCTTGCTACTTCTTTAGTCTTAATCTCAATATCTACACTTTTTGTTAAAGTATTCTCTGGATTTCCTGTTATACTTGGTCCATCTAATATTACACTTGGTTCTGGTAATATGTCTATTTTTAGACTTGTTGATACAACTTTCCCTCTATATGTTGCTCTTGCTAGTATTTCACTTCCTGCTTGAACTTTTACTTTTTCTCCTTCATAAGCATTCCATGTTACTCCAGAATCTATTGAGTATTCAAGTGTATCTACATTATATTTTGTTTTTATTGTTGTTGTTACATATGCATTCTTTCTTGCTGCATATGCACTTGCATATATTACTAATCCTAAATCATCTTCACTTACATATTTACATACCATTGGACTTGTTTGTATTGTTCCATCTGTATTTGTTTTTGTTGCTTTTGCACATACTGTTGTATTTCCTTTTACTCCAAATACTTTTGTATATTCATTCCATGTTACTCCATTATCTATTGTATATTCTATTTTATCTGCTTTATAGTTTGTAGTTAATGAAACTGTTGCTTCATCACTTCCACCTATTCTTTTTGCACTTGTACTTATGCTTGTTCTTAGACCATTTTTATTTTCATATATTGTTCTTGTATCTTGATCAACTAGTTCTACTCCGTCTACTTCCCATGTTGCTCTTGCTACTATCGTTGTATTTACTCCTACTTCAAAAGATTTATTATATTTTGTCCATTCTCCTCCATTTATTGAATATTCTATATTTTTTAAATTATCACTTCTCCATGTACTTATACTTACTGTTGTCTTTTGTGTACTATCCATGCTGGTTGTTCCACTTGATATATATACTTTATATGTTCTATCACTTAATGTAGTTGATGTACTTCCACTTACCCATTTTGTACATCCATCTATTTCTTTATATCCACTTTCTCTTGCATATATAATTGTTCCTGCATTTACACTTATTTCTCCTGTATAGTTTTGCCATTGTCCATCATATCCAATTTTATATTCTTTCTTTGTTACTCCATCTTCATATTCTATTTTTACTTTTACTGGCATATTATTATTTACATATCTACTTGTTGGTACTATTTTTACTTCATATGTCCCACTTACACATGAACATGTCGTACATGTATTTGGTACACTTGGATCTGTTGGATCTGTTGTTGGTGCATTTGGTTTTATTGGTGTACTTGGTTTACTTACATTTTCAAAAAGTTCACCTATATATCCGCTTGCTGTTTTCTTTTTTGTTTTTTGTAACAATAAGTTTCCTTCATCATCATATACATCTATTAAGTATCTTATTCTTGCTTCTATACTTGTGTTTGGTCCAACTTCAAAAACACCCGTATATTCTTGCCATACTCCATTGTTTATTCTATATTCTACTTTTTCTACATTGCTTCCATAGTTTATTTTTACTTTTGTTACTTCTCCTGCTTTTACACTTGTTTTCTCTGGTTCGATATCTACATAATATCCATCTGGTGATATTATTATTTCATTTCCATCTATTTCATATCTAATTATTATTTTATCGACATCTTCTACTCTTACTCTTATTGGTCCAGTATATTCTTTCCAATTTAAGTCTTCTCCACTTTGTTCTTCATTTTCATCTAGTTTTTTCCATTCCCACTTTGTTGAGTTTGCTGGATAATGTAAATTTAACCATATCCATCCATCTTTTTCTTCTTCTTCTACTTCTTCTACGGCTACTTCTACTTCTTTTTCTACTGTTGTATTTATTCCATTATTTCCATATGCTGTACATACTATTTTATGTTTTCCAATTCCTAACTTACTTGTATCCCTTGCTTCTTCTACTTCATCTACTATACATTTTACTTCTCCACCCTTTGGTCCAAATTTATAGTAACTTGGTAAGTCATATTTATTTCCATAGAAAAACTTTAATGGTACTTTATCCAAATTTATTATTGGTATTACTTCATCTTTTTCTTCTGTTGTTATTACCTTTGTTGTTGTTACTTTTGTTGTAGTTGTTGGCTCTTCCGGTTTTGTTATATTATTACTTTCTTTTGTTTTTATCTTTTTGGTTACTATAGTTTCATTTCCTACTTTATCTACTACTTTTATACTTATTTTATATTCTTTATTTGCTTCTAAGTTTTTATATTCGTGTGTTTTTGTTCCTAATACATATTCTTGATTATCTATCTTATAAAAATAACTATTTACTCCACTTAGTCTATCTGTTGCTTCTATTGTTACTTTTATTGTATTCTCAGTTTCTTTTTCTTTTATTTTTTTTACTACTGGGTTTTCATTATCTACTTTTACATATTCTCGATTACTTACTTTACTTCTTCTTCCTCGTACATCTATTCCTCTAAAATATACATACCATTTTCCACTTGCTATTATTTCAGCATTCTTTGTTTCTGTTATTTGCCAGTTACATCCTATGGTACTCTTTTTATTTGTTACACAGTATTCATAATTTTTTAACTCATCTATCATTTTTGCATCTTTAGTTACTACTACCATTCCTGTTTTTGTCCATTCATGGGTTTTACTTTCTACTACTGGTGATGTTGTATTTATTAGAGTTGATATTGTTCCTTTTCTTACTATCATGAAAAGTGCGCATATTAAAAATAAAAGAATTATTATTAGTATTGGTTTTCTATCACTTACATATAAAACCACTTTTTCATTCTTTTTTAAACTTGTTCCCTCTTTTGGTTCTACTTTTACTACTGTTCCACTTTTTTCAAATATATCTATTTTCTTTTTCTCTTTTTCTATTTCTATATTTGCTTTTTCTAATATTTCTTTTGCCTCATCTAAAGAGACTCCTACTATATTAGGAACTTTTTTTCTTTCCATTTTACACACACCTCTATCATCTTCTTAAATTATACTACCTTGTCAATACTTAAATCAATACTTGACATTCATTATTTTTTACCTTTTTTGTTTATTTTTGTCGAAATCTATTTACTTTTCAACAAAAAAAGCAAAAACACGTTTTACATTATTTTTGCTCATCAAATATTTTCTTTAAATAATATCCAGTGTATGATTCTTTTACTTTAGAAACAGCTTCTGGAGTTCCAGTTGCAACAACTTTTCCTCCACCATCTCCACCTTCTGGACCTAAATCAATGATATAATCTGCAACTTTTATTACATCAAGATTGTGTTCAATAACGATTACGGTATCACCATTTTCAACAATTCTATTTAATATCTCAAGAAGTTTTTTAATATCATCAACATGAAGACCTGTTGTTGGTTCATCTAAAATAAATACAGATTTTCCAGTTGGTTTCTTTTGAAGTTCTTTAGCTAGTTTTACACGACCAGCTTCTCCACCTGACAATGTTGGCGCTGATTGACCTAATTTTATATAAGACAATCCAACATCCATTAAAACTTGTAATTTGTTCTTTACTTTTGGAACATTAGAAAAGAATTCAATTGCTTCTGAAACACGCATATCTAAAACTTCAGCAATATTTTTTCCTTTAAATTTTACATCAAGAGTTTCACGATTGAAACGTGTTCCATGACATACATCACATGGTACATAAACGTCTGGTAAAAAGTGCATTTCAATCTTTTTAACTCCATCTCCCCAACAAGCTTCACATCTTCCACCTTTTACATTAAAAGAAAATCTACTTTTATCATAACCGCGTATTTTTGATTCTTTCATTTCAGCAAACACGGTTCTAATGTCATCAAATACACCAGTATAAGTTGCTGGATTACTTCTAGGAGTTCTTCCTATTGGATCTTGTGATATACTTACAATTTTATCAACGTTTTCTAAACCAATTATGTCCTTACAAGACCCAACAATAACTTTAGAGTTATAAACACTTTTTAATAAAGCATTTCTTAATATTCCGTCAACTAATGAAGATTTTCCTGAACCACTTACTCCAGTTACACATGTTAAAGTTCCTAAAGGAAATTTAACTGAAATATTTTTTAGATTATGTTCTTTAGCTCCTTTAATCGTAATAAACTGTCCATTACCTTTTCTTCTCTTCTTAGGAATTTCTATTTTTTTTCTTCCAGAAAGATAAGCCCCAGTTATGGAATTTTCATTTTTCATTACTTCTTCTGGAGTTCCGGAGGCAACTAAATACCCGCCATTTTCTCCAGCAACAGGACCAATATCAATAAGATAATCCGCTTGTCTCATCGTATCTTCATCGTGTTCAACAACGATTAAAGTATTACCCAAATCTCTCATGTTTTTTAAACTATCAATCAATCTTTGATTATCTCTTTGATGAAGCCCAATACTTGGTTCATCTAGTACATATAAAACTCCACTAAGTTTTGAACCTATTTGAGTTGCAAGACGTATTCTTTGAGCCTCTCCTCCTGATAAAGTTCCAGCGGCTCTTGATAATGTAAGATAAGATAAACCAACATTATTTAAAAACTCTAAACGAGATTTTATCTCTTTTACAATAAGCTCACTTATTTCCATCTCTGTTTTACTTAATTTTAATTTATCAAAAAAAGTTATTAAATCCTTTATAGACATGTTTGTTACTTCATAAATATTTTTATTATTTATTTTAATGTTTAAAATGTCACTTTTTAATCTTGAACCTTTACATGTTGGACATGTATTTTCAATCATGTATCCATCTATCCAATCTCTTATCCAAGTGGAAGATGTTTCCATATATCTTCTCTCAAGATTAGTAACAATTCCTTCATATGTCTCATTTGTGTATCTTTTTCCACCAGTTTTTGATGTGTATTCAAATCTAAATACTTGATTTGTTCCATAAAGAATAACATTTAAATCTTCTTCTTTTAAATCTTTTACTGGTAAATTTAAATCAATGTTTAATTCACGAGCTATAGTTAATAATCTAGTTGTATCAATATTATCTTCTATATTAATAGTTTGAATTGCTCCACCTAAAATAGATTTAGATTTATCGGGTATAAGTAAATCTACTGATATATGTTTTGTTATACCCAAACCTTTACATGTTGGACAAGCTCCATATGGTGCATTAAAAGAAAATATTCTTGGTTCAAGTTCAGGAAGAGAAAAGTCACAATGGGGACATGCATAAGTTTCACTCATAACAATTTCTTTATCCCCAACTAAATTAATAACTACTTTTCCATTAGCCATTTTAGTTGCTGTTTCTATAGCTTCAAAAATTCTACTTCTTTCATTATCTTTTAAGACAATTCTATCAACTACTACATCAATATCATCTTTTTTATTTTTATCACAAGTGATTTCATCATAAATATCATAAGTAGTTCCATTTACTCTTATTTTAGTAAATCCATCTTTTTTTAACTTTTCAAAAAGATCTTTATGAGTACCTTTTTCTCCATGAACAATTGGAGCTAAAATCTCCATCTTAGTTCCATCTTCATATGATAAAACCTTATTTGTCATCTCTTCAATACTTTGACTTGTTATAGCTATTTTATGTCTAGGACAAAAAGGTGTTCCTACACGAGCAAATAAGAGTCTTAAATAATCATATATCTCAGTTACAGTTCCAACTGTACTTCTTGGGTTATTATTAGTTGATTTTTGATCGATCGAAATACTTGGAGATAATCCTTCAATTGAATCAACATCTGGTTTTGATTCTCCACCTAAAAATTGACGAGCATAAGCTGATAAACTTTCAACATATCTTCTTTGACCTTCAGCATAAATAGTATCAAACGCGAGTGAACTTTTTCCACTTCCAGATACTCCTGTCATAACAACTAATTTATTTTTAGGAATCTCTAAATCAATGTTTTTCAAATTGTTTTCTCTTGCACCTTTAATTATAATTTTATCCATAGTATCACCTAAATTTCTTTAATATTTTACCACAAATTTAGAATTTGTATACATATAAATTTTAATACATATGTTCGTATAAATCAAGTGAAAAAGAAGAACTATTTTTTTCTAGTTCTTCTAATTTTACATTTGAGATAATAGACTATATTGAAGATATTCATTGATATCATCGGATATATAGTGACGACGAGAAATGCAGAGATATATCCTAACCAATTGAAGGGAACCTCAATATTCAAATATTCTAAATCCAAAAATACTAAGTTAACATATATATATTCCATATAGTAAAATCCTAAATAAGCAATCGAAATCATCAATAAATAAAGTATTAATTGACTTAGTTGATGATTGAACAATTCTATACCTAAATAATTTTCATCGATAAAATTATCTTCAGTAATATACCTGCGATATTCTCTTAAAGATTTAAAAAGAGATACAAGTAATACAACTAATGAATCTAGCCAAATTATGAATATTATAATAGTGCCCAATATTTCATATTTAACGTTTTTATCTAAATAAAATTTTACATCATAACCTTGCTTTTTTACTTCATTTATTACTCTTTTTCTATCTTTTTTAGAATTAAGAATTAAATAATATCCTTTGTTATATGTGTATTCTTTTTGAACCATACTAGCTAATAATTTATCTGATGCATAACATACGTTAGAATCATTTAACTTATCAAACGAATCATATGTTCCAACTACATAAACTGTTAAATTTTTATCAATATTGAAATTTCGATGATAAAAATCACGATATAATAATTTCTTCTTAAAATTAATATTTAATATACTTATTTGACTATCGGGTGCGAATAAATCAGGACATACAATTTCATCATCATTAATTATGTCTCTTCCATGACTTATATTATAATTATCTTGACTCATTAGATATATAAAACCATCATATTTTGAACTAAAACTAGGTGTGTGCAATTTTATCTTATATTCGTTTTTATCGATAGCTTTTTTTATACCTTTTATGTTATCAAAATTATATTCACCTTTTGAATTGTAAACATATATTTGATCTTTATGAGCATTATAATAATTATTCATATGGTTTAACGCTACACTTAAGAATAATGATATTAATATAAACATGTATGTATATATTGTTATAGCAACATGATTATCTTTTCTAAAGTGTGCTTTTAAACTGATTTCTATATCACGAAGTCTCATTCTTTCATCGTCCAATCTTGTAAGTAATTAATTTTTTTCACTTTATAGCTAATATATCATATTTTTGTTTTAAATAGTTAAATATACTCCACCCATAGCATCGAATTTACTTTCAATTTTTGGGTTGAATAAAATAACTCCGCCATAGCCAGAACCTGATAGAGTGTAATCCATAGCGTTTTCTAAAGTGGCTGAACTATGACTTGCATGTTGATAAGAACCATAAATTCTTCCGGAGCCTGTTGCGGTAAATGAAAAATCCATTTCGTGATTTGTTCCATTTATTATTTTAAATGTTGCTCCAAATCCATTATCAAAGTTTTGATTATATTTATCATGATTAACATATAATGTATTATTAGATACGTAGTATTGGCTAAAAACATAACCACTTGATAAAGTTACACTGGAATTTTTTCTAACTGCCATCACATCATATTTCTTTATAGTTGGAACTTTATACCAACTTAATGACAATGTGATATAACCAGAATTATTTATGATAGTTAAACTTTTTGACTCAGTGGTATGTTCAGTTGCACAAGTTGATATACCATTATTTGGAATATCATCATCGGTTGTTTCAACTATTTCTACTTTAGATAAATCTTTATCTTTAATGATATCATATTGATCTTGAGTCATAAAACTCATAAAGTTTGATGAATAAATATTTGCTAAAGCATTATATTTATCTATAGGAATCACAACACCACTTTTATTTGTTATAGTATCACTTTGACTAGCAGCATTTACCATATTAATTGAGGTAAATGAAACAAGACCAGCCATAATAATTAACAATCCCTTTTTCAAAAAAACATCCTACTCCTTTCTGACAACATCATATCAAAGGAATGGGATGTTTGAACTCTACTTTAGTTCTACAAAATTCTACTTAATCTCTTTTTGAAATGAATTTATTTTATCTTTTAAGAAAAGTAAGTAACCTACATATTCTTTTTCTTTTGTACATTTAGAAGTGAAACAATCTATTGGCATATAATCCTTGCTATTCAAAGTTTTATCCTCAGTTTTCCAGGTATCTATATCAACTTTTGTTATGACTAAATTATCAACATCAATAAATAATTTGTAAGTACGACTTGCCACTTTGCCGTCTATATCTAATTTTAGAAATTTGGAATTTTTATAGCTTATAGATATCTCATCATTTATCTTCTTAATATATGAATTTGAATCTTCTGTGAAACCTAATTGAGATAGGTATTCTTCAACACTTTCTGGTTCAGAATATAAGTTTGTTGACATTACGGCTTTATTTTCTTCATTAGCATAATCAGATTTAATATTTTTAAATTCTAGTTTAATATCCATTTCAGAATTATTATTATATTTTATTTTTACTACAGTTGTATGTCTTGCTAAATCAGCTAAAGAATTCTTTTCTGATTTTCTTTTATAAATATCAATTGGAAAAGAATTAGTTCTATGAAGTAATATTGGTTTATTATTTACATATTTATAAAGTTCAATTGATTCTATTTCATTAGAATTATTTGTATCAATGTAATTAATGGAAAAATTCACATAATCATGATTAACTATATAATTTCCATTTTCAATATAAATATCTTTATTATCTGCTTTTATTAAATATACTCTAGTTTTTGTTATTAAAGCAACTGCTACAACTATAATAGTTACAATAACTATACCTAATATACCAAATTTAAATATTTTGGATTCAAAAATAGAATGTTTACCTCCACATATCAAGTCTTTTTTATCTACTCCTAAAGCAGCAGCTAAGTCATTTAAAGTTTTATCATCTTGTGGGAAAGATTTTCCTTGTTCCCACTTAGATATATTCTTGTCTGAATAATGAACTAAATCACCTAAATCTTTTTGAGTTAAATTGTTTTTCAATCTCAACTCTTTTAAATAATCTCCTTTGTTTATATCTCTCATATTACACCACTTCTTTTATAATTCTTCTATATAATTATTTAAAATGTTAAATAACTCAGTTGAATTCTTTGTCTGACATATTTGATTCTTTATTGATGCACTTCCGGTTAAACCTTTTATATACCATAAAGCATGTGTTCTTATCTCCAAAAGTGCCAGTTTTTCACCTTTGTCTTTACACAATAATTCAAAATGTCTTTTTAGCATTTGCATTTTTTCTTTAGCAGAAACTCTTTGAGGTAAAGTTCCATCCTCTAGATAATCGACACACTCTTTTATTAACCATGGATTTCCTAAAACACCTCTACCTATCATAACAGCATCACAGCCAGTTTCTTCAAGCATTTTTTTGGCATCATAACAAGTTTTTATATCGCCATTTCCAATTACTGGAATACTTACTGCTTCTTTTACTTTTTTTATTAGACTCCAATCTGCACTTCCACTATAACCTTGAGCACGAGTCCTTGCATGAAGCGTTATGGCACTTGCACCAGCATTTTCAATTCTTTTAGCAACCTCCACACAATTTATAGTATTGCTATCCCAGCCACTTCTTATTTTAACTGTAACTGGTATATCAACTGCATTAACAACCGATCTCACAATTTTCTCTATTTTATCTGGGTCTTTTAATAATGATGCTCCAGCTTGTGATTTTAAAGCAATTTTCGGAACTGGACACCCCATATTTATATCTAAGATATCTGGATGCATTAACTCTACAATTTTTTTTGCTGCTATTACAAATGAATCTTCATCACTTCCAAATATTTGTTGAGCAATCGGCCTTTCACTTTCTCTCATTTTTAAAAGTTCTATCGTTCGATCATTATCAAACATAATTGCTTTATCGCTTACCATTTCGGCGTAGATAAGACCTGCTCCCATTTCCTTTATAATGGTTCTATATGATGTATTAGAAATACCAGCCATTGGGGCTAATACAACTTGATTTTTTATTTCTATATTTCCTATTTTCCACATACTCTTACATCAACTTTGCTTCCTGTCTCAAGATTATAAAGATTACTCTCGTCAGTGTCAATATGTAGTTCTAATTTCCCATCAACTGTTGCCTTTATTTTGGCTTCCATTAAAAACTTTTTATCTTTATAAATATATACCTCTTGTTTATTTTCTAATCCAAGAACATCACTCAATTTTTTACTCATATGAACATGCGCTTCTGCAAGTATAACTCCATTATCAATTATTTCACTTTTATCTTTTGAAATAAGTTCTATTCCTGGAGTACCTTCAATTTCTCCACTTTGTCTTCTCGGAGGATTTAATCCTAAAAAGTTTGCATCTGTTTTGGATAGTTCTACTTGATTATAATTTCTAAAAGGGCCAACTATTCGAACGTGTTCAATAAGTTTTCCATTACATCTTAAATCAACTGTCTCTATAGTTGCAAACTGACCAGGTTGACTTAAATCATTTCTTTTTATCATAGGTTTATCACCAAATAAATTTTTCCATGTACTCTCGGTTAAATGAACATGGTTTTTGCTTACTCCTACCATTAATTCCACTTGAATCACCATTATAATTTTATCAAAAAGGGAATATATTTCATAGATTTAGAGTAAATTTTTTATAAAAAAAAAGCAGACGTTTAGTCTACTAATATCTTTTTTCAATAATCTTATCATGTTTTACAATAAAACTTTTTTGAGCTAATTTTAATATCGGTATATCCGACTTGGAGTCAGAATATGATTCTTGTACTTGGTAGTTGTCGTACTTCTTATTTAATCTTTTTACCTTTTCTTCGCCATGGCAGTTTAATCCAGTAAACTTACCTGTCTTCTTATTTACTTTGCTACCTATTAAATCTTTTACTTTTAATTCATCACATATAGGTTTAAGTAAAAACTCTGGAGAAGCAGAAATAATAATATCGTTGTTATGTTTTTTTTCTAAGTAAAAATCTTTTATATAGATACTATGAGTATCCCAAAACTTTTCTATGCATAAATCAATATCATCCACATATTTTAAAAAAGAAAATATTACTTGCTTCATTTCAGTTTTTGTTATAATTTTTAATTTATATTTTATTGCTGATAAGAATATTCTTGGTATTATCTTAACTATTTTAGGATATTTTTTTAAACAATAAAAGAAAAAATCTGTTGAAGAATCCCCTTCATATATTGTGTTATCAAAATCATATAGATTAATTTTCATGTTTTTTGTCCTTTTTTTCATGATCAAATAGAATATCTGTTTTCCATATTAGGAATATAAAGAATGTTAATAAAATTACGTATAGAATCATACTTATTTTTTTATCTCCTAAAGTGTAGAAAATAGATACTGATGCAAATAATATATTTATTAAATACATAATAATAACTGTTTTTCTTGTAGATTTTGTTGTTTTTAACAATTGATGATGCAAATGTTCTTTATCGGCATGATCTATTCTTTCTCCTTTAAGAATTCTTCTACACATTGCAAAGAATGTATCAATTATAGGAACAAACAAAGTTAGTAATGGAATTATTAACGACGTTATTGTCGCTGTTTTAAATCCTAACAAAGCAATTACTGAAATAATGAATCCTAGGAATAAACTTCCTGTGTCTCCCATAAATATTTTAGCTGGTGGAAAATTATGAAAAAGGAAACCTAAACAAGCCCCAACCATGATTAAACACATGATTACGTCTAAACCTCCTAAGCGGTTCATAATATATCCAATTATACAAATTGTTGCAAAGTAAATTGTAGAAGTACCAGTTGCTAAACCATCCAACCCATCGCATAAATTTATTGCATTCATAATAGAAACCATAAATAATACAGCTAGTGGATAGGCAAAGATACCAAATTTAAACGTTATTCCAAATATTGTCATATCGGCAAAAGTTATATTTCCATAAAATACGGTTATACAAGCAGCTGTTATTTGCATTAAAAATTTAACTTTAGCCGGTAGTGGATTAATATCATCCAACATTCCAGTTATGACAACAACAAAACCTCCGATTAATACCGATAGCATTTGAGTAGTTTTTGGAGCAAAAAGCATATATCCAATTAAAAAAGCGAAGAAGATTGCAAGGCCACCCATGGAAGGCATAATATGGTCATGTATTTTTCTTTTATGATCAGGCTTATCTACTGCCCCTACATGAAAAGCTATCTTTTTAACTAAAGGAGTTAATAAAGCCGATGTTAAAAACGTTATTAAAACTATAAAAAATATATTATACCCATTTATATAGTAATCCATATGATCACATCCCTAATTAAATTATACACTAAAACATTATTTCTTAAAAGAAAATTTGTTGTTGCATAAAAAGTAATAAAATAAATCTTTTTACATTTTTCTACTAATTTTTGAAATATAACTTATATATAGTGGTTTTTTGTTTGTAACCCTTTTATAAGCTTTTCTATCTGCAATCCATGTAATTGGAGTACAAACCAGATTTTCACTTGTTTGAACATCAATCTTTTTTAAGCCTAAAAAACAATATATATCTTCATATATTTTTAATAAACCAAAGTCTCCATTGATTAAACTACCATCATTTTTTCCTCTAATATCATATAAACTTGTTTTCTCGCCATTTAGTAAATCAATTATGTTAATGAATGTCTGCATTCTTAAGTATAATGAATCTTTTTCTTGAATTTGATTCTCTATGATATCATTAAATTTTCTTATATTTTTTTTGATGTATTTATATTGCTTATCTTTAGTCTTTATATAATTAGGGATGAACATAGTAACATTCAGATGTTGCAAACCAACCAAATGAAAAAAATTGTCATTAGAAAAGTTAAAAACAAGAATACCTTTAACACCTCTATCAATTATAAAGGTATATTTTTTTAATTTCTCATAAGTACTAATTAAATTATCCAACATATATTCCATCTCCCCCAAGAATAAAAAAGGAACTTATCTACGACAAGTTCCATAGTAGCAGCCTATACTGAATAGGCAAAATTTCCTTCTACTTTACGTTTTACCACCGAAGTGGCCGCCGAAGATAGGCTGGGGCTACAATCTCCCGTCAATTAGAAAAATTATATTTCCTAATTAATTATAAACACATTTCTTTCTGTGTTGCAAGATATATTAACATATTATGTGATTATATGTCAAACTTAACCTTGCTAATATATATTATGCATAATATATAATTTTTTATAAAAAAAAACTCCAATGGAGTTTATATTTAAAAATGGTGATCTGTATGGGATTCGGACCCATGTATGTAACCTTGAGAGGGTTATGTGTTAAACCACTTCACCAACAGACCAATTACAAGTGCATATTTATTTTAACACGTTTAATATATTCAATTCAATACCAAAATAAAAAAGGACAAGATACTTGCCCTATATTCCAAACATTACTAATGAATCTATATTATCTTTTACTATTTTTCTTAGTAATTTTATATCTATTTTAGCTATTTTAGTCTCTAATTCGGCTTTACTATTTATAATTAAATCAAATCTTTTCATTATTATATTATAAATGCTTTCTTTAATGCCAAGTTCGTTATAATATGCCAATACTTCTTTTATGTTTTCTTCTTCGATATCTAAAATATCTAGATATTCTTTTTTTAAATCTCTTAAAATATACTCATATTGTACATTGCTTATTCCATAATTCTTAATATAACCTATCATACTAATCACCATTTCTTAAAGCGTTTACAACGCATTCTTCTATATTTTTTGTTAACTTTTTATGTGTTGTTGTTTCTTTCTTTTGACTTACTAAAAAATTTATTTTATCTTCTAAATTATCAATTTTAAGCAACACATAATTTTTACTTTCCTTAATAAACATATCTAAGTCAACAATTTTACTTTTTAGGATATTTGAATTTTTAACAATAAGACTAGGATTAATAGAAAGAGTTTTATAGCATTTATTTACAACTTGTTTTTTGTCAAATCCCATCATTGCTAAGTGATTTAATGCAAAATTTATATCGCTTGCACTTGCTACCATAAATAATGGGGAGTTCTTTATCAATAAAGGATAATTTACTTCAAGTGATTTTAATTGTTCCATATTTTTTTTGAAGTTTTCAAACATTGGTTTATATCTTTGATTTTCATTCTTTATAAAGCATGTTGCAACATTATTACATATAGACTTTAATAAAGGAACGTTTATTTTTCCATTTACATCTTTTGTTAAATCAACTACTTCTTTTATAGTTTCAACATCAGAGTAAAGAAGAACAACTAGTTTTGCTTTATAATTTTCTTTGCTAAATAAATGTAGAATACCATAATTCTCAGCCTTATTTTTACTTATAAGTCCAAAGTTATCCATGAATACTTCATGATTTACAGTTACCAAACCACCGATTAAGTCACTAGATAGATTCTTGTAGTCTATCTCTAACTTATCAAGTACTGCTTTGATATTCTCATCTTCATCAATGGTTTTAATCGATTTTGTTTCAACTACCGGCAATATACTTTCAGGAGTTTTTAATATATTTAAATTATGCAAAGAAATATATTCCATAACTTTATAAAGGTTGGATTCAAATTCCACGGAATTATAATCATTTAACATTTTTTCAATAAAGGAAAAATTAATGATTAGTTCGTTGCTGAACATTTTTTCTTTCAATTCTTTTAATTCGTTTATATAGTTTTCATTATCTATTAATCCACTTTCTGATATTTCAACATAATCTCTTAATAAAGCTAAAAACGTATTTATATCTTTAATATATTTAGGATTAAAATCAACTTTTAATTTATATTTTTGTTTTCCTATAAAAACATCTCTTATACTTTTTATTTGACTGATAAACTTTTCTTTATTTCTAACTTTAGAAGTTGATATTATTCCTTCTATCAAAGAATCAGTTAAATATTTCATATTATCATTATTTTCTTCAATGCCTTTTATTAACCTTACTAAATCAATATCATCATAATACACTTTTATTTTATCTTTATCAGTTAATTCTTTTAGCCTTGAATTGATTATTGATAATAATAATTCATTGCTAGTATTCACACTCATCACCTATTTATTCATCATATTATTTACTCTTTGTTCTGCCAACATCTTTGTTTCATAATACATATTCATTAATTCTACTAAATATGTAGTTCTTTCCTTTATTTCCTCTTCATATCTTAAATCTGCTAGAATATCAATTGACTCTTTTATACCTTTTATTAATGGCAGAGTCTTTAAAACTATAGCTTTTTCTTTTGAATAACCTAGTTCCAATATTTCTTCCATTGTTTTATCTAAAAACATTTCAGCTTCATCGCCATGTTCATTCAAATCTTTTTCATATTCAACTACTAAGGAAGTGGCCATATTGATAGTCTCTTGTTCAGCATTTACAAAAAAACCTTCTAACATCTTTATAGCCTCTCTTAGTGGATTAGTTTCAATACTTATTTCTTCATTATCACTATTTTCTATACAATACTCATATTTTTTATATAAACTGTTTATCGCTAAAGCTACTAAAGTATTTATCGTTTTTGAAGGATCAAGCCCATATTTTGATGCTATTCTTTTTCCTTCTTCCTTAATAAACACAAGGGTTTCATAGTCTATTGGAGGCATTTCTTTTCTAACAATATTTACATATTTTTCATCTTTTAAATAGTTAGCTACTAAATAGTAAACATGACTTTTAAAGTCATAATCATCAACTGTTTTATTTCCTTTTAAAGCAAAGTCTATTGCTTTGATGTTAACATATTCTAAGATTTGAGCTTTTGTATAGGAATCTAATGAGCATTCACTCATAAGAAGTTTTAATTCTTTTAGTTCATTTTCTCCAAAGGAATACGAAAATTCTTTTGAAGTAAACATATCTATATATCTTTTATATTTTTCAGCTTTTGATGTTTCAAAATTAACTTGATTAACATATCTAACATTATATTCTTCAATATAATGATCAATCATAGCAAGGATACTTGTAAAATATTTTGCTAGTTCTTCTTTTTTTAAAGAGTTTCTAGTATTTAAATATTCAGTTCTTTTTTCATCGTAACTTTCAATTATATTTTTATCATTACAACCTATAAGCTCCAATATTTCTTTCAAATCACGAGGGTTAAACTTTAAAACATCTTCAAATATTATGTCTCCTTTTCTAAGACCTAAAGGAGATCCAACAATAATATATCGATTGATTATTTCACATATATGTTCATAATCTGAAGTTAACTTTTTATTTTGTTCTCGCATGTTAGATAAATCATTTATCTTGTTTTGAAGTTCTTTAACAAAATTATCAACACTTTTTTTGATTTTTCCATTAACAACGTTATTCATTATGACCTCCTTATTCTCTTCAATTTTAGCATATTTTATATAATTATGTAAAGGTTCTTTTAGCTATTTAGCAGCATAAATATTGTTGTTTTGTGCCCTTTTTTGTGATATTATCAATTATAGTAGGAAATATAGAAAATAAAGGTGAAGCTATGAATACAGATACAATTAAAATTTTTGATGCTAATAATGAACTAACTCAAGATTTTGATCAAGTTGTTGATGAGGTTTTAAAAGAGGTTCACGGAAATAATTATTTTGATATTGACGAAGAATTTATTGTTCCAGAGGAAACAGTTGTTAGAAAAAAAGAGAATATAATCAAGCCAGAAAGAATTAGAAAAAAAGCCTCATTAAAAGATTTTATTCCGGTATTATTCTTCATTCTTATTTTTGCTATTATTACATTAGCTGGTTATTACTTTTTAAATAATTTTGACATTTCTACTATTTTGAAGTGAGGATTATATGTTTGATGATATTGATGTTGAAATAAATCCTGATTATACAATGATGAAGAAAGTAAATGGCAACCTATATCTTTCTGAAGAACAAATGGAAATATTAAAAAGTTATAATATAGATTATATGAAGTTTAGTAGTTTGAAAGATTTAATTCATGAACTTATGGAAGAAATTGAAGAAAATGATGATGATGTTTTAGAAAACCTTCTAGATGTGTTATCAGAACGTGATTATTATGAGAATTACAACAAATAATTATTGATATTCAGTAAATTTTATGATATTATGTTTTTAAGTTAGGGGCGTGTTTTATGGCTATTAAAGTAAATTTGGATAAAGTTATGGTCAACAAAAAAATGAGTTTAAACAAGTTGGCTGAAGATGTTGGGATTACAGTTGCTAATCTATCGAATCTAAAAACAGGCAAGGCAAAGGCTATAAGATTTTCTACTTTAGAAGCTATTTGTAAAACTTTAAAATGTCAACCTGCTGATATTCTTGAATATGTTGAAGACGATGTAAAAGGATTGCTTTAATGCAACCCTTTTTTATTTGAATATCGAAAAATATGAAGGAATTTTTGCTTCAAAAGTTTGTTCCTTACCATTTGGAAGTAAAACTTTAAGTGTTTGATGATGCAGACACATATGGCGTATTGGATTTTTTGTTGATCCATATTTTTTATCACCGATTATTGGGTGTCCTAAATTAGACATCGCGACTCTTATTTGATTTTTTCTTCCAGTTTTAATATCTATTTCTAAAATCGAATAGTTTTTACTTTTCTTTAAAACTTTATAATCAGTTATAGCAAGAGAACCATGGAGTTTATCAGTCGCATAAGTATGAAGTGTTTTATCCTCTGTTAAATATTCCTGAATATGTCCGGAATCATTTTTTACACATCCTTCTACTACTGCATAATACTTACGGGTCTTTGCTATGTTATTCCAATTGTCTTGAAAATATCTTTTTAATTTTTCTGATTTGGCAAATAAAACTATGCCTGAAGTATCACGGTCAAGTCTATGAACAATAAATATACGATTATTCTTATTCTTTTTATGTACATATTCGTATGCTTCATGATAAAGTGTACGAATTTTTTCTTTATCGGTACCCACGCATAAAAGTCCAGCAGGTTTATTTACAACAAGGAGGTCTTTATCCTCATATATGATATCCATTTTTTTACTTTTCATCTTTTTTCCTCTTCATCACTACTAATAAAAATACAACTATTATTGAGTTTATTAAAACCATTTTCTTTAAATATTCATAGTCGTATGATTTTTCTTCTGACTTTTCTTCCTTTTTTGTTTCGTTTTTTATCTCTATTCCACTTTGACAATATTCTTCTTTAATATCAGTATAAGTCCATATGCCTAAATTCTTATTTATGGCTCCTGCTTGTAACTCACATAATTTATTTGACCATTTATAATCGTTATAAACATAGTTTACTTGAGCATATCCTTTTGATATTAAAGATTCTTGAAGCAAAGTACCATCAACGTAAAGATAGACTAAATATTCGTTATATTTATTTTTTTCCTCACTTAATTCATCTTTTTCAATTTCTAGGCTTTTGGCATTCTTAACTACTGAACATGCATAGTCATTTATTTCTTTATTTAATATTCCATCTGATGTATCCATCATTAAAAGTCTTATTCTTTTGATGCCAGTGCTTGTTTTTACCCACATAGATACAGCTGAATCACAAGAAACTAGAGAAACAGCCTCACGAGTTTCATCAGCTTTTACAAATGATGTGCACATTAAAAACGTTAAAATTATCAATAAAGTTTTTTTCATTTTTCACTCACCAATAAAATTATATAAAAATATTTCGATAAAGTAAATTATGTAGCAATATATTTATTATTTTATGTTATAATTGGTATATAATAATTTATAAGAGGTGGATTTATGGAAAAAGAAGAAAAGAAAACTACTACAAAAACTAGTACAACTAAAAAGTCTACTGGGACTAAAAAAACTACTGGTGCAGCAAAAAAAACTAGTACTACTAAAAAAACAGCGACTAGTAAAACTGGTTCTAAAACTACAGGAACTAAAGCTAGTTCATCAAGGAAAACTACTAGCAGTAAAACTACTGGAGCTAAAAAAACTACTGGTGCAAAAAAAACTAGTACTACTAAAAAAGCTACTACTGCTAAAAAACCAGAAACAACTAACGTAGAAACTAAAGCAGAAGAAATTAAAATCATAGAATCAGTTGTTGTTGAAGAACCAATCGTTGAAGAAACAAAAACTAATGAAATTCCTGTTGAAGAGGAAATAGTTCAAGAAGAAATAAATGAAGTTATAGAAAAGCCAGAATTAGTTCAAGAAGAAAAGATTGAAAAAGCAAAAGAGGAAGAAATTAATCCAACTATTTCAAAAAGCAATATTTCTAAAGAAAAGGATAAGAGTATTGATTTAGGCATATTAATTGTTGTTATGGGTCTTTTCCTTCTTGTAATCACAACATATTTTTCTAAAGCACTTACTTTAAGCTCATTAGTAACAAATATTTTAGTTATACTTTCACTTGTTATAGAAGCTTTTGGTATCATTGTTATTATTGTTAATTCAATTAGAAAATACTAGAGGTTGATATGTGTAAGAGTTCAGTACTTTCCGAATTTACAACTATAACATATTTAATATTATGTTTAGCAATTCCAATTTTTTATTATATATATTATAGAAATAAAGTTAAGAAAAATAAAAACTATGGTGTTTGTTTTATCAGGATGGTTATCATCTTCCTAGTATTATTTGCTCCTAAATATATAGTTAAATATTTTTTCAAAGATGAATGCATAAATTGTATTATAAACAATGTATGTAAGGAAGATACTATGGAAAGCGATAATTTAAAAACATCAACTACAACTAATAAAGCTAGTTCAACAATGGATAGAATAACTTCAACAGTTAGCACTTCAACTACGAGTAAAACTACTACTAAAAAAGTAAATGGTGATAAAGTTACTTATGGTATGGTAAAGGAAATTGATGGTGAAAGAAAAGACGTTGGAATTTCTAGCAAAGGATATACAATTTATACAATTAACGGAGTTACATATGTTGATGGATATATGATTGTCAATAAAACATATACAGCGCCATCAGACTTTGTTCCAAAGGATACCTATAAACCAAGTGAAGGAAAAATAAACACATGTAATGATTGTATAAACAATACAGTTTATAATGCTTGGAAAGTTATGCAAGCAGATGCTGCAAGTTTAGGTTTGAATATAAGAATAACTTCGGGTTATAGACCTTATCAAACTCAAAATTCGATATATAATCGATATGTTGCTCGTGATGGAAAAGAAAAAGCTGATACTTATTCAGCAAGACCTGGAAGTTCAGAGCATCAAACAGGATTATGTTTTGACTTAAATTCAATAAGTGATGCTTTTGCTAATACTGCTGAAGGTCGTTGGGTTAATGAAAACGCTTATAAATATGGATTTATTATACGTTTTCCAAAAAATAAAAATAATGAAACAGGTTATAAATATGAATCATGGCATCTAAGATACGTTGGAACTGATCTTTCATATAAGTTATATAATAACGGAGATTGGATATCAATGGAATCATACTTTGGTTTAACAAGCAAATATAGTGATTAAGTGGTACATTTGTATCACTTTTTATTTTGCCTTTATGTTATAATTGTTATTAGGTGATACTATGGACTTTTTAAACTCAATTGAGGATAATTCTATTCTAATAATAGATAACAATATTAAATTTAAAGTGTTAGATTATATTAACGAACATAAAATATTAAAATCAATAAAACTTATGAGCTTTACCGAGTTAAAAAAAGGCTTGTTTTTTGATTATTCAAATGAAGCAATATTTCATGTTATGAGAAAATTTAATCTTGATTATGATCTTGCAAGAAAATATATTATGAATCTTTATTACTTAGAAGATAAGGCTTATGATAATCCTAAATATAAGTTTTTATGTGAAATTAGAGATTTTTTAAACGAGTTAAAGTTACTTATTAAAGATCCTTTATTTAAATCATTGTTGGAAAGGAAAAAAGTATATGTATATGGTTTTGATTATATAGATTCTTTTAATAGATATATGTTAAGTATGCTAAATGACGTTACTATTTTGGAGCATCCTTGTAAAAATATCAAACATGAAGCAATAGAGTTTAACAATATACAAGATGAAATATCATATGTTGGAGAAAGGATAGCTGAGCTTATTTCCTCCGGTGTTAGCTTGGATAAAATATATATTGCAAATGTCGATGATTCATACTTTTTTACTATGAAAAGAATATTTGGTGGTTTAGGAATACCTTATTATTTAAAAAGTGAAACTTGTGTTTATGATACAGCTATTGGAGAATATGCTATAAACAATTTTAGCAATAATTTCTATTCTTTGCTTGCTAAAATAAAACTTAAATTTGATGTTGAGAATAATGAGTTTAACAATAAAGTTTATTTAAAAATAAAAAGTATTCTTGATACTTACTTTTGGGTTAAAGATGAGGATATATCAGATTTATTTATTGAGGAAACTAAAAGAGCTCGTATAGGAATTAATCATTATAAGAAAGAAATTACTACTACAGAACTTCTTAATAATGTATTTGCAGATGATGAGTATGTATTTCTAATAAACTTTAATCAAGGAAGTATTCCTAAAATAAAGAAAGATATTGATTACTTAAATGATGATATAAAATCTGAATTTTTAAGTAAAAGCTATGAATACAATCGTGATATAAAAGTTTCTTTATTGAAGTGTATATCTAATATAAAAAATTTAACTATTACATATAAAAAGAATACGGTTTCTGGAGAGATACTTCCATCTTCTTTAGTTGAAAGTGAATATATTTCAGTTATTAAGGGATTCATGACTATATCTGCATATTCAGACTTAAACAATAAAATTATTCTTGCTAACAAACTTGATAAATTAATAAAATTTAATGAACTTGACGATACTACAATTGTTTTAAACAATAACTACAGCATTCCTTATAATGAATATAATCATAAATACAAAACTGTAAATAAAGATAAGTTAATAAATGCTATTGATGGTAAACTTAATTTTTCATATTCTAATATTGAAAAATATTATGAGTGTCCTTTTAAATTTTATTTAAAAAGTATTCTTAAAATTGATGAGTATAATGATACTTTGGATACTTTAATTGGAAACACTTTTCATCATACCTTAGAGGTTTCTTTAAGAGATGATGTTGATCCTAGTATTGTATATGATGAATATATAAAGAATGTTGATATGCCACTTAACAATAAAGATAAGTTTTTTATTAGTACTTTAAAAGAAGAAATATTATTTATTTATGATGTTATAAAGAAACAATATGAACATTTTAATATAACTAAACAGGAATTTGAAGCAAGTAAAGTTTTAGAGGTAAAACATCCTTTTAATACAACTATTAAAGGATTTGTAGATAAAATTATTTATATGGATAATAAAGCTTTTATAATTGATTATAAAACTGGTGGAGATAAGATAAATAGTAATTTATTTGAATTTGGTCTTAATCTACAATTACCAATTTATTTGTACCTATTGAATGAACTTGAAGCCGATACTTCTGTTCAAGGAATTTATTTACAACATCTTTTAAGTCAAAAGAAAGTATTCTCTCTTGGTAACTCGGAACCAAAAGAACAAAGTTTACGTCTTGATGGAATCACCTTTGGCCCACTTGAAAATATTAAAGATATGGATGATACGTATGAAAAATCAAGTGTTATTAAAGGGCTTGCTTATGATAAAGATGAATGTGATTTAAAATATGGAGCTAGAGTTAAAACTTCCGAAGAAAAAGAAGAACTTAAGCTTTTAGTCAAAGATCGTATTGAAGAATGTATAAATAATGTAAGCAATGGTAATTTTGAAATAAAACCGGTAAAAATTGAAAAACTAGTTGATGGATGTAATTTTTGTCCATATAAAGATATATGTTTTAAAGTACCAAGCGATTATGAAATAAAAGAAATTAAAGGAGATGATGAGTAATGCCAAATTTAACAGAGAAACAAAGTTTAGCCGTAAATAAAAGTAATACTAACATCATCGTATCCGCTGGTGCTGGTTCTGGTAAAACAACCGTTTTAAAAACTAGAGTTGAAAGATTGCTTACTGAAGGAGTTAATATTGATGAACTTATAATATTAACATTTACTAATGCGGCTGCTGCCGAAATGAAAGATCGTATAAGAAAAGTTATAAAGAAAAATAAAAATATTGCCCACATGGAAGAGTTTGTTGATTCAGCTTACATAACTACTTTTGATTCATTTGCTCAAAGTATGGTTAAAAAATATGCTAATGTTTTAAATATAAGTGATCAATTCACAATAATTGATTCCAATATTGTTAATTTAGAGATCGATAAAATCATTGATGAAATATTTGAAAATAAATATGTAAGTGATGAAAACTTCTGTAAGTTTATTCGTGAGCAAACTTTAAAAAATGATAAACAAATAAGAAATAGTATTAAATCTGTTTATAAAAGTATTCAAAATAAAATAGACTTAGAAGGATTTTTAGATAGTTATATAGATACTTTTTATAGTGAGGATTTCGTAAACCAAGCATTTGCTTCTTTCGAAGACTATATATTTGGTTTAAGAGATGATGTATTAGAACTAATAAGCAAGCTTAACGATTATGCTTTACCAGAGATAGTTGAGAAAAATGAAAAGTCGGTTGCTGAATTTGCAGAGGCAAGTTCGTATGATGAACTTCTTGATACTTTATCCTTTAGACTAGCTCAAAATCGAAATGGAGCTTATGACGATGAAGCTAAAGAAATTTCACCGAAAATTGCTGATGCTCGAAAGAAATTAAAGCTAGCTTGTTCTTTTGGCGATAAAAAAATGTTGATAAATAATTACTTATCAACAAAAGATTCTGCTTATTGTGTCATCGATATTTTAAAGACATTACATGAAAAACTACAAGAGTATAAGAAAGAAAAGAATGCTTATGAGTTTATAGATATAGCTTTAAAAGCAATTGAATTAGTAAGAGACCATGAAGATGTAAGAAATGAAATTAAGTATAAAACTAAGGAAATTATGATTGATGAATATCAAGATACAAATGACATTCAAGAAGAATTTATTTCTTATATTCAAAACAATAATGTTTATATGGTTGGTGATATAAAACAATCTATTTATCGATTTAGAAACGCTAATCCATATATATTTAAAACTAAGTATGATAACTATAAACTAGGAAATAATGGTTTTAAAATAGATTTAATGGAAAACTTTCGTTCACGAAACAGTGTTGTTACAATTATAAATAATATATTTTCTAATATCATGTCTGATGATATAGGTGGATGTGATTATAAAAAGGAACACATGATGATTTATGGCAATAAGGCTTATGAAGCATCAAATAATGATTACTACTCAACATCTATTTTAACTTATGATGATAAGGGTAAGTATTCTCGTGTTGAAAAAGAAGCATTTATCATTGCTGATAATATAAAAAAGCATATTAAAAATAAGGAACAAGTTACTTATTATAAAGATGATAAGATGTGTACTAGAGATATTGATTTTAAAGATTTTACCATATTGATTGATAAATCAACATCATTTGATGATTTTAAAAAGATACTAGAAGCAAATAATATTCCCACTACAATAAAGAAGGATATCAATATTAAAGATGAAGATGAAATTCATTTACTTAAGAATATTATTACATTGATTATAAAAATTAAAAAAAACGTATTTGATTCGGAATTTAGCCATGCTTTTGCTAGTATTGCAAGATCGTATTTATATGAAATGGATGACGATGAATTATTTGATATCGTTATAAATAAAAAGTATGAAGAATCAGATATCTATTTTAAATGTTTAAACATTTCTAAGGAAATAGATGCTTTATCCAATCGTGATATTCTTAGTAGAATAATAACTGAGTTTGATTTTTATACAAAACTTCTAAGAGTTGATAATATCAATGAACGTCTTATAAAGATGGAATATTTTGTTAATAACTCAACAGATTTAAACAAGTTTGGTATGAATATCTATGCCTTAAATGATTATTTTGATCAAATACTTGAAGATAAAAGCGAAATAAAGATGAAGATTAGTTCTGGAGATGATAATTCAGTTAAGATTATGACAATTCATACCTCCAAAGGATTAGAGTTTCCATATGTTTATCTACCTATGTTAACATCTAATTTTTATAAATCTCCAAGTAAAGATTTATTTAGTTTATCAAATAGTTATGGTATACTTTTGCCTTTTTATAATAATGGTGTTGGTACTTCCTTTGTTTCTACAGTTTCTACTGTTAACGAAATGAAAGAAACCTTATCTGAAAAAATTAGATTATATTATGTAGCTTTAACAAGAGCTAAAGAAAAAGTTATAATGGTTTCTCCACACTTAGAGGTTCCAAACATCAATAAAGTATCATCATTGTTAAAATTTAAAAGTTTTGCAGAGATTATAAATTCCCTTGGATTATCTGAATTAGAAGAAAAAGTTGATGTGGAAACATTGGATGTTAATAAGAATTATAATGTTATTAAACTAAGCAATTATAAAGAAAAGATCCCTAAAAGTGAAGTAATAATTCATACAAAAGATTTAAATGTTGAGAATCAAATGTTAGAAAATAAGCACTTTTCAAAAGCAATAAATACTATAATTGATGACGATTTAAGAAAGAAACTTGATTTTGGTACTTTTATGCATTATGTGTTTGAAGTATATGATTTTAAAAATGACAATTTAGATATTCTTCCAATTGGAGATGTTGAAAAGAATAAGGTTATGAACTTTTTAAAACATGATGAGGTAAAAAATATAATTAATGCTAAAATATATAAAGAACATGAAATTCGTTTTACTGATGATGAAAATACATATCACGGGTTTATTGATTTACTTTTAGAGTATGATGATCATTTTGATATAATTGACTACAAACTTTCTAATCTTGAAAGCGATGAATATAAAATTCAACTGGATGGATATAAAAAGTATATAGAAGAAAATTATTTAAAACCAACAAATATTTATTTATATTCAATAAATAGAGACATATTTAAGAAGCTTGATTAAGAAGAAGAAATTCTTCTTTTTTTTGTTAATATATTTATTAGGAGGGAAATATATGGAAGTATTTGGTGTTAATTTAGATGATGCTCAAGTTAGTGCAATTACGGATGATTCTAAAACAGTTATAGTATCAGCTGGTGCTGGTTCTGGTAAAACTCAAACAATTTTAGGTAAAGTAAAATATTTAATTGAAGAGAAGGACGTAAAAGATAATGAAATCTTATGTATTTCTTTAACCAATGAAACTGTTAATAATTTAAAAGTTAAACTAGATAAAATGAATTATAAAGTTGATGTAATGACTTTTCATAAATTAGGTTTATCTTTAATGGATGAAAAGATGTATATTGTAAATGATGATTATTTAAACTTTATAATTGATGAATATATGCTTTCGTATATAAGAAATAATAAACTAAGAAATAAAACATTTAAAAGAATATTTTTTACAGAAAGCAATATGGATAGTGTTATGAAGACACAAGATTATTTGGAATTAAAGAAAGTAATTATAACATTCATTAAATATATTAAAAGCAATGATTTAGATATTAGAAAAATAAAAATTAAACATATTGGTTATATAAATCGGGAAATATTAAGAATGATATTTGAAATATATATAATATATACAGAAGAATTAAGTTCAAGTTGTAAAATAGATTTTGATGATATGATAAAGAATTCATCTTGTAAAAAAGTTTATGTTAATTATAAATATATAATTATCGATGAATTTCAGGATACAAGTGTATTAAGGCTAAATCTAATTAGAAATATAATGAAATATAACGATATAAAACTATTTTTAGTTGGCGATGATTGGCAAAGTATTTATGCTTTTTCTGGATGTACCTTAGATATTTTTGTTAACATAAATAAGTATTTAGATAATGTTAGTTATCATCAGTTGAAGTATACTTACCGAAATTCTCAGGAACTAATTACTGCAAGTGGTAAGTTTGTTATGAAAAATAAGTATCAACTTATAAAGGATATAATATCATATATCCATGAAGATAAACCAATTGTTATTTTATATAATTATCAAATTAATTATGTTTTAAAATATATAAAAGGTGATGTTATGATTATCGGAAGATGTAATAAAGACATAGAAAACATTCAATGGGAAAACAAATATACAATTCATAAATCTAAAGGACTTGAAGCGGATAATGTAATACTTGTTAACTCAGATAATATTCCCTTTAAACACAAAAGTCATGAGCTTCTTGATTATTTTTTAAAGACTAATGAAGGAATTAAATATCCAGAAGAACGAAGACTTTTTTATGTTGCACTTACAAGAACTAAAAAAAAAATTTATATTATGGTTAATAATCATGAAAGCATTTTTATTCGTGAGTTAAGAAAAAATTATAAAGAATTTATTACAATAAAAAAGAATGGTAAACCATTCTAATAATTTTCAGCTTTAATTTCAAAGAAGCTTTGTGGATGATTACATACTGGACAAACTTCTGGAGCTGAGGCACCAATACAAATGTGTCCGCAGTTTCTACATTTCCAAATACGATCGCCGTCTTTAGAGAATACTAGACCACCCTCAATATTTTCAATAAGTTTTCTATATCTAGCTTCATGTTCTTTTTCAATTGCTGCTACGCCTTCAAATAAATCAGCAATTCTATCAAAGCCTTCGGCTCTTGCAGTTTTAGCAAATTCATCATACATGTCAGTCCACTCATAGTTTTCACCTTCAGCTGCTGCATATAGATTTTTAAGCGTAGATGGAATTTCTCCTCCATTCAATTCTTTAAACCATAGTTTTGCATGTTCTTTTTCATTGTTAGCAGTTTCTTCAAAAATAGCTGCAATTTGTTCATAGCCATCCTTTTTAGCCTTGCTAGCAAAATATGTATATTTATTTCTTGCTTGACTTTCTCCTGCGAAAGCAGTCATTAAATTTTGTTCTGTTTTACTTCCTTTTAATTCCATAATTTTCTCCTTTTCTTTAATTATTATAACATAAATTTGTTATTATAAAGTATAAAAAAACAACTTTTTACAGTTGTTTAAAAAGTATAATTACTTTTTAATAATTTTAATTTGGTTTACTATTGGTAATTCTTTTGCTTTATCTTGACAAGCATTTACGATTCCAATAATAGCAAGTACAGTAAATCCAAGTCCAATTATAGAAAGTGGAACTGTTACCCACCATGGAGTTACATTACAAGTTACTCCAAAAGCATCAGCAAGACTTCCGTAGTATCCTGCTCCACAACTACCTTTTACTTTGATAACTGATGTAAGAATTCCATAAAGAACTGAATAAATCATTTCTAAAATAAATAGGTTTAATCCTTGAACTGCATGATATCTAACATAAGCATTTTTCTTTTCTGTTAGATATGGAATTAAAGATAAAATTCCTATATAAGAAAGAACTGCCATTCCCTTTCCAGATTCGATATCTTTTTTATCAAAGTTATTAGTTTCATCTTTTACGTCCATAAAAGATTTTTCTTCATTCTTTGCCATTATATAAACTCCTTTTCTATAAATATTATACTATATTTTTTTTAATAATAAACAAAAATATATATAATTTTTTTATTTACATCGCTTTTCTACTAGACCTTGCTCTTTCTTTTGCTTCTTCCAAAGAAATGTAAGGGTTCATTTTTACGTAATAGCCTGTATTTGTAAGTTTATATCCTAATGATATAGCCATTTTAGTAGATGCTCCTGTAGTTGTTAAGTCTTTTATTGTTGTAAATACAAGATCAGTATTCTTAAACAATTCTTCTTCAACTCTTTTTAAACATTCAAGTGCATATCCTTTATGTCTTTCACCTTCAAGTGTTTCTAGTTCTATATCACCTGTTAATGGATTTACAAACCTTATTTTACAAGATGTTACTGGAACATCATCGTGTAATAATAAATATTCAATTGGAGTATATTCCCAACTGCGTTCTTTATTTACAATATAAATCATTGCCTCTATATCAGATAGTTCATCTAAATAATCAGATTTTGAATCATTATAATGTGCGCGTGCACATTTATAATGATACTTATTTCTAAAATTTTCTCCTCGATATTCAATTAATAATTCTATACTTCTTATATTATCAGGACTTACTTTAACCAATTCAAACATTGTGACCACTCTTTCATTGTTGTTCTCATTATATAGCAAAGTCATGAGTGGTGCAAGATGAAACATGTCATATTTTTTAAATAATTTTATTAAAATTTTAAACTAATACATTAAAATAACTAATAACAAAAAATTGAAACTTTTTAAAATACTATATATAATAGTATTATGAGGTGTAAGTCATTTGATGAAGAAAATATATAAGTTTTATAGAAAGATTAGAGCAAATATTATAAATTTAAAAAGGAAAATTATGTTAGATGTGACAATGAGCGAGTGGGATCCTGAGTTACCAGAAGAAAAAAATAGACTATATTAATATGATTAATGCTTTTTCAATCAAAACTTCACATTCTTATCGTTCTCGTCTATAAATTAGGTGATTTTAATACCATTTAATTTTATATAAAATTAAAATTCCATTTTTCAGCCATATTGAAATATTTTAATATTCAAATAAATACAATAAATTACTAAATTTAAGGAAGGCAGGAGTCCCTGGACCTGCATCTCTTTTGACCATTAAGGTGTGTGGATGGGACGTTCTTCCACCTCTTCCTTAATAATATTATATTATTTTTTTATTAAATTATCAAATATACTTCTATATTTTAAATACATGAATTGAATATCTAAATTAATAGATTTATCATCAGTTGACATTATTAGTTGATTGTGCTATCTTATACATGAAAAAAATAGTAGGCCAATTCAGACTTGTTTCTGATATACAGCTGTTTTTTTTTATGTCATTAATTTGCATTTTTTATAGAAAATCTGGTTATTTTCTTTCAATAGTTATATGCTTTTTAACACTTACTACTTATCTACAATTATTTTTTTATTAGTTGCTAAAATTGTTTAACACATTAAATAATTAATGATATATATATTTAATACCATTTAACATGACATAGAACTAAAACTAATTACTGTACTAAATTGGGAAAAATATCGTTTTAATACCATTTAACATGACATAGAACTAAAACCATTTGCTATTGTTAAAATTATTAATAATAGTTTTAATACTATTTAACATGACATAGAACTAAAACTGAGTTATGAATTCTTGATAAAAAGCATCAGTTTTAATACCATTTAACATGACATAGAACTAAAACGTGCCATCAGATCCTGTATACGTATTATGAGTTTTAATACCATTTAACATGACATAGAACTAAAACATGGTTGATGAAACTTTGTTGAAAAGAACAGTTTTAATACCATTTAACATGACATAGAACTAAAACAGCGTGTAAGAAGTGATTATTCATTAAAGTGTTTTAATACCATTTAACATGACATAGAACTAAAACAGCGTGTAAGAAGTGATTATTCATTAAAGTGTTTTAATACCATTTAACATGACATAGAACTAAAACAGCGTGTAAGAAGTGATTATTCATTAAAGTGTTTTAATACCATTTAACATGACATAGAACTAAAACAGCGTGTAAGAAGTGATTA
>ERZ1673743.440-NODE-440-length-63700-cov-90.088617_pt1 | contig 63700 bp, 70 predicted proteins | sample MGYA00580197_ERZ1673743 | MGnify/ENA primary metagenome ERZ1673743 (study PRJEB41218, sample SAMN15661795) | gut metagenome | host: Homo sapiens | place: Canada: London | collected 2015-08-20/2019-03-30 | study: EMG produced TPA metagenomics assembly of...
AATAACGTTTGAAAATGGATTTCATTGCATTAACTATTTAATAAAACATACTTAACTCTTAAAAATTAAACGTAATAAAATTTTCACAAAGTAACTCCGGGATACTTTTATACTTCCTGCGGCTTTATTCCGGTAAAAATCAAACTGCTCATCGGTCGTTTATATCTATAAACTCCCTCTTCACACTTCGATTTTTCCTCGAAATAAATCTCGCATTAAGTATAAATTAATTTTCAAAAGTTACTTATTTATTCAAAAAACTACATTGCAAAAGCGTTGAATCCACCGTCGACTACAGCTACCGTACCTGTTACGAATGAGGCGGCATCGGAGATAAGGTACTGGATGGTGCCGCAGAGTTCTTCAGGGCGGCCGAAACGTTTGAAGGGAGTCTGGCGTATCACGTCGGCGCCACGCTGAGTGAGCGAGCCGTCGGGATTGGTGAGAAGCGCACGATTCTGGTTTGTGAGGAAGAATCCGGGGGCTATGGCGTTGACACGGATAGAGGGCGTAAATTTAGTAGCCACTTCGTTGGCGAGGAATGCAGTGAAATTGCTGATTCCCGCCTTGGCGGCCGCATAGCCGAGCACACGGGTCATGGGACGGAACGCCGCCATGGATGAGAAGTTGACAATAGCGCCCTTTCCGGCCTCAACCATCGGACGAAGGAAAATCTGAGTCGGGATTACGGTTCCTGTCAGGTTGACATTGAGCACACGTTCGAATTCCTCGATTTTGATGTCGAAAAAAGTTCCGGTCGGAGCGATTGTAGCACCGGGCATATTGCCGCCGGCGGCGTTGAGCAGTGCATCCACACGACCGTAGCGGGCCATAATTTCGTCGCAGTTTGCCTGGACTACTTCAGGGTTCATCACATCGGTAACAAGGAACATGGCTTCGCCGCCTGCCTCGCGGATTCGGGCAACAATAGCCTCGCCCTCATCGCGGCGACGGCCCATAAGCACTACGCGGGCACCCTGCGTGGCAAGATACTCGCCGATACAGCTGCCGAGCACACCGGTTCCGCCGGTTATCACGACAACCTGATCTTTTACTGAGAACAATTCGTTTACTTGCATTTTATCAGCACTTTTTTTCAGAGTCAATTGCAGCCATAATTCCGCTCACCATTCCGAGAGCGAGCATACGGCCGTGGAAAGAATAACCGGCATTATATCCCATCTTCTCGTCGCCGAGCATGAGAGGAGCATGATCCACGCGCATGGGGAGGCCGGGGCGCTCCCTCTGGAAGGTGCGAACCACGTCGATTAACCGCGGGTCGAGATGCGATGCCTCCCGGAAATCGCCGTTGGGAAGGGTCTTGCAGATGCGGGCGTGGACGAAGTGAGTGCGCGAGGCATATTTCTCAGCCAGAGCAGGGACATCGTTGTGAGCGCCGGCGCTCAGCGAACCGGCGCAGAATGTCAGCCCGTTGTGGGTATCAGGCACGGCATCGAGAAACGCCTGAATATCGGCGTCGCATGTGACAATACGGGGCAGACCGAGAATCGGCATGGGCGGATCGTCGGGATGGACGCACATATTGATATCGTATTCGTTGCAGACAGGCATGATACGGCGCAGGAAATATGCCATGTTAGCACGCAGGCTCTCGGCGTCGATACCCTCGTAGAGGTCGAGCAGGTCGCGGAACTTCTGCACGGGATCGAGGTCGTTTTCGCTGATGTTTCCGTTGACAAAACCCTGCGTCTTGACAATTATATTGTCCACAAGGCGCTGTTCTCCTTCAGGAGTCATCGTCTTTCTGAGTTCGCCGACGCGGGCGAGAGTAGCGGCGTCGTAGTCAGCTTCGGCGTTCCCACGCTTGAGAATGTGGATGTCGAAATAAGCGAACTCACCTTTGTTGAAGTAAAGGTTGGAGGTTCCGTCGGGATTGGGATATTCGAGCTCCGTACGCGCCCAGTCGAGCACGGGCATAAAGTTATAGCAAACAGTCTTCACTCCTGCTTTGCCGAGATTTGACAGACTGACAATATAACGGTCTATGAGTTCATCGCGATCCGGGCCGGCGTATTTAATAGACTCGCTCACCGGAAGGCTCTCAACGACCGACCAACGCAGACCGGCATCCTCGATGGTCTTCTTCATCTTCATCACCTCGGGGAGAGTCCATACTTCGCCGTTGGGAATATGGTGCAGTGCGGTTACAATACCCTCCACCCCGATCTGCCGGAGCATTTCGAGGGTAATTTTATCGTTCGGGCCGAACCAACGCCAGGTTTTTTCCATAATTACAGGTTATTTGCGGACTTCCGCCACGTAGGAAAGCGCTTCGCGGCATTTGTCGGTTATATATTTCCAATCGGAAGCTGCCACGCGATCCTTGGGGAACAGCTTGGAGCCCATGCCCACGCAGAACACTCCGGCGGCAAACCACGCGGCAATGTTTTCGCGAGTGGGTTCAACACCTCCGGTCACCATAATTTTCGACCATGGCATCGGTGCCATCAGTCCTTTCACGAATTTTGGGCCGAGAACATCGCCCGGGAACACTTTGCAGAGGTCACAACCTGTTTCCTGGGCAGCGCCGATTTCGCTGACTGTGCCGCAGCCTGGGGTATAAGGAATGTTGCGGCGGTTACAAATTCTGGAAACTTCGGGGTTGAAAAGCGGACCGACCACAAAGCAGGCGCCGAGCTGAATGAAAAGCGCGGCAGTGGCGGGATCTACAACCGAGCCGACACCGATAGCCATGTCGGGACACTCGACAGCTGCGAATTTCACTACTTGCTCAAACACCTCATGAGCGAAATCGCCGCGATTGGTGAACTCGAATGCACGCACTCCGCCGTCGTAACAGGCTTTCACAACCTGCTTTGCCACTTCGGGATCCTTATGGTAAAATACGGGCACCATGCCTGTGGCACCCATACGCTGCAATACCGCAATTTTGTCGAATTTTGCCATTACTCTTAATATTTAAATTTTTGTTGAAATGTGATAGTAGTATATACGATTCAAAGAGAACCGATGCTTAATATGTACGTCCGGATTCCATCCTTCGGGAATCCGGACATACGTTTAATTAAAAATCAGCTCTTTTTACTGCGGTTGCGCCAGAGATTTGTCATGTCCTCAAGAGTTTTGCCTTTGGTTTCAGGAACGAGGGCGGCAACGAACCATGCTGCCACTACGCAGATTACACCATAGAGAACATAGACGAAAACGTGGCCGAAACGGTCGCCAAGGTCACCGGCGCTCATGTTATAGAGCGGAACAAACGTCGAGGATACTATAAAGTTGAAAATCCACTGGAAAGCCACGGCGATAGCCACAGCCGACGAACGAATCGTGTTGGGGAAAATCTCGGATATAAGTACCCAGCAGATGGGCCCCCATGAGAACATAAACGAGGCCGAGTACACCATTATGGAGATAACCGGCACAATAGGAGCCACGGTGACGATATTGGAGAACGCCACGCCAAAAGCGCCGACAGCCATACCGATCGAACCCCAGATAAGAAGAGGCTTTCTGCCCAACTTCTCGACGGTGAATACAGCCACAAGTGTAAAGGCGATGTTGACTATACCCATAATCACGGTCTGAACCATAGGATTGCCCATGTTCATCGACTCGAAAATACGGGGTGCATAATATAGCACGGCGTTAATGCCGACAGCCTGCTGGAATACAGAAAGCATGACTCCGACGAATATCACCATCACACCGAAAGAGAACAGCTTTTCCGACTTTTCAGCAGCGGTATTTTTGATCTGGCTTAAGATTTCGCGAGCCTTATCGTAGCCGTTGATATGGGAGAGCACGGAGAGAGCGTCGTTGTCGCGGCCAACGAGAACAAGATAGCGGGGAGATTCCGGAATAAAGAGGGCAAGGATTGTGAACAGACCGGCCACGAATGCTTCGGAGCCGAACATATAACGCCATCCGGTTGTGATGGTCCAGGGGTCGGAAGCGGGACTCACCTGATAGACGGCAGCGCCGATTTTTTCGATGACAGGCTGTGTGTGTTCGCCAAGAATGAGGAAATTAACGAAATAAACCACGAGCTGACCGAATATAATGGCGAACTGGTTCCACGAAACGAGGGTTCCCCGGATGTTAGAAGGCGAGACTTCGGCGATATACATCGGGCATATAGCTGATGCGAGACCAACGCCGATACCGCCGATTATGCGGTAAATATTGAACGCGATAAGCAGACTGAATGTTGGCTTGCCATATTCATAGAAAGCGAATTCCGGATAATACGAACCAAGCGCGGAGAGGAAAAAGAAGACGCCGGCAATCATAAGTGAACGCTTGCGACCAAAAAAAGAGGCGCAGAAACCGGAAAGTGCGCTGCCGATTATACACCCCAGCAGCGCGCTCGACGAAGTAATGCCGTGGATTGTGTCAGTATAAGTAAAATCGGAAGCACCGAGGAAAAATGCCTGCAGACCTTTCTCCGCACCGGAGATTACTGCGGTATCGTAGCCGAAGAGGAGGCCTCCGAGTACAGCCACAAGCACGATTGAAAACAGATATATCTTGCTTCCTTTCTGGGAATATTCCATGATAAAGAACTGGTTGTGAAGAATGTGTTACGGAAAATGTCGAAAGGTGGCAACGGGCTGTGACCCGTTGCCACCTGTGGATTTAATGAGATCGTGAGGGTTGCTTAGCAGTACATTGCGACGATAGCCTCATAGAGTTCCTGCTTGCCGGAAGTCTGTTTGGGCTCGCCTGCTGTCTTAGCGTAATCAACCACCTGCTCAAGTGTGAGCTGGTTGTCTTCGAACTTCTTGCCTTCGCCACTGTCGAAAGAGGCGTAACGCTCCTTAATCATTTCCTTATAGGGAGATTCGGTGAGGACAGCTGCGGCGCTTTCGAGAGCGCGGGCCATAGCGTCCATACCGGCGATATGGGCAATGAAGATATCTTCAAGGTCGGTAGAGTTACGACGAGTCTTGGCATCGAAGTTTGTACCGCCGTTTCCGAGACCGCCGTTGCGGATAATCTGCATCATGGCCTGAGTGAGTTCAAAGTTGTCGATGGGGAACTGGTCGGTATCCCAGCCGTTCTGGTAGTCACCGCGGTTTGCGTCGATAGAACCGAGCATGCCGTTGTCGACAGCCACTGCAAGTTCGTGCTCGAAGGTGTGACCTGCGAGAGTAGCGTGGTTAACCTCGATGTTCACCTTGAAATCCTTGTCGAGTCCGTGAGCTTTGAGGAATCCCACAACGGTTTCCGTGTCAACGTCGTACTGATGCTTGGAGGGCTCCATGGGTTTGGGCTCGATGAGGAAAGTGCCGGTGAAACCATGGGCACGGGCATAATCGCGGGCCATGCGGAGCATGGTTGCGAGATGCTCTTTTTCACGCTTCTGGTCAGTGTTGAGGAGGCTCATGTAGCCTTCACGGCCGCCCCAGAACACGTAGTTGGTACCGCCGAGGGCGATTGTGGCGTCGATGGCGTTCTTGATCTGCACGGCAGCACGGGCAACGACATCGAAATCAGGGTTAGTAGCAGCACCGTTCATATAGCGGGCGTTGCCGAACACGTTGGCTGTACCCCAGAGGTTCTTGATGCCGGTCTCGGCCATCTTGCCTTTGAGATATTCGGTAATTTCCTTCATGCGGCGCTCGTATTCCTTGATGTCGGCAGGATCACCGATAAGGTCAACGTCGTGGAAGCAGAAGTATTCGATACCGAGTTTCTGCATGATTTCGAAGCCGGCATCAGCACGCTGTTTTGCGGCCTCAAGCTCGTCGGCAGCCTCGTTCCAGGGGAATTTCTTTGTACCGCCACCGAACTGGTCGCCGCCTTCGGCGCAAAGAGTGTGCCACCATGCCATGGCGAATTTGAGCCATTCTTTCATGGGTTTGCCAAGCACGATCTTTTCAGCGTCGTAGTAACGGTAAGCGAGGGGATTCTTGCTGTCTTTGCCTTCGAATTTGATTTTCCCTATGCCGGGGAAATATTCTTTAACTGCCATAATTAAATTGTTTTAGGGGATTAAAGTATTTTGTCTGGTTAATTATTTGAGTTCTTTGGCGAGGCGCTCTTTCCAAAGTCGGTAAGCATCCGCGTAGGCTGCGGCATCGGCTACAACGGGTTCAATGACCTCGATCTTTTCGAGCGAAGCAAACGCCTCGTTATTGTCTTTGTATATACCGGCTCCCATACCTGCACCCTTGGCGGCTCCGACAGAGCCATCGGTATTGTAAAGCTCGATCGTAGCACCGCTTACTCCTGCGAGAGTGTTGCGGAAGAGAGGACTAAGGAACATATTGGCATGGCCTGCATGAATTTTCCGGATATCCATACCGAGAGCCTGCATGATTTCCATACCGTACATGAATGAGAACACGATGCCCTCCTGAGCGGCGCGGATTATATGACTCTTGTTGTGGATAAGGAAGTTGACACCGTGAATGGAGCAGCCGAGTTCGCGGTTTTCGAGCACACGCTCGGCACCGTTGCCGAATGGAAGAACCGAAACGCCGGCGCTCCCGATGGGAGCCTGTGCGGCGACTTCGTTCATTTCGGCGTAAGAGATGCCTTCCGGCGCCACGGTCCGTTTGATCCACGAGTTAAGGATACCCGTGCCGTTGCAGATTGCGAGTATTCCAAGCCGCGGATTTTCGGCTGTATGATTAACGTGGGCGAAAGTATTGACTCGCGATTTTTTGTCGTAGCTTACCTCTCCGTTCACGCCGTAAACCACTCCCGATGTACCTGCGGTCGATGCGATTTCACCGGGGTTGAACACGTTGAGCGAAAGTGCGTTGTTGGGCTGGTCGCCTGCGCGGTACGAAACAGGAATACCTTCAGCGAGACCGAGTTCCTTGGCTACGGCAGCCGTAACTGTTCCCTGTATGGAGAAGGTGGGGACAATTTCGGGAATCACGTCGGCGCTGAATCCGAAATATTCGAGGAGGAAGTCGGCTACACGATTGTTTTTAAAATCCCAGAAGATGCCCTCGCTGAGTCCGGAAGCGGTGGTGCAGATCCGGTCGGTAAGACGCATGGCAATATAGTCGCCGGGGAGCATTATCTTATAGATTTTCTCGAATGTCTCAGGCTCGTTTTCCTTCACCCACGCGAGTTTAGCGGCGGTGAAGTTGCCTGGAGAGTTAAGCAGATGACTGAGGCAAAGCTCCTCGCCGAGGTCGGTAAATGCTTTCTCGCCGTAGGGCACCGCTCTCGAGTCGCACCAGATGATTGCGGGACGGAGCGGCTGATGGTCCTTGTCAACAAGCACAAGTCCATGCATCTGATATGAGATACCGATTGCCTTGATATCGGCCGGATTTATGCGCGATTCAGCCATAATGGATGCGGTGGCGCATTTCAGACAATCCCACCACTGCTCCGGGCGCTGCTCTGCCCAACCGGGTTTCACGGCTATGATCTCAGCCTCGGTTCTGGGATAGAAATCGGAAGCAACAGTCTTACCCGTCTGAGCGTCGACGAGACTTGCCTTTACAGAAGAACTGCCTATGTCGTATCCTAATAAATACATAACTCTCTTTCTTTTGCGTGATTTTATGATTAGCGTAAATTGTTGTAAATTTTTCTATCGAACTTATAGAACCTTGCAGCACGGTGGGCCACACCTTTCTGACGCTCTTCAAGAGGCACCACATAGCTCATCTGCGCTATTTTCTTATGGAAATTTCTCACATCGAGGGGCTTCCCATAAAGGAGTTCATGGAGATTGCGGAGCTGGAGCGCGGTAAACTTTTTCGGAAGCAGATCGAAAAGCAACTCGCGGTTGTTTTCGGTCTCACGCGCAATTGCGACTACCGCGTCGCTGACAATCTGATTGTGGTCGAAAGCGAGCTCCCCGACCTCGGCAAGAGGGACCCAGACGGCAGAATGGTCATCGACAACTTTCTCGAGCATTTTATCGAGTTTTACAATCGCAAAATAGGCTATGGTTACAATCCGTTCAACATGGGCCTTCTGAGCGCGTTCGAGCCAAAGGACGTCGCGGGGATTCTTGGTGCGGTTATTGGAGCCGTAGGCCTTGAACTGAGTAAGGGCTATATCGTCGATACCGGTGAGTTCTGAAAGCACCCGGCGGGCAGCATCGTCGAGATTCTCATCGCGATAAATCAGGCTGCCGGGCAGTTTCATGTCGTGATACTCCTCGCCGTCGTCAGACCCGGTACGCCTGAGAAGGAGTACCTTCAGCGACACTCCGTCGAAGCCTATCACGGCGCAGTCAATCGAAATGTGATTGTTGGCAAGCGGAGCTGATGTTGTGGAAGAAGTATTCACGGTCTGATTTAGTTTTTCACTGCAAATATACAACGGTTATAATGAATAATGCAAATAAAAATTATGTTATAAAACACTATTTCTTATGGTTTTAGTTTTCTTATATCTTACAATAAGAAAAGGAGCGATAGTGTAATTGTTACAATATCAAATTGCGGAGTGCGCCGACTACGGTGTCGGGCGACGGCAAAAGTAGTTATCCGACAAAGGATTCAACTCCTCCACACGTTCGGGGGACGCCGGGGGTTATTGTACAAAACACAACATCGCTCATTCCGAGGCATCATCAAAGTTAAATTTTGTTAAGCAGAAAATACATACACAAAAGAACCGCACCGTTGACTACGATGCGGTCCGATATGGGGTTGTTCCGTTTTTCAGGATGAAAGTTACTGCTGTTCGAGGCCGGCAAGTATGGTGTTGAGTTCTTCCTCTGTCGCGGTAAGGCGCGAACGGCAGGCTCTCAGGAGTTCAGTGGCACGGCGGGTGTAGAGTGTAAGACGGTCGATGTCGCAATTGTCGCTCTGCATATTCCGGAGAATTGACTCCAATTGAGCCAGACACTCGTTGTAGGTCATCTCCTCCACCGCTTTGAACTGTTTCTCGGCGGAATCCATAATTACTGTCGTCCGGACACCTCGGCGTTACGGTCGATTTTGGAAATGAGACCCTGAAGCACTTTGCCCGGGCCGAGTTCAACGAATTCGGTGGCGCCGTCGGCGATCATGTGCTGAATTGTCTTTGTCCAGCGGACAGGAGCAGTAAGCTGGGCTATCAGATTCTCCTTGATTTCATCGGGGTTCACGTGGGGCATGGCATCGACGTTCTGGTAAACGGGGCAGACGGGAGCCGAAAATGCAGTGTTGGCGATAGCCTCGGCGAGTTCCGCACGAGCGGGTTCCATACAGGGTGAGTGGAAACCACCACCTACCGGAAGCCTCAGAGCGCGTTTGGCACCGGCTGCCTTGAGTTGTTCGCAGGCAGCGTCGACAGCCTCTACTTCGCCTGATATAACCAGCTGACCGGGGCAGTTGTAGTTGGCGCACACCACGACGCCCGAAATACCGCTGCAAACCTCCTCGACCTTTTCGTCGGGGAGAGCGATGATGGCAGCCATTGTCGAGGGATTGATCTCGCACGCTTTCTGCATTGCCTGAGCGCGGGCGGAAACGAGGCGCAGGCCGTCTTCAAACGAGAGCGCGCCGGCAGCCACGAGTGCGGAGAATTCGCCGAGAGAGTGTCCGGCCACCATATCGGGCTTGAAATCGTCGCCAAGAGTCTTGGCAAGGATCACCGAGTGGAGGAAAACAGCGGGCTGGGTCACACGGGTCTGCTTGAGTTCTTCAGGAGTACCCTCAAACATAATGTCGGTGATGCGGAAGCCCAGTATATCATTGGCTTTTTCAAACATTTCTTTGGCAACAGGGTTGCTCTCGTAGAGGTCTTTGCCCATACCTACGAACTGAGCGCCCTGACCAGGGAAAACAAATGCTTTCATAATCGGTTTATCTGTATTATTTTGAATTTAGGCTGCAAATTTACGATTTTTCCTCCAAATAGACCGAAAATACGGAGAAAATATCTAACTTTACGTACTGAAACCAACAATCGCGACATCTATGACTGCTCTCATCCCGGCATTTTTCAACCTCGGCACCAGCGAGATAATCCTTATTGTATTCGTAATTCTCCTTCTGTTCGGCGCAAAGAAGATACCTGAACTGATGAGAAGTGTGGGCAAGGGGATAAACAGTTTCAAACAGGGCATGAACGATATGACCGACGAACTCAACAACCCTCGCGATAAAAAGTCGTCGGACAAGGATTCTAAAAACGAGGATTCCGATAATTAACCGTGACTGACAAAGTCAGCGACAATCCCGATGCCATGGATTTCTGGGCGCATGCCGAAGCCCTGAGATCCACTATTCTGCGCGCGGCCCTGATAGTGATAATCGCCATGGCGGCGCTTTTCGCGTTTATGCCGTGGATATTCGACCACATAATCTTAGCACCGTGCCGCAGCGATTTCATCACATACCGGATAATGGATCTGATTACGGAAAAATCCCCGTTCTTTTCCGGGGCATCCCCCGCAGATGACGGTTTCGAAGTAAAACTGATAAACATCCAGCTCGCGTCGCAATTTTTCCTCCATATGTCGACCTCGTTCTGGTTAGGGCTGATATTATCGTTTCCCGCCATAATATATTTAATGTGGCGTTTCGTGGAACCGGCACTCTACGAAAATGAAAAACGCGGCGTTACGAAAGCTTTTCTTGCCGGAAACATGATGTTTTACATCGGGGTGGCCGCAGGATATTTCGCGGTTTTTCCCGTAACATTGCGGTTTCTCGCCGACTACCGTCTGAGCGAGCTGATACCTAACCAGATTTCGCTCGACAGCTACATGGACAATTTCTGCGTGCTCATTCTCATGATGGGCATAGTTTTCGAACTTCCGCTGCTCGCGTGGCTGCTCGGAAGAATGGGAATAATAAACAGGGAACTGTTCGGTAAGTACCGCCGCCACGCAATCGTGGCGCTTCTCATCCTCGCGGCCGTAATCACACCGACCGGCGATCCCTTCACTCTGATGGTCGTATTTCTTCCTTTATATCTACTTTTCGAGATTTCGGCCTTCACTGTGCCCGGGAGGAAAGAATAGATTAACAGTAATCATACTAATAAATAAAAGATAAATCCGCTTCCGGGATTCCGGAAGCGGATTTATCTTTTAACAGTTCGGATGTATTTTTTACATCATGCCGCCCATGCCACCCATGCCGGGAGCGGGCATTGCGGGAGCGGGATTTTCTTCTTTCTTGTCGGCAATCACACATTCGGTGGTGAGGAACATGCCTGCTATCGAAGCGGCGTTCTCGAGAGCCACACGGGTAACCTTAGCAGGGTCAATCACGCCGGCTGCCATGAGATCCTCGTAAGCGCCGGTACGTGCATTGTAGCCGAAGCCGCCTTCGCCGTCCTTGACTTTCTGAACAACTACCGCACCCTCATCGCCTGCGTTGGCCACAATCTGACGGAGAGGCTCTTCGATGGCGCGGAGGATGATGTGGATACCGGTGGTTTCGTCTTCGTTGGCACCTTTCACGTTCTCAAGCGATTTTACGCAGCGAATGTAAGCCACGCCGCCACCGGGTACGATACCTTCGGCGATAGCCGCACGGGTTGCGCTGAGAGCGTCGTCCACACGGTCTTTTTTCTCTTTCATCTCAACCTCGCTGGGTGCGCCGATATGGAGCACGGCCACACCGCCTGCAAGTTTGGCGAGACGCTCCTGAAGTTTCTCACGATCGTAATCGCTCTTGGTCTGCTCGATCTGAGCCTTGATCTGTGCCACGCGGGCTGCGATGGCATCCTTGTTGCCGGCACCATTGACGATGGTAGTATTCTCTTTGTTGACGTCGACTTTCTCAGCACGGCCGAGCATGTCGATTGTCGCGCCTTCGAGTTTCATACCTTTCTCCTCGGAGATTACAACGCCACCGGTGAGAACGGCGATGTCCTCGAGCATTTCCTTGCGGCGGTCGCCGAAGCCGGGAGCCTTTACCGCACACACCTTGAGCGAACCGCGCAGACGGTTGACAACGAGTGTGGCGAGAGCTTCCTGATCAACGTCCTCGGCTATGATAAGGAGCGGACGACCACTCTGAGCGGTGGCCTCGAGAATGGGAAGCATATCCTTGAGATTGGAAATTTTCTTGTCGTAGATAAGGATGTAGGGCGATTCCATCTCGCACTCCATTTTCTCGGTGTTGGTGACGAAATAGGGGGAGATATAGCCGCGGTCAAACTGCATGCCTTCCACGATGTCGACGGTGGTTTCAGTACCTTTGGCTTCGTCGACGGTGATGACGCCTTCCTTCTTAACTTTCTTCATTGCCTCGGCGATGAGAGCGCCGATAGCTTCGTCGTTGTTTGCGCTGATGCGTGCCACGTCCTCGATTTTCTTGAAGTCGTCGCCCACTTCCTCAGCCTGGGCGCGGATACCTTCCACAACTATTGCAACGGCACGGTCAATACCACGTTTGACGTCCATGGGATTGGCACCGGCTGCAACGTTTTTCAGACCTACGTTGATAATAGCCTGAGCGAGCACGGTAGCAGTTGTCGTACCGTCGCCGGCATCGTCGCCTGTCTTGGACGCAACTTCTTTAACGAGCTGGGCGCCCATGTTCTGGAAGGGGTCTTCGAGTTCTATCTCACGTGCTACCGACACACCGTCCTTGGTGATATGGGGGGCGCCGAATTTTTTCTCGATAATTACGTTGCGGCCTTTTGGGCCGAGGGTTACCTTGACTGCGTCGGCAAGAGCGTCGACGCCTTTCTTAAGCTCCTCGCGGGCTTTGATGTCAAATTTTATTTCTTTTGCCATGATTATTATCTTTTATAGAATCCTGTTTTCAAATAAATGTTTATCCAACAATGGCGAGAATGTCGCTCTGGCGCATGATCAGATATTTGTTGCCGTCGAGTTCGATTTCAGTGCCTGCATATTTGCCGTAAAGCACGGTATCGCCTTCCTTCACAACCATTTCCTCATCTTTTGTACCGTTGCCGGTTGCGAGGACGGTGCCTTTGAGGGGTTTCTCCTTGGCCGAGTCGGGGATTATGATGCCTGCTACGGTAACTTCGTCGGCAGGTGTCGGGTTGACCAGTACGCGGTCTGCCAGTGGTTTGATATTCATGATTATTTTGAAATTATAAGTTTGATATATTTTTTTATTTTCTTCTCACTGACTAACATAAATTGTGCCAAAAACGATTTCTGTCAGTAGGAACTGACAATTTGGCACACTCTCTTATAACAAGCCCCGAAGCTATTTGTTCTGCGGCGGAAGGGACGACGCGATAGCCTCGCGGCTCTTTTCCATGAGTTCAGAAAGATCATGGCCGTCGGCCCCGGGATGAATCGGCTCATGTATGGTTATATGTATCCGGCCGGGATCAGGAAGCTGGATTTTGCGCGTACGGGGAAGTACGGAAAAAGCTCCGTCGATTGTGACCGGCACCACCGGCAATCCGAACTCTACGGCCAGCCGGAAGGCTCCGCGCTTGAAAGGCCGCATCCTGCCGTTGTGGGTGCGGGCTCCTTCGGGGAACACGACAAGCGACATTCCTCCGCTCAACTGCTTCTCAGCATTCTCCATTGTACGCCGGGTGGCCGACGCCGACGAGTTGTCGACAAAAATCTGCCCTGACCATGCACATGCCCAACCTACGAAAGGAATCTTACGGAGGCTCTGTTTCATCATCCACCGGAAATTGTGACCGAGATAGCCGTAGATTGAAAAAATGTCGTAGGCGCCCTGATGGTTTGCCACAAACACATATGAGGTAGTCGGACATATATTAGCGTGCCCGGAAACCGTCACCCTGACAAACGCAAGCCAGCAGAACAGCCGCGCCCAGATTATCTCGGGATAATAGCCCCACCACTTTCCGAAACCGAGCGCACTCCCGATTACGGTTACAACGGCCGTGATAATGGTGGATACCACAATCAACGGACACATTATCAGCAGCTGATATATACGGTAAAGAACAATCATTTTTCCATCTGTATTAGCCCGCGCTTTTGCAGCGCCGTAGTGCAAATTTAGTCAAAAAAACATCATGCGGGCTTATTTTCATACTAAAATTAAGCCTTCGGCAACTTTTTTCCTGTAAATAAAGAAAATAGTTGCATTTTCTTAACCACTATTTCATCTTTTTGTTTTATATTTGCCAAAACATTACCACAAATCTAATTTAATTTCATGCTCTTATGAACAAAACCGAATTAATCAACGCCATCGCCGACAAGGCAGGCCTGACAAAAGCTGATGCCAAGAACGCACTCGATGCAGCTCTCGAAGCTATTTCCGATGCCCTTGCAAAAGACGACAAAGTAACCCTTATCGGTTTCGGCACTTTCGGTGTGACCGAAAAACCCGCCCGCACAGGCATCAACCCCCGCACTAAAGAAAAGATCGAAATCGCAGCCCGCAAGACCGTCAAATTCAAAGCCGGCGCCGAACTCGCCGACAAGGTAAAATAACCCTGCTGCGGATTCTTACAATACTGGCCTCCGGCGTTTGCGCGACGGAGGCTTTTTTTCGCTATCTTTCACGCGGAATTCTCAGAAATTTTTCGTAACTTTGTAAATATATTCAAGAAATCATACTTACATAATTTTTACTTCATGAAAAATTTCTCGATAATTCACTTAGGTATGGTAGCCTCTGTAATGACAGCGGGGCAGATGCTCTGCGGCGCACCTGCAGCCTCCGCTGCCGACGCAGATTCCGTCTACGCTTCCTACCCTGTCTACACCGGCTCCGACCTCGGACTCACAGTCGACGCCTCGGGCACTCATTTCCGCCTATGGTCTCCAGAAGCCGAGGCCGTGCAGCTGAACCTCTACCCCACCGACCGCAATTCAGAACCATTGCAGACGGTGGATATGACACGCGGCGAAAACGGCACCTGGACAGCCTCGTTTCCCACGAAACTCTACGGCAGATTCTACACTTTCCGTGTGAAAGAAAAAGGCCGTTGGCTCGACGAAACTCCGGGAATATATGCACGCGCCACCGGTACAAACGGCAAGCGCGCAGCCATCATAGACTTCGGCAGCACCAATCCCGACGGATGGGACACCGACAAAGGCCCCGCAATCGGCAAAATAAACGATGCCGTTATTTACGAGATGCACCACCGTGATTTCTCAATCGACCCCTCGAGCGGTATTGTAAACAAAGGTAAATTTCTTGCCCTCACCGAAAATGGCACCCACAATCCGACGGGTGAATCTACCGGCATCGACCACCTCAAGGAACTCGGAGTGACCCACGTCCATATTCTTCCGTCGTACGACTACAACAGTGTGGACGAAAGCAATCTTCCGGCCAACAAATACAACTGGGGCTACGACCCGCAGAACTACAACACACCTGAAGGCTCTTATTCCACCAATCCGGCCGATCCGGCTGCGCGTGTGAAAGAGATGAAAGAGATGGTCAAAGCGCTCCACGATGCCGGAATAGGAGTTGTAATGGACGTTGTCTACAACCATACCGCCGAAAACGACGGCTCCAACTTCTCGCTAACAGCGCCGGGCTACTTCTACCGCCATAACCCCGACGGTTCCTACAGCGATGCATCCGGATGCGGCAACGAGACCGCCTCGGAGCGCAAGATGATGCACGACTTCATCGTCAACTCCGTGAAATACTGGGCCAAAGAGTATCATATCGACGGTTTCCGCTTCGACCTCATGGCCATTCACGACACCGAAACGATGAACGACGTCGCAAGGGCCCTTAAGGAAATAAACCCCGACATCTTCGTCTACGGCGAGGGCTGGACCGCAGGTGCGTCTCCGCTTCCCGCCGAAAGACGCGCGCTCAAAGAAAACGTTTCGAAAATGCCCGATGTGGCAGTGTTCTCCGACGATATCCGTGATGCAGTCAAGGGGCACTACAGCGATGCCGCCGACCGCGGTTTTGCTACCGGAAAGCCAGGGCTGGAAGAAACCGTGAAAATCGGTATTGTCGGCGCCACGGCTCATCCACAGGTCGACTATTCGAAAGGCAACAACTCGAAATTCCCCTACGCTTCGGCACCCACACAGGTAATAAACTACGTGTCGTGTCACGACGACCTGATGCTCACCGACAAGCTCCGCAAGTCGATGCCCGACGCTACCGACGCCGAGCGCATGCGCGCCGCCCGTCTGGCCCAGACCATTATCTTCACCTCGCAGGGGACTCCGTTCCTATGGACCGGCGAAGAAATTTTCCGCGACAAAAAAGGTGTGCATAATTCCTACAATTCGCCCGATTCCGTCAATGCAATCAACTGGAATCTCAAGCACGACAACAACGGACAGTTCCAGTACTACCGCGAACTGATCAAACTCCGCAAGGCACACCCGGCGTTCCGCCTCAAAACAGCCGAAGAGGTTGCCCGACATCTTAAATTCGACAAGACCGAAGGCACCAACCTCATTTCATACTCGATTGTCGGCAACGCCGGCGGCGATTCCTGGAAAGAAATTAAACTCATATTCAACGGCTCAGACGAAGTCCGTACTGTCAAAGTACCCCGTGCGAACTGGATTGTGGTGGCAGAAGACGGCAATATAGCAGCCGACGGCCTCTCTCAGTCGAAAGGCGGCAAACTCGAAGTGGCTCCCCGTTCGGCTCTCATCCTCGCCCGCGAAAAGTAATTAGAGATTGTTTAAAAACAACGACCTCTAAATTCCTTAACAGACAAAAACTGCGGATCCGGAATTCGGACCCGCAGTTTTTTGTTTCTGTTAAATAAAATACCGTCTGTGTCAGTTTCCGAACGACAGGGTGGTGAAGTAGCGCAAACCGCCGGATGTCTGCTGGGCGTTGAACTGCAGCGAGATGAATCCGTTGTTGCCGCCGTACCAGGTGGCGATGCCGTTGTTGACCGATACCGGCACTCCGTAAGTCCCTACGAGACTGTTGTAAACGGCGTTATAGCGAGCCATATCGTAATATGGAGTCGAGTAGTAGAACGAAGATCCGTCGAAACCGCCGTTGCCATAGTAAAGTGTGGCATCGGTCCACATATAGTTCATTGCGGGAACATTTCGGAGATAAACCATATTGGTGCCGTAACCGTCAACAGAATAACCGTTGTTGAAAAGATAGTCGAGCGATACTCCGATAGCAGTTCCGAAAGCCAGACCGAGAATACCGTTGATTACGGGAATTCCGGGACGCGGACGCCAGCCGGGAGGCGGCGGAAGCGGACGGGCAAACGGATTTCTATAACCTACGGGGCGGTAGGGGCGCGGAGGAGGTGCCATGTGGGGCGGACGATGCCCCCCGCCGGGATGATGCCCCATATTTGGACGGCCGCCGGGACGGTAATTGTTGCCGCCGGGGCGATCATAACCATTGTGATGACCGTTGTTCCATCCGGGACGGACACCATTGTTGCCAGGGCGGTTGCCGTGGTCAGGACGGTGGTTGTCATTACCCGGACGATAGTTATTATTTCCATTGCCGGGGCGGTTCCCGTTGCCCGGACGATTGTTGTCGTTTCCGCCGGGACGGAAGTTATTGCCGTTGCCCGGACGGTTGGCACCGTTGCCGGAGCCGTTGTTCACATTCCAGCCCGGACGGTAGTTGCTGTTTCCGCTTCCCGGACGGTTATTATTGTTGCCGGGGCGTACATTGCCGTTGTTGCCGGGGCGGTTCGAACCATTGCCGGGACGATTTGCCTGCTGCACGGTCTGCAATCCATGGCCATTGAGCAATTTGTTATGGCCACGGTTGTCGTTTCTCTTGTCTGGACGCATTCCTTCCGGTCGCATCTGCTGACGATTGCTGTTTCCGAAACCGGGTCGGGAGCCGGACTGGCCGCCTCTGCTTTCCCCACGGTTCGACGGACGCGACTGCTGCGAAGTATTGTGACGGGGACTGCGGCCACCGTTGGAGCCGCCGGGACGATGCTGAGCCTCAATCACGGGTATCATCATCGCCATGCACACAATAACGCACATCAGACGTTTTACTGTTCTTTTCATAGCCGTATGAATTGAAGTGTTGTATTGCAGTTTGTTTTATATCTTTATATAGTTAGAACGCTGCTTTGTAAAAAAGTTTAACCGTTACTATTAAATAAACGTTAACACTGCCGGCATATTATTGCACATATTGATAAATAAGCGTAACTTTGCGCATAAATTAACAGTCAAATCAAAACAACTAATGAAAACGCTCGATCGCATTCTCGCCGAGAAACTGATGAAAATCAGCGCCATCAAACTTCAGCCTGCAAATCCTTTTACCTGGGCTTCGGGCTGGAACTCCCCTATCTATACCGACAACCGCAAAACCCTTTCATATCCCGAAGTAAGAAACTTCATAAAAGTTGAACTTTGCCGAGTTATTCTCGAAGAGTTCGAACGTCCCGACGCTATCGCCGGCGTTGCCACCGGAGCAATCGCTCAGGGAGCCCTCGTGGCCAACGCTCTCGGTCTCCCCTATGTCTACGTCCGCTCGACTCCCAAAGACCACGGTCTCGAAAACCTCATTGAGGGCGATCTCAAGCCCGGACAGAAAGTGGTTGTAATCGAAGACCTCGTTTCTACGGGTGGCAGCAGCCTCAAGGCTGTCGACGCAATCCGTAATGCCGGTTGCGAAGTGGTGGGTATGGCCGCCATCTTCACCTATGAGTTCCCGGTTGCAGTCGAGGCTTTCCGCAAAGCCGATGTGAAACTCGTCACCCTCTCGAACTACAACGCACTCATCAACGTTGCCCTCGAAACCGGGTTCATCCACGAGAACGATGTCGAGACTCTGCGCGAATGGCGCAAGAACCCCGCGCAGTGGGTTCCTGCTTCAAATAATAACGACTAACAGAATTTTCCATTTATATATGTCGAAATACAAAGGCAAATCCGTAAGCGTCAACCGCTCAGCCGAAGAGATTTACAATAAAATGTGCGACCTCAGCGGTTATCAGGAGATTGTCGACGATCTTCCCGCTGATCTCAAGGAGAAGCTCAACGGCGTGGAATTCACTTCCGACTCCTTCCGCATGGACGCCCCCGGAGTCGGTCAGTTGCTTTTCCGTCTTACCGAAAAAACTGCACCTACCCACGTAGGGTTCACAGCCGAAGGCAGCCCTATTCCCGTTAAGCTCATGGTAGATCTTCAGCCGGTTTCTGAAAGCACTTCGTCGCTCACTCCCTCAATCGACATCGAACTGCCCGCCATGCTGAGGCCCTTTATCGGCAACAAACTTCAGGAAGCCGCCGACAAATTCGGAGAAGTTTTCACCTCGCTGTTCAAATGAAATCAACCCGTCTCTCCAAAATAACTTTTACAGCAGCGGCAGCCTTGACGGTTGCCGCCGCTTTTTCAGCTTGCTCCAATCCGGTCGACGACCGCATTCCCTACGCTCCGGTATCGATAACATTCCGGACAGAAGATGAATGGCGTCTCTACGGCACTCCGGCCGCCAGCGACGTGCGCCGATTCATAAAATTGGAGAAAATCCCCGCCGGGTTTTCCTATACAGCTCTGACTGAGACAGGATTCGGCGGCGTGATGCTCGTGTGCGACGCTATGGGCGACAACCGTGCTTTCGACCTCGCCTGTCCCGTTGAAGTGAAGCAAAACGTAAGAATCTACGTGCCTGAAGGAGAAATCAACGCCCGATGCCCGCAATGCGGAAGCACTTACGACATTCTCTCGGGCTACGGCCACGCGCTTTCCGGGCCTGCCCAGCGCGAGGGATACTGGCTCAAATCATATCACGTAACTTATACCGGACGCCCGCTCGAATACATTGTAGTCACGCGATGAAAGTTCTCATTCTCAACGGTTCTCCCCGACGTTCAGGCAACATTTCCCGTCTTCTCGACGCTGCTGCGGAAGAGCTGACAGCCCGTGGAGCGGAAATCGAACGCCTCCATTCCATTGACCTCCACGCAGCCCCGTGCACCGGCTGTATGGCATGCCGCTCATCGTTGAAATGCGTCCTCCCGCCCGACGACTCCTTGCGGCTGCTCTCCGCCATAAAACGCTGCGACGCCTTGCTGATAGGCGCCCCCTGCTACTGGGGCAACATGCCAGGACAGATCAAAATGCTTTTTGACCGTATTGTCTACGGAATGATGGGAGAATCGCCCCGCGGCATTCCCCGCCCTCTCCACAAAGGCAAGCGCGCTGCCATTATCGCGACGTCAACAACCGCATGGCCGTGGAACATACTGTTCGGACAAACGTCGGGTGTGGTGAAATCCCTCCGCGAGATTCTGAAATGGAGCGGATTCCGCATAGCCGGAACACTACAGCGCGGCGGCACTAAAACCTCTTCTCTCACGCAAAAAGACCTTGATCATGCTCGGCGCCTCGCCGGCAGATTGCTATAATGCAAAATCATGATGAAATACAGCAAAGAAAATCTCATAGGCTCCGGACGACGCTTCACTCCCGATGATTTCATATTTTTCTGGGGTCATACAGGTTCATGGCAAAAAATAGGGAAATTCTGTCTGAGTCAATGGTATCCGGCTCCATTTGTTGCCGACGGCGATTATTATAACTGCGCCGAGCAGTACATGATGGCGCAGAAAGCGCTCATTTTCGGCGACGAGGAGATTCACCGGCAGATTATGGAAGCCTACGAGCCTCAGGTGGTCAAGAAACTCGGACGCCGTGTCAGGAATTTCAACGACTTCGTATGGCACGGCAATCGCTTCGACGTTGTTGTCAAAGCCAACATCGCGAAATTTTCGCAAAATGACAGATTAAGGGAATATCTGCTTTCAACAGCAGATAAAATCCTGGTCGAAGCATCACCGAAAGACACCGTCTGGGGCATTGGCATGGACGAAAGCGACCCCGATGCATGCAACCCGGCCTTGTGGAGAGGCGAAAACTTGCTCGGTTTTGCACTTATGACCGTCCGCGACATTCTCCGGGGTAAAGATTCGGAAAACGAGAAAGAAGAACCTGCGAATGCGATGTCGATGTGGTCGCTCGGAGCAGGCAACTCCGCCCGACGCTTTAATATGGAAGACCCTATTCCGCAAAAAAAAGAAAAGGCCTCGGCAGATTCGTGGCAAAACCGGCCGCTCTCTGTCTGCAGGACTGTTCCGCAGAACTATTTTATAACCGCAAAACAGATGGCGGTAATAAAGCAGGGCCATATTCCCGACGCAATGGAAGACCACTGGTTCATGTACTGCGACGAAAACACAATCCGCTATTATCGCAGCTGGACCGGAATATGCTTTGTCCATGCAGTATACGAACCGTATGAAGACGGCTACCGCATCACTGAACTCCGCATCAACAACAAGCCCGATGAATACGAACTCAACGACGTCGACGAAGCCGTGACTCTTTTCTACGCCCTGCTCATAAGCGAATACGGCGGATACTCCGCCCCCTACTGGAAAGCGATATTCTGACCCAGGAACCTGTCTGCCTACAGCAGATTACAACTCTCGCCGCCAATGGTTTTCAATCCGAATTCGAGGTGTTCAGACGACAGGCCGGGCTGAACGCATTTACTTTCTCGCCAAAGGGAAGTCAATGCTGATTCTGATGTTGCAGTTGCACAAGCTGTTTTTTCGGCGGAAAAATCAGCAAAGAGGAGTATATGCAAGCGGATAGCACATCCTATAATTATAATATCTGTCCTCAACGAATCGGAGGCTATTACCCTATGCTGTTTACTTAAGGAACGAGAGCGCTTCTGTAATTATTAGAGTGATTCCTGATATCTGCCCTCGGTTGTTGGATAATGAAAGATTTTATCCTTTTTCAATTAAAGCAGGATGCAATGGGTTGCTTAAAATCCCGTTTTTTGCTATTTTTGCACTTGTTATGCAACAGGAATTCGCTTCAAATCTGCTCGAAAACGCCGTGACGGAACTGTCGCGGCTCCCAGGCGTCGGCCGGAAGACAGCTCTGCGGCTTGCCCTTCATCTTTTGCGCTGCGACGAAAGCGTAGGGGTGAGCCTTGGCGAGGCTATTATCAACATGCGCCGCGGGATACGGTACTGCCATATCTGCCACAATATATCCGAGACCGATACGTGTCCGATCTGCTCCTCGCCCCGGCGAGACCGTTCGACGGTGTGCGTTGTGGAAAGCGTGAAAGACGTGATGAGTTTCGAGAACACCGGTCAGTACACGGGGCTTTACCACGTGCTCGGCGGCGTGATTTCACCCATGGACGGCATCGGCCCCGAAGTGCTCGAGATCGACTCACTGGTCGACCGCGTTGCCGCCGGCGAGGTTTCCGAGGTCATACTTGCCCTGAGCGCGACTATGGAAGGCGAAACCACCAACTTCTACATCTACCGCAAGCTCGCCCCGTTTCCCGACGTCAAAATCACCCAGCTCGCCCGCGGCGTCTCGGTGGGCAACGAGATTGAATACACCGACGAGATCACCCTCGGTCGTTCGCTTCTGAACCGCACATTGTTTTCCGACAGTTTCGCATCACAAAAATGACCTCTCCCTCCCTGCCCCTCCTGTCCGATGGCCGTATCCGCCTCCGCGCCGTCGAGCCATCCGACCTCGACCTCATAATGAAGTGGGAAAACGACTCTTCGCTCTGGAGCGTCGGCGTCACCGTAGCACCCTTCTCGCGGCGCATCATCGAGGAATACATTGCCTCATATACAGCCGACATCTACTCCTCCTGCCAGCTGCGCCTCATGGTTGAGCTGATTGCCACGGAAGAAACCGTCGGAATGGTCGACCTCTACGATTTCAGTCCCGTCAACCTCCGCGCCGGAGTCGGCGTGCTGATCGACGGCGATTTCAGCCGCCAGGGCATCGGGCTGGCATCGCTGCTCCTTCTTGAGCGCTACTGTTTTGAGCGGCTCGGCATCCATTCGCTCTACGCCACCATCCCGCAGAACAATCTCGCCAGCCGCCGGCTTTTCGAAAAGGCGGGCTACCGCTCTTCCGGGCGGCTCCGTTCGTGGCTCCGCCATGGCTCATCGTACGCCGACGCTTTCCTCGTTCAGCGGATGCTGGGCTGAATGCAGTGCGAGCTTGCCGTCCGCCGACACGTTCAAAAGCAACATCAAAAGTCCGTTGGACGACATTCTGGAGGAGGACGGACTATGAATATACTTAAAGAAAATAACAGCCAAATCCGCTGTTAGCATTACGTTATCAATAAATTAAACAATAGGAGAATAAATTATGTCAAGATTAGGTGTTTTATATGCTTTGAAAGAAGATGAACTGAATAAACTTCGTTCCTTACCATATGATGAACGATATGACTATATGTTAGAGGAAATAGAGGAAACCTTATTGGAAACGCCTCGTGGTTGTGAGTTGGATAAAGCATGGGAAGGTATCCAATATTGTCTTGGTGGTGGCAAGTGGAATGAGGAAAATTCTGTTCCGACAAACATTGTGTTCGGTGGAGAGTTTTTAGTTGAAACAGAAGATGAAATCATTACTCTGAAAACTCATTCTGAAGTAAAACAAATAGTCGTCTATTTACATCAAAATAATCTACAAGAAATTATACGAAAGAATTTTCCATTGATAAACGAACAAGAATATTCATTACCTAAAAATGATGATACCTTGAATTATCTTTTAGGTTGGAGTGGAGATATTCAATCGTTTTATGAGAATGCTCAAAAAGAAGGTTGTTCAGTCATCTTTACGGTTGATTTGTAACAAAAACAGAAAATATTGATAACAAACACCTATTCCACCTAAACGGCGGCAAGCTGCATCCCATTAATCACTTAAAATAAAGAACGAAATATGAAAAAGGACATTACTTACTTGGGAGAAGTGGAAATCAACTCTCCTCAAGAAACAACCGAAGGTATGGTTAATATCGACAATCACCAAATAGAATTAGACCTGAATTTCTATGATGGTGTGCCGGGGCATGACTGGGTTGCAGAATACGAAAACTATATCAAGGACTTGGAACAACATAAAGCCGATGTGGAAGCTGCCATTCGTGCTGATTACGAAGAAGGCGGCGATGTAAAGGAATATGTCGATTTTCATATTGAAGAACTGGATGCGGCTACCGTAGAGAAGATCTTGGCAGCTACGGATGCCTCTGAGTCCAAAGAGGAAAGACTGCTGTCTGCCTTAAAATTAGTCCGCATCGGATTCTATCCTGGAAATGAAAATTATGCTGTATGGGATTATACCATAGGGCGCGAGATTACAGATATGCTGGTGGTTGTCAACACTGACAACACGGGCAAGATCAACTATGTAACATGGGAGAATTGAAAAGCGATTAACAAGCGGATTAATCTCCCTTAACGGTCGATTATCCGCCGAACATTACTAACGCAAAATTGTGAATAAAATGGATAAAAATAAACAAATAGCAATCAATCGTCGCGAGGCAACACTCAAGAAACTTGGCTTTTGGAATATAGACCATTGCAAAGGCCTCCCTCTAATAGGGGATTATAAATTATGTAAAAGCGAGAATCAAATTTGCAAACGCTTTATCGCAAGCCTTTTTTCTTCAATGCTTGCGTGTGACTATATGCAAGACCGTGATTTTTACAAAACCGATGGAAAGAAGATTACGGAACAAGCCATAGTAGAGTTCGGTCTCAAAAACTATCTGTTCCCGGATGAGAAAAAGGTGCTTGAAGAATGTGACGAACGTGTTGCCGTAAATGTGAGTTGGACGGTTGAGTGCAGCTATTCGCTGGCGTGGGTTCTCGGACTTGTCACGACTGAAAAAATGGAAGCGCCGGGCGAGCCGGAGGGGGATCATGGATTGTTCCAGTTCATCCAGCCGTTTCATAACTTTGAGGATTTCAAGGCGTCATGCAATCTGCGTCAGCCTTCAGAAATAATGGATATGCTTGATTTGTATTATAATTACCATTGGGCTTGCGTAGATAATCGTTTAAACCCGGAAACAAATTGTGGTGAGCTCAATGAAGAAGTGGTAATGGAACGGAGAAAAGCGTTGGAATGGCTGATTTGTAAGGATAAGAATTGGGATAGTATTTCATTAGATACATAGTCCATTTCATAAAGAGAATTTTAAAACTACACACCGAACATTATATTGGTTTATGGTTTAGGGATATAATACTCATAACAATACATCAGAAAAATCAGAATGGCAGTCGAGAGGATGACCAATATAACGGCAACGGCTTCGTGGAAACTATGCTTGGAATAGTGTTTCAGCACGGCTTTTCCACGTCGGCGGTATATCCATTCAATCCAGCTATATCCGGTCAAAACGACGACAACCCATACGATAAGGTGTATCATCACGTTGTCAGGGGAAAACCAATCAGGGAAAAGCCAAGAAGATAAGCACATCAATGGCAGAATGATTAGTGCTATAATGTAGCCATACAACAAAAAGGAACCATTAACCCTACCTTGCGGCCTTGACTGCTGCAATTTCTCTCCCTGCCACCAAAGATAGTCCCAGAGATAGAACCGCTGTTTTTGCTCCTGCCGTTTCATTTGCTCCAATGTATAAATCCGAGGTGGAACATCAGTACGAAAACCGCAATCATCAATGCGATGGCAATGAGGATGATTGAGAAGAGCCTCATTCCGGGGTGTTTTATGCCTCGGTAATGCTCCCGGAGAGCTTCGCGCCGTGCGGGGGTATAACGGAGGCGGCAGAACACCGATGGAAGAAAAACGAGAACCAGCGAAGACAATGCAATTGCCGGATCCCAAAGACAGCCCAGCGTTAGGCCAAGAGGCATGACAATCACAAAGAGCCAGCATAGAAAAAGCAGCATACCACCGTTCAGGTTATTATGCTCCCTCTCACTCCACTTCTCGGCTACATACCACATATAATCAATGAAGCAAATCCGATATTTATTCCTGCCCTTTTCCATGCCGTTACCTCCAAATAAAGAACATTGTCAGGCTGACAATCAACGCTATGCTGAGTATGACAATATATATGCGGCGTTTCGTTTCGGGCCTGCAGCCGTCGAAAAGCCACAGCTTGCCGTGATACTGCCACTCGCACGCCCATTTCCACCGGCGCAACACCCCGGTCAGCCAGAAAGCAAGCAGAATTGCGACAGACAGATATGCGAATTTCGGGTGAGCCTGCGCCCACTCGAAATATTCACCCGCCTTCCGGCTGACAGCCTCCCATATCTCAGTAATTCCGTTCATGTCTTAATCATTGCTGATATTCGATATGCCATTGCGTATTGAGTTCCTTTTTGGGGAAGGGTCTCTTTGACTTGTCGCGCTGCCAATACAGGAACGCATCGTAAAGGTCTTTGTCCTCAACGAAGGTCAATGCAGACGGGCGTTTGCCCATGTAGGCATAATTTACCGCCCATCCCCTTATCGAGCCATAGCGATAGCAGGTAAGGGATATGCTACGATTGACCGGTGCGACTCTCATATCAATACATTTCACGGCTTTAAGAAGGCTGTCGAGTCTCTCCCGTTTCGCTTCACCCAATTCGGCAAAGAATGTTGAATCCGGTTCGGTTCTCGTTATAGAGTCGCCATTGATGTATCCCGGATAGACAAAACAATCATCCATGGGGACACTCAGGGCAATCGTGGCAATCTCATCAAACTCACTCTTATGAGTTTTGAAATTCTCTCTAAGCCATTCCTCGCCTGGCGGCGTGGCACCTGACCGGCATCCGGCACACAGCACGGCAAGGAGCGACACCGCCGCAAGGTGTCGAATTCCGCGCCAAAGTATGTCTGTCATTCTGCTCATGTTGATAACGATTGCCTATTGAATATGCAAATTTAACGATTCCCATTGATATTCGGGCTATTATGAGTGATAAAACCGCCTCGCCAGTGTCATTTCTGCCGAAAATTCATTAAAATGCCATTTTTCAACAACGGAGTACAATAATTAACTATATTTAACTATCGGGGGGGGTGGTTTCCTGCCTTTTTTGTACTTTTGTTGCCATTATAAACCTATTCATAACATTTCAAAATGAAAAAAATCCTTCTCTCTCTGATTGCTGCCGCTACAATGGCGCTTACATCATGTGGTCTTGCGGAAAAAGCTGCCGAATTTGGTTCTCCCAGTATGGACTCTGAATCCACATACGAGGCCCTTGCTAAACAGGTGAGCGCGTTCGACAAGGGTTGGAAGCCGTTCCGGCTCATAGTCACCAACAAGGGAGTCAACGACGAATGTAGCAACGAGCTCAGCTTGGCCCAGGTATACATGGTAAATACTGAAAATGAAAAAATTTCCCAAACGGTACTTCCGGAACTCGGCGCCCCCAAGCCACTCGACGGGTACAAAGACATCAACTATGACGAGCTGACACCATTGGACCTTTCAGCCGCTACACTGCTCAAGAATATCAATGACTGCAAGGCCTTGATTCCGGAAGGGTTCAAGTTTCTCAATCTTGAAGACTATCTCATCTCATACGAACCGCGCGATAAAGGCTATGAGGCGGTACTGGAAATAAATGTGCAGGAGGTCGGGAAAGAAAAGGTGGAGGCCAACGGCAAAAGCTCAGAAGTCTACTACCAGCTTAAGTTCAGAATCGCACCGGACGGTTCCATCAGCATGGACAACAAATGAAATATAACAGACACAAAAAAGCAGCGCAGACCGGAATGGCTTGCGCTGCTTTTTCCATGCGTTACGATTCACTTCCATCCTGCCATATCAAAAAACGCACCACCTGCCATTTGTGCCGGAATTTTATTAACTTTGTGATTTCGACTATCATATCACCCAAAGGCAATGGCATTTAAGCGGACATACAGATTCAACTGGCTCGACCACCTGTATTATACGGGCAAAGGGTGCCCGGCACAATGGAGTGTGTGGTTTTATGTAGAGAGTTTTTTCGTTTCAACGCCGCTCGCGTTATTGATTCTTTGCGCTGTCGCAATATTAATTGACCAATCGTGGAATACCGCACTGATTTGTGTTGCCATTTGTGCCGGCAGTGTGCTTGCCATTATCTCATATTCAGGATGGTTGTTGAGAAAGCGCCGATTCACCCCTCAACGGGAGAAAGCGTACTTCCGCCATTATCCAAAGAGAAAAAACTACTGCAATACGCTAATTTCAATAGGAGCATTTCTGACAAACTCGTTGCTGGTGGGATTCTTAATATACCACCTACTCAAATGGGTCACCACTGCCAATAATTAACGGCACTCTCTGTTGTGTCTGTCGTAACCGCATACACCATCTCCGGGCAGGATATGAAGACGAGTTCATTTTACTCATCTACCCGGTTTTGCCCGATATTGCCTCCGTGCCTGCCGGCTTGTTGGGTTTCCCATAGAAAAAAACACGACCCGGGAAACTGAAGTTCCCGGGTCGTGTTAGAAGATCTGTGCTTTACGCGGGGTGATTACTTTCCTGCGATGGAATCAGAAACCGTAAGGCGTGCGCGACCTTTTGCGCGGCGGCGGGCAAGAACCTTGCGTCCGTCGGGGGTAGCCATACGGGCACGGAAACCGTGCTTGTTGACTCTCTTTCTGTTTGAAGGTTGAAATGTTCTTTTCATTTCCGTTGTACGTTTTCTTTTTGACTTTCCACAATTTGAGGTGCAAAGTTATGAATTATTTTTGAGAAATCAAAAAACATTTCATATTTTCTGCCTGCCGGCGCATGAGATTTAGCTAAATTTCATGCGCCGCCCACGGGGATCTTTGCTCGCCTGCTCATAATTTTTCAGAAATATTTCGTAACTTTGCATTTGTTTCTTGACCATGGATAAGACTGAACTCGCTCGAAAAATACTGACTCTCGAAGGACTGGACAACGAAGAGAAAACTGCGTTGCTCGAACTCATACGCGACCATAAGAAATATGGCCTCGTATGGGAAGTGAAGTCAGAAAACATTGAGGATCGCCTTCGGGAAGAATTACCCGTTCTCGTTGAGCGCAACGATGACAAAGTTCACCCGATTATCTCAGGCAATCCCGACGCTCCGAATCACATCATAATCGAGGGCGACAACTTCGCCGCACTTACCGAACTCTCCTACACCCATGCCGGTAAAATTGATGTTATCTACATTGATCCGCCCTACAACAGAGGAGAAAACGACTTCAAGTACAACGACTCTTTCGTTGTCAAGGACAACCCGTTCAAGCATTCCCTCTGGATGAATTTCATGAGCAAACGTCTGCGCGCGGCCAAAAGCTTGCTCAGCGATTCCGGCGTTATTATCGTTCACATAGATGAACATGAATATAACGCACTCTATTTTTTGCTTGACGAAATTTTTTCCAGTCAGAACAATCTCGGCACGATTATCTGGAACAAAATGAACCCCAAAGGCGATGCAAAACAGATTGCTTCCATGCATGAATATATTCTTGTTTTCGCCAAAAGTAAGGAAAAATTCCTCGAACTGAAAGATAATCTGACACGCCGGAAACCTAACGCCGAAAGGATATTGGCGAAAGCCCGCTCACTGTTTTCCAAAATCGGAAAGAAGACTATTCCGGATGAAATAAAAAAGGCTATTGCTCCTTTTAATTATCCCCCTGAAATTCTGAAAGATTTTGAGGTTCTTTACGACCTTGAACTTGTCAATCGCGAATTTCAAAGCTGGCTTTCACAGTCTTCTTTTGGTAAAGGCGAAAAATCTTACCGCTATATATCTCCTGACGGACGTGTTTTCCGTTCCGTTTCCATGGCTTGGCCGAATAAAGAATTAGCACCGGCTGATTACTGGATACCCCTGCGCCATCCTCTGTCAGGCGAAGAATGCCCTCTTCCTTCAAAAGGTTGGAGAAATCCTTCCTCCACAATGTCAAAATTATTAGGTACGGAAGAACCTTATGAGATTGCAGGTCTTTGCATAAAAGGAGAAATTATATTTTCTCATAAAAAGAACGGACAGCTGAATATCCCCGAAAGAATCTACTATCTCGACGAAAACATGACGGAAAATGTTCCGTCGTTATACAACGACGGGTCGAGCGACGACACTTTATTGGCTCAGTTGGGCATATCCTTTGAATACCCTAAGACGGTCTCGGTTGCAAAGTATTTGTTAAAGAATATCCATCCCTCGCCGAAAATAATTCTTGATTTCTTTGCCGGCTCCGGTACCACCTTACAGGCAATTATGGAATTGAATGCGGAAGACAATCTTTCGCGTACGGGTATTTTATGTACAAATAATGAGAACCGTATTTGTGAAGACTGCACGTATAAGCGTAATAAATCCATCATACTTGGATATAAGGCCGGAAAGAAAGAAGTAGCCGGACTCCCGGACAACAATCTGCGCTACTACCATACCGTATTTTTGCCCCGCGAACGCTCTGTCAAAAACATGAGAGCGCTGGTCGAAGCCTCCACCGGGCTCCTGTGCATAAAAAACAACATTTTCACAGAAGCCCCCTTTGGCGGTCGCAGGATGAACCCGCGCTATGCCAGATATTTCGAGAACGGCTTAGCAAGGATGCTCGTCATCTACGAAGAACGGGCAATACCGTTAATCGCCGGAATAATCAGGACAATCCCTGATGGCGAGAAAATTAAAGTATATGTTTTCTCTCACGGCAGTTATGCATTCAACGATGAATTTGAGGATGTGGCCGACAGGGTTATCCTATGTCCTCTTCCGCAGGCTATCTATGATGCTTACCGGAAAGTCCTTCCTAAACCCGGAGCCGGACGCCTCGCTGAAGAAATCATTACGGAGATTCAAGAACATGAACCGATAGATTCACCGCAACCCGTAAGCCCCGGCGAATCTGAATCTGAAAATCCCGGAAAAGGAGACAACGCATGAAAGAATTACGCTATCAGCAGAAAGCCGTCGACGAACTGGTTAGCAAAACCATCGACTTGATGGGATTGAAAGGCAGCCGCAATGCCCTTATTTTCAAATCTCCTACCGGCTCAGGTAAAACAGTGATGGCATCTGAAATGCTTGACCGCCTGAATCAGGAATTGACCGAGCGCCCGGATGCCCCGTTTACCCAGGCTGCCTATATTTGGATTGCTCCCAATAAACTGCACGAGCAAAGCTACTTCAAGATGAAGAACCGCTTCACCGAGAATTGCGCTCTGCACCCCGTGATATTCGACGAACTTGACCATTCGGCCGACGGCTACATAAAACCCGGAGAAATTCTGTTCGTCAACTGGGAAAGCATCAACAAAGATAACAATATAATGGTGCGCGAAACCGAGTATATGGCTTCGCTCTACGACATTACCCGCCGTACCCAGTGTGACCACGGCATTCCCATTGTACTAATTATCGACGAGGAACACATGTTCGCCGGCAGAAACGCCAGGAAATCAGAAAAAGTGCTCGCCACCATACAGCCGAAAGTGGAAATCCGTATTTCTGCCACCCCGAACCCGCGCGACTGCCAGAGAGTGGAAGTGCCCCGCCAAAAAGTCATTGAAGAGGAAATGATTAAGGAGAATATCATCCTGAATCTGGATCTTGACTTCAATCACCCGCATGGTTCGCTCAATCAGCACCTGGTATGGGTCGCCTTACAAAAGCGTAAGGAACTGGCCGATGCCTACAAGGCTCTCGGTGTTGAAATCAATCCCCTCCTGCTGATCCAGCTCCCGAACGACGATAGCGAAAAACTGACAGCCGACGACACAAAGGTTAAAGACGAGATTATCTCAAGTCTCGGTGACTACGGCATCAATACCGCCAATGGTAAACTTGCCATCTGGCTCTCGGGAGAGAAAACCGACAATCTCGATATATTATCGACCGGCCCAACGATCCGACCGAAGTTTTGCTTTTCAAGCAGGCCATTGCGTTGGGATGGGATTGCCCGCGCGCCGCGGTGCTGCTCATCTTCCGCAAAATCGAAAGTTTCCAGTTCTCGGCTCAGACTGTAGGCCGCATACTGAGAATGCCGGAACAGAAATACTACACCGACCAGCGGCTTAATCAAGGCTACGTATATACCAATCTCTCGAAAGATATAATTGAAATCGTCAAAGACGACATGAATTATCTTTCAACCGACCCTATTTCCAGACGCCGGCAGGGACTCCACAACATTGTGCTCGACTCGGTCTATTCCGAGCGTCTCAGTTCCGACCGAAACCGCCTCGGCACCGACTTCCGTCAGATTCTCCTACAGACTTTTACCGACGAATGGAATCTGAAGAATTCCCAGCTGAGCCTGTTCACCGAAGATTCTCTCTTCGGCGAGTCCGACTCTGCTCCCGATTCTGCTGATATAAGCAAAGAGACGGCTCACAACCGCGAGGCCGCCAATAACGCTGTAACCATACGATGGAATGTGCCCTACGTCAGCGTTGACATTGTAAAAGACCTTGAAATGACCGGAGAAGTGGGTCAACGTATTGTCGAAGGAAAAGCTTCTTACATCAACAACACAGCCGACCTTACTGCCATGTTCCTCGCTTTCTGCAGGAAACTGCTCGGCAACGACTACGAGCAACGAAGCGTTAAGACTCTCGCCGGCTACCTGAAGGAAGTTATGGAAGAACTGTTTGATCTGTTCGAATATGATGCCATAAAAGTTATCCTTTCTAACGACAATAAAACCCATAACCGCAGCAAGTTCGCGCGTGTAATCAGCAAAGCCATCGACAAATACACGCGGCGTCTGCGCATACGTCAGGCACAGGCTAAATACCGGGCTTTCAGGCACTACGACTGGGTGGTTCCGGCTGAAAGGGCCTATTCCGCCGACCGCTATGTTGAAAGGACTGAAATCCAGGCCCACGCACTCTTACCATATATGCAGTCGAAACCCCATATACTCTGCTCCGACACCGAACACAGATTTGAAGCTTTCCTCGAAGAAAACACCGACACAATTGACTGGTGGTATAAGAACGGAGACCAGGGGAAAGCCCATTTTGCCATAGGATACATAAACTCGTTTGGTGAACCGGCCCTGTTCTATGTGGACTACATTATACGGATGAAAAACGGTGATATATTCCTTTTCGACACGAAAACCGAGGACAGCGACACCGAGGCCGTACGAAAACACAATGCTCTTCTTGAATATATCGCCCGGGACGACAACAAAAGCAAACGCCTGCACGGCGGTATCATCATTCCTGATCCGTTCGGCAACTGGGTATATTCCCCGTGGGCTCTTGATGAGAAAGACGGCACCCGAGATACGTCCGACTGGGTTGTATTCAATCCGCGGCAATGATGCCGTTATGAACTGTCTTCCCGACAAGCATCCCTCCCCCCTCGCCGTTTTTTATTCAATTGATCAATTATGCTTCTTATCAGCTGGAACGTTAACGGCCTCGCCAGACGGTATGACGAAGTCAAAGAACTCATTGCCGCCTACGCTCCCGACTTTCTTTGTCTGCAAAAAGTCAGGAGCAAAGAAGACCGCGGCCGTTTCACTGTCGACGGCTACCGTCAGCTCTTTGCTCCGGTGGACTTCGGCGACTGGAGCGGTGTCTCCACCTATGTCCGTAACGATTCCGGTATGACGCTTAAGCGCATCGCCTCCCCGGAACTTAGCCTTAACGGACATCTTCAGGCCTACCGCTGCAATTCTTTTGTCTTATTGAACACCTACGTTCCATTCGGAAATCAGAAACTCGATGGCGCGGTAGAATATCGCCGGGAATGGGATGAAATGTACCGCTCTTTCGTCAAAGATTGTTCCGGTACTCTTCCGGTCATAATTTGCGGCGACCTGAACATCGTTCACACCGGGTTTGACTGCTGCGCCGACAGACTCGAATCCACAAGAGCGAATTTCACAAAATGGGAGCGCGACAATTTCAACCGTCTTCTGTTCGATTGCTGCCTTGCCGACCCTTACCGCACACTTCATCCGGAGGAAAAGAAGCCTACATATTACGGCGCATGGCGCCATTTGCAAACAGGCAACCGTATCGACTACTTTCTCCTCAGTCACTCTCTTTTGCCCCGGGTTGCAAGTGCCGAAATTCTCACAGACTTCGGCTCAGGACAATCCGTACCCATCACACTCGAATTAAGAGATAATTGATAAACGACCTCAAGGACAATTAACAAAAATGATTGAAACCGACAGACTTATCTTAAGACCCTGGCAGGAGACCGACGCAGAGGTTATGTTCAGGTATGCACGTGACCCCGAGATTGGCCCTCCCGCCGGCTGGGCTCCTCACTCTTCGGTAGAAAACAGTCTGGAGATCATACGCACCGTTTTTTCCGCCCCAGAGACCTATGCTGTAATTCTTAAAGAAACCGGCGAACCGGTCGGAAGTTGCGGCATAATGTTCGCCAACAGTCTTCACTCTGCCGAAATGAATCCGCGCGAAGCTGAGATTGGCTATTGGATTGGCAAGCCTTATTGGGGGCATGGTCTGATTCCGGAAGCGGTCAAGGCACTAATGGCCAGATGCTTCAATGACCTGGGCATCGAAGCTTTGTGGTGCGGATATTATGAAGGAAACGATAAATCAAAGCGGGTTTGCGAGAAATGCGGCTTTATTTTTCATCACACAAATAAAGATATCATGTCTCCCTTAGGCGACCTCCGCACAGAGCATTTCTATATAATGACAAAAGACGACTATAGTGCTGTCGCCATTCCTCCGTCAGTATAAAACCGATCCGACAATAAAGAAAACTGCCTTACGGACATACTACTGTAAATTATTCTTATCTTTGCGATATACCAAAACATCTGCGATCATGCGAAAGTTATTTCTATCCGCCATAGCCGCTGTTTCAGCCTTTACCGGTGTCGCTCAATCCATAGATGAGCGCATCGCAACTGCGATGAACACAAGCGACTGGTTCGCGCTGGACTCCATTTATAATGAGGCGCCCAAAGACTCCATAAATCCATTTCTTGAAGTCTTTTCCCGCGGACTTTTAGGCAATCGCCTTAACCGGCCGCATGTATCAATTCCGGCATTCGAGGAATTACTCAACAATTATTCTACCGGTCTTGATTTAAACAATCTGCTCAATTCTGCCGTCATGCTCTCGATGGACTACAGCAAAGTCGGAGACAATTCCAAAGCTGCCTCCGTACTCAGATCCGTACTTGATGCTACACGGCAATATCTTGATTCAGCTGCTGTTGAAGGTGTGCAACTTTATATCGATCGGTATGCTGCCCTGTCGGCATACCGGCCGTATACCATTTCCATCGCCGGTAATGAGGGGGTTGTACCGTTCAGAATCGCCCCGGTTGGAAACCCGGAGAAAAAATCAGTGCTGATGAAGCTCGGAAACAGTACAATCAATGGGATCGAAACCGACATTACCTTCGACACCGGAGCCGGCGTAAACATCATTTCCGATTCACTCGCCAATACATTGAACCTGACCCGACTTGACGCATATAACAATATACTGGGCATAGGCCTCCAGAAAGCCCGGTATGCGATCGCTAATGAAATCAGACTCGGAAACATCACTGTTAAGGATGTGCCGTTTGTCATTGTGGATTTTGCCGTGGACAATGAGGAGGCCGACAGATACATGGACTGCCTCAACCTGGTTGTCGGAGGAGAACTGATGTTGCAGCTTAAAGACCTGACCATTGATTTTGATAAATGCGAAATCATCGTTCCTTCAGTTGCTCCCGAAAAGAGCAGCGTGCGGCCGAACATGTGTTTCTCTCCGCAGATGAATCTGATTACAAAAGGGGTAATCCACGGAAATCCCATGTGGATTTGCATTGATACCGGCGACGCTTCTTTCGGTTCACTCAACGGCAATTTTTTCGAAAGAAACAAAGAATATGTTTTGGCTCACTCTGCTCCGGAAACAGTCCGTACGGCAGGTATCGGCGGTGTACATATTTCTGAGGCATACAATCTGCCCCACGTTAATATTTCCCTGGGAGGCAGTGCTGTTACCGTACCGGAAATCACAGTTAATCCCGGATTGAATCCTCTCGCTACCGATTATGAATGTAATCTCGGATTGAAATCCCTGATGCAGTTCGGCTCTATCCGCTTCAATATGGTTGATTTAACAATTGCTGCCCGAGCCGGTTCAATTACCGAATGAACGCTACTTTCAGGAGATCATTACAGCGACCTTACTTTTATACCTCTTCAGAAAGTATCAATCGCATCCCAATTCACCGATTGAACCGCGACATACCCGTCGCGGCCGTCAATTTTGACCTTATACCATCCCCTTATCTTTCCAAGGCAGGGATAGGTTTCGGGAACATAGCCGTCTTCATATACCATATGGCCTACTACTTCAGCCTTGTCCGACGGCATGCTATACACGTTGACTCGACCGACGTTTTTACACCATATTACGCCCTGACCTTTCTTAGCGCAATAGTCCGCGACTTTATTCCCGCGCATAGGAACGTCAAAAATGTCCTGCACACCTACCGTATAACTCTCGGCATTTGTCCTCACATATCTGCCTAATACATTGCCGGTAGAATCCACCACCACTTTCATCGACTGGGAAAACGCCGGCGCCGCAGCCAGAGAGAATATCAGTAATAAAGATTTAGGTACGTTCATGGCCTACATATATTTATACTGCAAATATACTGTTTTTGTCTTTTATTATCTCCTGTAAGGCTCAATTTTAATCTCCTTATTAAAAAATAATCTGACTATTTGGAAAATACAAAGAATATCACTACCTTTGCCGCGATTTTAACCAAACACAAAACATTCAATCAAATGAATCATTACGAAACCGTTTTCATTTTAACTCCCGTTTTGTCTGATGTTCAGATGAAGGAAGCGGTAGAAAAATTCGAGAAGGTGCTCACCGACAACGGTGCAAGCATCGTCAATGAAGAGAACTGGGGTCTTCGCAAACTGGCTTATCCCATCCAGAAGAAGTCAACCGGATTCTACAGCCTCGTGGAATTCGACGCAAACCCCGATGTCGTTAAAAAACTCGAAATCGCCTTCCGCCGCGACGAGCGCGTTATCCGCTTCCTGGTATTCCGCCTCGACAAATATGCAGCCGAGTACGCAGCCAAACGCCGCAGCACCCGCGCCAACAAAGTTAATGCAACCACTGAAGAAACAAAGGAGAACTAAGCAATGGCAACACAATCTGAAATCCGTTATCTCACCCCCCTGTCGGTGGATGTAAAGAAGAAAAAATACTGCCGTTTCAAAAGAAGCGGTATCAAATATATCGACTACAAGGATCCTGAATTCCTCAAGAAATTCCTCAACGAGCAGGGCAAAATCCTCCCCCGCCGCATCACCGGCACCTCGCTGAAATTCCAGCGCCGTGTGGCTCAGGCCGTTAAACGCGCCCGCCACCTCGCGCTCCTCCCCTATGTCACCGACTTGATGAAATAACTTTAAAAGCTCAGGAACACTATGAAGATTATTCTTAAAGAAGACATTTCGAACCTTGGCTATAAGGACGACGTAGTAGAAGTTAAAAACGGTTACGGCCGCAACTACCTCATCCCCCAGGGCAAAGCAGTCATCGCCACTCCCTCGGCTCTTAAAGTTCTCGCCGAAAACCAGCGCCAGCGCGCCCACAAGCTCGCTCAGATAAAAGCCGAAGCCGAAACCCTGGCAAATGCCCTTAAAGACGTTCGCCTCACTATCGGCGCCAAGACCAGCTCTACCGGCACCATCTTCGGATCGGTCAACAACATCCAGATTGCCGAAGCTCTCGAAAAACTCGGCCATAACATCGACCGCAAAATCATTTACATCAAGGATACAATCAAGGAAGCAGGCGAATACACCGCTACCCTCAAACTCCACCGCGATGTAATCGTTGAAATCCCCTTCGAAGTCGTACCGGAATAAAATCCGTTTTTACGCGATAACCGCCTCATTAAGCCGGACGGACGGAGTATCAATCTCCATCCGTCCGGCTTATTTTTACCCCAGCTCGCGGCAGACGGCATCTATCCCCGAAACAACGCCCTACAACACTCCGGTTTCAACTCATCTCAGACAAAATAATTTTGCAAACATGAGTGGAAATTTATAACTTTGTAAGTTGAGAGCGGCGGCATTCGCCGTCCCGACACCACTGAAATGATCAACCTGCTCGTGATAATGCTGCGCGGCCTGCTTATAGGCATCCTGATCTCGGCCCCGATGGGACCGATAGGAGTACTGTGCATTCAGCGCACCCTCAACAAGGGCCGCTGGCCGGCATTTTTCACCGGAGTGGGAGCCGCCATCAGCGACCTTATCTACTGTCTGCTTACAGGCCTCGGTCTCTCATTCGTCACCGACTTCATCGAAAGCAACCAGAGCCTCCTTCAGGTAATCGGCAGTGCCGTGCTGATAGCCTACGCCGTTTACCTCTTCAGCAACAACCCCTCGCGCTCGCTCCGCACCCCTGCCATTCCGGCCACAACCTACTGGAAAGATTTCGGCACCGGATTCCTCTTTACTTTCTCCAACCCCCTCATCCTCTTCTTCATAATCGGCTTGTTTGCCCGGTTCAGCTTCCTCGCCCCTGAATTCAAAGCCTACCACTACGTGGCCGGATATCTGTCGATTTTCGGCGGTGCCATTCTGTGGTGGCTTTTCGTCACCTATTTCGTCAACAAAGTCCGCGCCCACTTCAACGTCAGGTCTATGTGGCTGATCAACCGCATCATTGCGGCCATACTTATGATCATGGCCGGTATCGGCGCCGTGCTTGGTATTAAAGAACTGCTTTTCAATGGATAACATTCACATTCCCTTCATCCCCGACCTCGACAATCTCGATACCGGCGAGATTATAAGCCGTCTGGAATCAGATGGCGAACGCCATACGGTTGAATCGCTCAACTGGGCGGCTGAATACCCGTATCATCCCCTCACCACCTTTACCCTCGCCCACTCCGAAAAAAATCTCTACATCGACTTCTTCGTACGGTGCAACTATCTCCGCGCTGTAAACTACGCCAACAACACTAATGTAGGCGATGACTCCTGCGTACAGATATACCTGCAGCCCGAAAGCGCCGCAGGAAAGTACTGGAACTTTGAATTCAACTGCATAGGAACCGTCAACGCAGCAAGCCGCTCCAAGCACGGCCACTCTGCTCCACTCTCCGACGACGAAATCGCTTCCATAGCCCGCTACGCTTCATGCGGCACCCGCCCCTTCGAGGAAATCGAAGGCCTGTTCACCTGGAACCTCCTCGCCGTAATCCCGCTCAGACTTATCGACATTGAATATTGCGGCAAACCGGTTTCACTGCGTGGTAACATCTACAAATGCGCCTCCGCGACCTCTCAGCCTCACTTCCTGAGCTGGGCTCCCGTCCGCACAGCTAAACCCGATTTCGATCAGCCCGACTTCTTTGCGCCCATCATACTCGATTAAGACGTTATTTAGAACGATTATAAATAACACCACATCCGCGCAAAATCGTTTTGTATATGTAAACTCAGCGTTGTCAGGCAGTTCACACCATTCCGGCCTCCTGCTATAGATAACCTAATACTACAGCTTTAATGGTACACATCGCTATATATCAGCTGTTTGCGACTGTTATTTAAAGTACCCGAATCAAAAAAACGTAAGTATTTTATAAGGCTCTGACTTACAAACTAATGTAAAATGTTTACAAAATCCAAATAATTTTGCCCTTTGTTTAATCAAATTAATTTGTGAAATTTGCATTGAAAAGATTAGTAAATATCACTCCTTATGCACCCCAATCCCCAGCGGCAATGGGAGGAATTCTTGAATTTCCTTCACGATAACCTCCCTGCCGAACAATTCAACATCTGGTTCAAGCCCTGCTCGCTTGAAAGTTACGCCGACGGAGCGCTCACAATCAACGTGCCGTCGCCATACTTCGTCGAGCGGTTTGAAAGCTCATACCTCCCCCTCATTGCTGCCGCCATCAACAAAAACTTCGGAAGGGGAACGAAGCTTTTCTATAATTTCAATCAGGTACGCAATGAGCCAACTACAGCCGTCACGATGGAAAGCGAGCGCCCGAGCGCTGCCGTTAAACCCGTCGCAGACCCTTACGCCAACCCGTTCCGTCAGGAACCCGTCGACGAACTCGAAAACTCTCATCTCAACCCGCTCAACACTTTCGAGAACTACTGCAAAAGCGCAAGCAACGAAGTAGCCCGCTCGATTGGTGAGGCCATTGCCAACAACCCTAAGTGCAAAACTTACAACCCGCTCTTCATATACGGGCCCACCGGTGTGGGAAAAACGCACCTCATACAGGCTATCGGCATCAGAATTAAGGAACGCGACCCGCGCACCCGCGTTCTTTACATAACCGCGCGCCTTTTCGAAAGCCAGTTCACCACGGCCATGACTAAAGGCAAGATCAACGAATTCATCAACTTCTACCAGAGCATCGACGTTCTGATTATCGACGATATTCAGGATCTCATAGGCAAGAAAGCCACGCAAAACACTTTCTTCCACATTTTCAACCACCTCCACCAGAACCAGAAACAGCTCATACTCTCCAGCGACTGCTGTCCCTCACAGATGGAAGGAATGGAAGCACGCATGCTTTCACGGTTCAAATGGGGAGCGACCTTCGAACTCGGACGTCCCGACTACGAGCTCCGCAAGGACGTGCTCACTCAAAAAGCCTCACACGACGGACTCCGCCTCCCCCACGACGTGCTCGAATTCATAGCCGCCAACGTTACCGACTCAATCCGCGAGATTGAAGGCATCGTTGTATCGCTCCTTGCCCACGCCATGGTGATGAAGCGCGAAATCACCGTTGATCTCGCCCGCACGGTACTCGCCAATACAGTGAAGATCAATAAAAAAGTGCTCAACTTCGAAATGATTACCCGTCAGGTGAGCGAATACTACAACCTCGATCCCGACCAGATTTTCACCAAATCGCGCAAACGCGAAATAAACGACGCTCGCCAGATGGTGATGTATCTCGCCAAAAAGCACACTAAAATGCCGTTCAAGCAGATCGGCACGCGCCTCTCCCGCTCTCACGCCACCGTACTCCACGCATGCAAAATGATCGAGGAACGCATTTCGCTCGAAAAGCAGCTTCAGGAAGACATCGAACACATCGAAGCTCAGCTTATGAAAATGTAACCCCGGTATTCCGGAACAATAAAAGAAGCTGTCGCTGATAATTGCATCAGCGACAGCTTCTTTTATTGTTCCGGAATACCGGCAGTTACGATTTCAGCTTGTCGGCCAGACCGCCTATAGCGTCGGCCACCGAATCGAGGGCATTTGCTGCCGCTCCTTTTGCCTTTCCTATAATCGGAGCTGCTTTCTCTTTGAGATCCTCCATCTTGTCCGAGATAGTATTCTGAGCGTCAGAGACCTGACCGCTGATTTTCTCTTTCAGCGCAGATGCCTTGTCTGATAATGTCTCCTGCTCGGCCTTTGCCTCCTCTTCGGCGGCGAATCTGCCGGCTTCGGCACTCACTCTTGCAGCCTGTTCCGATACCTTTGCAGCGCTGTCGGCTAAATTCTGTGCGTTTGTTGCCATAATTTTAAGTTCTATAAGTTAAACGTTCTGTTCACTCTTATAAAACAATGCCGTGCCGCAATGGTTCAATCAGATGCGCTCAAGAACAGTTTCTATCAGCAGCGGCATCTTCTTCTTATAGTCCGGATTGGCGCTGTGGATCATTCGGTTGGCTATGATTCCGCACACCGTCATCGCGCGGTGTCCCATCAGTCTGGCCAGTCCCTGCAGAGGTGCCGATTCCATTTCGTAATTGGTGATTTTACGCCCGTTGAACCTGAATTCCTCTATATGGCGGTTCAGATCCGGATTGGCCAGCGGCAGACGCAGTTCGCGGCCCTGCGGGCCATAGAATCCCACTGCCGAAATAGTATTGCCGCGAACCATATCGTCGCGGCCTATCTGCTCTACCAGCTCCTCGTCAGCGTTGACCACGTAAGGCTTTGCCCAAAGCGGATTCCAGCCCACATAATCGCAGAATGCATGCTCGAACTCGAGATCCGAAACCTCGTTTCTGCCCGCATAATAGTTCAGCACGCCATCGAACCCGATTGCTTTCTCAGCTATTACCGGAGTCCCGAGTTCAAGTTCCGGCTGCAGTGCCCCTGAGGTGCCGATTCTCACGAGTGTGAGGCGGCGCTTGCGGTCTCTCACCTCGCGGGTCTTGAAATCCACATTGGCGAGCGCATCAAGCTCGTTGATCACAATATCAATATTGTCGGGACCGATTCCGTGCGACAGACACATTATCGGCTTGCCCTTATACGTTCCACCGATAGTATGGAATTCCCTCGACTGAACCTCAAAATCCCGCGAATCGAAAAACGAAGCAACTAAGTCCACCCTCCCGGGGTCGCCCACGAGAACCACCCGGTCTGTAAGCTGCTCCGGAAGCAGATGAAGATGAAACACTGAACCGTCCGGGTTGATTATCAGTTCCGACGGTGCGATTATTCTTTTTTCCATGATGATTATTATTTTTGTTCTTTATTATTAATATCTCTGACAGCCGAATAGTTCAAAAAGTTATCGTACAACATAGAAACCGCTACTTAAGCCTGTAGCGTCCGCCCGGCAGCTGCACGATTACATTTCTGAACTCAAGATCCACAAGCATGCCCATGAGGCGCGCCACCGGCATCTCGATTTTAGCCGAAATTTCGCTGAACGATGCCTCCCCGCGGTTGCGGAGAAGATCAACAACCGTCTCCTCATCCGCAGTGAGTTCCGGAAACAGCGACGGCTGTCCGCCTTCCGCCTCTTTCTGCGGCCAGCGCATGGAGTCGATGATATCTTCGGCATTCGTCGCCAGCTGCGCCACATTTCCGGCTATCAGACTGTTGCACCCCTCGCTGTAGCGGTCCGATACGCGCCCCGGAAGAGCGAAAACGTCGCGGCTGTAGCCTGCGGCCACACGGGCAGTGACGAGCGCTCCTCCTTTCGCAGCCGATTCCGCCACAACCACCGCATCGCTCATTCCCGCCACTATCCGGTTGCGGGCCAGAAAATTGCCCTTGTGGATGGAGTCGATCGACCGATAGTCTGTCACGAGCATCCCTCCGTGGCGGACAATGTCGGCCGCCGTCTGCCTGTGGGCAAGCGGATAGATGGTATTCAGACCCTGCGCCAGTACGGCCACCGTAGGAATCCCCGACTTCAGCGCGGCACGGTGAGCTGCTATGTCGATGCCATATGCCAGACCGCTGACTATCACCAGCGGATCCTTCATCTTCCGTCCCAGCTCCTCTACAAGACTCTCGGTAAAACCGATGCCGTAGACCGTAGCATGGCGCGTGCCCACAACGGCCACGAACCGCGCTTCATTCAGATCGCAGTCTCCGAGGGTGTAGAGCATCGCCGGAGCGTCGTCACACTGCAGCAACCGTCTCGGATACCGGCTGTCGGTATAGAAAACTGGAGTAATTCCGCTGCGTTCTATAAACAGATACTCCTTCTCGGCCTCCTCGAGCAATTTCCTGCGGTATGCGTTATCAAACAGCTTGTTGCCGAACCCCATTGCCGTCGACAGCTCTCTTTCCGACCATCTGAAAAATGCCTCTTCGCTCCCCGTCCGGGCAGTCAGCTGCCCCGCGAGCGTCGGGTTTATACCCCTCAGCGAAGCCAGTGCGATCCGATATATGAGATTGTCGTCCATGACTACAGATAATCTGCAAACGCCGCCGCGAGTTCATCGCCGCGGGTAAGGCGTCCTTTGTTGGTGCTTACTATTGTAACGACAGCTCCTACGACCTTGCGGCCGTCGGCGGCATTGAATATATCCTGAATGAACAAGAACCGCGCACCGCGCCGCTCCATTCTGAGTTTCGACACCATTGTCTCTCCCAGAGTGAGCGACGACAGATACTCGATCTCGATTTTCCGCACCACCGGGTCGATGCCCTGCTGCTGCATTTCGCGGAAAGTCAGACCGGCCTGTTCGCAGAAATCATGCCTGGTCATTTCAAGATAATGAAGATAGTTCGCATTGTTGACGATACCCTGCGAGTCGACCTCATAGTCCCTCACCTTTATCGTCATCTCAAACATATATTTTTCGTCCATGACTGTCATTTTCAACGTTCATTCTTTTGCAAATTTATAAAATTTGAGAAAAGAAAACAAATTTCACCGAAAAGGGATTTTTTCGTAATTTTACGCCGGAAAACCCGTTATAAATACGTGAATCTTAATATCTACGAAATAAGGCGCTACGGCACTATCGTTTTCCTCGTGATCTCGGTAGTGGTGGTGGCGCTTTTTCTCTACTATTCCGCGCAGCTCGTAAAAGATCTTTCGGCCCAGGAGCGCGCCCGCATGCAGATTTGGGCAGATGCCACCCGCGAGTTGTCTGCAATCGGCACCTCCGCCGACCAGTCGGCCGAAGTCGCTCCCGGGCATATCGACTTCCTGCTGAGCATTATCGAGGAAAACCGCACTATACCTGTGCTCCTCACCGACGACGCCGGAAACATCATCATGCACCGCAACTTCGACCTCCCGGAGCCTGTCGATTCGCTCATGCCGTTCTTGCTTTCCGACGCCAACCGCATGTTCCTTGAGGAAAAACTCGAGGGACTGCGCAGCACCACCAACGTGATTCATATCGTAATCACACCTGCTGTAAGCCAGCACCTTTACTACGAGGACTCCAAGCTCCTGCGCAATCTGAGCTTCTACCCCTACGTGCAGGTTCTCGTGCTGATAATCTTCGTCCTGATCGTGTATTACGCCGTTTCGTCGACCAAACGCGCAGAGCAGAACAAGGTCTGGGTGGGACTCTCAAAGGAAACCGCCCATCAGCTCGGCACACCGATATCCTCGCTTATGGCCTGGATGCAGTATCTCCCCGAAATCGGTGTCGACCCCGACACGGTGGCCGAAATGAACAAAGACGTAAGGCGGCTCGAAACCATTGCATCCCGTTTCTCCAAAATCGGATCCCAGCCGCAGATTGTGATTACCGACCTCAACAGCGTGGTCAGTCAGTCGGTTTCATATATGTCAACCCGCATATCCTCGCGCATAAGGCTTACACTTGATTGCGCCCCCGGCCCGATAAACGTTATGATGTCCGATGCTCTCGCCCAATGGGTGATGGAAAATCTCATGAAAAATGCCGTCGACGCCATGGAGGCGCAAGGCAGCATCAATATAGTGACCGGAACTGAAAAAGGTATAGCCTACGTAGAGGTTGAGGACTCCGGCAAGGGGCTTCCGCGCAAAAATTTCAAAACCATCTTCAATCCCGGTTTCACAACAAAAAAACGCGGCTGGGGTCTCGGTCTTACCCTCGCAAAACGTATTATAGAAGAATACCACCACGGCCGCATCTTCGTGAAGAATTCCGAACCCGGCGTAGGTACAACCTTCCGAATCGAATTCCCCCTCGTTAAATAAAGTCGAAAACCATTGTACAAGTGATGAAAACTCTCCGGATTTATCCCTCAAGCATCAACAGCCGATATATCGACGAAGCAGTGGACGTGCTGCGCGACGGCGGTATCATCATCTACCCCACCGACTCGCTTTACGCCATTGGATGCGACGCGCTCAACAACAGCGCCGTCGAACGCATCTGCAAAATAAAGGGCATTAACCCCGCCAAAGAATTTCTTTCCATAGTCTGCTCCGACATTTCTATGGCAAGCGAGTATGCCCGGATCGACAATGAAGCTTTCCGGATTCTCCGCGCCAATCTGCCCGGGCCATTCACCTTTATACTCCCGGCCTCCACAAAACTGCCCAAAGTGTTCAAGGGACGCCGTACGGTGGGCGTGAGAATTCCCGACAACGCCATTGCCCGTGAAATAGCCGCGAGCCTCGGACACCCGGTACTAACCACTTCCATCAGATGGGATTCCGACATTCCCGACGACGGTTGCGAGCCGCTCGCAATAGCCACCCGATATGAAGCTGACGCCGACCTTATGATCGACGGCGGAACCGGCGAAATCATCCCCTCTACGATTGTAGATTTACTCGACTCTTCGTCACCTGAGATCACTCGCGAGGGAAAAGGAGAACTCAAATGAAGGCGAAAGAGGTATCGGAGGAAGAATATCGCCGGCGTTTCCCTCAGCCGCTCCATGTGTTCAACTCTTTGCCGTTTATAGCTCTCAACGCCGCCAAAGTCGACCGCGTGCGCTATATTCTCACCGGCGACGAAGGCCGCACCCGCATGGGCCTCGTAGCCGGACAGCGCGACGGCATGCTCCTCTCCCCTTTTTCCGCACCCTACGGCGGCCCTGACTTTTCCCGCGACGAGAAAATTGAGAAAGTGGCGGAGTCTGTCAGTGCCCTCGGGGATTTTGCCCGTGCCGAAGGTTTGAAACTGCGCCTTACGCTGCCACCGGCCTTCCACTCTCCCTCGATGCTCACCAAAATCAGTACTCTGCTTCTCAACCGGCACGGGGTGCTCCAATATGCCGACTTCAATTATCACTACGACCTTTCCCGGGCAGCGGATTTCGAAAAACATCTTCAGCCGAATTCGCGGAGAAATTTCCATACCGCGCTCCGGAGCGAGTTCCGCTTTGAACAGCTCGGCAATTCCGACGCCGAAATCTCGCGGGCTTACGAAATTATCCGCATCAACCACGAAAGTCTTGGCCACGCACTGCGCATGTCGCGTCAGGCCGTGATCGAAACAGCGAAAATACTCCCCTGCGATTTCTTCATGCTCACCCTCGGCGGCCTCGACGTGGCTGCTGCTCAGATCTACCACGTGGCTCCGGGAATTGTGCAGCTGATAAACTGGGGCGACATCCCGGAATGCCGGCATCTGCGCCCCATGAATTTCATGGCTTGGAAAGTGATTGAGCACTATTCCGCCGCCGGATTAAGCATCTACGACCTCGGGCCGGCATCGGAGGATGGCGTGCCCGCCGCAGGTCTGTGCGATTTCAAAGCCTCGCTTGGCTGCACCCTTTCTATGAAGTTCAGTTTTGAGTTGCATTGATACAAAGCGCTCTCACCCAATCAGAATATTGTAGGAGCGCTATACTTAGCGCCCGCTGAGTCAGGGCATTTTCATTCAGCTTCATTTTGTTACGGGTTGGATACGTTTTGATTCTGCGGGCGCTAAATATAGCGCCCCTACTGATTTACAATACTTTAGCAGTGCCATATCTGCCTTTTGTTACTTGTAATTCCGATTTTTCGATGTTTTAAATAAACAGCATTGGGCTACACCCTGGTGCGTCCGTCTCGACTCCATTGACCCGGATGCTCCCGGGAGCATCCCCTGCGTGTTGAAAAACATCGCATAAGCCCTGGAAGGGCGATATGTCTCAAACCCACTGCGGAGCTGTGGGGCATACCCTCACCCCTCTACACTCGAGGCGAGCCGCGGAGCCGCGACGCCTCGAAACCGGCGTTAGCCAAAGCGCACGGATTTTTAGCATTTCAACCGGCTTCTGCTATTGGTCAAAAAAAATCCGCTCGCAAGGAGCGGATTTTTTGTATCCTGAAATGAGCACCGTTCAGGCTGCGCTTTCTTTATTCTTTCTTATGATATTCTGCGAGATGAGGATGTTGGCCACTGTCCATAAAACAATATCAATGATTATTATCACGTTAAGATTCACACCGAGATAATACTGGAGCATCACGTTGAGAAGCACCAGAAGCAGTGAACATGAGATGATCGTAATCATGGCCACACGCTGGTTCAGCCCGAGAGCAAGCAACTTATGGTGGATATGGTTCTTGTCGGGGTTAAACGGATTGCGCTTGTTGCGGATACGGTGGAAATAGACGCGGACTACGTCGAAGCACGGCACAATCAGAGGCGAGAATGCCAGAATAGCGGGGGAAAAGCCATCAAGCGCTGCCTCCGACCCCTCCAGATTAAACAGCCGTATACCAAGCACACTTAGAATCAGACCGATAGTAAGCGAGCCGGTGTCGCCCATAAAAATTTTACTGTGCTTTTCGGCGTTTCCGAATACATTATAATAGAAGAACGGGACGAGCACGCCGAGGGTGGCGAACGACATGAGCGACAGCACGTAGAATCCCATATTGTAGAATACCAAACCGTAAATCACACAAGCTACGGAACTCAGACCCGACGCAAGACCGTCAATTCCGTCAATCAGGTTAATGGCATTTACCAGGAATACGATTACAATTGCCGTGAACGGATATGCAATCCATACTGGCCATTCATGGATTCCCAGGATGCCGAAAAGATCCGTAAACGATTCTCCGCCTGCTATCAGAAGAATGGCGCAGACTATCTGAACCACGAACTTTGCCCTGTACTTTATGCCGATAAGGTCATCCGCCATACCTATAAGATAAAGGAGCTGCAATGCGCAGAACGAGCAGAGCAGTAGAATCGACTCATTTAAAACGGCATACGGAAGAGCGTTCCAGCCCGAGAGGAGATTGACTACAATTGCCAGCGCGAACGAAAGAAATATCACGGGGCTGAATGCTATTCCGCCAAGGCGCGGAACCGCTCCTTTGTGAATCTTACGGGCATCGGGTACGTCGAAGAGCTTCTTACGGAATGCGATAAGAAGAATCTGCGGGATCAGAATTCCTGTAAAAAGTACACAAAGCACAAATACTGCCGCGATATTCCAAAACCAATAATTCATATAATATCAGATAAAAACTGTTTGTTCATTCTCTATAAAAAACAGTGTAAGACACTACACCGCACACTTGGTTATAATTACTCCAAACTTTTATTTATCGAGGTGTTTCAGTTGCAAATTTAATAATTATTATCCAATATTCCTAAAATTTACATCTCAAATCACCCTTATTTATATGAAAGATATAAAAAGCATTTATACCTTCCGAAATAAACCGTTGATAATCTTATGTTTGTAGGTAAGAGGCGGTTTTGAATTTTACCCCCCCCCATTAACAATATTTAACTTTTGTCAATTCAAACAAAATTCTTCAGCGGAGAAAAAGACACGCATCGCCGTATGAGAGAAAGCGGTAATCGCCGCTGAGAGCGTAGTCGTATGCGGAGCGCCAGCTGTCGCCGCCGAGGAATGCGGATACAAGCAAAAGCAGTGTGGATCTCGGCTGATGGAAATTCGTCACCATTCCGCCTACGATTTTGTATTCGTAGCCCGGAGCTATCATCAGACGTGTCGAAGCTATGAATACCTCCTTCCCTTCCGAGTCAAGACGGCGGAGTATAGCCTTCATGGAATCGGCCACACTCAGTTTAGGATGAGTCGGGTCGTAGGGATACCACTGTGGAAGTTCATCGGCAGCCATGCCGCCGTGAATCATACATCCGAGATGATAAAGGCTTTCAAGCGTACGGACCGAAGTGGTTCCTACCGCAATCACTTTTCCTGACGTCGCGGCAAGCTCATTTATCAGGCCTCGGTTCACCGCTATGAACTCACTGTGCATCTCATGCTCGCCTATCGAATCGCTTTTCACCGGCTGAAAAGTTCCGGCTCCAACATGGAGAGTCAGTTCGCGCCGCTGAATTCCTCGGGCGTCGATGGCTTCGAGCACCTCGGGAGTAAAATGCAGTCCGGCAGTAGGAGCCGCAACCGACCCCTGTACGTGGCTGAACACTGTCTGATAGTCGGTCGTGTCGCTTGCTTCTGTCGGACGGTTGAGATAGGGAGGAATAGGAATTTCGCCTGCAGCAGCAATTATTTTGCTGAATGTCACCCCGGGACGATCCCACGAGAATTCCACCGTAGAGGAATTTCCCGACCGCTCCTTCCTGATTGCAGTGAGGATTGTCTCCTCGCCGTCGATACTGAGCTTCATGGTGAGCGGGCCGCTCTTCCAGCGTTTGGAATTGCCTACAAAGCAAACCCACGAGCACCTCTCTTCCGACGCGAAATTCAGCGCATAGTCGCGCGGCGACTGCGGTTCGAGGCAGAAAATTTCTATGAGCGCCCCGCTGCCGTCGTCGCCCTTGCGGAACCGCAGACGGGCATTGATTACCCTCGTGTTGTTATACACGAGAATCGAGTCGGCCGGAAGAAGTTCCGGAAGTTCGTAAAACCGCCGGGTAGCCAGTTCGCCGTCCGGACTGCGGTAAAGCAGCAGACATTTGTCGCGCTCAGCCAGAGGATAGCGCGCTATGCGTCCGTCAGGGAGAGGATAATCGTATTCTTCAATTCTGATATCCTGAACCATAGAATGGATTATAAGAGGTTGTTTAGTCACTTGATACGGCGCAGAGCGGCTATGGCCTCGGCCGGGTCGGGCGCTTTAAACACGTAGCTCCCGGCCACGAGGATGTCGGCCCCGGCCTCAACGAGTGCCGGCGCGGTCTCCATATTGACACCACCGTCGATTTCAACAACAGCCTGCGATCCGCTGTCGGATATAAGTTGCTTGAGCCGGCGCACCTTATCGATGGTGCGGGTTATGAATTTCTGGCCTCCGAAACCCGGATTTACGCTCATGAGAAGCACCATGTCGAGCTCGCCGATGATCTCGGAAAGCATTTCCACCGGGGTTGCCGGATTGAGAGTGACCGCCGCCCGCATTCCGGCATTTTTTATACGGTTCACAACCCTGTCGAGATGAATGCATGCTTCCTGATGCACGTTCATCACCGCTGCGCCGGAATCACGTACCATGTCGACATACCGCCCCGGATCCGTCACCATCATGTGCACGTCGAGCGGCTTCTCGGCAATTTTGGAAATAGACGAGATAATCGGGAAACCGATTGAGATATTGGGGACGAACAGACCGTCCATCACGTCGATATGAAACATCGACGCTTCGCTGCGGTTGACCATTTCAACGGCACGGTCGAGGCGCGTAAAGTCGGCAGCAAGGAGCGAGGGAGCTACTTCAATCATCGTCGTTAAGGATGCTTTTTACGGTTGATAATTATTCTTTTAAGGTTGCTTTTCGCGGTTTGAACACATTCCAGAGAATAATGCATACACAGACTACACCGATGGCCGCACCGGCATAGGTCAGATAGTCGTTATATTGCTCCACGGTGGCAAAGAGGCTGTCGAGAGGCACTGTCTTGCCCAGCCAGTAGCCGAGACCGCCGAGAACCGCATTCCAAATCAGAGCGCCGAGACCGGTGAAAATCACGAATTTAAATATATTCATACGGGCAAGACCCGCAGGTATTGATATAAGCTGGCGCACAGCCGGAATAAGTCTGCCGATAAAAGTGGAAATAGCGCCGTGGCGGTCGAAATAACTCTCTGCCTTCATTACCTTAGCCTCATCGATCAGACAGGCATGGCCGAACTTGGAATTGGCGAAAGCATATACGATGGGACGGCCTATCCACATTGCGAGATAATAGTTGACGAGTGCGCCTGCGATTGCTCCGGCGGTGGCGACGAGAACAACCACAAAGACGTTCATATCGCCCTTCGTGCAGGCAAGATATGCTGCGGGCGGTACTACCACTTCCGACGGAAACGGTATAAACGAGCTCTCGACTGCCATAAGAAGGAAAACCAGAAGGTAACTCGCATTGTCAACAACCCACTGGAAAATCGAGGAGGCGTCGATAATGGACAATGGAATGAAATCAAGCATTTTCTGAAAAGTTTTAATTTATTCGTAAAAACGGCCGACCTTTCGGTTGTACTGACCAAATATATTAAACGCCCGGCAAATGTTAAAAATTACGCATTAACCATATTTTTTCAAAACCGCTCGTCCTTTTCTGTCTGCGAGGAATGATGACTCGTCCCGACATGGCGCCGTTTCAGCAGCTTGCGGTCGCAGTCCGTGTCTGTTTCCACATTGCCGCAGCAAGCGCAGCGGAAATAATAACGGTAATGGTCGTACTGTACCCGGTCGTGGTAGTGATCGTCGCGGTAATCGGTAGTGGTCGTGGTGCGGCGGTTACGGTTGCTGTCGCGATAGGTGCCGTCGGAATAATGAGTGCGTGTCCATGTATCCTCGGTCTCCGTCCTCGACCCTACCTCGGTTGACTCGGTGTTGTTCTCTTCGCACACGTCGGTAGACAGATGCTCGGTGTGGTCAAGATACATTGTGTCGATATTCCGACACTTCAGACAACGCCAGTGAGGAATCCCGCCGAAATGCAACGACGTCAGTTTATAGAGCACTATCGCCGCCGGAATTATCAGCAGCGCAAAGAGCGCGTAGGCACCCCAGATTACGAGAGCCACGTACCAATAGTAGACCGTGACGACCGAAACGGCACCAACTATGAAACAGAACAGCCTGTCGCCCACATGGAAGAATATCTTCGGAAAATAGAGCAGCCACCAGAGCAGATACATGATCAGGCATCCTCCGCCGAATATCCATATAAGTCCGAAAATGCCGTCGGCTATCATTATAACCCAGTTCATGAACGTGTCGAATCCCGATGATTTTACATCATTCCTTTCGGGAGCATAAATATGGGAACGGATGAGCCACGACGTCAACGGCATGTCAGCGATCTCTGCCGCCAGAGGCAGAAAACTCAGCGCATAGCCGTTTCTATACCTTATATCCTCAAACTCGGCTCCGACAGCAGTGCCGTCGGGACTGAATACTACCGCCGGGGCATACATATGACCGTCTGCCGTGTCGAGCACATCGGTATAGAGGCTCATCACGGTCTGCCCCTTTCCATTGACCGCCCGGCAGCGCACCGGGCCGAAGCGGCGCTCCACTTCCTCGATTGTCATTCCCTGTATTTTCTTCTCGAAAGTCGGCTTGGAAATCACGTGCATTCTGGCACTGCTTTCTATTGAATAATCCTGCCAGTCGGGCAGCGCCGGGCGGAAACTCGACGCCACGAGGCTCTTCACGTCGGTTCCGTCGGCCATACGCCCCTCGAAGTCCGTCAGATGGCGTCCGTCCTTATAATCCGTATATACGGCTTTCTTAATCCACACGGTATCTCCCTTGCAGTCGCCGAACTGAGGAATGACGGGGATGTCGAGGTCGCTTGCGATCATCGTGCCGCGTGTACCGTCGGCAGTGACCACATGATAGCGCATAAAAATACTGTTTCCGCTGTATCCTGTCACTGTCACCGTATCGCCCTTGGCTACCGGCGTTGAAATCTTTTCATCCCCGAATTCCGATTTCACTACTGTAGCAGCCGGAACCACCGCCCGGTATTCTGCCGACGACGACGAGCGCACGAACAGTGCTCCCGCGAGTACAGAAATGAGAATCAGTGCAAAAACGAGAAACTGCAGGTTTTTAAACTTGGAAATCATAAAAATCAGTGGAGGGTATTTTTTCGTTTATTTTTGCAAAATTAATCTTTTTATCGGAAATAGACTGTCTGTCAAACAAAAATATCCCGCAGCGCACTTAAAATTCCACCGAAACGCCGCTACATTTTGTGGTTCAGTCTATTTTTCTTATCTTTGCGCCAAAATTCTCACACTATAACTTTTATGATAAACGCTCAAGACATCAAGAACGGCACCTGCATCCGTATGGACGGCCGTCTTTATTTCTGCGTGGAGTTCCTCCATGTAAAGCCCGGAAAAGGCAACACTTTCATGCGCACAAAGCTTAAGGACGTGGTCGACGGCCGTGTGCTCGAACGCCGCTTCAACATCGGTGAAAAACTCGAAGACGTCCGCGTGGAGCGCCGTCCCTACCAGTACCTCTATGCCGACGGTGGCGACGACATTTTCATGAACAACGAAACCTACGAGCAGATTCCGATCAACAAGGAACTCGTTACCGGCGCTGCATTTATGAAAGAAGGCGACACCGTGGAGGTTGTGAGCGACGCTTCGACCGACACTGTGCTTTTCGCTGAAATGCCTATCCGCACTGTCCTGAAAATCACCTATACCGAACCCGGACTAAAGGGCGATACCGCCACCAACACCCTCAAACCCGCTACAGTTGAGACCGGTGCTGAAGTTCGCGTGCCGCTTTTCGTAAACGAAGGCGAATACATCGAAATCGATACCCGCGACGGTTCTTACGTCAGCCGCGTAAAAGCCTGATCTGACCTTTTACAAACGTCAGAATGATATAACCGTCAGGCAGATTCCTGAATTCAGGAATCTGCCTGACGGTTTGTTTCAGCTGAGCCGCTGGTGGCCTCCGCCGTTCACGAAGAGCACCTGACCGCTTACCCAGGCCGACATGGGAGAGGCAAAATAAAGCACCGCCAGAGCAATGTCGGTAACCTCGCCGAGGCGCCTTATGGGTGTATGCTCCAGCATTTTCGCTTCTATACGATCCGTAAGGACTGAATTGAGGGCGGCAGTGCGTGTGGCACCGGGTCCTACATTATTAATACGTATGCCCAATGGTCCATAGTCGAATGCCAGATTCGCAGTAAGATGGTTGAGCGCCGCCTTCGACGATGCGTAGACCGACATCGAAGCATCTTTGTCGACCGAACTTATGGAAGTGATATTGACTATGCTTCCATAGCCTGACTTCTCCATGTAGGGAGCCGAAAGCCTGCTCAGTTCCCAGGGAGCGAAAACATTGATCGCATATATCCGCTCAACGTAGCCGCGGTCGATTTTAAACGGGTTTTCGCGGCCTCCACCGCCGATTCCCGCATTGTTAACGAGAATATTGACCGTGCCGAAAGCCTTCACTGTCTCATCTATCAGATTCTTAAGATCCGCCTCGCAGGCTACATTGCACTCCACGGCGATTGCATTACCGCCGAGTGCGCTGATTTCATCGGCCACACTGCGGGCCTTTTCGAGCGAAAGATCGCTCACTGCAACCGATGCGCCTGAGACGGCAAGCGCCAGGGCGCATCCGCGGCCTATGCCGTCGCCGGCCCCTGTCACAACCGCGACCTTTCCGGAAAGGTCGAGAACATCATTAAGATTCCCGGAACCGATATTGTCTATATGAAACATAGTTATAAATGTGAACAACTCAATAACCTGCAAAAGTTCCATAAAGTTCACGAAGAGTGAAAATCTTTCGGGGCGGATGTTTTTCTTCGCCCTGAATTACCGTTAAGAGCAAGATTTTTCGTATTTTTGCAAATCAATACAAAATTTCAGCTGTTTATGAGCGACCAGAGATATATTCTTCGCGGCGTTTCGGCATCAAAAGAGGATGTTCACAACGCCATCAAAAACGTCGACAAGGGCATTTTTCCCCACGCTTTCTGTAAAATTATCCCTGATATTCTCGGCGGCGACCCCGAGTACTGCAACATCATGCATGCCGACGGCGCCGGCACGAAGTCCTCGCTGGCCTACGCATACTGGAAAGAAACCGGCGACCTCAGCGTCTGGAAAGGAATAGCCCAGGACGCACTGATAATGAACACCGACGACCTGCTCTGCGTAGGCGCCACGGACAACATTCTCGTGTCGTCGACAATCGGGCGCAACAAGCACCTGATTCCCGGCGAGGTAATCTCCGCCATCATCAACGGCACCGAAGAACTTCTCGCCACCTTGCGCGAAATGGGCATAAGCATATACTCGACCGGCGGCGAAACCGCCGATGTGGGCGACCTCGTCAGAACCATTATCGTCGACTCGACCGTAACCTGCCGCATGCGCCGCGACCAGGTGGTGGACAACGCCAACATCAAGGGAGGCGATGTGATTGTAGGCCTATCCTCGTCGGGTCAGGCCACTTATGAGAAATCCTACAACGGCGGCATGGGCAGCAACGGCCTCACCTCCGCCCGCCACGATGTTTTTGCCAAATATCTCGCTGAAAAATATCCCGAGACATTCGATGCGGCCGTGCCCGAAGAGCTCGTTTACTCCGGCTCCATGCGCCTGACCGACCCAGTGGAGGGGACTCCGGTCACCGCCGGACAGCTCGTGCTCTCCCCCACCCGCACTTACGCTCCCGTAATCAAGCGCCTGCTCGACGAGATGCGTCCCGCCATACACGGCATGATACACTGCACCGGCGGCGCACAGACAAAGGTGATGCATTTCGTGGAAAACAAACACGTGATAAAAGACAACCTTTTCCCCATACCGCCGCTGTTCGCACTCATAGCCCGCGAGAGCGGAACCGACTGGGCCGAAATGTATAAGGTGTTCAACATGGGACACCGCATGGAAATCTACGTGAGTCCTAAGGATGCCGACAAGGTCATAGCCATATCCGAAAGTTTCGGCATCGACGCCAGAGTGGTAGGACGGGTAGAAGACGCACCGGCCAACAAGCTCACTATCAGGAGCGAGGCCGGAGTGTTTGAATACTGATAACCATATCTCTCCGATGCGTAAACCGGCGATAGCCATTGCGGCGGCTGCGCTGCTCGGCCTCTGGGGCTGCGGCGGCAACAAGGGCGGACAGGCTGACGGTGAAAACACCGACAGCATACACCCGTTGCCCGACACGCTGCGCGTGGTGACGCTCTACAGTCCGGAATCGTATTTCATCTATCGCGAAATGCAGATGGGATATGACTACGAACTCGTGTCGGGACTCGCAGCAGACCGCGGCATGGTGCTCGACCTGACGGTTGCGCCGGGACTCGCCTCGGCAGTGGAGATGCTCGATTCAGGGAAAGTGGATCTGATAGCGTATCCGGTGCCTGTGACGGCTGAATACCGCGAACACGTGGTGCCGTGCGGGCCGGAAAACATCACTTCGCAGGTTCTCGTGCAGCCGCGCGCCGGAAAGGACGGCAAGCGGATAAGCGACGTGACCGAACTCGTGGGACGCGACGTCTACGTGGAGCGCGACTCCAAATATGAGGCGCGGCTGCGCAACCTCAACGACGAGACAGGAGGCGGCATCAACATCCACACCGTAGACCGCGACACCCTGATAGCCGAAGACCTCATAGCCATGGTAAGCAGCGGCGAGATACCGCTCACGGTGGTTGACAGCGACATAGCCCGCATCAACAAAACCTATTACAACGACCTCGACATCACTCTCGAAGTGAGCTTTCCGCAGCGTTCGCGCTGGGCAATAAGCCCGGACCGCCAATGGCTTGCCGACAGCATCGACACCTGGCTGAAAAACGACAGGCAGCGCGGCGGACAGGCCATGCTGCTGAAACGGTATTTCGAGATGAGCAAAAACGAAGCCCTGCGTCGCCCGGCAATCGACTTCAAAAGCGGAAAGATTTCGCCTTTCGACAATCTCTTCCGTCACTATGCCGGTGAAATAGGCTGGGACTGGCGCCTGATCGCCGCGCAAGGATATGCGGAAAGCAGGTTCGACTCTACTCTCGTTTCGTGGGCGGGAGCACGGGGCATAATGCAGATAATGCCCTCCACGGCAAGAGCCTATAAGGCAGAAGGGAGATTATCGGACAACACGGTGTCGGTTCAGACCGCATGCCGCATAATCCGCGATCTCGACAAATCGCTACAGTCGCGGGTAAAAGATCCGGCTGAACGACGCAAGTTCGTGGTTGCGGCCTACAATTCGGGAATCGCCCACGTTTACGACGCCATAGCTCTCGCTGAAAAATACGGTCTTAATCCGCAGGTATGGTCGGGCAACGTTGAAAAAGCGATTCTGATGAAATCAAAGCCCGAGTACTACAACGACCCCGTGTGCAAATACGGCTATTTCCGCGGCAGGCAGACATACGAATACGTAAATCAGGTTTTCGGATTCTACGACCACGCAAAGAAATCGATAAAGCTATAATTAACCCTAACACAAAAAATCAGTATGAGAAAGAAAAGTTTCACCGTAGCGCTGATAATAGCGCTTGCAGCATCGCTGACCACGACGTCGTGCATAGGCAGTTTCGCACTCTTCAACAAGCTCCGCACCTGGAACGAAGGTGTCAGCAACAAGTTTGTAAACGAGCTTGTATTCATCGGATTCTGGATTCTTCCGGTATATGAGGTTTCGCTTCTTGCCGACGTTCTCGTAATCAACTCTATTGAATTCTGGAGCGGCAGCAACCCGATGGCCTCGGGCAAGAAAGTAATCGAAGGCAAAGACGGCCGCTATCTCGTGGAATGCGACGGCAAAGGCTACACCATCACCAGCGAGAACGACAAATCGACCGTGCGCCTTGACTTCGACGAAGAAAACCAGACCTGGAGCGTGGCACTTCCCGGCGGCGAAAGCTACGAACTCCTGACATTCATCGACGACACCCACGTATCAATGCCGGCAGCCGACGGCAGCCGTCAGGTTGTGGAACTCTCCAACGAAGGTGTTCTCGCCTACCGCGAATCGGTATCCGCAGCTCTCTGGGCAGCACGATGAACCTGTTCGACAGACTTATAAGGATAGTGCCCGACTGGCAGCCAACGGTTGTGGTGTCGGTCACTATCCTTTACCTTACACTTTTTCCTCAGCCGCTCGGCGACGACGAAATAGAACTTTTCGAAGGCGCCGACAAGGTGGTGCATGCCATAATGTTCGGCACGCTTACCGCCGCGATGATTTTTGACCGCTGGCATGAGGGCAGACCGCTCACCCGGAAAGGTGCGCTGTGGTGTGCGGCTGTCGCCATAGCAGCAGGAGGCCTTATAGAACTGCTGCAGGGAGCTATGGGAATGGGAAGAGGCTGCGACACAGCGGATTTTGCAGCCGATGCCGCAGGAGCTTTCATAGGAGCGCTGCTGTGCCGCGGATGGACTAAACGGGGTCTACGTCGTAGTAAAGGATAATGCCGCTGAGCACCCTGATGCCCACAAGTTCCACATACACGTCGCGGAGGAGTTCACGGATTTTGGTTATCGAGGCGCCGGCCTCAATCTTAATCATTATACGCCGTATATACAGAGATTTCACACGAGCCACCGAAGGTTCGTCGGGGCCGCTGACGCGGTTTCCGAGAAGCTGCCGGAGTCTTTCGGCGTAGAGACTGGCGGATGTAACAACCGAAGTCTCGTCGCGATGCTTGAGGTATACATATATTATTCTGACGAAAGGGGGATACATGAAAAGCCGGCGCTCCTCTATCTCATGATTGTAAAATCCCTTGTAGTCATGGGCTCTGACGAAAGAAATGACGGGGTGCGAGGGATTGTAGGTCTGGACGGCCACGATGCCTTCGGCCGACCGCCGTCCGGCCCTGCCCGCCACCTGCTCTATCATATTGAACGCCCGCTCGCTGCTGCGGAAATCGGGGAAATTGATCACGGCATCAGCGTTGACGACTCCAACCACGCTCACGCCACCAAAGTCGAGACCTTTCGTAACCATCTGCGTCCCGACGAGAATCTGCGATTTGCCTTCGGAGAACTGACTGATGATATTCTCGTAGCTGTCTTTATTGCGGGTGGTGTCGAGGTCAAGACGCGAGATCTTCGCTTCCGGGAAATTCTCTGTAACTTCATCCTCCACCCGTTCAGTACCATAGCCGAGAACCTCGATAGCCGGCTCCTTGCACACAGGGCAAATATCAGGCACCGGATAAGTGGATCCGCAGTAGTGGCAAACGAGTCTGTCGACCCGGCGGTGATATGTCAGAGCCACGTCGCAACGCTCGCACTTAGGTACGTAGCCGCACATTTTGCACCGGGCCACGGGAGAATAGCCGCGGCGGTTCAGGAACAGAATCGCCTGCCGGCCTGAATCGACAGCCTCATTGACGAGCATTCTGAGTTTAGCTGAAAAAATACCTCTGACGGCTCCCTTTTTCCGTTCTTCGGCCATGTCGACAATCCGTACCTCAGGGAGAGCGGCACCCTCGAAACGCTCTGTCAGCTCCACGAGTCCGTAGCGTCCGTTCGTGGCCTTATAATAGGTGTCGACAGCCGGAGTAGCGCTGCCGAGCAGAGTCTTTGCGCCGTGCATTGAGGCGAGAACGATGGCGGCGTCGCGGGCATTGTAGCGTGGCGCGGGATCCTGCTGCTTGTAGCTCGACTCATGCTCTTCGTCGACAATAACCAGACCGAGTTTCGCAAACGGAAGAAACACCGATGAGCGTGCGCCGATAATCAGCCGCGGTTCGGAAGAAGCGAGAAGCTGCTTCCAGATGTCGACGCGCTCGTTGTCGGAAAACCGCGAGTGATAGATGAGTACCTTGTCGCCGAACACTCGCTGCAGGCGCGCGGTAAGCTGAGTTGTGAGAGCGATCTCAGGCACGAGGAAAAGCACCTGGGCACCGCGCTGCATAACGTAGTCGGCCAGGTGCATGTAGATCTCCGTTTTGCCCGAAGAGGTGACGCCGTGGAGAAGCGTCACGGCATGCGAAAGCCACGATTTATGTATGGCGTCGAGAGCCTGAGCCTGGGCAGCGGAAAGTTCGGGAAGGCTGCCGGTGGCAAGTCCGGTGAAACGGAACCGGCTGATTTCTTTTTTATAATTCTCTATGATACCCTTTTTCGCCATGGCGGAAAGGATTGTGGTCGTGACGCCAGAGCGGTCGAGGAGTTCCGCGCGCGATACTTCACGGTCGGTGTCGGCATCGCGCCGCATGCGTCCGGCGAGATCTACAAGCGCCAGAAGCGCTTTCTCCTGTTTCGTCGCTCCTTTCACCGACTCGAAGGCGCGGCGCAGAGCGTCCTGGTCGTCGCGGCCGAAAGCGAGCCGGACATAAGGTTCTTTTCTGGAATGGTACCGCTCCACGAGATTTTCGGAAATCATCACGGCTTCTTTTTCGAGAAGCCGCGAAATCACTCCTTCAATGGAATTGAAGCCCGACGATTTGCGGAGATCACCTACGGTCATCTTCTTGTCGGTGGAGAGCAGAATGTTCATCACCACCGACTCGCGTTCGGAGAGACGGTCTACAGGATTTTCCTCGAAATCGCGCGAGGGTTCGACAAAGGTTTCACTCTCTATCTTAAGTCCCGAAGGCACCGCGGCCTTATATACTTCGCCGGCCGAGCAAAGATAATAGTCTGCAATCCACGACCAGAACTTCAGCTGGGGATGGCGGACAACCGGCGAATCGTCGAGCGCCATCAGAATCTCTTTCACCTCATAGCCGCCCTGCGGAACCCGGGGCGAGAGACCTGTAACGATACCGGTATAGAACTTTTTCCTGCCAAAAGGCACTACAACCCGACGTCCGATTTGTGCCGCCCCCTCGAGAGCGGGCGGCACAATATAGGTGAACGATCCCTGCAGAGGTACAGGGAGAAGGACGTCGGCGTAGGTCATCACTTACCACTGTAGATGTCGACGAAAGAGCGCCATCCGCAGCTTGTGGAGAATTTGATGCAGTTTTCGAGAATGTATTCGGTCGACACTTCTTCGTCGAGCAGATAAGCGAACTTGAAGAAGATGGTTCCTTTTTCGGGTTCGCCCACGCAGGCAACGCCACGATGGCTTACATTGTAATCGTTTGCAACTGCCACGGGATCGTCGAGTTTATAGTCGAACGAACGGACAATAACGGTAAGCCAGCTTTCGTCGACGATATACCATACGAAAACGTCGTGGGGGAAATCGTCGTCGGCCGAAAGAATGGTCATGAGGTCGCCGTCCTCATCCTTCTTTGTGCTGATGCGCGCTTCGTCGAGGAGGTCGCGGAGCAGGTGTGCGTCGGGATTTTTTACAATCATGATAGCAAGTTTTTTAGGTTAATATAAGGGGGATTAATTCTCCGATTTTTTAGTCGCGAACCCTACGGGCGCCGCATTCTGGCGGTTTTTGCCGTAAGTGTTGCGCAATTTCTCGTAATAGTTCCGTTCGGAAGATGTAACGGACGAAATATTTTCCTTAATAGTCAGCTCCACGAGATTCTGCGTGATGCCTACAGGTTCGGTCGCGCCGGCGTCGACAGCTTTCTCAAACGTTTTGCGGGCAGCTTCCTTTACGAGGAAACTGATGTCGCCCGAAGTGAAACCGTCGGTGAGCTGCGCGAGCGTGTCGTAGTCGATGTCGTCGTGCGGCCGTTTCTCAAGTTCCATTCTGAATAGATTGCTGCGCAGAGTCCGGTCGGGCAGCCCGACGTAGATTACGTCGTCAATGCGGCCTTTGCGCATTACTGCGGGGTCGATGGCGTCGATGCGGTTTGTGGTGGCAAGCACGTAAACGCCCTTTTCGGCACAATTGTTGAGGCGTGTAAGGAACTCGGCTACTTCGTCGTTACGGTTGTTCACGCCCTGACCGGCACGGTTCGGCACCATTGTGTCGAACTCCTCGAAACAGAGGAGCACTCCGGTTTTTTCCTTTTTGGCCATTTTCTCGCAGCGGGCGAACAGTTCGCCAATCAGCCCCTGGGTGCCATGGACGTAGATGCTGCCGATGTCGCTCGGGTTGACCTGAGCATAAAGCAGACCAGACTCTTCGGCAAGTTTGCGCGAGATGAAAGTTTTGCCGTTGCCGGGAGGTCCCCAAAGCAATATACCGTTAGGCGGCTCGATACAATAGGCTTTCGCCAGATCTGCGTTGCGAACAATCGAGATGAAATTGCGGTTGAAACGGCGCTTGATGCTGTCGAGACCCACCACGTCGCTGAACCCGTTGCCTTCCACACGCTGAATCTGCAGTTTAATCTGACCTTCTTCAGGACGTTTCTTTATCTGAAACTTCTCTCTGTCTTCATCGTCGTCAGTCTTTTCCGGGTTGTCGCCATCGGTGTCTGAATCTGATTTTTCCGACGGCTCAGTAGTCTTCTCTTCGGGCATCACGTAAGGGTTCATCTCCTCCTTCTCCATGATGCGGCTTATCTGCGACTGAAGAAGACCGGCATTGGCAACACGAAGATCGGCATTTGCTGTAAGCATACGCATCAGCAGATATTTCAAATCGCCCGGAATATAGAATTTCATCTGCCGTGCATCAAGATACTCCTCGTACTTAGCCCTGAATTCAGCCGGACTCATTCCGGCAGGATCGAAACCGGGATTAACCGGATTCTTTCCTTCAATCATATACACCAGCAGCAGCGCAAGCGCGAAGAGATCGCTTGCCTCAGAGTATTTGCCATCGAAACATTCGGGTGCAATCCAGAAAGCGCCGGCATCAGGTACCGGAGCCGCAGCGCCGGAAACGGCCGGGCCGGCATTGCCGAGGCCGCATACAAGCGGCGAGAGCACGCGGTCGCGATCTGTATAAATATATATGTTGTCAGGGTTAATGGCATAGTGACCGCCTCCCGAGGTAACGGAAGCGATCTCACGTACGCCGGCAAGGATACGGCTGAACAGAGGGAGAGCCATCTTCCATGGCATCGGCCCCTTCCGGATGATAATTTCGCGTAGCGACCGGCAGTCAATCCACGGCAGAGCCATCAGTTCGATTTCGTTTGCTCCGATATTGATTGCCGTGGTATCCGTGACTTTCGGGAACACATCGCCTGTAAGCGCCTTGCGCAGACCGAATTCCACAACCTCCCCCGAGGGAGAGAGCGGAGCGAGATTTTTAGCGCAGGCTATGAGCATCACCAGGTTATCGGTACCGTCAATCCTGGCACGGTAAACCTCGCGATACGATAATGTACCGCTGTCGATTCTTGCTTCAGGTGTATATCCGTTGATTGATGTGTTGATTTCAAGTAGCATACGGCAAATTTAGAAATAAAAATCGGAATAGCAAAATAATGCGGATAATCTTTGCCGAAGACTGATTGAATTATGCGCCATGAAGCACCGTTTATTCAATCAGCGGCAACTGCAGCCGACAGCGGGTACCTTTTATGCGACGCGGAGCGACTGAAGGTGCGTCGGCGGACAGAATCTCCGCATGACGATAAATACCTGGGAAAGAGTAGATTGCATGCTGTTTCTTTGATTTTTTGCCGGCTTTGCTTCCGGCTGGAGTTTCCGACTGGGCGGCGGTTTCGGATTCGATACCGACAGATTTTGCGGCAGGCTTTGCGGCGGCTTTGCGGCGCGCGGCGGCTTCACGGGCGGTGGCAGAGCGACGGATTGCGCGGTCGAGTTCGGGCAGGAGACGTTCGAAAATCGGTTTTGCTTTTTTGCTGAGGCCAGTGATTTTACCTTCCGGCTTAAGATAACTGCTGACTGCGGTTACAACCTGCTTGAAAGTGAAAGGGTCGATACGGCATCCGGTCATAGAATCAATAACTTTGGAAATAATAGAACAATACGCGCGGTTCGATACACGGAAATCAGACTGTTTATTTGTGGCTTTCATAACGTAAAAAGGTTTGGTTTCCGCAAAGATACGACAGCATTGAGCGAAAAACATTGCGATAATGTCGCTTTTTTTCACAGGAGGGGAGATTTTTTATGTTTTTTATGTGATTTATGTTGCATATGTGATTTATGAAGATTCAATAACGAAGTGCAAAAATCCTCGTTCTGAATAGCCCTATATTTTT